>WNFY01003057.1_pt1 | contig 26559 bp, 29 predicted proteins | sample 5400091 | NCBI WGS metagenome assembly WNFY01 (sample SAMN13153364, study PRJNA577476) | soil metagenome | isolation source: 60 cm soil or saprolite under grassland replicate 1 | place: USA:California | collected 2016-06-15 | reverse complement strand
TTAACAAGGTTTCTGCGCAGGATTGGTCCGCCTTCGCTGTTTGGGAATACCAGGTCTGTGCGAACGCCTAATTTTAGAAGGGCCTCAGCCTGCGCTGCGCGGTGTTCTTTAAGTTGTTGGAGTAAGCTGGTCGGCAATGGCACGGCACGGCGAGACATCTTTGTTTTGGTTTCCTCGAAGAACCAGCCGCCGCCTTGCTTCTTTGAGTGCCATTGCAAGGTGCGCTGAATGGTGACGCGGCTGATGCCGAAGTCTATATCGGTCCATTTCAGGCCGAAGGCTTCCGAAGGGCGAGCGCCGGTTGTGAGTAAGAAGGCGAATAGCACGCGATATCGGTTTTGAACAACGACGCTGCGATCACCGTCTTTTCGTGTGAAGCTTTCAACGGCCATCAAGCGCATTGCTTCTTCGCGGGTAAGGGCTTGAATTTCGCGGGCTTTATGGCGCGGCAGATCGACCGAGTCGCATGGGTTAGCGTAAATCAGATGCCATTTCACTGCCTGTGAGAGCGCCGAACGCAGTGGGGCATGGACGTGCCGCGCGGTGGATGGGGTAAGCGTGCTATATAGTTTCTGAATATCCTGGGCGCGAAGTTGTGAGAGGCGCAGTTTGCCGATTTGTCCATTCTTAACGCGGGCAAGCTGACCTTCATAGCTTCGATAGGTTGATTCAGCGATGCGGGGTTTGGCGACGGTTTTCAGCCATTCGTCAATGAAGTCCTCGATGGTTACTTTGGTTTCCAAAGTAGGGATGCCGAGGTCTTTTTTGTGAAGGGTATTTGTCAGCCAAGCCTGGGCCTTTTTCTTCGTGCCGTGAATGGTTTTGTTTTGGTAGTGACGTGTACCATCGGCGCTGCGGCCGAGATAGATCCTGGCCAGCCACACATTATTTTTTCTTTTTATTAATTGTCCTGCCATGTTGTCTCACTTTCTTTAACTTTGGCTTCAGGTATTGTCGGTGTTTAGCACGGGCTACAGGGACGCCGGCTTTTCGGCAGACCTCACAAAAATTATCCTGGCCGGTGCGCGGGGCTCGGGTAGGGAAGTAGAATTTATGACAGCCGCTACAAGCTGCCAGTTGAGTACCGCCGATTTGTTGTAGCAATTGAATTGCGAGGGCGCCGCGGAGTTTCTGTCCGCTGAGGACAATCTTAAGCTTATGGTCAGCGGTGGGTAGCAGGGCTGGTCCGACATGGCCGTTCCGCAGCCACTGATTCACTTGGCCTGCGACCAGAGCCATCTCGAATCCGAGGTTTCGTCTGCCGCCCAGCGACTGTGATATTCCATAGATTACTGCCCAGTCGGTTGATTTGGCTGTCTTCCCGTCCCGATGATTGGCAGATATCCGGAGGATAGCGCCGGCGGTCCGTGCCAATTGTCTCCATTCGTCCGCAGCTTCGCCCACAGTCTCTCCAACGCGTTTTTCTTCCTCGGTCCTCACCCTGATATCCATCTCCTGGGAAAAAGTCGTTACCGGGCCGTATTCGCGGGCAAACTCCAGGATTTCTTCATCCGAAGCGGTTTCGAGGGCAAGAAATCGCTGAAACTCGCCTACACCAAAGCGCGCCGTGGGATACGATACTGGCTGCCAAAGGTCTACCGGGCGCCAGTAGATACGCCCCTGACGCAGCCAGACTTTTTCCGGCAACACGTATTCAGCCGTCTCCATTCGTCCTCGCCGGTCTGGCACTGTTGGCATATTTGCAGTATATCAAACCCCCTTGCGGAATTCTAGTGTTTTCTTAAGATGGGTATCGAAGTTTTCAATTAAGGAGCGAGGCTGATGGAAAAATTCAAGTCGCCGGTAATCAAGGTAAGCCATGCCGCGAAAGAAATTCTTAAGCAGCAGCCGCCGGCTGTTTACGATCAGATTCAACGCGGAGTGTATCCGCCGGGCGTGCTAATCAAGCTCGGGGAGCGTTCATATCGATTTCACCGCGACAATTTATTGGCGTGGTTGGCGAATGGCGGAACCGCAAAAGCTGCCTAAAAAGTTTCAGCCCGCCGAACTTTTGCGAGCCGGCGGGCCGAAATCGAAAGCTAACTGCGTGTGATTATGGTCAAACTATCCCAAAAGCAAACCCGAGTCAAGCCGTTGATTGTCGAGTTACGCTGCGATCGATGCCGCGAGGTTCGCACTCGCGCCGGCGCGCACACGGTCACCATTGACGGGATTTCTCGATTCATTTGCCGTTGGTGCGTGTCGCGGCTTCGCGAAAAGGGGGCAGCATGACTCCAAGCACTTTCCGCTTTGCGATGGGTTATGTTCGGCGGAATTGGGCACCCATTCCTATTCCTGCGAAGAGTAAGGCGCCGACTATCAATGGATGGCAACACCTTCGCTTAAAAGAGTCTGACGATCTCGCGCGGCATTTTTCCAACGGCGGCAATATTGGACTGCTTCTGGGCGAACCGTCCGGAGATTTAGTGGACGCCGATGTTGATTGCCCGATTGCTCGTCACCTGGCGCCGGAATTCCTGCCCCCGACGGAACTGATGAGCGGCCGTGCAAGCGCGCCAAGATCTCATTACTGGTATACCGCTAAACTACAAACCGAAAAGTTTGTCGATCCAATCTGTGAAGATAGAACCCAGTCGATGATCGTTGAGATTCGATCGAGTGGCACGCAAACCATCGTTGCTCCATCGATTCATCCGAGCGGCGAGCAGTGCGAGTGGCATTCCAAAGCTGATCCAGCGCGAGTCGAGCCCGACGTCTTGCGTCAAGCGGTTCGCTCTTTGGCTGCCTGCGCGTTACTGGCTCGCTATTGGGCGGCTGGCAAACGGCACGAGTTGTCGTTGGCTGTCGCTGGTGCGCTACTTCGACACGGTTGGACTCCAGCGCGAGTCGCACACGTCGTCGTTTGCGCCGCACGGGGCGCAGGAGATCCGGAGGTTGAGGACCGGCGCAAAGCTGTGGAGACAACGGCGCAACGACTTGCGGCAGATCGGAAATGTAATGGCATCCCGGCGCTTCGCAATCTATTGCCGGCGGCGGTTGCCGACAAGATTATCGAATGGCTGGCCCTGGATAATTCTTTCGTTTCTTTCGTAGCTTCTGAGACAAAAAAAGAATTTGAGCCGGAACCAATTCCCTGGCCGGAGCTTGATCAGGCGGCTTTGCATGGGCTTGTCGGAAAGTTAGTGGGCGCCATTGAGCCGGAGACCGAAAGCGATCCGGTTGCTGTCCTGCTTCAGGCGCTGGTTTGCTTTGGCAATTGTATTGGACGCTCAGTCTATTTTCGGGTTGAACAAACGCGGCACTATCTAAACCTGAACGCGGTGATCGTTGGAACCAGCGCGAAGTCGCGCAAAGGCACAGCAGAAGGTCGCGTTCGATATGTTTTTGAATCCATTGATGAAGAATGGGCCAGCGAACGAATTCAAAGCGGCCTATCTTCAGGCGAAGGTCTGATCTGGGCCGTCCGCGATCCAATCGAAGAGAAACGTCCGATCAGAGAAAAAGGCCGAACAGTGGGCTATGAGACTGTTATCAGCGACCACGGCGTTGAGGACAAGCGACTACTGGTGATTGAAACTGAGTTTGCCAGCGTGTTGCGTGTCATGGGAAGGGATGGCAACACGCTGTCGCCCGTTATTCGTCAGGCATGGGACTCGGGCCGTTTGCGTGTCTTAACCAAGAATAGCCCCGCGCGAGCCACGGGCGCCCATATCAGCATCGTGGGGCACATCACCATCGACGAGTTGCGTCGTAACCTGGACGAGACTGAGACAGCAAACGGTTTTGCCAACCGAATTCTTTGGGCCGTCGCCCGGAGATCAAAACTGCTGCCGGAGGGCGGAGGCTCTCTCAACCTTAGTTCGCTTATTTTGCGGTTTCATGAGGCCGTGGAATTTGCCCAGAACTTTGATGGGGAAATAAAACGTGACGACGAGGCGTGTGCGCTCTGGTTCGAAATTTATGAAGAATTGTCCGCCGGCGATTCCGGGCTGCTTGGTTCGGTTACTAGCCGGGCGGAGGCGCAGGTGATGCGACTCGCTGGTATCTACGCCTTGCTTGATAGATCTTCGACTATTTGCGCGGACCATTTACGCGCTGCTTTGGCCCTTTGGGTTTACTGTCACGCCTCAGCGGCTTATATCTTCGGGCAAGCAACGGGTGACCGAGTAGCCGACACAATCGTTGCTGCATTGCGAGAAATCGCGCCGGACGGACTAACGCGAACGCAGATATCCGACCTTCTCGCCCGCAAACAAAACGCGGCTGCGATCAGCCGGTCGCTCACGCTGCTGCAGGAGCGTGGTCTTGTGCGTGTTAAACAGGAACCAACGGACGGTCGCCCTCGCATCCGATATTTCTATGTTAGGGAGGCGAAAAAAGCGAAAAAAGCGAAAAAAGCCCCTGGCGAGGGTGACCTTAATTCGCTTAATTCGCTTAATTCGCCATCTGACTTGGCTGCGAAAGCGCCTGAGGCCGAACCCGCCGCCAAAGACGATCAACACGACGCAGATGATTCGCACCTTCAGGACGTGCCAGCGCGGTCATTTTTTGAGGAACTGCGCCGCGACCCGGAGCATTGGCAAGAGTTTGAAACGGAAATGATCGAACGCTCTGCGGTACTCGAATTCGAGGGAAAGCTATCGCGGGCCGAAGCCGACACGCGGGCCGAGGCGGAGGTTGCAGGACAGTGGATACGTGATAGGCGTTTGGAAGCCGTCGCTGGATGACCGAGAGGTACAAAAAAGCCCGGCAGCAACCGGGCCTGAAAGGAAAAAAGTAATGAGTAAGAATAACACAAAAAGCCCACGCGAAATACTAAAAACGACGCTTCCATTTCTGGAAGCCGAAGAGGAAACGATCCGTTGTCTGCTGGAGCGGCTTGGTTCTCACGTTCTTGAACAACTGGCCGACCACGAGCTGCTTGATACCTGGCTTTTGAACGAGTTTGAAAGCGAGGGGCACATACCGGATCGCGTGGTGCTTACGCTCGAAAAACGCGACTGGTTTCCGCCCAAAGCGGCGGAGCATGGCAACATTGAGAAAATCGATGGATTTCCTTTTTGATAAAGTTTGGTCCGAAGCCCTCGCAGGACCCATTGCGGGACGCGCTTCGGCCAACGGGCGGCCCGAGGGCCTCTTTACCTTTCTTGGCGGGACCTCGGGCCGCTATCGAAAATGGAGGCAATATGAAATGACAAACGCTACAGCCTACGATCGCACGATTGAATTGATGGCGATGCGGCGCTTGCGCGGAGATTCTCTTCGATGTTGCGCGGATACGCGAGGCTGCTGAGCGACGCCAACAAGAGCAAAAAAAAAGAATGGCGCCGATTGATTTGACGGACTTTTCGAATTGGGAGGTTCACTAAATGGCAACAATGACATCATCCTCGGGCATTCAGGTGAACGTCCCGATGTATCCAAAATTAAAAACACTCGCAGAGGAAGCAGACGGGTTGCGGAAAACCGTCCGAGACCTGGAAACGCGCATGAGTGCAATCGATCTTGAGCGGCAGCGCGGCGACATGGCAACATTGCCGTTCACCGAGCGCCGCGAGTGGGAGGGGCGGCGCGCAAAACTGAAGGCGGAATACGAGTCGGCGGAAATTGCATTCGCGGCGGGAAAAACGCAACTTGAGCGGGCAGAGCACGATTACCGGGAATGGATCGGAAACTTTGCCACATGGCTATACAAAATTAAGGGGTTGCAAAGAGAGTTTGTTAACGCGCCAGAAGGCGGGCAAGCAACTATGATCATGGGCGGCGAAGCGCCGCTGCGAGCTAAAGAGGAAATTGAGAACGATCTGCTAGCGACGCTTCAAAACCTGGCAAATTTTTCCGGCGATGCGTCGGTCGCTGCGGAGGCGCGGGAACTGGAAAAGCAAATTGCCGACTCGAAGCCTTACGTCACGCTGACACAAAATTATGTTCGCCTGGGCAATGGCGAGGTAGTCAGTGAAGCGGAATTTCAGGCACGCGCGGTTGAATTCGGGGATTCAGTTTCGAAGAACGCGCGCGCCGAATTCAATCGAGGGCTGCGCGTTCCACGTGAGAAAGCAAGGGAATTGAATCTGACTTAAAAACCTTAGGAGGAATATGACAATGGCAAATCAAAAAGACGTGGCCGACTTCGTGAGTGCGGAGCCAACCACAGAACAAACTGAAAACGAGATTCCCAGCGCATTCACACCGGGCGCGCCAGGATTCTTAAACGGAATCTCGCCCGACTGGATCACGCAGGATGAAATGATCGCGGCGGAACAGAAAAAGTTTGACGACTTAGCAAAGGGGAAGCCATGAACGGCGACGATTTTTTGACTTGTTTGGGCGGCGAGGTTAAGTCTTTGGGCCGTGGTCGAGTTGCCGGGCGGGTCGTTACTTTCTCCAGTGCGGCAGATCCAGATCGAGTTAGAGACTACTTCGACCAGGACTCGGAGTTTTGGTTGAGCACAGGCGATAAAAAACCGATCTTGTTTCGCCACGGGCAAGATTCGTCGGTCAAGCAACGCAGATTTGGCGAAGTATCGTTGACGCTGGCAGCCGATGGCGTTTGGGCCGAAGGCACAATCAACGGCGCAGACACACAAGCGCAAAAACTTCGCGATCTAGTTGAAGCCGGCGGCATGGGCTGGAGCACAGGGTCGGTTTCGCATCTGGTTACAAAAAGCCCTCGCGGGGATTCGTTTCACGTTGACCTTTGGCCAATCAGCGAATGTTCTCTGGCGCCGCGTGATTATATTTGCGAGCCAAGAAACGTGGCCGCATTAAAAGAATTGATCGTTGCGCAGGACTTCGACTCGCTGGTTGTTCCGCCAAGCCCGGCGCAGCAAGCGGCGGAAATTTATGCGCAAATTTTAATACGCGCAATTGAGGCGCAAACGCGGAGCTTGGGACTGAACGCTTAAACCATGCCATTCGCCGCAAAACAGAATGACTGGAAAAAACTACCGCAGGAAGTTCGCGAGAGTTTCTTACAGGCCTTGCAGCAACGCGCATCTGCAATTACAGGTGAGAGGTTATCGCCGATTGAATTAGCCCTCGCGTGCGGCTTTGCAGAGTTGGATTCGTGGCAAGCAGATTTATTGAACAGTCACGATCGGCAAGTCATTCTTAACTGCTCACGGCAGAGCGGCAAGTCAACTACCAGCGCGTTGATTGCTTTGCACGCCGCGTTGTTCACCACAAACAGTCTGGTCCTGGTACTGGCGCCTTCACAGCGACAATCACAGGAGCTTTATCGAAAGATCCGCGACGGCTACAACCAGCTCGCGGATGTTGCGGAACTTACCGCAGAGAGCGCCTTGCGCCTTGAGTTTGCGAATGGCTCACGAGTGCAGGTGCTGCCGGGAAAAGAAGCAACTGTTAGAGGTTTCTCGGGTGTTAGCTTGCTTCTGATAGATGAAGCGGCGCGAGTGCCGGACGAGCTGTATCAATCGGTGCGCCCGATGATGGCTGTCTCGCAAGGCAGAATCATTTTGCTCTCAACGCCGTTCGGCTCCAGAGGGTTTTTCTGGCAGGAATGGTGCGAAGGTGGTGATGATTGGCGGCGCGTCAAGATTACTGCCGACCAGTGCCCGCGCATTCCGGCTGATTGGTGGTATTCGCAAGAGTATCAATGCTCATTTGTCGATAACATCGAAGCCTGCTTCTCAACCGCCGATATCCTGGCTGCAATCTCAAGTGAGGTGCAACCCCTATGGTAGACGGCGACACAATAAGATTTTACAACATCGGGGACTCGGAACCAGTCAGACCACCGCCACCAAAGCGACCGGAATACCTTGTTGGCCTCGACTTAGGCAAATCAATGGACTATACGGCCGTCGCCGTTTTGGAGGTTCATGGCGAGCCGCCCGAGGCTATCTATCATTGCCGACACTTGCGACGCTTCAAGCTGGGCACTTCGTATCCGACAATCGTCACTGAGATACGCGCGCTGTGCATGCGTGAGCCACTACTATCAAACATGCCGCGCTTGTGCGTTGACGAAACCGGAGTTGGCGCCCCCGTGGTTGATTTATTCAGACAGGCAAAACTTAACGCCAGGCTTGAGCCAATAACCATTCATGGCGGTGATCGGGCGGTGCGTGAAGGTCATTGGCGTGTTCCCAAAAGAGAACTTGTCGGCGCGACTCAAGTTGCTCTGCAAACCGGCCGATTGAAAATTGCCAAAGACTTGCCCGAAGTCGATGCGCTTATTCGTGAGCTGCAAAACTTTGAAGTCGAAATATCGCAAACTGGTTTCGACTCTTACAACGCACGCACGGGCGCGCATGATGATCTTGTCCTGGCCTTGGCTATGCCGCTGTGGTTTGCATCACGCCGAGGCGCTCGAAAGCTTATGTGGGCTTAGGAGAAAATGAAAATGAAACGACACTGGCAGAAAGCCTTCCTGGCTGCGCTTGAAAACACAGGCTCTATTACTGAGTCAGCCGCAGCCGCGAAAATTAATCGCTGGACCGCCTATGATACCCGGCGAAACGATCCAGCTTTCAGCAAGTTGTGGGACGAAGCATTAGACGTGAGTGCTGATTCTTTGGAAGATGAAGCTAGAAAGCGCGCCTTTAATGGTTCGGACGTGCTGCTGATGTTCATTTTGAAAGGCCTGAGGCCGCAGCGCTGGAGAGAGTCACGGGCAACTATTCCGCCGGCTGAACTCAACAAAATGATCGAAACTGAATTGCAGCGCATCGCAAAGCAGAAAGAACTCGAATCCCTGGATACGGTCAACTGAATGTCGAACCAATGTTAATGTCTCAGATTAAAAATCAGGGGCGTCGGACAGCGAGGGCACACCCAAATAGTGCCCTTGTTCGTCGCAACGCTTCTTTGCAGAATCGACTTTTGCTTATTCTGATAGCAATGGGCACAAAGCCAATGCGCTGGAGTGCCCGCGTCCTGGTTCGGCTTCGACGCATACACGAAAATCTTACTAGCGACTTCGGTAAGCGTGTAGTTTTGGGCCTCAGCCTCCCAGTCTTGCAGTTCAACCAATTGTCGTTTGATCTCGTTTTTCTCATCCAACAGGTTTTGATATTGAGATTGCAAAGTAATCAGCGCGTTTTGCAGTTCGATGACGGCAGACTGAGTCTCAATGGCTTGCTCTCGCAGCGCCATATCGACCTTGGAATTAATAACGCTTTTCGTTAGCGCCGTTACTGCGTTGATTGTCGTAAGAGCTAAATTGATTTCGCTTAGAATAGTAGCCCTCCAAACGCACAACGAAAGCACACGTATAAAAAGTGTGCCGCTTGTGTGCCGACTCAGCCTGAAAGAACGATAAAGACCAACACGCTAGGTGGCTGAAATCCTGATAATACCGTATGAAATGGACTGTACCTAACAAAGCAGTATAGTATCTTAAAGACTGTGGATCAGGAGGTCGTGGGTCCGAATCCCACTAGCCGCCCCAGTAGTATCACTGACTTCAGTCCATAACTGACATCTGAAAGATCACTATGCCGGATCCGCAAAGAACAGCAACTCATGCCCAGACCTATGTGGTCGAGGCCGATAAATTTTCATTCGAAACGATTGAGAACGAGAACGGGCAAGCGACAGTCATTCGATTTCGTCTTGATGATCCGCGATATCAGGCCGGGGACGTAGTCCTGGTTTTATCAGGTACCGATATTCACTTTCATGGGATGATTGGAAAGATTGGCGACGGTTGGGCCATCGCAACCGACCGGCGCGGGTCGCTGCTGCCGGCTACGGTGCAGTAACAAAGATACGAAAACGCGCAGTGCACGTTTGGTAGGATCGCTTTTCTTTTATGGAGGTGATCATGAAGCGCCTGTTACCGCTTGCGATTCTTGGGTTCTTATTCTCCCCGCCGGCTATTTCTGCGCAGCATACTGGCTCTGCGAAGAAGTTCGTCAAGAAAGGAATTGAACTTTTCGCCAAGGGCGACCTTGCGGGCGCGATAATCCAATACGATCGAGCCTTGACTGCAGATCCAAAGCTTGCGGAGGCTTACCTGAATCGTGGAAACGCAAAGCGAGCGGCGGATGATCTCGATAGCGCTATCGCCGATTACGAAACTGCAGGTGAGCTTGAACCGCAACTGTTCACCAATAACCGTGACATCTCTCAAGCCTATCTAACTCGCGGTTACCAAAGATCAAACAGGCTGGAACTTGATGGAGCGCTGGCTGATTTTGATCGCGCTATTAAGCTTGACCCACGCGATGCTGAAGCCTACTTCAAACGCGGGCGCGCTTTGTTAATTGATGGCAGTGTCGATTTTGCAATTGCTGACTTTGACAAGAGCATTTCGCTGGATGACCGTAATCCGCTGGTGTATGCGGAACGGGGCTTCGCGCGCCAGACACGAGGGGAGAAAAATGCGGCGGAGCAGGATTTTGCTCGCGGGTTAAAGCTGAACAACGATCTGAGGTTCACGCTCGACATGCACTTGCTCGAGCTGCAACTGCAAATCAAAGAGATGCGCCGGCGGCAGGCAACGCGTCGCCGAAATATCGCAAGTCTTAACGGGTATAGCCTGCGGGATGGCGAATTTCGACATCGTGTTCCAGTGGTTTGATGTCGAGGCGATGAAAGCCCTTGCTGGTATGAGTTGAAAGATACGTGAGCGCTAACTGCCGCGCGAGCGAGGCGTCTATTTCCCTCAGAAAAGGATCGAAGCTCACCGGCGCTCCCGTGCCTTGAAAGAAAGCGCGACCACCAGTTTCGCTTGATAGCTTCTCCAAACAACTTTGTCCGTTTGCTGCCAGGAACTGATTGCCTGCGGCTCCGGCCGAGGGCACATAAATCGAATAGATCGCAACACTGCGGCGCTGCGCTTCTGTGATTGCGCGTTGCAAATCCAGACTCTGCCCTGGGATCGAGCTATCGATACCGCGGGAAACGTCGAGCCCGTCAGAGACAACAATCATCGCCCGGCGGCCCAACGGTTGCGAATCGAAGCGGCGCAGCGCTTCGATGATCTCGACGTACGGATTAAATGGAGCGGCGCTCGCAATCCCCAGGGGCGGCCGTAAATTCGCGGCTGCTTTCTCCAGATCGGTGGTAAATTTGCGCCGAACTTCCAGGCTGCCCGATCGGATGTATCCGATCATCACTCGCGTTCCAGTCGATTGATGGCGAATAAATTCAGCGAGTCCGCGCGTCTCATTCCCAATCGACGAGACCAGATCGTCCTGCAGCAAAAGCGCCAGCGTCATGGGATTGTCGTTCTGGTGTCGAATTGAAAGGATAGTCTGCATCTCGCCATCTTCACGGAGCAGAAAATCGACGACTCGCATTTCCACAGGCTTCGACAAACGAAGCGTGACCGGAACGGTTATCGGCTTGGCCGATCCGCGATTCCGTGCCGATCCATCGCGGCCCTGCCCTCCGACAACCGGCGCCGCCACTGAAACACACGCCAGCAGGAAAACCAGAAAGGTCTTTCTGAAATTCCAACTCGGTGTCCACTCCTGCATTACACGGGGGATGATATTACAAGCGCAACGCCCAACCAAAGCCGGAGTCCGGAGAATTGGCCTGGCCTTTGCTGTCGGGGTATGATCCACGCTCGGACGCAATGGAACTAACCACGACTGATCAGCCGGGAAAGCTCACCCCGCGGGACCGCCGCCTCAGTCAATTATGGCGATGGGTGCCGTGGCTTGCTCTGCTCCTGGTAACTCTGACACCGCCGGCTCTGCTGGGCCTCATTTATTTAATGACCGGGGGAGCGACCGTCTATTTTGTGCTGGCTCTCAGTTCATTTCCTTTCTCGCTAATAGCCGCGATCGTTATAACGATCATCCTTCTTCTGCTACGCCGGAGATGGCACCGTCGTGTGCGTGAGCGGCTGGCATCTGACGGCATCACCGCCGATGAAGTCCCGTGGTTTGTTTCTGAACTCACCAGCGGCGAGCGCCGCGCTCTGAAGGAGATGGAGAAGCGACAACCTTTGCTCGCTGATGCTTACCGCGAGACCCTGGCGCTGCGATTGAATGCGTCGCGCCTGGTCGGAAATTCGCGGCGCGACCTGCTGCAAGTCGAAAGACGTATTAACCGAGCGCGATATTTGAACGCCCCGGACACCACGGTCTTGATCGAAGAATTGCGGCGCGATCGCGCGCGTTTGGAAGCGATCAAACAGGAAGGGTCCTCGAGACGCGCTGAAGCAGAGGCGCGCCTGCAGATGATCGAGGCCGCTGCCAGTCGAGGCGCAAGCTGGGCCGAGACTAACTATATGCTCCAGCGGCTGGACGAAGGACGAAAGCACCTTCCTTTGGGACTTGAAAGCGCGCGCGCAGAACAGCGAGTTCGCGAAGATACCGAACGCGAACTACGCAAACAAACGTGGCCATAAAAAAGCGGCGGATCCGATCGTTTGATCGTATCCACCGCACCTGTCAGTGCGCTTTCAGTAAAGAGCAACACAGCCTGGTTATCTAGGCGTATTAGCCGGAGCTCCTGCGCGGATCGTAATTTCAGTGCCACGCTCCAGATCGAGTTCATTTCGTCCCTGCACGTACACCGAGCCGGCGCCACCGCCGGCGCCGAGTATCGCACCGATGGCCGCGCCCTTTCCGCCGCCGGCTATGGCGCCGATGATTGCGCCTACCGCCGTGCCGATTGCCGCGCGTTGTTCAGTCTTTGTAGTTTGGCTTGTATCTCTGACCGTTCCTTCAGTATCAACTCGAACGATCTCACCATTCGCAGTGCGGACACCGTCAATGATTCCTGCGAAGCTGTAGGTTCTACCGTCACGGAGTCGGATGCTGTCGAAATTTAGCGTCATCATCGATCGTCCGGTCAGGCGTCCGCTATGCTCCACCTGTGAAATGTGGCCTTCGATCGTTGCTCCATCGAATTCGGATGGCTGGGTCACTCTTAGAGTAAAGTGATCACCCACTGTGGCGGTTCGTGTTGAGACCGTATCGTCAAGCACACCCACGACGCGCACGCCGTCCGGCACGATAAAACCGCCCGTCGAAGCGGGATAGCCTGGATAGTTCTGCGGATTGTAGATGTTGAATTGCGCTACATCCGAGATCCTGTTGTAGGTGCTTTGCACTACGACCGGTTGCGTCAGGCCCTGAACATAAACGCGGCGAGTGACGCCTAGCTGCTGGCCATTGCTAATCGGATCGAATGTCACGCTGAAATCGTTACCTCGGTCTCCGGTGGCGCTAACAATCAACTGATCACCATTCAGACTGGCGCGCGAGTGGATTGTGTGGCCATTGGCATTTGTTTCCACGCGTTCGCGACCGTCCGCATCGAAAGTAATTTGCGCGGCGCGTGTTGACGCTATGGTTACGTTCTGTCCTCGGACATCGATTGCGATCTGATCCGGAGCCTGAAGTCGTTGAGCCACTAAATCGCGGACCCGCGATCGTTCGCTGGGCGCAATGTCGCGAGTCGCTCGTTCAGCAGCTGCGCGCGCGTCGTCGCTACGCGACATGTCGAGGCGGAACGTTCCCGTTAGTCTGCTTGCAACGCGGTTGCCGTAGGGCCGATTCCCAGAGGCTGGATATGCTCCGCTGGTCTGCGGCCAGGTGACGTTGTATGCGCGAGCGAGCTGACTCAAATCAACGCGCATGCTTGACCAAAGGTTTTGCGTTCTTACGTCAAGCGAATGTTGCCGCAGGAAAGTATCTATCCGGTCCGCGCGATTCAACACTTCCTGCGCGTCCAGGGCGGTCGATTGGCGTCGGGCAAAACGATCGGCCAGCCGCCGTAGCGCGGCATCGTAATCCCGCGCGAAGAGATTTACGTCCTCGTTCGTCGCATAGGTTTCGTTGGCGTTATTGTTCGTCCACGACTGCACCGCATTGCGGAACGCATCTGAACGGTTTTCGATGCGCAGAATCAACTCTCGCACCGATTGATAGGTGCCTCGATATGCTCGCTGCGGCTGTGCCTGAGCCAACACGCCTGCGGCTACCAGGCAGATAACCGATAAAGTTGCTGAAAAGAGACGTCTGTTCATTGTTCGTCCTCCTGTTCTTGCTGGGTTCTCGTCCGCAAAATTCACTCGGTGTACTTTCGCACATCAAATGTCGTACCAATGCGAATCGGGGAGCTGTGAGAATATGGCCGACGCTTGATTAACCGACCTCTTGCAGGGGATCTACTTGGGATTCGCCGGAATCGGGCAATGGTTGCTACCAAAATCATTCTCTGAAGCCCCCGCTTAGCAATTTCATTACAAACGACAGTCCGAAGGGCGTTCATCTGCGTTTTGAAAACGGCCATGTTATTCTTTTCTTGATTTTTGCAGTTGCTGATTTCCAATGGTCGAGAATCAAAAGAAAGCCACGATTTACTTCGCAGGTAACGACCTTTTCGTCGGTTGCACGCCATCCGGTCATGCGCAGGCAATTGAAACAGACTCCTCCCGAAACAGCGCAGCTACCTCGATGGAACTGCTGCTGATTGCGCTCGGGAGTTGCACCGGTGTCGACGTGATTTCGATCCTGAAAAAGAAGCGACAACAGGTTACCGATTATCGCATCGAAGTAACTGGACAGCGACGCGATGACTTCCCACGGAGTTATAACCGTTTTGACGTGAAACACATTGTAACTGGCCGTAAAGTTAGCGAGCAGGCGGTGGCGCGAGCAATAGAACTATCGGATCAGAAGTATTGCAGCGTAGCAGCGACTTTGCGTGGAAGTGCTGAGATTGTTACCAGCTATGAGATTGTGGAAGAGGATCTAACAAATGGGCCGGAGTAATTATTCATTTTTCCTGAGATTAATGGGACTTGGTGTCGCGCTTGGATTGGGTTCGCTCACTTACTCACAAAGTGCAAGCGACACGGCACTTGACGCAATCCGCCTTAGCGATCATCTCAATCGCACCGCCAAGATCAAGTCGCCGGAATTAACCGCCGGAGAGCACATGCGCCGCGCTGGGATTTACATCGCCAACCGCGCTTTTGCGGCGGCCCGCGAACATTGGCAGGCGGTCATAGACTCTTATCCCAACGACGTTAACGTTCCTGTCGCCCTGTATGGCATTGCACGGTCTTATTATCAGGAGCGACGTTACGAGGACGCCCGCCAAATCTACGACCGGTTGGCTCGGGATTATCCCCAAACCAAAGAAGGACGCGAAGGGTTAAACTTCTCGGCTTCGTCGCTTTTGCGCATGGGTCGGGGAGCAGAAGCCGCCGGCCGCTATCAGGAGTACGTGGAAAAATATCCTGCAGGCGAACGCATCGACACTGCTTACCTGAATATCATCGATGGCTATCGTGAAGCCGGACGGCCCCAAGATGCGATTGCCTGGATTATTCGAACGCGCGAAAACTTTGCGGGGACGGCGACAGAGACAAACGCCGTATTCGCGCGACTCCGACTGGACATTACACAAGCGGATTGGGATCACGCCGTCCAGGCTGCTAACGAATTGGTGCAAAAGCCCCTTCCGAAGGGAAGCAATACAAACGCCGATGAACTACTTTATTTGAAAGCACACAGCCTTGAGCGTGCGGGCCGTTTGCAGGAGGCCCTTCGTATTTATCTAATCATTCCCGACAACACTAATTCATATTACGGTTCGCTCGCGACTAACAGATTAGCTTCGGCCGGGGATGCTGCCGCCCGTCAGAGCGCAATGGAACGAACACAGGCGGTGCGCAGCACGATTTCCAATGCTGCGGCGGATTACCCGACACCCTATCGCGTGCAGATTCTAAGCGAAGCGAAAAAGCGAGGACTAGATCCTCGCCTGGTGCTCGCGATTATGAAGCAGGAAAGCCGTTTCAAGCCGAACGCGAAATCGCCTTCCGCGGCACGCGGGTTACTACAGTTGACCATTGACGCGGCGCAAAAGTACGCGGATCGGGCTGGCGTCAAGAACATAACCGAAGATTCCCTTTACCGGCCTGAGATGTCGATTGCCGTGGGCTGCGAATATCTGGGACAGCTTTCCCGAATGTTTACCGGTCTGCCCGAGGCAATTGTGGCGTCGTACAATGGCGGCGAAGATAACGTCGCTCGCTGGCTGGCTCGCTCAAATCAAAACGACGAAGGCGTCTTTGCTGCCGAGGTGGGTTTTAGCGAGACAAAAAACTATGTGTTTCGAGTCATGTCTTACTATCGCGCTTACCGACAGCTCTACGACTCGAATTTGAAGCGAAGATAGTTAGAACCGCTCGCGGTAGCGAGCGGGTAGACTTCAACCGCGGCGTCATCCGAGCTTAACGCGCTTGCCACCACGAGCGGTTCTATGTCTACGGCACCGGACAATAGCGCGGTTCGAAACCTTTTGCGCGCTCGCGACGATCCAGCACATCCGACTGCTGATAGTCGCGCGGAAGAATTCCTAATCGAACCAGCGCCGCGCGATACTCGTAGCGGATCGTAATCTCGCCCGCAGGCCGCGAATCAAGATCCATCCTGATCCACTGCACGTCGTTGCGCACTGAACGGCCAATGCCCGTAGCCGCAGATTCATCATCCAGAGGCGGATAAGGAACGGTCTTTTGCCTGGCTCTGTCGCGTCCGCTTTCGGCGCGCGCCGAAGACTCGCCTGCGGAACTCGGTGCCGGAGCCGACGTTTGATCATTTTTACCACTTCGCCGCGGCGGACCCGGCGTGACCGGCACGATCACGAACGGTTTGCGTTCGCGAAAAAACACCGCCGAAATCACACCTAGATTCGTCGCCTGTCCAAGCTTCGCCGCATACGAATCGCGTTCAGTCGTAAAATAGAACCGGCGCGCATTCTCTGAACTCATCTGCCAGCCGCGGACAGAGATGGTGCCGTAAGGCTTGATGACCCACTTGTGCGCTTCCCATGCGCTCGTGTGCCGGGCGTCGATCGTATTGAGACCATCAACCGAAAGCGCCACCGCGACGCGCGCGCCCAGCGAATTATGTATGCGCAGCTCGTATTCGGCATTTTCGAGAGCTTCAACATAACTGCGGCCGCGCGCCGCGTACTCGGGCACTGGACGACCGTCAATTAGTACCGCAACTGAGAAGCCATTTTCTGCTATCGCCGGCTCGGGATTGTATTCTTCGACGGTCGACTGAGCCTCCACGCTTCTGAGCGCTAGTGCCGTTCGTGAGCCATATTGAAGCGTCAGAACGCCGATAATCGCAATCAGCAAACCGAGACAAGCAGTCATCAAAACTCTTTTCCGCATTGTTTTGTCTCCTTCTTGGCGAGAATTACAACTCACCGCTGGCTGAACGGCCCGACTGTACGCTTCTTGCGTGCGAATTCCCTGGTAGCACGTTTTAAGTCGCTTTTTGCTCGAACTCGAAGTTTTGTTTGAGTAATTCGGCGCTTGAGCGGTAGAATGGCGCGACGCCTTATCGGTTATACTTTTTACGAAAGTTCGGGCGAATTTCAATCGCCGCAAAAACCGACATCATACGCGAGGTTTGAATGGCAGAATATGTATTGACGGCAACCAAGGGTCAAGCTCGGGCTGGTTCGTTCTATGACCGAATCGCGCGCTTTTATGATTTGACATTCAAGCTCAATGGCTACGGACGTTCTCTGGATCAATATTTTGAGGACCACCCACTGCCGGTGTTTCCGGACGCGAGAGTTTTGGATGCCGGCTGCGGTACGGGCACCCTTACGCTGGCGCTTTTGCGAACCCTGAGGGTTCCCGTCAAGCTAACTGCACTCGATCTTTCTGCTTCCTCAATGATCACCGCCCAGAAATACGTCGGCAAAGACATTCATCGTGAGCAAAAAGTTCAGTTCGCTCAAAGTAACATCCTCTCGTTGCCGTTCGCGGACGAATCTTTTGATCTGATTGTCACTAGCGGAGTGCTGGAGTATGTACCGCTGGATGAAGGCTTGAGCGAGCTCGCGCGCGTGATTGCCCGTGGCGGCCATCTTTTGCATTTGCCGATGCGGCCTTCGCCGGTGACCACGTTCCTGGAAATGCTCTTCCGATTCAAAGCCCATTCGCCGGATGAAGTCGCTGAGACCACTGACCGATATTTCCAGGTCGTCAGCCACTATCGCTTCCCGCCTTTTCAAGCTATAGCATGGACCAAGACCGCGGTACTGGCGCAGAAGATTTAGAGTTTTCGGAAGGCTGGGAGCGCACGCATCCTGCGTGCGAAACGCAGGCATCTTGCCTGCTTCTACTTAACTAGCGCCAGACGCATTATTCGATTATCGTCACTCGCAGGATTCCCCGCCTAATGGAGCGCACGCATCCTGCGTGCGGAACCCAGGTATCTTGCCTGTTGCTACTTCGCCGGCGCCAGACGCATTATTCGATCATCGTCACCCGCGGGATTTCCACGCCCGTCACGGTTCGAGGTCGAAAAATAGATCAAGCCATCCGGTCCTTCGGCAATGTCGCGAATCCGCCCGTATTTCTTTTCCAGCAAATTCTCCTGACTAATGACGTGGCGTCCGTCAAGCACGACCCGAATTATCCGCGTACCAACCAAACAACCAAAAAAGAAGTTGCCTTTGAACTGCGAAAACGCTGATCCGCGATAGAACATGCCGCTAGCCGGCGCGCATGCCGGCGTATATTCCAGCAGAGGCGATTCCATGCCTTCATGCGTCGCGCGATGATGAATGACCGGCCAGCCATAATTCTTACCGCGCTCGAGAATGTTCACTTCGTCACCACCTCCCGGGCCATCGAATCCGCTCGGCCCATGCTCAGTCTCAAACAGCAGATTCGTAGCCGGTTGAAAGTCTATGCCCTGGCCGTTGCGATTTCCGTAAGTCCAAATCTCTGGCCGTGCGTTCCCCTGGCCGACAAATGGATTATCGTTCGGCACCGTGCCGTCATCGCTTAGCCGCAAGGTTTTTCCCGCCAGCGAATCGAGCCTTTGCGCCAGCTCGCGTTCCGTAGCATCCCCGGTGGTGATGTAAAGCTTGCCATCCGGTCCAAATCTCAGCCGGCACCCGGCGTGAAATTGTGCGGCCGGAATATTTTCAATAATGACTGTCCGATCAACGAGACCGTTGGAAGTTTCGCGATAGCGCACCACGCGCACTTGTTGACCGTTGGTGTTGTATGCGTAGGAGAGATACAGCAGATGATTCGAGGCGAACTGCGGATGCAGCGCAATGCTCATCAAGCCGCTCTCGCCTTTCGGTTCGACATCGGGCACCGTGAACAAGGGCTGCGGCCTCAGTTTTCCGTTTTCATACACACGTACACGTCCTGGCCGCTCTGTGAAAATCATCCGGCCATCAGGTGCCCAGACGATCGACCACGGCACTACCAGATTGCCGATCACAGTTTCAACTTTAAAACTGGTTTGAGATTGCGAGGATGTTTCGACTTCACCCGCGCCTCGCCCCGGCGGCGGATGGCTGCACGCCAACGCGAGCAAGGTTATCAAAGAGAGCCAGACGGGCAACATTCGATTCATCTCAGCATTAGACGCAATAGATATCCAAAACTTTCCATCGTTCTGTGCAATCTTTGTAATCTGTGATTGCCTTCTGCCTTCTGCCTTGCGAGCCCTCCCTCACGGTCGGGCTTCTGACACTACCTCCTGCCGTCTGCTTCCTGCCTCCTGCAGTCTGCCTACTGCCTTCTGCCTTCTGCTTTCTGCTCACTGCTGTATATACTCATGCAGTAACTTGATTTCATCACCCTGCTCACTAAGTTCTACCCGGAGCAAATCGCGAATCGAAAGCATTCCCACCCACTTCTCGCCATCGACCACGGGCAAATGTCGAGTGCCAATTTGTTCCATGCGCTCCAAAGCCTGATGAGGAGTTTCGTCACACCGAATCACCGCGCGCAGCGGACTAGTCACGTCACCGAGCTTCATCACCGACGCATCATGCCGTAGTAATACGACTCGATTCAGGAGGTCGCGCTCAGAAAAGACGCCGATCAGACGCCCTTCGTCATCCAGGACGCAGACGGCGCCAATTCTCCTCCGGGCCATGAACTCCGCCGCCTCCATGACCGATGCCGTAGCTTTCATCGAGTAAGGCTCACGATCGCGAATAACATCTCTGATCAGCATCGCCGCGTCTCCTGGGGTTTATTAAATTGTTCGGTGCGTTAATATTATAAGAGAAGTGAGGCCTCGTGTCTCTAGTCAACGCCAATAATGATCTCGACTCGATCCAGGGGCGTTGTCCCCCGGCTTCTGTGTTTCACGCTTGCAGTGAATGACGCCCTTGCTGACGCGCGGGCTACTGCCCCGCTACCTTCGCCGCCACCTGGTCGATAGCGTCCATTACTGCCTGCGGACGAGTGAATGCTATCTGGTGGCCGGTCCCGGGCAGCACCTTCAAGCGTGATTTCGGTAAGGTCCGAGACAAACGATGCGCGTTCTCCTCCGATGGAACGATCAAGTCAGAGTCCCCTGTCACGATGGCAATCGGGACCTGGATTTCCGAGTAGCGGGGAGTGAATCTGGGTAAGCTTTCCAGCAGTGAAGCGTCGTCGACTGAGTACCACTTGACCTTCTTCGGTCGCGTCCATTCGGAGAGGACCGAGCGCAGATAATGTGGAGGCACAGGATCGGGGGCGAAAGCTTTCTTCAAATCACTTCTCACTACTGATCCAGAAATCAGCGGCGTGAACAGGAAGTTCACAAGGTCGCCTATAATTGGAAGCGCGGGAAGTTTCGAGACAAACGAGACGCCGTCGTCGCTTTCATAAACTGCCGGAGCAAGCAGCACCAAGCCAGCCACGTCGCGCGGGAACTCAAGCGCATAAACCAGAGCCAGCGCGCCACCCCATGAATGACCGACGAGAATCGGACGTTCGACACCGAGTTGATTGAGCGCGTCACGCAACATGCGTGCTTGCACGTCTACAGTGATGTCTTGATGATGCGGCCGCTCACTGTGACCATGGCCGGGACGATCGAAAGCGATGGTCTGATAACGAGCAGAGAGCGGGCTGTAAAGTCTGATCCAGTCTTTGCAGGAACCGGGGTTACCGTGAATCAAGACGACGGGACGGCCGGCGCCTTTGATTACGAAGTGCAGGCGCGCACCGTCGACGGTCACAAATTTCGAGATGGCTTGAGGATGATGATGAGAAACGCGAGAGCCGACGTAATGCTCTTTAAGTGGGCCGGTGACTCTCATCAGAACAGTCTTTTCATGCAGACGCGCCGAGGGGCAAAGCTCCAAAACCAACCAAGCCCTCCCTAACGGTCGGGCTACTGCCACACTTACCGGAGCAACGTCCTTGCTGACGAGCGGGCTATTACCCCGAGCTATTTTCTGTTCGCAAGTTTAGACGAAGGAGTGAAGGACTCGGTTACATTTTCAAGATGAGTGACGTGTCTCCTGGTCAATCAGTGCTGAACCCTACTTTCTACTGAGCCTCCCTGACGGTCGGGCTACTGCCCCTGTTCGCCTCCTGCTTACTCCCTTCTGCCTACTTGCTTTAAGCCCTCCCTGACGGTCGGGCTACTGCCCGGGTCCGGCGCCTGCTTACTGCCTTCTGTCTACTGCTCTCCGAGCCCCACCTGACGGTCGGGCTACTGACCCACGAGCGATGCGCAGTGCTTGCCGAGTGAGAAGTTGCGTTACGCCACCGGGCACAAGCGCGCGTACAATTGCGTGACCAATACGCGGTGGTATGGCGACGCCTCGTTGACTGAGCGCGTATTCGCTCTCCCACCAGCTCGGCACGAACTTTCCTTTAAAGCGACGCAGTCCTTCGAAGTTATAGAAGGTGCCCAACCGCCGAGAAGCCATCTCCAAGGCGCGCGCGACCATGCGATGTTCTGTCGGCACGTCGTTGGGCCCATCAGTAACGAGAGGTGATGTTCCTAAAGTCGCCAGACTGGCGCCTTCTGCCTTCAACGTGGCCAGAGCTTCTACAACCAAAAGGGTTGCCGTGCCCTGGGGCGCATCCGGCTCGCGCAAAACGTCCTCGAGGTACCAGGCTTTGCGCGCGGGAATTGGGCTGGCGGCGAGAAGCCCTACCAGCTTGCCGTTGACCCGGGCGGCGAAATACTTCTTGTAGTCGGCGTGCAGAAAAGGATCGAGAGCGACCAACCATCCAAACGTCGTGGCCGCCCGACGGTTACCAAGCCAGTGCATGCAAAGCTGTGCAGTTTCTTTCTTCAGCGACGCGCCGATGTTATCGCCCACCGCTTCGACTTTGACACCGGCCCGGCGTGATTGATTCACTCCGGCGCGAATTTTCTTCGCGGAATCGCCGCGCGGGTTCCAGGTCTTGAGATCGAAAAACGGAGATGCGCCCACTTTCACGGCCGTGAAATCGCGGGGCGCAATCATGCGCGCGAATTCGGCGCTGGCTGGAACAAATGCGACGACGCGGTTTTTTCGTTTGGCAAATGCGGCGAACTGTGTCGCCAAGTCAGCCATGTCTTCAAGAGGCGCGAGCGGATCGCCCGCAGCCAGCCAAACCCGACCAAACTCGCCATAAATGATCGCACCGTCTATGTCCGGTGTTGACCAGAGCAAGGCGCCGGGAGCAATGCTCACCAGAGAGTGTGCGTTGTAGCCGTATAGAGTTTGCAGACGTAGTAGCTCGCCGGTTGGATCGGGCGCGTGCAGGTGCCGACGCGCCGCAACTGCGGCATCGATGCGCATCTTCATATACCGCGCACCGTAGCCTGCGCCGCCGCCTGCGGCTAGCCACCAGAGGTCGCGAACCGGAATGAACATTTAGTTGACAGTCCTTTTACGCCCGCACTCGAATTAAGTCAAACTCTGGAGATTAGATAGTCGGCAATGGAATTAGGTTTCCCCAGGAAATGGGTACAGAACCAGCAGTGGTAGTGAGAAAGTTACCCAAACAGCGACCCCTGCGCTGTCGGTCGCCGAAAGGTATTTGTGTGTTGGTGACGATCGCTACCGACGCGATGTTCGTTGAAGCCGAGTCTTTTGCAGTAAACCTCGAAAAGCTTTTCCTGCGCGCTCCAGTATTCACCCTTGCCACGCATCCGCTCACCAAAGACGCTGGAGTTCAGCTTGCCGCCGCGCGCTTCGCGGATCCGATTTAAAACTCGATCAGCCCTGGTGGGAAGTTTCTCGCGCAGACGCTGTTCGAAATAGGGAGCCACGCTTCCGGAAGCGCGCTTTGGGCGAGGGAGCAAACGGTTCGACCGCGCGCGCGATGTCGTAATCGGCAAACGGAATTGAGAAGTACACTCCTACGCTCGCTTCTTCAGAAAGCTTTTGCAGAACGTCGATGTCGCGGCGAATCAAGGCTGACTTGGTTACGATCCCGATGGGATTGCGGAACTCAGCGCAGACTTCCAGGCAGCGGCGGGTCAGCTTGTAATTCGCTTCCAGCGGAATGTATGGATCTGAAGTAAACGAGAAGACGATCTGATCGCCTTTCCATGACGGTTTCATCAATTCAGATCGCAACAACTCAGCGGCGCGCACCTTGGCGACGATTTTTCTTTCGAAATCAGTCCCGGCTCCGTAACCAAGATATTCATGAGTGGGTCGGCTGAAACAATAGGTGCAACCGTGCATACAGCCGCGATAGCAATTCACCGAATGATCGAAAGCAACGTCGGGACTATCGTTGGTACTGATGATCGAACGCGTTTCAGTTTCTTCGAAGACTTCGATCTTTCCCTGGGGCGGTTCGCCGAGCCATTCGATGGAATGCGTCAGCCAGGGATTTGGTGGATTTGCGACGTAGCGCATATATGCAATCCTGTGCTATCGATGAAACACAGCATACCAAAGGCAGGCTGCAAAGTCTAGAGTTTGAGTGTCGCTAGTGTCCTGATTTGTGATTCTCAGTGCACACTGTGTCTGAGTTGTGGGTGTTTTCCGCGAATCTATTTACCACGAAGGCACGGAGAACACGGAGTCCCCAAAGAAGTTTTTGAAATTAGGACCACCAAGTCTCGAGTGGGACTTTCTAAGATCGGGCGAGGGCCTGACGTCTTATGCCCTCGGCCGTATGGCGACGTAAATGGTTTCGCCTCGTCGATTCACCAAAAACAGCGCCGGGCCACTTCCGGTTTTGGCAATCGCCGCGCGCAGATCGGCAGCAGAACGAACGGTTTGCCGATTTACTTCCTGGATAACGTCGCCTCGCTGAATACCCGCGGCGGCAGCCGGGCCCGCCGGATCAACAGAATCAACCACGACGCCCTGGGTTCCTGGACGCAGATTAAGTTGCGATGCGATATCCGGTGTCAAAGGCACGACGTTGATCCCAACCTTCCCCTCACCCTGTGAATTCTGTTCGTTGCCTCCTTGTTGCTCCGCTTGCGCGGTTTCAGGGCTGAATTCACCGAGAGTGGCTTGAATCTTCTGTTCGCGATTATCGCGGAGAATTGTGAGCGTCACCTGGCTGCCCGGCGGATTACTTGCGACCCGATTCCGAAAAGCATTCGTGTCGTTGACAGGCGCGTCGTTGATCGCGGTGATGACGTCGCCTTGACGAATGCCAGCGCGTTCCGCGGCGCTTCCCGGTCGTACGGAATTCACAATCACACCTTTCGTCTCAGACATTCCCAGACTCGAAGCCAGATCGGAATTTACTCGGGTGACCGATATACCAAGTTGACCACGCCGGACCTTTCCGTTCTTTACCAGCTGATCCATCACGCTGCGCGCCATGTTCGCCGGAATCGCAAAGCCAATTCCGATGTTAGCGCCACCGGCGCCAGGCACAATCTGCGAGTTGATGCCTATCAAGTCGCCAGTTGTGTCGATCAAAGCGCCTCCGGAATTGCCTTGATTAATCGGAGCATCAGTTTGCAAAAAATCTTCGAAGCTGCCGGCACCAGGCCCTGCGGTCGATCGTCCTTTGGCGCTGATGATTCCCATCGTGACGGTCTGCCCAATGCCGAAAGGATTTCCGATCGCCAGCGCGACGTCGCCCACTCGGACCTTGTCCGAATCACCCGGAGTCAGGTACGGAAGACCGTTAGTAGAAACTTTTAGGACCGCAATGTCGCTCGGCTGATCCGATCCCACCAGCTTCGCATCCATTGTGCGCCCGTCATTCAAGTCGACTTTGATCTGCTCTGCCCCATCGATGACATGATGATTTGTCAGAACATAGCCGTCGCCGGCAACTATCACGCCAGACCCCAGGGCGCGCTCCAGCGATTCCCGAGGTTGTTGCTGTTGCGGGCCGCGGTTTCCAAACAAACCACGAAAGAACGGATCGTCAAAAAATGGAAACTGCTCAGGGGCGCGCACGCGTCTGTCCGCGCGAATCGTAACTACTGCGGGCGCGACCCTACTGACGACTTCCGCGTAGGAATTCTGTGGCCGCCCATCGGCGACGGGCGCAGTTGGCGGCGTTTCCGCAAGCACCGAGCTGCGTCCTTTGCAGGCCGTTGATGAAAGCAACGTGCCGCCAGCAATCGCCAAATAGAGGATCAACGCGCTATTGACCCAAAGATTCTTAAATTTCATGACATCTCTCCCGAATGAATATAATTAAAACTTTAGAGGGGACATTGCTTTCTGATTTTAACAGATGGAGTTTTGTATCAGTAACCCGAACGTGAGCAGGTAGTGTTCTGACTTGAAATTCTCTGCGCTTCCTCTGCGCCCTCGGCGTCTCTGCGGTGAGCGTATTCATTATCTATTCATCGCTGAGACGCAGAGCTCACGGAGACTACGCAGAGAAGAGCCGAAATTAGCACACGAATGGTGAGCCTGCGTCTTTGAGCGAGCCAAAAAAGCCATCCTGCTTTGCGCTCGCGCTCTGGCCTGCTTGCTGCTTCTTGCGGTTTGCTATTTAGTTTAAATCGTCGATCTGCAATCCGACGGGACTCGCTCCGGCGCCTTTGATGCTATCGATCACACGCACCACATCAGCGTAAGGGAGCGAGCGTGGGGCTTTGATAAAGACTGTTTTTTCGATGCGCATTTCCTCAGGGAGGTCGGCACGATCGCGCAAAGCGTAGCTATACGCATGGTTCTTAAGGCGTTGCTGGAAAAGATCAGTCAGCGTCATGCTCAGTTTGCTCGTATCGTTTACTGAACCCATATCACTGAGCCGATTTAGCATTAAACTGCGATCCTGTTTGATTGTAACAACGAGGGTTTTGTCGTTCGGCTCCAACGTGAGACTTGGATCAGGCTTGGCGGGAACCTTCGTGAGAAATCGCGCCGGCTTTAATGGCGACACGACCATGAAAATGATCAGCACTACAAGAAGCACATCGATTAGGGGAGTGACGTTGATGTGTGGCCTGGCTTGAGTTTCAGGCGTGATGGTTTTGTAAACAGATTTTGTGGCAGTCATGACGTTGTCCTCCTCGATTAGCCCGTCACCGACTTAAATATGTTCCGATGAACAATGCCCTCCCTTACGGTCGGGCTACTGACACCGCCATGACGTACTTATCAATAGCCCGCGCGTCGGGAAGGGCAAACGAAGGTCTAATGAAGCGCCGCGATAGGATCGAAAAGCAATGGAAAGAATTGCCCGTCCATTTTCTCGCCAGCGGGAATTGGAGGAACACCTTCGAGCGGCGGATCGTTCGACGCCGAACAAACTCCGTCGCGAAAGACGTTGATTACGGCGCCGCGGCGCGGCCGGTCGCTGAGGTTGGCGTAGGAACCATGAAGCATCAGCGGATGATGAAATGAGCACTCTCCTTTTTTCAATTCAATCGGTACCGGTTTGAATTGCGCTTTCTGTTCATCGCTCAAGACGCTTTGAATCGCATGCATGTCATTCGCGAGGCC
>WNFY01006476.1_pt1 | contig 26612 bp, 29 predicted proteins | sample 5400091 | NCBI WGS metagenome assembly WNFY01 (sample SAMN13153364, study PRJNA577476) | soil metagenome | isolation source: 60 cm soil or saprolite under grassland replicate 1 | place: USA:California | collected 2016-06-15 | reverse complement strand
TTCTTCTCATCGTGCTTCGCCTGGCGGCAGCGGCGGCAGCCGAGTATCGCGAATGACTCTGCCTAGGAAAAAGTCGCGAATCCCCGTGCTGCCGTGGAAGAGCGGCGCTTCAGCGCCACGTCAGCGGTTAATTGGAATGGGGGCTTTAGCCCCTGGTGGCCGACTCATCATTCGTTCAGGACTCTTGCTGATTGGGATCATTGCCTTTTCCATTCCGATGATGCCGCAAAACCAGCCCGTACTCCCGAAAGCCGACGCCATCTACCTTCACGGCAACGTTTACACCGGATTGGCTGGAGGGTCTTCGTTTCATGAGGCGCAACGTGCTCAGGGCATAGCCGTGCGCGGCGATCGAATCCTTGCGTTCGGGACGGAAGCTGACATCCTGAGACTGAAGGGTCCCTCCACCACGGTCGTGGACCTGCAAGGTCATTTTGTAATGCCCGGCTTCAACGACGCTCACATGCACCTGGTGGAGGCCGGATTCAAGATGCTTACCATTGACTTTACCGGCGTGCACTCGCTCGAAGAGTTTCGTGAACGCATTCGCAAGCAAGTTGAAACCGCTGCCCCGACCGAGTGGATCACCGGATTCGGCTGGGATGAAACGCTGTGGCGGCCGCCCGACCTGCCCACGCGCTGGGACATTGATGAAGTTACCACCGACCATCCTGTCTTCGTTAAGCGCACTGATGGACACGTGGCGGTCGCCAACACGCTTGCGCTCAAGTTGGCGCATGTCACCGCCGACACAAAGGATCCCCAGGGCGGCGAACTCGCTCGCGATGCCACTGGCGCTCCCAACGGCGTACTGCGAGAAGGGGCCCAGGATCTGGTTGCTTCGGTAGTGCCTCCGCCCACGCCGGAAAAACTTCGCCAAGCGATAGAGCTCGCATTGCAGGATATCGCCCGGTCAGGCATTACTTCTGTCCAGGACTTTTCCGATGGCAGTGCGCAAGGCGACTGGCAGGATTTCAAGACCTTCGAGAAACTCGAACGCGAAGGGAAATTAACCACCCGCATTTCCGAATGGTTACCGTTCAGCGAGCCCGTGGACGTCTTAATCCAGCGCCGCGCCGCTCATTCTCAGTCTGACCCCATGCTGCACACGGGAATGCTCAAGGCCTTCATGGACGGTTCCCTCGGCTCTCACACTGCTGCGATGTTGCAGCCTTATGCCGATGTTCGCGAGAATTCCGGCCTTCCGCAATACGACCAAACGAAGTTAAACACGATGGCGGCAGAGCGGCTCACCGCGGGTTTCCAGCTCGGATTTCATGCCATCGGTGACAAAGGCGTACAGATGGCGCTGGACTCTTTCGCCGAGGCCGAGAAAGGTGCGCGCCAGAAAGGAGTGAAAGCGGCGGATGGAAGCGACGACTATCGTCTTCGGGTTGAACACGCGCAAGTCACGAATCCCGCACAGATCTTGCGGTTCAAAGAACTGAAATTGATCGCATCCATGCAGCCCAGCCATCTCTTGACTGACATGCACTGGGCTGAATCGCGCCTCGGATCGCAACGGGCTGCGCATTCGTACGCGTGGGCTGAATTTCTGAATCATGGCGTGAAGTTGGCATTTGGCACCGATTATCCCGTCGAGCCAGTAAGTCCATTTCGTGGCCTGTATGCCGCAGTTACGCGAAAGGATGAAAACGGAAAACAGGAATACTATCCCGCACAAAAATTAACCATTGATCAAGCGATTGCGGCGTACACAACCGGCTCGGCGTACGCCGAATTCGCTGAAAAAGAAAAAGGCACGCTCGCTCCCGGCATGTTCGCAGATTTTGTCGTGCTAGACCGCGATCTCACCGCAATCCCTCCAGAAGAAATCCTCGGCACTCGCGTCCTGCGCACCGTCGTCGCCGGAAAAACTGTGTACGAGGCAGATTGATTTGTGCCGGACTTCTTTTGCGCGCCAATTGCTCCTCGGTGGTTAGCCCGAACTGGTCTTTACTCCGAGGGACGCGAATTAATAGTGAACGCGGAGGGGAAACGAACGTGGAGGGGATGATGTTGCTACGAATAGGCTGTGGACTTGTCGGCCTGGTTGCCTTGATCCACGCCGTATTCGGACGAGGGTTTAACCGCTGGGGATTCTACGAATTCGAAGATGATTCGGATGTGCGCATTGATCCACGAGTCGGCAGGATATGGGAAGCTATTGTTGGAGTTGCTCTGGTTTTGAGTGCGATTTTCCTGGATGAATCCAGATGGTTCTAAACGCGTTTTTTGGGGCAAGGTCGTTGTTCGAAGGACTTAGGTGCTGCCGAATCGCCGAGCCGGCTGCTGGTAGTCTTTGCCCGATGCTACACTACGCTGCGTGTCCGCACCGTCGCCTAACCCGACCCGAAAGCTGGGCATGGCGCGCTTCGGAATTTTCGAAGCCGACCTCGAAGCGCGCGAACTTCGCAAACACGGACGCCGCGTTCGCCTGCAAGACCAGCCCTTTGCCATTCTCACCGTCCTTCTCGAACGTCCGGGCGTCATCGTTACCCGCGAGGAATTACGCGAGAAGCTCTGGCCGGCGGACACCTTCGTGGACTTCGACCATAGTCTGAATACGGCGATCAATAAGATTCGCGAAGTCCTGGGCGATTCCGCCGCCAGCCCAAGATTTGTGGAGACTGTTGCCCGCCGTGGTTACAGATTTCTGGCTGAGGTCCGATCAGAGCCCGATGTCACTGCTTCGCATCTGCCGATGGCAGAGCCTAGCGATATTCGGCCTGAAGTAGTCGTACACAGAGGCATGGTTCGCGCCCTCTTCGGACTTCTGCAGATCATGTATCTGATTTTTTACGTTGAGGCGTTGCTTCATTGGCACGCGGTGGACAGGATTGAGCTTTTCAATATCGGGGCGCCGCTGGTGCCTATAGTGGTTCTTGTCAGCGCCGCCATCGGAATCCCATTACGCTTCTACTTGCTTTCCGCAGTAGGTTTCGATCACCAGCAGCTCGGCGCTAAATTTCAAAGAATTTTCTTGGGTGTTCTGCTCCTCGATCTTCTCTGGGCTATCGCGCCTTTCCTGATCATAGAAAAAATAGGTTTCGGTCCGGCTTTCGGCTCAACCGCCGCTCTGCTGTACGTCCCCTTCGCCGAACGGACCCTGGTGCGCATGGCCTATATGTATCCAGGACTTATTGTCTCGAAAGCGTGACCTACTTCAGGTCCGCCTCGTCCTTATCCGGATTGTAGAAAAAGGTGAAGCGCAGCCCGAGATACTGTCCGTGGAACTCGGTCGGCAGAGGTGGAAAAGGATTGGAAGCTGTAATTCCCCCATATGCCGCGCGGTCGAGCGCCACGTCTCCCGAGCCGAACACATAGCGCAGCCCGGCAACCTGTCCGTTCTTGGTGATGGCAAAATCTATTGTCACTTTGCCTTTCTTGAGCAGCGGCGCCATCGCAGACTCGGGAATGATGTTGTACCAATTATGCTTCACGTCGTGCAGAACACGTTGCAGGTATGGCCCAAAGTCCACGCCTTGCGTATCAGTGGTGATTTCAAGCGGCCCCATGCGCGCGCTGTTTTGCCGTTGCCCCAAACCGAGGTCGCCGCCGTCTCCGGCATATTTGCTTCTTGACTCCGCGGCCGCGCGCGTAGCTTCCTCAATCGCTTTGCCAGCTGACATGCCCTGCGTACTAAAATTCGGTTTCTGGACCACCGGCGGACTGTGTAGTTTGGCGACTTGGGGCGGCGCTTGCTGCTGTGGTTGCGGCTGAGCTTGCGGCTGTGGTGCTGGGTTTTGAGCAGCCTGCTGCGGCGGAGCTGTCGGCGTGGGTTGCGGTGCTGGCGGATTAGGCCGTCCGGCTCGCGAAGCATCCAACAGCTTCTTTAACTGCTCGCGATCGAGCTTCGGCTGCTTCGACATCGCGACCCGGTTCTTATCTGACATCTTGTCCGTCTGCGGACGCTGTACTTTTTGCGCGTCCGGAGGCGCAGCCAGGAACGTCAATTCTTTTTGCTGATTGGCGGCAGAATTCACTCGCATGACGACGCGATGCGGAAAGTATTTCTCAAATTTTGGGAGACTCAAAATCAAGAGAAGCACAACCGCATGCACAAACAGCGACATCCAAAACGCTTCTCGCTTGCGCGACCGTGCCAGTTCGTCCTGCGCCTGGATCAGCAGGGTGGGGAAGTCGTGCATCTCCCGGTATGCCGACTCCCAATGCCCCGCATCGTACAAGTCGGGTTCTCGGGGTGGCCGGACCGGAGGCGGCGGGTCTTGCAAAGACGGAATTTGGGTCAAGGCCATGGACTGGTTATTGAGATGCGCCTCGCCGGCAGCTTCTTTTGCCTATTCTCTCATCTTTCCCGTCCGCCGCGAAAATTCTGATAGTACAAGTACTTACGAGGGAAATACCCCGCGTCAACGAGCCCGCCTGGGCCTCTATCGTTCAGGATCACCGTGCATCCGCGGCGGCAGATAAACAGCCTAGGGCGTAAGCGCTGGTTTCAGCGGGACAATTCTCGTTCTCCGAACCGCGCTCGAAATCCTCTCTTGAACGCGTGATGTTGGTGCCGTCCCTTCGGGACTCGCTCTGGTTTCAAGCCTACCCAGGGCTTACGCCCTGGCTAACATATTTCGCCCCTCTGGGGCTTTGTCCGTGGCAATCCGTGCCAATCCGTGCCAATCCGTACAAATCCGTGGAAATCCGTGGCCGAGGTTCCGCGCACTGTACAAGGCTATCCCCTGCATGCGGCCTGAGCTGTCAAAAAATGTAAAAACTTGTCACACTGCAGGTGCGCCGATCTTCAGAGAATGGTGCTGAATCTGCGCGAGAATCTCCAAGGCAACCGCCAGAGCGCGGCGTCCATCTTCGAGAGGAACAATCGGATTGCTGCGCGTCCGAACCGATTGCAGGAACGAGCGGATTTCTGCCCGTAGCGGCTCTTCCTGTTCGACCGCAGGCTTAACTACTTTGATCTCCGGATTCGCAGACGGCTCGCCCTTCTCGGCGCCGACCGTGAATACCATCACATCCTGCCGTCCATAATCAATCGAGATGTATTGCCGAGGCTGAAAGAAACGCAGTTTGCGTACTCGCTCGGTCGAAACCCGGCTGGCGGTAAAGTTCGCCACGCACCCGGATTCGAACTCTACGCGGGCATTGGCAATGTCTACCTTGTTCGAAAGTATCGGAAGCCCGGCGGCACGAATTTCTTTCACCGGTGAATTAACGAATGAGAGCACTGCGTCCAGATCGTGGATCATTAAGTCGAGCACCACGTCTACATCGAGCGATCGCGGCGTGAACACGCTCAACCGATGCACTTCAAAAAACATAGGCGTGGTAATTAGCGGCACGGTTGCCCGCACCGCCGGATTGAAGCGTTCGAGATGCCCTGCCTGCGCAATCCTGCCGAGCTTCTTTGCCAGCGCTACCATCTCGTCGGCCTCCGCCAGCGCTGCCGCGATAGGCTTTTCGACCAGCACGTCAATTCCCGCATCCATTAACGTGCGCGCGGTCGAGAGATGGTGCACCGTCGGCACCGCGACCGAAGCCGCCTGAACCTCGCTGTGCGTGCGGACCAGCTGCTCGAGACTTCCAAACGCCCGGCAGTTAGATTCCTTGGCGACCGCGTCGGCGCGGGCGAGATCGGCATCCACCACGCCAACCAGCCGCACCGCCTCGCCATCTTTCGCAAGCTGGTGATAGACACGCGCGTGGTTGCGCCCAAAGGCGCCCACGCCGACCACTGCGACTGAGATCGGACTTTCGTGCGGCAGAGAGCTCTCCTGAGGGTTCGGGGCGAAGGGCCTCTAAGGATAACTCAAAAACTGCGAGGACTGTCGTTCCGAGCTGAGGCCTGAGAAACCTGCACCTCGGAGCTCAACACTGGGCTGAGGCAGGGTGGAAGAGCGGCCATTTATGGCCGTGTTTGGGTTGGAGTTGGAGGAAACGAGCTTTAGCTCGCCTGCGATCCGCCGCTCATTGCTTTCTTCAACAGTGCAATCTGTCCGCCATGGTACGCAGCATGTTGCGCCGCACCCATCAGCATGAACCGAATGTCGTAAGGTTTCCCGGGAACTTGCTCGCCCAACTGCTTCTCAGTAAGCCCGGAGACCGTCGCAAGCAGCTCTTGATGATTCCCCCGCAGCCTTCCGATCGCCTGCTGCCACGCTGGTTCGCTTGAATCAACGATCCGCGGGAAGTTCTGGTCGTCTGTGAGTTGGAGGGCTTTTCTCTGAACAATTCTTGTGTTGATGGCCTGCTCCCACGCGGCAATGTGCAACACCAACTCCCAGATGCTATGCGCCCCGGAAATCGGCCGAGCTGAAGCTGTTTTCGCGTCAACCCCGTCCAATATTTCCATCAGTGCAGGGCCGTGCCACGGTTCGCCATCAAATGCACACTTGAGCTGTTCAACAACAAACTCGATCTCTGACATGAATTCCTCGTGCGAGCAGAGAGATTGTAACTAAATCGGCCCGTGTGGGTCGGACACTCATGTCCGACGCTGTTGACTTTGGTTTTGGTGTTGCTCTTCCTTCAGCACCTAAACCATGGCAGAAAGGTACGACTGCACGAATTGTGCAGGCATTGTCGGACAAGAGTGTCCGACCCACACGAGCCTTGCTAGTCCGCCAGAATCGTAATTCCAGCAGATTCCGCTGCTTCCAGCACTGCGTCCCCATCCAGCAACAGACACTTCCCCTCGTCGAGAGCCAGGCAAGTTGCTCCCGCGTTCTGCATGACTTCGATTGTCTTCACTCCGATTACGGGAACATCAAATCGCATATCTTGCTTCGGCTTTGCGACTTTGATGACTGTCAGAGCGCGTTCGAGTGTCGAGCGTCCCGGATCTGTCTGATGAAGATCTAGCGAAGCCATGATCTGCCCGGCGCGGGCAATGGTTGCGTCTGTTCCTTCCATGGCTTCGACTGCGACGCAGGCATTTTCGGCGATCACCACGGTCTGGCCGATGTCGTACTCTCCGAGGCCGCGGGCCACGGTGCGTCCGTAGTCGATGTTTTTTCTTTCCTGCGGCGAGGGAGCGCGTTTGGTGAGCACGCCGGCTTTTGCAAGCAGAGGCTCTAGAAGCGCAGTCGAGTTTTCTAGTACGATGCCTTCATCCGCCAGAACTTTCGCGACCGCGCCGAGCAGTGCGTCGGTGTTGCGCAGATCGAGGGAGAGAAGCAGCTTCGCCAGGCGCCAGTCGGGACGGATGCTGGAAAAAATCTGCTTATGCTTCACCTGTCCTGCCATGACGGCGCGCGTAATGCCTTCGCTGCGGAAAGTCTCGATGAGTTTGGAAAGCTCTCCCAGCGAAAGCCAGTGCACGGTTGCCCCTCGGGATTCGATCTCCGGGGAAGTTTCCTCTTTGATCGCGGCGACCACAACTTCGTAGCCTTGCGCGCGGGCAGCATCGAGTACTAGGAACGGGAAGCGTCCGTTGCCTGCGATGATGCCGAGTTTGGGGTCTGGGGCCATCATGTGCCAGTGGCTAATACAACAAGTGACGAGGGCGACCTTTCGACTTTCAAAACTAGCACAGCTGGGGTGCCCTAATCGCAAACTGCTAAGGACTTCTCGTCCCGAAAGGGGTTTGCGATTTTATGCTTGCTCGCCGCGTAGTCCGCATCTTTCAGAGCGTCGCCGAGCGCATGCTCAATGAGTGGCTTAAACTCTGGTTTCGCGTGCTCCGCGAATTTCTTGGTTATTCGCTGGAGGTCTAGGGCTATAGACAAAACCTCGCCCTTAATTCCCTCGTGTCTACCGCGATCGTAGACCATGTGAAATAGTCGCTTGTTAACAGGCATTTCTTTTCCACTCTTGTACATGTATCTTGGGCCTAGGGAACTCTTAGGATCGAAACTTGTTGTCATAAATTGTTTTGCGCGGGCGTCATCGTCTCTGCCTGTACTCTTCTTTCCGTAATAAAATTCGTATAGTGAGCGCGCCTGCATAAAGCTCGTGAACATGCCAAGAGCGTCTTGATTAGAAGCAGCATTCCTGTTCTTTCTCCTTAGCTCCTTGCCAAACAATGGCCCCGACAAACAGCCACTTGAGCGCGTCTTTTAGATCGGCCTGCAAAAACTTCTTCATCCTGTCAATCGGCACGATGCGCCTCCTTTCCCTTAGTTCGCTATGGCAGATTTCGCGGGGTTGCGCACTCAAATGAAGCTGGGCCACCCTCCTCAGCACTAATCACGCCCGATTTGTGACCTGAGGTTCGCGGACCACTCCACGCCGCCCATTTTCGTCAACAACCGGTTTGTTGTCATGATCGATGCACAGATACGCGTGCACCGGTACTTCCCTCTCGATTGATTATTATCAAGAGCAACCGACAACCGGTAGTAAAATGTTCTGCCATGAAACCCACGTTGTTGCCTTACCCATTTTTATTCGTCGTCTTGCTCGCTTCAAGCTGTCTTGCTCAGAAGGTGCCTGTGATAATGCAGGCGCCTATCAGCACGAACGCCGATGAGATCGCCCTCAGATTCCGCAAATCATTGGGAGATGAGATTACGCTTTCCGGCCGGTTCTACTTCTGGACAGGAAAGAACGACGACCTTCCTCCGAACGGTGTGCGCATTAGGCTGAGTTCGATTCAGGTCAAACTCCAAAATGGCGATGGCCTGGGTTCCGCGATCTACGTCGAAGCGGAACGTCTCAGTAGCAGGGATCCTGGGTACTGCAAGGTCGTCTCGCAGCAATTGTTGATGATCCCAAAAGATTTTTCTGTTGCGGATGATACGCGTGCTTTTCTGGCTGAAGTGGAAAGGGTGCTGGAAAAGTAAATCAAGGCGTCGCCCGCAAAATGAAGATCTGGTCCATCGCCTCTCTTCGTTGACCGCTACTTAATCACTCCCCGCTCGCTCGCCTCAATAAACCGGATCAGCATCTCCACATCTTCGCCTCGATCCGGCCCTGAATTTATTTTTCCGGCGCTCCTATTCGTGCCGCAGAGCCTCAATCGGATCCAACCTCGACGCCCGCAGCGCAGGGATCATGCCGCTGATCAGTCCCACAGCGCCGAGAATGAGAGTAGAAGCAATCAGTGTCCCGGGAGCGATGATCAGCCGTATGTCTGCGGCCTCACCGTTTTTGGCAAATGCGCTGTACAAGGTGAGCCTTCCTACCGAGAGCGCAACGACGTAAGCAAGAATCACTCCGAGCACGCCACCGACAAAAGTAATAGTCAGAGCTTCCGCGAGAAATTGCGTCAGGATGTAACGTCGCTGTGCCCCGAGCGCCTTCTGAACGCCAATTTCACGCGTGCGCTGGGTGACTGAAACCAGCATGATGTTCATCAGGCCGACGCCGCCAATGCCAAGCGTGAGCGTGCCAATGAAACCCATCAGAATCTTCAGTCCCAGAGTGATGATTTCAAACTGATGCACCTGCATCATGATGTTGAAAACTCTCACCGCCTGGTGATCTGACTGATTGAACTTGTGCGGCACCGCCAGAATCGTCCGGACCGCCTGCTCCAGCCGCTCGTATTCCGGAGTCTGATAGTTGAACCAGATCGAATCCAAGTAGCGCGTATCCTTAAGACCACTCATGCTGGTAAATGGGATATAGATTGTGCGGTTTATGTCGTCATTCCCTTCCTGCATTTTTGCGGACAGCACGCCGACCACTTCGAAGCTGAGCCCGTCGAGCCGGATGTGTTCGCCCAGCGCGTTGCGGCCGGAAAATAACTTCTCTTTCGCTTCCGACCCGATCACCGCCACGCGGGCGCGTTGAATCTGATCTTCAAGGTTGTAGAAGCGGCCCTGCCCCAGCTTGAGCGATCGGATATCGAGCACGCTGGGATCATTACCCGTGACGCCCCAGGTGAAAGCCCGCGTATCGTACTGAACGGTTGCCCGCTTGCTGACTTCTGGCGTGATGCGCGTAATTTGCGGAAGATTGGTCGTGAGGGCTTCAATGTCTTCCTGAGTAAGACGAACGCTCACGCCCGCCTTCTGCCCGCCGGCCTGCATGGAGGTAGTCCCGGGCACCACGATGACCAGCTTCGTGCCGAAATTTGCAAAGATATTGGCGCAGGCCTGTCCGAAACCGTCGCCATAGGCGAGAAGCATGACCACTGTCGCAATGCCCCACGCCATGCCAAGCATGGTGAGTGCGGCGCGTCGGCGATTGTGTTGCATCGCCCCGTACGCTTCTTGTAGCAGGTCATGGAGCATATTTCAAAATCCTGACGTTACTCCTGGCGCAGCGCTTCAACCGGCTGAAGCAGGGCCGCCTTGCGCGCGGGATAAAGCCCCGCAATCACCCCAGCTAGCGTCAGGCTGCCGATTGCGAGCACTGCTGACATAGGCACCAGTTCTGAAACAGGATATTGCGATTGGTTGCGCCCAAAGCTTTGCGTAGCCCGATTTCATGCGTGCGCTCGGTGACCGCCACCAGCATGATATTAATGACGCCGATTGCGCCCAGGGCGAGCGTCACCATTCCCACCGCCCCCAGAAACATGTTCATGACATCGAAAATGGTGCCGACCATTTTTGATTCCTGAATGGAATCCCACTCGTCGAAGGCGTCTTCATCGCTAGCATCGAATCCATGATTGTGGCCTACGATCTTGTGGACCTCACTCTGCGACAACTTGTGTTCAGCGGTCACCCTCGGCTGATATTCCACAAAAGAAATCGAGTTCTGGTGGTTCTCTCCCTTGATGGGGAAAGACGCTTCCATCACCTTGAACGGAATGTAGCCCCGCATATTGAGCCACAAATCGTCGCCGTGTCCGAGATGCGGCACGCTGCCGACCACTTCAAACCGGAGCCCGTTGATCAACAAGAACGCCCCGACAGTAGGCCGCCCGGGAAACAGTGTCTTTTGCAGCTCACTGCCGAGCACGATCACATTTCGCCGCTGCTCATTATCAAGTTCGTTCAGCCAGCGACCTTCTTTCAGCGGAAGAAAACTGATCTCGTTCAGTTGTGGTTCCGTGCCCAGGATTTCTCCGCTGCCGGTGGCGAACTCGCTCACTTCGTGCATATCGCTGCGAGAAATAATTGGAGCAGCATTGCGCACGTGCGCAGCCTTGCGGATATCCAGGTAGTCGTCGTAGGTAAGAAGGTAGGAGCGGGCGGAATTCATGTTGCCCTTCACCGCCGGAGCGCGCCCGGGAAACAGAAACATGATGTCTTTGCCGAACTCAGACATCTCTCGCTTGTTGCCCGAACGGAAGCCTTCGCCGACACCCACCAGCAGGAGCAACGATCCCACGCCCCACGCGATTCCAAACATGGTGAGGAACGATCGCAGCTTATGTGCCCACAGATTGCGAAAGATCTGCACGAAGATGTCCCGCGTGGTCCGCATATCGTTAGTCGATTGTACCGTTTCGAGGGTCAGGCGACGTCGCCAAAATCAGGCGTTAGCACTAGGAAATACGAGCGGCGGGAGCGTTTTGTTCATTCGATCCTGCCCGAAAAGAAGCTGCGCTCTTGAAGGACGGAGGATACGCGGGAAGGCTTAGTGGGGATGCTTCGATATCCGAAAGCCAGTGTACGGTTGCTCTGGGGTTTGGGGCCATCGAGAATGAAAGTCAGAACTCATCGACGGGTCACGAAGCGGCTCGCCGGTGCAATGGCGATATTACAATAACGTCCGCTCACTTGTGCCGGGGAATAAGTCCCGTATTGTTTTACGGATGGATATCAACCTGTATCTTTCCGAGGCTATCTTTTGGAAAACTCAATGAAGCGAAAGATTCTCGGGACGATCACAGTAAGAACGTGCGCGCTCGTGACGATGCTTGGCGCAGGGTGGCAAGCGCGGGCCCAGGACGCCAAAGCAGCGTATCCTACGATGGCCCCGCTTCAGCAATACCTGATTCCGGATCGGGATGCCGAGATAGTCCTGGCGCGGAGCGCGGCCTCGGAATCCATCTCACACGATGCCGAGGTTTTGGTTCTTGGACTGCACGGCTACGAAACCGCAGTCAAAGGGAAGAACGGTTTCGTATGCTTTGTACAACGATCATGGGCCGCCGGGCCTGACGATCCCGAGTTCTGGAATCCCAAACTGCGGTCTCCGATCTGCCTCAACCCGCCCGCCGCACGATCCTTCCTTCCACTCATTGTCAAGAAAACCGAGTGGGTATTGGCTGGACGATCCAAAGCTCAGATCTCCGAGGATCTCCAAGCCGCTTTCGACAAAAAAGATTTGCCCACGCTGGAACCTGGCGCGATGAGCTATATGCAGTCAAAGCAAGGGAACCTAAACGATCGCGCCGGGCGCTGGCATCCTCACGTAATGTTCTTCGTTCCGCTGGCCGAAGCTCAAACTTGGGGCGCGAATCTACCGGGCTCCCCGATGCTGGCAACTGAGGATGCTCCAGAGCGGATGACAATATTTATGGTTCCAGTCGCCAAGTGGTCGGACGGTACGCCAGACTCATCACAGGAACACTGACCTCACACCCACTTAATCACTCCCCGCCTCGACAAATCAAGTCTCCTAACTTGACGTCGAATCTGAATCGTCGGCATTGCCAATCAGCTTGCTGATAGCTCTCTCGATCTCTTCCCGACCAACGTTGAAGGCGGGATTGTTGTCGAGTTTGTATTTCTCGCGCAACTGTTTCAAATTGTCACGCTCCTTGCGTTCTTCCTGTGAATAAAAGCGAGCTTTCTCAAATTCGTGATTCGCGATGGAAGCCTCCAATCGCTGCACGATAAAACGAATGCGTTTTTGAACTTCGACGACCTCCTCTGGCAATGAACCCTGCTGCAATTGGGCAGCCGCGCCCGCCTCGTCGATAACATCGACGGCTGTACCCGGCAGACTTCTATTCTTCACGTACTTGTTGGCGCAGAGAACGGCATGCTCAATGGCATCGTCCGTATATGAGACATTGTGGAATTTCTCGTAAGCTCCTTTGATGCCTTGCAGCACCTTGATGGCGGTCTCTTCATTGGCCGGAGCGACCTCGATGGGTTCAAAGTATTCCGCGAGCCAGTGCCCGTCTGCCCGCAGCTTGGCGAAGTTAGCGGGCGTGGATGTGCCGATGCACTGAATCTTGCCCGCTATGATCGGTCGCTGCAGCAGTTCGGTGATGTGAATCGGAGCTACCGGGGAAATTCCGCCAGGCCTGTCATGCATCCGGTTCAAAAAGAAGATTTTTCCATCTTCTGCCGCCGCTACCAGGGCACGATCCAGTCTCTCGTGCCACGAACCATCTTTTTCTAGCACCCGAAGCGGAGGTAAATCGAGGACGAGAATGGCTTTTTCTGTGAGCGATTGAGGAATAGTGCCATCCGCAATGCGCCGAGCCAATCCGCCGACAATGGTTCTCTTGCCGACTCCTGGCTCTCCCACTAGAACGGGGTTCTTTCCACTGAAGCGGCTCAGAAGCTCGATGAGACGATCAAGTTCCTTCTCGCGCCCAATCAGCGGCTGAGTGTGGTCCACCGGATCGCTGATATAAGAACTGAGTTCATCGTGCACGGAAGGTCGTTTTTGCCCTTGCGCCGCCTCGTGCGGCTGCTGGGCGAGTTCCTCACGGACCTGGCTCAACCGGACACCCAGTTCCACCAAGATCTGCGCGGCAAAGCATTTTTCCTCGCGCAACAAGCCAAGCAGTAGATGCTCCGTGCCGATGTGTTTGTGGGCGAGGCGCTCCGCTTCCTCTCCCGCATACGACAACACACGTTTCGATTCGTTGCTCAGAGGAAGGTCTACAGAAGTGGAAGTTTTCTCCCGAGTAGTGGTCTGGCTCTCCACTTGTTTTCGAATGGATGCTACCTCGGAGCGCAAAAACCGATTGGTTAGTGCCTTATCTTCACGGACGATTCCCAGGAGCAGGTGTTCGCTCTCGATGTAGGGAGAACCAAACTGTGAGGCTTCGTAGCGTGCGAAGAAAATAACCCGGCGCGCTTTTTCAGTGTATCGCTCAAACATTGCTGTTGACCGTAACTTTGGAGAGCACCACAAGTCTAAGAGATAGCGTCAGATCGCGTCCATTGGTTAGGTGTCGCAAACAGGCCTTTCCACTCACTTAATCACTCCCCGCTCACTCGCCTCAATAAACCGGATCAGCATCTCCACATCTTCGCCGCGGCTCGGCTCGGACTTTAGCTTTTCGAGCGCCTGGGTGGTGTTTAGTTTCGACGCCAGCAGAACTTTATACGCATGGTGAATCTTGCGGATTCGATCTTTGGTGAAACGACGGCGCTCGAGGCCGGTGGCGTTCAGTCCGTAGGCGTGGGTGTCGCGAGCGGCAACGGTTTTGGAAAAGGGAAGCACGTCGCGGGTGATGGTGGTGCCGCCTCCGACAAAGGAGTGAGCGCCAATGCGGACAAAATGGTGCACCGGACAAAGCGCGCCCACCGTAGCCCACTCTTCGACGATTACATGGCCTCCCAAAGTTGCAGCGTTGGCCAGAATGACATGGTCGCCGATTAGGCAGTCGTGGGCAACGTGGCAGTAGGCCATGATGAGCGTGTGATTGCCGATGCGGGTCAGGCCTCCGCCCTTTGCGGTGCCGCGATTGATGGTGACAAATTCGCGGACGGTGTTGTCGTCGCCAATTTCGAGGCGCGTGGGTTCGCCGTGGTAGCTTAGGTCTTGAGGAGCCAATCCGATCGAAGAGAATGGGAAGAAGCGGTTGCGGGCACCGATTTTCGATGGGCCTTCGACAGCGACGTGCGAGATTAGTTCGCAGCCTTCGCCTAGTTCGACGTTCGCACCGACAGTGCAGTAGGGACCGATTTTGCAGGACGGGTGAATCTTCGCGGAGGGATCGAGGATGGCGGCGGGATGAACGGTCATTGGCTTGATGTTCGTACACCCACTTCTCGCAAAGACGGCGAGAAGTGGGGCACCCCTGCAGTAACTGATCTGAATTTCTTTTCGAACCTTGCGGTTAAAGGCTTTTGGCGAATGTTCAAACATCTGATGGGAAAGCTCTTAACCGCAAAGATCGCAAAGGACGCAAAGGAGAACTTGCTAGCGTGTGTCTCATTCTTTCTGAGGCGCGCCGTCTGCTTCGGCCGAGCTCCGCCCGCGAGCCCGGTCCACCAATTGGCACGTCACGATCGCTTCTGCCACGCGCTTCTCGCCGACATACGCAATCCCCTCCATCCGGACAGCGGCTCTCCCGGAGTTTTCACGCCAAGCTTTAACTTTAACTTCAATCCGCAACTGGTCTCCGGGAACGACGGGCCGCCGAAAACGCGCCCGTTCGATTCCGGTGAACACCATCAACTTATGCTCACGGTCTGGAATCTCGGTCAGCAGCAACGCTCCGCCCGCTTGCGCAATCGCCTCGACGATCAGAACTCCAGGCATGATGGGCAAATTCGGAAAGTGTCCGGCAAAAAATGGCTCGTTGATCGTCACGTTCTTGATTGCCACAATCCGCTGTTTGCGCGTGAGATCAATTACCCGATCGATCAGCAGGAATGGATACCGATGGGGCAGGATGCGCAGAATATCCTGAATGTCGAGCTTGATGTGCTCTTCCGTGGACGGTTCGGGGGCAACTGGCGCGGTCTCTGTCATTCTGGTTGCGTCGGCGAAAATTATACTTCATCGTCCCACCTGCCCCTGATTTTCGAAAAAACGATGGCTTACGGGCACAAGCTTCGTGTACCTTAGTGTCCTTTGTGGGTAATCTTTTAGGTGCGACCACAAAGGACGAAGGCACAGGAAAGAATCGCGTTATCTTCATGAGCACTCCTCAACCCGCCGAGCAACTCCGCTATTTCCGCAAGCGCCAATCCCAGATCGTCGAAACCATTCGCCAGTTGGTTGAAATCGAATCCCCCAGCGACGTCAAACAAGCCGTGGACCGCCTTGGCACTGTGCTGGCGTCACGGTTCAGCGAACTCGGCGGCCGTGTGCGATTTCATCCGTCCGAAAAATTCGGCAAGCATTTGCAGATTGATTTCCGCCCGCGTAACTCCCACGGCAAGCCCGTGCTATTACTGGGCCACATGGATACGGTTTATCCCATCGGCACCATTTCGAAAATGCCATGCCGTGTTTCAAAAGACCGCGTCTGGGGACCGGGCGTGCTCGACATGAACCCGCTGACGCTGCTGCTGGTGTCCGATGAAGAGGTTGGCAGCGCGTCGTCCCGCACGGTTACAGAAAAGCTCGCGCGCGACGCCGCAGCCGTTTTGGTGCTGGAGCCTGCGTACGGGTTGAATGGCGACGTCAAGACTGCGCGCAAGGGGGTTGGCGAATACACCCTCGAGGTCGCCGGAGTCGCCGCACACTCCGGCCTTGATTTCGAAAAAGGTCAAAGCGCTATCATCGAGATTGCACATCAAGTTCTTGAAATCTCGAAGCTCGTGGATTCCCAGCGCGGCGTGACTCTCAACGTCGGCAAAATTAGCGGCGGCACGCGAACGAACGTGGTCCCTGCAACCGCCACGGCGACTATCGACGTGCGCGTTGCCTCCTCCGCAGATGTCGCCGAGATTGACCGCAAGCTGAGGTCGCTCAAACCATTCAACCCGCGTTGCTCGATATTACTGACTGGGCGCATCAATCGTCCGCCTTTGGAACGCACCGAGGCAGTCGCGGGTCTCTATTTCAAAGCGCGTGACGTCGCGCAACAACTTGGCTGGGACCTCGCGGAGGCTGCGGTCGGCGGCGGCTCCGACGGCAATTTCACAGCAGCCATGGGAATCCCGACCTTAGATGGCTTGGGTGGTGTCGGTGAAGGTGCCCATGCGAAGCACGAATCGGTGGTGATTGAGGAGCTTCCGCGCCGGGCCGCACTGCTGGCTGGGTTGATCGGGAGGGTGTAGGGCGCCTGCGTCATCCGATTTCGAGCTTTGCGTTCTTCGCACGCTTTGATTATGAGCTTTTTGAAGAGGCCTTAACCGCCAAAGGTCGCAAAGTTCGCAAAGAAATTCAACCAAATATGGGATGTGGCGGTCATGCTGTTAATCCGCTGAATCTGCCGAAGCTTTTGACTCTGTCACGCCACTAGCCTAGAATTTCCACAGACACGCGCAGACACACCTGCGGGAGGCCCCATGGAACTCTTTTCACCGACGCATATTCTGTTGATCCTCGGTATCGCTCTCTTGCTTTTTGGGCCAAGCAAGTTTGCTGCGCTTGGCAAGGGAGTGGGCGAAGGCATCCGCAATTTCAAATCAGAGATGAAAAAGGGCGACGAACCCGAGCAGAAGAAGTCCTAGTCAACTAACGTTTGCTCGCGTAGCATCCGCAAAACTAAATCTACTGGCAACCCCACCACGTTGTTGTAATCGCCTTCAATTTTGGAAATCCACCGTGAAGCCAATCCCTGGATTGCGTATGCGCCTGCCTTGTCCATCGTCTCGCCTGAATCAACGTAACTTCTGATTTCTGGTTCGCTTAGCTCCGAAAAATAAACGGCGGTTGTCTCTGACCGTATATCCTCGAACCCATCAGCTAATAGGCAGACCCCAGTTATTACGGAGTGCTTCCTGCCTGAGAGTAATCGCAACATGCGGACAGCGTCTTCGCTGTCGCGAGGTTTCCCGAGGACTTGATCCTCAACGGCGACCACCGTATCAGCCCCTAAGACAGTGGTTGCCCCACCCCGGTGCGCTCTTTGCAGAGGGTGGGCAGATCCAGCGTCATTCCAAATGGCGCTCGCCTTTTCCTTTGCCATGCGCTCGGCAAATTCTTTCGGAGATTCAGAAGGCAGGCGGATTTCCGGAATATTCGCCGGTTGTACTGCGAACTCAATCCCGGCATTCCTCAACAATTCCTGTCTTCGCGGAGAAGCCGAGGCGAGCACCAGAGTCATGAAGGCTCAGGCTCCAGCACAACGTTGTCTATCAATCGCGTCTTGCCGACAAACGCCGCTACCGCAACTAGCGTCTTTCCTTCGATTCGGGCTTGTGGTTCGAGCGTATCGGGATTGACGATCTCAAAATAATCGAGGCGAACTCCGGGTTCGGTCGCGAATTCCTGTCTAGCAGCGTCAATCAATTTCGCGGAGTCCCGCTCTTTTCTTTCGAACAATTTCCGCACCCGCCTAAGCGACCGATGCAACACCAGCGCAGATTTTCTCTCTTCGAAGCCGAGGTATGCATTACGTGAACTCAGCGCCAGGCCGTCTGGTTCGCGCACAATCGGACAAACCTCGATCGTGACCGGAATATCGAGATCCCGCACCATCCGGCGGATGATTGCGTGTTGCGCCGCATCTTTCTGGCCGAAAAATGCGAAGTCCGGCTCAACGATGTGAAACAGCTTCGCCACTACTGTCGTCACGCCGCGAAAATGTCCCGGCCGCGACTTCCCGCACAGCCGATCGCTCAATCCTTCAACCGTCACCCATGTGACCGCACCAGCGGGATATATCTCCTCGACTGCCGGCGCGAACAAGAGTTCGACGCCTTCTCGCTCCAGAAACGCGCAATCCTTTTCCAGGTCTCGCGGATACCGGGAAAAATCCTCGCTCGGCCCAAATTGTGTAGGATTCACAAAAATGGACGCAGCCACGACATCCGTCTTCGACCTCGCCGCGCGCACCAGCGATAAATGTCCCTCGTGCAGAGCGCCCATGGTTGGCACCAACCCGAGCTGTTGGCCAGCCGACCTCGCCGAGCGGCAAAGCTCCTGCATCTCCGCGATTGTCCTTACCAATTTCATGAGATCGGCAGCAGCTCCGGGTTGGGCATGGTCTGCCCCACTGTCAAATCAAACACTTGGATATTGTTCCCGAAATAATGCGGCGATAAGTTGAACTCCGGAAAGTTGGCCAACTCGAATGCCAGATAAGTGGACCACCCCATCTGCGTCACCCAGATCTTCGCACCCGGCCGAAGTCTATATTCACTCACCATCGCCTGCCACTGATCGTAGAAGTTCCGAGCTGTAAATAGGAAAGTGCTGGTCGTCACAATGATCTTGTGCCCGCCGCATTCGTAGCTAAGGAACCCTGCCATTTTCCGGTCCTGCTCAATTGGATGTTGGTCGCACAAATAATGTCCCAGCGACAGGCTGGTTTGGTAATCCGTGAAAATCGGCTCACCCGCCGGCAACTCACGCAAGAGTTTTATTGCGGCAACCATGTTTGCCTTGCGCTGGCTCTCTGCTGACATATACGGCAGCCGCTTCGAGGGAAACAAGTTGCAGACGAGCGATACGACAAGCGCCAGAATAATTCCCAACGCAATGCGGCCCTTGAGTAACCGCGCGAGGGCGACCCCAACTCCGGCCAAGGCGAAAGGAAGCAAGAATGACGAATGCCGGGTGCCGCCATATGGATAGGCCCTCACCAGCGCCGCGCCACAGTTCAGGACAAACGGCAGCAGCAAAAGGGCGGCCGTGATGTGGCGCGGGCGCCCTCGCCCGCGACTGTCTGGCCCGCGGAAGATGAATACCATCCCAACCACAAACAGCACGAACGCCAAATCTCCCACAACAGATTGTCGGAAGATGTATTGAAAAACTCCTCCCGTTCGCGCGAAGACAAACAGCAGCGGATTGATTCTTCCAGGAACGAAATACGAATTGCCGAGATAATCGTTGCCCATCCAACCGCGAGTAGCATTCGTTCCACCGTAGGCCTGGCCCAGCCGCGAAATCTGGGTCACGTAAAGCCAATAGCAAATGCCAAGACTCACAATCTGCCCGAGTTCCCAAACTGCAACGATCTTTAGCGAGGCGCGTTGCTTGATCATGCGCAAAATCGCATACACGCCAAGTACCGCCGCAAACAGGAATGCTGAGAAGTGCGAAAAAAGGGCAAACCACAGAAACACTCCCGAAGCGAGCATCGAGCGCGCCGAATTGTCCCGCAGCGCACGCTCCAGGAAATATGCCGACCCCATCGCGAACGCCAGCAGCAGAGCGTATTGTCGGACTTCGGTTGAAAGATCAATCGAAGAAGGCAGAAATACGATGAACGTGAACGCGATCCAAACCACGCTCTGTTCAAACAGCATCGCCAGCCAGCGATAAGCGAACCAGCAGAACAAAGTGCCCACAAGAATTGAAGGCAACCGCAGCGTGAGCTCTGAAGTTCCCAAAACGCGCCACACGCGCAGCAAGAAAATCAGCAACGGTGGATGCGAGACGTTCAGGCTCGCCTGATACGTCTCCCACCAAGTCACCTTGTTGGCGACAAAGAAATGCAGAGCCTCATCCGGATTCAGATAAGTACCGCTTGCATGCCAGAGGCGGACCAGGAAACCGCCGGCAAGCAGCGAATACATGCACAGGTTCGGACGTCGCCGGATAGAAGCATCCAGCCACCCCAACGAAGCCCGAATCCCGCCTTGGGTTGGTGCCGTAAGTTGGTCGATGGTCATTGCCGAAGCAGGTACGACGTAGCGAGCTACGTCTCTACACTGAGCATACCGTATTCAGTTTTGCCGCCGATTCCTTGACACTCTCTCCCCCCGCCTTTTATCCTAACTATAGCTCCCTGGAGTACTTACGCCTTCTGTCGTGCTTCCGCGGCCTGCGCGGTACCAGTTGGGGTGCGGAGGTCCAAAATGCTTTTCGAAATCCGAGAATTGGAAACCCATGCTATTGATTTCGACGAGCTGATTGCGCCCGGAACCATAGATTTCGGTCCGGATTTCCGACAAAGCGGTGAGTTGAGCAGCTGCGGACGGGTCCAATTGGTGCGCGAGCATCATGGTAAACACCAGCTTATCAATGATATACGAGTAACCGGTGAGCTCCGTATTCGCCTCGACTTGGCCTGCGCACGCTGCCTGGAGCCGATCACCGACGACGTCGCTCGCAAGTTCGATTTGCTGTATCGGCCGCAGGGTAGTGACGCCGGCAAGGAAGAGTTGTCAGTCACCGCAGCCGAAGCCGAGGTCAGTTATTATCAGGGAGACGGCCTGCTGCTCGAAGACGTACTGCGCGAACAGGTTTTGCTGGCCGCTCCGTTGAAGGCTATCTGCCGCGAAGATTGCAAAGGCCTATGCCCTCATTGCGGCGGCAACCTGAATCTGGAACAATGCACCTGCGCCGAACCGCTGGAAGATCCGCGCTGGTCAGCACTGAAAGATATTAGAGAGAAATTGCAACATTAAAATCGGCTCTCAGCCATTAGCTTTCTGCTGTCAGTCAAATCGCAATTCAGGTTTCACTGAAAGCTGATAGCTAAGAGCTGAAAGCTGTCGTACGAAAGGACTCCCATGCCGAATCCAAAACGCCGGCACTCGAAGCAACGCACCGCGACTCGCCGTGCGCACGATGCCCTCACCTCACGTTCACTTTCTGAATGCCCCAACTGTCACGAACGCAAATTACCGCATCGTGCCTGCCCCAAGTGCGGGTACTATAAGGGACGGGAAGTTCTGGAAGTCAAGGAATCCAAGTAACCATTCATGCCTGGCGTCATAGCCCTGGACGCAATGGGTTCTGACCGCGCTCCCAAGCCTGAGATCGAAGGCGCGATTCAGGCGGCGCGGCGATTCGGTATTCCCGTCAAGTTGGTGGGCCCGGAGGAAACGCTTCGGGCCGAGATGTTCCGCCATCCCTTCGCGCGTTCTCTGCCAATTTCCATCGTCCACGCCAGCGAAGTTATCAGCATGGATGACAAGGCTGTCCAGGCCGTCCGCGCTAAGCGCGACTCCTCCATGCGAGTAGGGCTGCGTCTGGTTCGCGAGGGACAAGCAGGGGCCTTCATCACCGCAGGCAACACCGGTGCGGCGATGGCAACGGCGAAAATGGTTTTGGGCGGACTTCCTGGCGTGGATCGTCCTGCCCTCGTCGCCATCATTCCCACCGCGATTGGTACGGTTTCAACGCTACTCGATGTGGGCGCGAACGTTGACAGCAAGCCGCATAACCTCGAACAGTTCGCCATCATGGGTGAAATCTACTTCCGCAGCATGTTTGGAACAGCGCGTCCCCGCGTGGGACTCCTTTCCATCGGAGAAGAAGAGGGCAAGGGAAACGAACTTACTCGCGAGGCATTCGGCCTGATCAAGCAGTTGCCGTTGAACTTCATCGGCAATGTCGAGGGCCGTGATATCTACAGCGGCAAGGTGGATGTCATCGTGGCCGATGGATTCGTCGGCAACGTGGCCTTGAAAACTTCCGAAGGCGTCGCCAATCTGGTTCGCGCAACCTTGAAAGAGACCCTGGCGGCAACGATAACTCGGCAGGTGGGATATCTGCTCTCGCGAAGCGCTTTCTCCGACTTCAAGAAGCGCATCGATCACACCGAGTATGGTGGAGCTCCGTTGCTTGGTGTGAAGGGCGCCTGCTTCATCACCCACGGCTCCTCCAACGTGAATGCGATAAAGAACGCCGTCCGCGTAGCTGCGGAATTCGTGGATAGAAACATCACTGCGAATATTCAGACCGAGATGGCCGCATTGCACCCCGCTGCGACGATGACGACGTGAGCCTTAGCAAAAACTTGAATCCTGTCATTCCGAACTCGCACGCTGAAAACGGGCGAGAGAGGAACGTTACGTCGGCGTCCGCCATTCACGGCGCTAACAGGAGTCGCAGCAGCTGTCGGCTTCATTTGCGCAGCTCCTCGGGACTGAAGGAGAGGGGAAAGCTGACGTAGGGTTCCTCAGCTGCCCGCAAGCGGGTGCGTTCGGAATGACAGGTTTTGGGATATATTGCATTTTCCAAATATGAATCACCCATCGATCGCATTTCTCTTTCCCGGCCAAGGCTCACAATCCGTGGGTATGGGTAAAGACCTTGCCGAAAAATATCCAATTGCTCGGCAGACATTCGACGAAGCCGACGCCGCTCTCGGCTTCAAGCTTTCCCAACTTTGCTTTGAAGGACCGGAAGATCAATTACGCCTGACCGAAAATACCCAGCCCGCGATTTTGACAGTCTCGGTCGCGGCTTGGCGCGGGCTGCATGAGAAAGGAATTGATCCCGCATTCCTCGCCGGTCACAGCTTGGGTGAATACTCCGCACACGTCGCTGCTGGCACGATCTCGTTTGCCGATGCAGTTCGCGCCGTTCGAAATCGCGGACGATACATGCAGGAAGCTGTGCCGGTGGGAACTGGCTCCATGGCGGCAATACTGGGCATGAGCCTCGACGCTGTAACTGCGGTGTGTTCCGACGCAGCGCAAGGAGAAGTTTGCGAGCCTGCCAACATCAATTCTCTTGAACAGATCGTCATTTCTGGCCACACAGCTGCAGTAGAGCGCGCCGCGAAGCTCGCAGACGAACGCGGCGCCAAGCGCGCCAAAGTGCTTCCCGTGAGCGCGCCATTCCATTGCTCGCTCTGACCGGCTCCGTCAAATGGAACCAGTCCATGCAATGGCTCATCGCGCAAGGTGTTCAGACGTTTATTGAAGTCGGCCCGGGAAAGGTGCTGTGCGGCCTGATGCGCCAGATAGACCGCTCAAAGAAGTGCCTGAATGTGGAAGATGAGGAGTCCCTCAAGAAGTTCGCGAACTGACGTCGTGACTTGATGTTGAGCCGGAGCCCTTACTACTCGACAGTACAGGGAGGGGCATCCAGGGTGATAGAAACCGTGCCGCGTCGCTCATCGAGGTACCTCTCAGCGTGCCGGGGGTCACTGGGCGGGAATTTGAATGAATGCTTTTCCAAGAATTCCTTGAATGCCCTTTCACTGTAGATTTGGCCCCTAGGGAAGTCTTTCAATAATTCTTGCGTGGAGTTCGCCTCAACACCCAACACGTTCAAATTGCCGAAGTGGAATTGCTTGCCTTCGTCAATATCGATTTCGAATGAAAGCAGATGGTTTTGGTCGTCAGAACTCGGAGTGGGGATGGGTGTAAAGTTGATGTAGCCCAATTCGTCGTATGCTTTTTTTAAATTTTCAAGTCCTCTAGCCATCTTTTCTCGACTGAAAATTTCTCCGCGCTGCATTGGAAATAGACCTTGCAGGAGTACGATATCGCTGATCGCCTTGTTATGCTTGAATGTGATTTGTCCGAAAAGGAATTGTGGTCCTTCGTTCAACTGCATGTTAACTGCAATTCGCTGACTAATTGCATTGCTCGTTAATGTTTTCGCATCACCACTAACCTGCACCCTGAAATAACCACGATCTTGCCAGCCCTCTCGCGCAATTTCCAGCGCAGTGTCAACTATCCCGTCGACAGAATTCCCGTACGATCTCTCCTTAATTGATTCGGCAATTTGCTCCTGCTCTGATGTGGGTAGTTGTGGAGAACCCGAGAATGTCACCTCGGCAACTTGAATCTGCGGTGTTGATGGCTCCCCGTCAGCTGAGTCAGTGAACGCAGAGCACGGATTTTCGCCTTGCACCAAAGCAGTCGGAGTGAGAGAGGCCTCTTGTGAGTGCACTAACGTTTGGCCAGCGAGGATGTAAACTGCGGCAAGTTGCGCGAGTGGACTGCGCATGGGCTGCATTATAAGCGCAACCGGTGCATGAGAGTCGTGCAGTAATTTTTCCTGAAGTAAAGGTGTCAGTACGCAATCTCGCTCACTCCGTCATCCATCCCCACCAGTTCCCGCAGTCAATCTCATCTGGGGAGAAATGCAGCGTCTTGTCGGACCTGTCCACCCAGACATAGGCGTGTTTGTTCCGCCCGTTGATCGTGGTCTGAATGATGACTCCGCTGCCGCTGGAATAAGAACAATCAATCGCGTATGACTTGATAATCCCCCACTCGCCCGACGGTCCCCAATCCTGACCGAATTCCGCATAGCTGTACTTAGAAAACTTGTCGGAATGCTGCTTCCAATCCGCGTCATGGTTCCATGCGGCAAATGCGTTTTCCAGGTCCTGCCGCTGCAGTGCCGCGAAAAATTTATCGGCGGCGTGTCGTTCAGGATAGTTGCGTAGGTGAAATCCCACCCATGCGAGTAAAAGGCCAGTGACGATTGCGGCGATAACTATGCCCCTGCGGCGGCGGTCGCGCGACTCGTCGTACTGCTGCGCATCCAACAGCGTCATATGCTTAAGCATAATGGAAGCCGGCAAAGAAGAAAAAGTTCCAGAAAAGACGTGCCGCTCTCTTTGCTCCCGGCAATGGGCACCTCGCACTCTCTTTCATGACTGTCATCCCGAACTCTCCCGCCCAAGGCGGGTGAGAGAGGGACCTTACGATGCGCGTGCCTAAGCATGGACGCAAGCGGGGATTAGAACAAGCTGCTGGCGCCTGCGCGGCCCGGACTGCATGGGCAGGGCAAGACGACGTTAGCTCCCTCTCCTGCGCTCCTGTGGATCGCAGGTTCGGGATGACAATCAAGTTTGGGACGCGAGAAGAAGGTTTACAGCGTCCTCTTGAACAACGGCACCGCAATTGAGAACGTCACAATCGCGAAGACCGACAGATAAAGCATGTCCGGCCAGATCGCCATGATCCCTGTCTCTTTTAGCAGCAGAGATTTGAATCCATCCACCGCAAACGTGAATGGGTCCACCACAGCAATCGCCCGCAGCCACTTCGGAAAGGCTTGGATGGGATACACAGATCCGCTGGGGAAAAACAGCAGCGTGTTTAGAATCCCGAAGATCGCCCGCGGCACCAGCGGATCTTCAACCCGCACCATCATCAGGAACATCATCGTGTTGAACGCCACCGAAGTGAGAAGGATCATCAGTATCAGCCCCAACACAGTCGCAGGATTGAAGATCGTTCCCACCCCTGCCAGCAGCGATCCGATTGCGGTGATAACGATTCCTGTCATCACTGCTTTGATTGCACCGGCCGCGTTCAACCCAAGCACCAGTTCTGCTTTGGTGATGGGCGTGACCAGGTATCCTTCGTGCACGCCGCGCGCCTTATCATCTATGTAGAGCATCCCTCCACCGATCATCACCGACACAAACATGGCCAGCGCAATCGATCCGGGCAGAAGATACTTCATGTATTCGATGTATGGATACATCTCCACAATCTGCAGTACCGTTTGCTGCAAAATGCGCGGTTGGACTGTGGGATTGTTTAGCGATGCGGTAATGTCCGTCAGTTCGCTCTCGAGCGACGCGCTCATGAAATTGTCGCTGTTGTCCACCACCAGAGCGATTCGCGGCTGGTCCTGTTCGTACACCCGCCTCGAGTACTGCGGAGGAATAATGACTGCACCCTGGATCTTCCCATCGCGCACATCTTGTTTCGCCTGTTGCTCGTTCTGGTAGTAAACCGGCTCAAACGTGCGCAGGTTCGTGCGAACAGAATCAAATGCCTCCCTGATCTTGAGCGCTTGCGTGCCGCCGTCTTCATCCACCAGACCGAGCTTGGCGTCGCGGATCTTCCCGCCAAAGGCATTGCCCAGAATAATTAGTTGCACCAACGGAAATACCATCGCCACCAGCATCAGCGCCGGCGACCGGAAGAACTTCCTCATCTCGCGCTCAACAATCGCCATCATTCGATTCATGGCTGCATCCCCGGTCTGGACGGCATGGTGAATCCGTATGCTTTGACGAGTTCGTCACGCAACTGCCGTCCGGTGTAATGGACGAACACGTCATCCAATGTTGTGTTTTGCACGGAAAGCGACTTCACGCGTACGCCTGCATGCACAGCTGCTTCCACCAGATCGGTAGTGGCGCGCGATCCATCGCTGGTGAGGATGCGATACATTCCAGCACCCTCGTGCTGCACCGAAGTCACTCCTGTGAGCTCGTGCAGTTTCTGCTCCCAATCCGCCGGAGCATTGTCGAATTGTGCTTCGATCACATTCGATCCCGGCACGCTGGCCTTCAAGGCCGGCGGCGTGTCGAGCGCGACCAGCTTACC
>WNFY01001828.1_pt1 | contig 26619 bp, 17 predicted proteins | sample 5400091 | NCBI WGS metagenome assembly WNFY01 (sample SAMN13153364, study PRJNA577476) | soil metagenome | isolation source: 60 cm soil or saprolite under grassland replicate 1 | place: USA:California | collected 2016-06-15 | reverse complement strand
TAGATGCCTCGTTGAGTGAAGGAAAGGCTACACCACCAACCCATTCATAACTGCCTGGCGCGAGTGAACCGTGAAAGTCATCATTGGTCTGGTAGACCCAGAGATTGATTGGATGTAGCAAACTGCCACCGAGATTATTACTTATGCGTTTGATGTTATTGCTTGCCTGATTGAGCATGGCCTGACCAAAATCTGCCGGGCGATTATACCAGTTCACCTGTAGAAAGCCTTCAGACAGGTGTTGCCAGCTAAAACGTGTATCGACAACGGTGAATTTTTGTAATGCCTCCGTATGATTATTTTGGAGTTTATCCTGTATCTGCCAGTAATAGCTGATCTGTGTGCCCGGCGTAATAAAGTTCGAACCAGAGATGTCATCGTGCCATTGCAAGGTCACAGTAGTAGCGGGGTGCTCAATGGGAACTATATGTGTTGTGTGAATACCTGTCCCATTATATTTGATATAGACGGTTGCCAGTGTGATAGGTGCGCTGGCATCGGTTGCGCTCATCTGAAAATCGATCCCCTTAGGGAAAGAAATGGTATCTGTTTGCGCGGTAACGGTAATCGGATCGCTCGCGGCCAGAGCATGAGGGGAAAGGCGAACCGTTGCGAGCAGGCAAAGCCAGGCGCAGATGACAAAGATCAGTAAGTAGCGGGTGGACCGCAAAAACATACAGGAGGCTCCTCTCAGCAGAGTACCAGGCGCCATTGAATATGGCAGAGTTACGATATGCGTCCATATTGTACATGATCTGGCAAATCTTTGCACCCGTCATGCCCCTGATGGGTTGTAATTCAGTCGCAAAAGGAGCGTGGTTCAGCCACGACTGTAGTTTGGAGGGGGTCTGAATGGTAGCCAGAATGGGTAATTGGCGTTAAGTTGTTTCATCTTGTGCGTTCAGTTACATAGAATAAGAGCCACCAGGATCGATTGGTGCAGCGTTCAAATGTTAAGAATACATGCAACGAGGATGTACTTTGTATGAGTAACAATTGGCATCAGCCCCCTGACGGCAATCAACCAGGTGGGCAAAATAATAGAGTTCCCCACACAGGAAACCTGTGGAGTGACTATCGCCAGCCACCAAATCAATTTTCTCCTACATCTATGCCAGCGCGGGCACCGCATCCCTCTTCTCCCTTACCACCAGGGCCGGGTATGCAACCGGGGTCACAGTTGCCGATCCCCGTACCGGGACCGATGCAGCAGCAATCGAGATATCCTTCGCCAGCCAGGCCGCACAGTCAGAGGCTTTTAGGTAATGCGATACAGATGGTGCGTCGTGTGTCAGGTAAAGTAGCGGCGATCAATGGTCATACAGCCGCACCACCTGCGCCGCTTGTACGCTATCGTCCTCCCATAATTGGTACATCTGAGCCGTTGCCAAAAGCAAAGCCGTGGAAGCGCTCTAAGTCAGTTCGTCTTGCCATGCGTATGCGTCATCGTCGTGAAATCATGGGATCGGGGAGCAGAAGAGTCGGTCTGGGCATTATCATCGGCCTGATATTCTTCGTCGTGATCAGTGCTTCATCGGGCACCGCTTATGGATATGCATATTATCAGAGTCAACAGCCGCAACTGCAAGAAATAGCAAATAAACAGATATCGCAGGTGACACACATCTATGATCGTAATAACGTCTTGCTAGCTAATATATACGATACCAACGGGCCGGGGCGGCGTGTTTCAGTCAACTACGATGATGTTCCCCAGGTTATGAGTGATGCGATGATCGCGGCTGAAGATCCAACCTTCTGGACGAACGGAGGAATAGATCCACAGGGCCTCTTGCGAGCAGTGTTCTATGGTGGCTCGCATGGTGGTGGTAGCACTATAACTCAGCAACTTATCAAAAACATGAGAAACGATGCCACTTACTCCATCGATCGCAAAGTATCTGAAGCGGCACTGGCTATTGGCCTCACGCAACAATATCCCAAGACAAAAATTCTGGAGATGTATCTCAACATTTCACCTTTCGGAGCAACAGAGCTTGGCGTTGAAGCCGCTTCAGAGGATTATTTCGGTCTTGCACGCAGTTGTAACAAAAATTTCAAATGTACTCCTGCTATCTCTCAACTTGACTACGATCCAGTCAAGAAAACGCATAATCCGCTGCTTGCCCTGGCGCGTGCATCTCTGCTGGCGGCCTTACCGAACAATCCAAGTATGTTTGATCCGAGCATGTGGGGGCAAGATCCCACCAACAAGACTCTTGCCCTGGCCCGTCAGGATTATGTCTTGCAAAGCATGGTCGCTATGGGGGTTACAGTAAAGGGGCTGGGACCGAACGGGCAGGATGGGCCTATCACGCCAGATATCGTCCAGCGCGTTGAGAACATGACAGCAACAATGAAATTCCAGACCTATCATGCTAACTGGAAGACTCCTCATTTTGTGTCATGGGTGGTGAATCAGCTAGAGGGAGTGTTGGGCAATGGGGATTATGACAAAGGCGCTACACTCCTCCTTAACGGTGGCTATAACATTCGTACCAGCATCGACATAAATCTAGAGACTTACGTGGAAAACGCTGTCAAGCGTCACCTCACGCAGCCTGAATATCAAAAAATCAGCGGTTATATAGCGACACTAAACAGCGCAACATTTAACGTAAATGATGCAGCGGTCGTTGTTATGAACGCAAAGACAGGCGAAGTCTTAGCAATGGACGGCAGCACGAACTATAACTCTACTGATAAAAGAGTAGGTGGCCAGGTGAACGCCGCCGTAGCGCCCCGGCAGCCCGGTTCGACGTTTAAACCGATCGTGTATTCTACCGCATTTCAGATGGGGTGGTATCCTGGCATTGTATTGCCTGATCAGCAAACATTCTTTCCTAACGGAAAGCCTGCCGGGACGGTAGCGGATAAAAAGCATGTCTATGTTCCAACCGATTATGGCAATACCTACAGTCATATGACCACGAATTCTATTCGGAAGTCAACGGCCAATTCGTTTAATATCCCGGCATTGAAAGCGCTCACGTTTGTCGGACTGGATAATATCGTAGCAATGGCGCGTCGCATGGGTATCACCGACATTGATAAAAAGATTAGCGATTGTCAGCATCAAGGCATTACCAACCTTTATGAATGCCTGGGAACATCACTGGCGCTTGGTACAACGGATGTATCTTTACTCCAAATGGTGAATGCGTATCAAGTGTTTGCCAATAATGGGCAGCGCGTCCCTGCGCAGGGTATCCTTGATATCTGGGATAACTTTGGTCATAACTTCTATCACTTTGATCCAAATCATGTCCAGCCCATTCAAGTGATGTCGCCGCAGATCTCGTATATGATGACTTCAGTGCTTTCAGATGAACACTCCAGAGCTTATGAATTTCTGAATGACCATGATCTTTCGTTCTGGGATTGGGATCCAACATGTGTGTACACTTCCATGCCGGAATGCACACAGCGCCAGGTAGCAGCCAAAACCGGTACCACTGATGATTTCAAGGATAACTGGACGCTTGGCTACACTCCCGATGTCGTCGTAGGAGTATGGACTGGCAACGCTAATGACGATCCATTTGGGCAGAATGTTATTGGTATAACCGGTGCTGCGCCTATCTGGCATAGTGTGATAGAACGTGTGAGTGGGCGTTGCAATGAGGCAACAGATAATATTCCCTGCGGAAATATTGATCTAAAGTCGCTTGGTCTGGGGCAACAAACGTTATTCCAGATACCTACTGGTATCCATAAGCAATGTGTCTCTGATACAACTGGTTTGATGGGTACAAGCAACAATTGTGATTGGATGCTGGACGGGCAGAACCCGGTGCAAGGTGGAGTAATGCAGACCGATCATAACAATAACGGAGACAATGGGAATGGGAACAATAATGGAGATGGGAATAACAATGGGGGTGGAAACAATGGGAACGGGAACAACAATGGAGGTGGGAACAACGGCGGTGGAAACAATGGGAACGGGAACAATAATGGAGGCTAAAGTTTTTTGAGCCGATAATGGTAAGCAATGGAGGAATGGGCTAAATAAGCCATTCCTCCATGATGTTTTTATGGTTAAAGATAAGGGTCCCTAAGACTTGACAATCGACCTCGTTGAGTGCTATTCTGTATTTGCAGTCTCAAGGCGAGACTGCTAGCAATCATAGTTGACAGATATTGTATCATCCTGAATATAGCATTGGCGCTATCGGGGGTGATACGGCAGGGTAATAAGGCAACAAGGACATGACACCACTGAGTCCACGCAAACAACAGATTTTGCGGGCACTGGTTGAAGAATATATTCATACCGCCACGCCTGTTGCGTCCGAGACTCTTGTGCGCAAGTATGGATTGCTTTTTAGTTCTGCGACCGTGCGGCATGAGCTGGCGGGATTGGAAGAGGCGCAATTGATTCATCAGCCCCATACCTCTGCCGGGCGTGTACCTACTGACCTGGGCTATCGTTACTTTGTGGAACATCTTATGCGAGAGTCGGCTCTTTCGCTTGATGAGCAGCGCTTGATACGGCACCAGTTCTACCAGGTGCAGGACCAGTTAGACCAGTGGGTACGTCTCACTGCTTCAGTGATGGCACGTCTGCTGCATAGTGCTGCCGTCATGACATCGCCGCGTGCGAATGAAGGGCATCTCAAGCACTTTGAAGTTCTATCAGTAACCGATCTTTCTGCACATATGGTGCTGGTTCTGACGGATGGCACTGTGAAACAGCAGCGCCTGCAGTTGGACACAGCGATTTTGCAGGAAGAACTGAGTGCCAATGCGGCACGGTTGAACAAACTCTTCGACAATAAAAATGCTGTAGAGATCAATGAATTGCTCAGTAGACTGGACTTGTCAACGGTGGAGCGGCTCATAAGTACTACGATTGTGCGTATTCTGGAGCAACATGGTGACATGATGGCTGACGTCTTCTACCGAGATGGAGTCATCAATATTCTGGATCAGCCGGAATATAGTCGTATGGGGCCGGAGGAAGAGCGCAATGAACGTGTACGTAAAGTCATGGAAGTGTTGGAAGAGAATCGCTTCTTACCGGCCCTGGCATCGCAATTGCGTTCTACGGATGGAGTGCAGGTGATCATTGGTGGTGAAAATCAATGGGATGAGATGAAGGATATCAGTCTGGTCGTAGCGCGCTATGGACAGGAAGGTAGGGTTGGGGGTTTGCTGGGTGTAATAGGGCCTACACGCATGCAATATGGTCGTGCCATAGCGGTAGTGCGCTATATGACGCGTATGATGAACGATCTCCTGGCCGAAGTTTACGGATATGATGAGTAACACGGACACGATATACCGGGTCCTCAACACATGAATAGAATAGATAGTTATTAGGAGGCAACAGTGCCAAAAGTTATTGGAATTGATCTAGGAACCACGAACTCCTGTGTTGCAGTAATGGAGGGTGGCGAACCAGTCGTTATCCCCAACGCGGAAGGCGCGCGTACTACACCTTCGATCGTTGCAATTAATAAAAATGGTGAGCGTCTCGTCGGTGAAGTTGCAAAGCGCCAGGCGATCACCAATCCAGAGAATACCGTTTATTCGATCAAGCGCTTCATGGGACGCAAATATGATGATCCCGAAGTCGATCGTGACAGGCGCCTGGTGCCCTACAAGGTTGTGCGTTCCAGCATTGGAGATGCCTGGGTAGAGGTACAGGGCAAGACCTACAGCCCGCCCGAGATCTCCGCGATGATCCTGCAGAAATTGAAATCAGACGCCGAGGCCTATCTGGGCGAGCGCGTCATGCAGGCTGTCATCACCGTTCCCGCCTACTTTAACGATGCCCAGCGCCAGGCGACCAAGGATGCCGGTAAGATTGCAGGTCTGGAAGTACTGCGTATCATCAACGAGCCGACCGCTGCATCACTGGCCTATGGCCTTGACAAGAAGAAAGACGAGCGCATCGCCGTGTACGACCTTGGTGGAGGCACATTCGATATCTCTATCCTCGAACTGGGCGATGGCGTTTTCGAAGTGAAGAGCACCAATGGTGACACGCACCTGGGTGGTGACGACTTTGACCAGCGCGTCATCAACTGGCTGGCCGACGAGTTCCGCCGCGAGCAGGGTATTGACCTGCGTCAGGATCGCATGGCCTTGCAGCGTCTAAAGGAAGCTGCTGAGAAGGCCAAAAAAGAGCTGTCCAGCTCAATGCAGACAGAGGTCAATCTGCCCTTCATTACTGCCGACGCCAGTGGCCCCAAGCACCTGACCATGACGCTCTCGCGCTCAAAGCTGGAGCAACTGGTTGAGGACCTGGTTGAGAAATCCCGCGGTCCAGTTATGAAGGCCCTCTCAGATGCCGGTGTGCGTCCTGGGGAAGTCAACGAAGTCGTGCTGGTTGGCGGTCAGACGCGTATGCCGGCCGTGCAGACCATGGTCCGTCGCATCTTCGATCGCGAGCCAAACCGTGGCGTCAACCCCGACGAGGTTGTAGCGATCGGAGCAGCGATCCAGGCAGGTGTCCTGACCGGTGATGTCAAAGACGTACTGCTGCTCGACGTAACTCCTCTGTCCCTGGGTATCGAGACACTGGGTGGAGTCTTCACTCGCTTGATCGAGCGCAACACCACCATCCCCACGCAGAAGAGCCAGGTCTTCTCTACCGCCAGCGACAACCAGCCGAGTGTAGAGATCAACGTCCTGCAAGGTGAGCGCGAGTTTGCCAAGGACAACCGTTCTCTGGGTAGTTTTATCCTGGACGGTATTCCACCGGCTCCACGTGGCATTCCGCAGGTCGAAGTCACCTTCGACATCGACGCCAACGGTATCGTCAACGTCTCCGCACGTGATAAAGGTACCGGTCGTGAGCAGAAGATCACTATCGTCGCATCGAGCGGTCTCAACAAGGAACAGATCGATCGCATGGTGCGCGACGCAGAATCCCATGCAGCCGAAGACAAGCGGCGCAAGGAAGAGGTCGAGGAACGCAACCTGGCCGATAGTGCGGCCTACCGTTCCGAGAAGAGCATCGCCGAACTTAGTGATAAACTGACCTCTGAGCAGAAGGGCGAGTTGGAGACCAAGATCGCCGATGTACGCTCAGCCCTCGCGACCGACAACGTCGCACGCATTAAAGAGGCGCGCGAGGCTCTGGAGCAGTCCTTCCACAAGATCAGCGAGGAGATCTATCGCCAGGGTGCACCTGCTGGTGCTCCAGGGGCTGATTATGGCGCTGGCGCTCAGGGTGGTCCTGAGCAAGGTGGTGGTCGCAGTGGCGACGACACCATCGAAGGCGAGTACAAAGAAATGTAATAGAGTCTGTGAGGGCATCCAAAAGAGGTGCCCTCCACTCTTACATCCAGTACTATGCAGGTGCCTTCTCGCTTAATTGCCAGGAAGTTAGAGTATAGGCAATACGTATTGCCTGCTGTTTCCGACCCACCTGGGATTAAAATATACTATTGCATGTGGTTTGTGACATGATGTAAGCTTGTAAATAAAGCAAATTTTACGTTTTACTTGTAGGATCAGTGTTAAATCCAGTAGCGCGGAATAGATCGCGCCCTGTTTCTTAGACGGTAAAGGACCAGTCGATGGCCGCAAACAAACGAGATTATTATGAGATACTGGGAGTATCGCGTAGTGCAACTGACGAAGAGATAAAAAAGTCTTTCCGTCGTCTTGCCAAGCAATACCACCCGGATGCAAATAAAGATCAGGGAGCGGAAGCCCGCTTTATTGAAATCAATGAAGCCTACGAGGTGTTAAGCGACCAGCAAAAGCGTACAGCCTATGATCGTTTTGGGCACGCCGGAGTAGGCAATGGGGCCGGAGCAGGCTTTAGCGACTTCGGTGGGTTTAGCAGTATCAACGACCTCTTTGAGACGTTCTTCGCAGGCACGGCAGGGAGCCAGCGGCGTTCGGGCACGCAGCGGGGAGCAGACCTGCGCTATGAGCTCACAATCACCTTCGAAGAGGCGGTCTTTGGCTGTCAGAAAGAGATCGAACTGCCGCGCTGGGAGACCTGTTCCACCTGTCGAGGCAGTGGAGCCCAGCCTGGCACATCGACCTCACGCTGCTCTGCCTGTCAGGGAAGCGGTGAGATTCGCCGTGTGCAACAATCGATCTTCGGCCAGTTCGTCAATGTCACCATGTGTGAACGCTGTCGTGGTGAAGGCCGTGTAATCACGACACCGTGTGAGAAATGCCGTGGTCAGGGTCGCGTACGCAACAATCGTCGCGTGGTGGTCAACATCCCGGCAGGCGTCGATGATGGCATTAACGTCCGTGTCACAGGCGAAGGCGAAGTCAGCGCACGGGGTGGCACCCCCGGCAATCTCTACGTCATCCTTTCCGTCAAGCCCCATCCTTTCTTCAAGCGCCAGGGCAACGATATCATCTACGAACTGCCCATCAGCTTCACGCAGGCTGCCCTTGGCGACGAAGTGGAGGTGCCCACTGTTGACACGAAATCGACTCTGCTCAAGGTCCCTGCGGGAACGCAGAGTGGTCGTTCGTTCCGTCTCAAGGGCATGGGAGTTCCCGTCGTGCATAGTAGTGCACGCGGTGATCAGCACGTCCTTGTCAAAGTCGTCACTCCGACCAATCTGACGACCGAGCAGAGGCACCTGTTGGAAGAGTTCGCCCGCATCGAAAAAGAGCAGAGCGAGCAGGACGGGAAAAACATCTTCCGCAACCTTTTTGAAAAAACTAAAGACGTATTCCAATAGATAGCGTACATAAAAAACCCGTAGGTAAATCCCCTACGGGTTTTTTATGTTGAGCAGGAATGAATTGTTGCCGTACATTTGTATCATATTCAATCAACGATATAGGTGTATTCAATCAACGATGTAGGGGCGCGATTTATAAGCCCGCAGCCCTCCCCAGGCTGATCCACACGGGCTTATAAATCGCGCCCCTACCAGGGAATCGCGCCCTACATCGGTGGTTGATTAGTTTTAGCTGATCATTGCATTGCTGAAGGTTACTGAAGGTTCAGCAGGTGGTATGGCCAATCCAAACTCGGCAGCTACCGCCAGGTGGTCGCTGGCTTCGTTGCCTGGTATGCCTTCGCCCTCTGTAAGAACGTAGCATGTCTCCAGGTGTTCGGCCATCTCAGGACTGGCAAAGATGAAATCGATACGTCCTGCTGGTGCTGCTGCCGGGCAGGTAAAGCCCAGTGCCTGGGGATGAACACGCCTGTAGCTATCTACGTAACCAGCTTCGCGTAGGAGACGGATGCAGCCGCGCGGCGCGTAGAGAGATGCAGCAGAGTTGAAAAGTGTGGAGAGAAGCTGATTGCGTGGTATGATGCGTAAGATGGGATTGATGAAGCGTAATTTCGGAGGCACCACAAAGTTGAGATGGGGATGTCCATCATACAGATTGCGCTTCCGTTTCTCGCGGTCGAGGCCTGTAACATAGCCGACGAGTGAACTGGCTCTGAAGCGATCACCGGGTGCCAGCGAGTTGAAATCGCCCATGAGTATGTGGGGGATACTCTGTGCGCGTAAAGGTGCCATAATACGCAAGATCTCCCGGACCTCACGCTGGCGGATTGCTCCTCCTCCTCGACCCTTGTTAAATGCGGCTGACAGGTGAGTTACGAATACAGTGAGTTGTTGCCCGTTTGTTTGCTCAACGCGAACCTCCAGGAGAGGCTTGTTGAAGCAGGGATGCCGATGCAACTGTGTATGTACGATCGGTAAACGTGTCAGCAGAGCTGTTTGATAGTCGCCAGTGTGTCTGGCTGGTCCGCCTGTGATAAGCTGCATACCTAATGTTTCGGCAATCTCCTCGATCACCAGGGGTTTTTGCTGCACTAATGGATGAGTAGCTTCGACCACCCCGACGATATCAGGGTTTGCCGAGCGGATAATGTGGACCAATTGTGCAGTCCGGCGCGCGGCATTTTTGCGTATGCTATAGCCACCTGCCAGGATATTATATGAAACGATGGTTGTCATTCGTACTATAGTCCTTTTGCATATTCAAGTATCTATGTCTAAGATACCAGACGAACAAAAAATCGCAAAAGAAACAGGACGAAAGTACGCGCAGGAAATACCCGCAATGTGTTTTATTGTGTTCCAAGTTGTCCCTGGTAACTATTCAGGCCATCCCTTCTTGACTTCTCAGCGCCCCTGGCGCTTCGCAAGTCGTTTGGTGTGGGCGGTGGATTGGCGGCCCGGGCCGCCAATCCACCGCCCACACCAAACAAGAGCGAGCCGCCGCAGGCGGCGAGGGGTCCTGAACATTACCAGGATGAATCATGATTGCATACCGTTGGGTGCAGACTATTTCCAGGTTACGCGATCAAGCAGGTACATTGGCAGTGCGTCGATAGCGATGCGTTCTTGAGTCATCTTATCGCGTTCGCGCACGGTGACGGTCTGATCTTCCAGGCTTTGGAAGTCGACAGTGACGCAGTAAGGTGTACCAATCTCGTCCTGGCGGCGGTAGCGGCGACCGATATTGCCGATATCGTCGTACTGGGAGACCATCAAGCGTTGCAGATGCTTGTGAATACCTTTTGCAGTGGAGACCAGTTCCTCTTTATTCTTCTGCAAAGGGAATACAGCTACCTTGACGGGTGCCAACATCGGGTGCAGATGCAACACTGTACGTGGCTCCTTGCCTGCTGGATCTGGCTCCTCCTCGTAGGCATCGAGCAGCAGGTTGAGGAACGTGCGATCCACGCCACCCGAGGTCTCGACGATCCAGGGAATATAGCGCTCCCCGGTCGCCGGATCGGAGTAGCTCAGATCCTGGCCGCTGTACTGACTGTGGCGCGAGAGATCCCAGTCCTGGCGCCAGTGGATGCCTTCCCACTCCTGCCAGCCAAGCACCGTGCGATACTCGATGTCGAATGCCTGCTTCGCGTAGTGAGCGAGTTCATCGGGACCATGTTCGCGGAAGTGCAGGCGATCTTTATGGTTGATAATGCTCTTGTACCACTCGAAGCGATACGCTTTCCAGTAATCAAACCACTTCTGCATCTCACTGGGATGGACGAAGAACTGCAAATCCCACTGCTCAAATTCGCGCTGGCGGAACAGGAAGTTGCCCGGCGTCACCTCGTTGCGGTACGCTTTACCGATCTGGCAGATACCGAAAGGAATCTGCATACGCGACGATTTCAGCACATTATCGTAGTCCAGGTAGATGTTCTGGCAGGCCTCACCGCGCAGGTAGGTCTTCATACGATCGCCCTCGACCACGCCAAGGTAGGTCTCCATCAGCAGATTGAACTTGCGAGGTTCCGTCAGTTCGCCCCCGCAGTTGGGACACTTATTCTGCTCCAGGTTTTCAGGCGGCAGATGGTCAACGCGCCAGCGGCGTTTGCACTTTTTGCAGTCTACCAGGCGATCAACAAAGTTCTCAACGTGGCCGCTGGCCTCCCACACGCGAGGATGGGTAATATTTGCGCCTTCGATACCCACTACATTATCGTGAGTCTGCACCATCGACCACCACCAGTAGCGGCGGATATTGTTGCGGAACTCCACACCCAGTGGGCCGAAGTCGTAGATGCCAGCCACGCCGCCATAAATTTCAGAGTTGGGGTATACAAAACCGCGGCGTTTACAGAGTGCGACGATCTTTTCGATTGGAACCAGGGGAGTGTCATTCACCGCCGGTACCGATTCTGTCTGAGTCATGAGTGGTTTCCTCTCCACATAAAAATGCCCCAGGCGTTCAATCCGCCCAGGGACGAATGTCGCTTATGGTAGGCCTGGGGCAACTACGGTTAGCAGCGACATGCGCGGTTCCACCCTGCTTCTTCACCGAACAGTGAAGCCACTCATTCTGAGTCCAACTCCGAAGCGCCCTTCGCCTGTAGCGGATTGCCGACCTTGCACCGGTTATCGGCTCGCTGATATCGCTGGCAGGTTACTCCTCTTCATCAACGTTGGAGGTATTACATTTGTATTGCTATGGAGCTAGTATAACGGAGATGTCAAGAAGTTGCAAGTAGTGGAGAATTTGTGGGTGCGGTTCATTTGTTTGCATGGAGCAAGCGCCGACGACCAGCATGATCAGGTCAATTGTCCCTGTAGGGGCGCGATTTATAAGCCCGTGGCTCTCCCCTGGCCGGTGCACGGGCTTATAAATCGCGCCCCTACAGGGACAGATTCCAATGATGCAAAATTAGGAAACGCACCCAGAATTTGTGGTAAGACTATCATATTTTCATCATGGATCATAGCATATCAGGTGTAGGAACGCAATTCGAGGTAGGGGCGCGATTTATAAGCCCGTGTGTGTTGCCAGGCCAATCTGCGGGCTTATAAATCGCGCCCCCACACAATGGCGGGCTTACCAGGGTTGGTGGCGGGCTTATAAATCGCGCCCCCACCTCGAATCGCGTTCCTAAATCATCGATTGTATTTTTGTACCTGATATTCAGTTATTTGTCCTCTTTACGTGCCTTGCGTTCCCAGATAACGGGGACAATAACAGAGATAGCGGTAAACACTGCTACTGCCGCGTAGGCCCATGAGAGAGTTTTGGAGACTGATAGCTTCCTGTTCATTGTTTTGCTCCTTTGATTTGAGATCAACGCCTGCTCACATATACGAACGAGGTGGTAAAAGGATGCAACAATATGAAAGAAGCTACCGATCCCTATGAGATTATTTAGGAGTATGGGCTGAAATAAAGCTCAGGACGCGCTGCCAGGCGTCAGTAGAAGCCTCGGCGAAGTCGGCTGAGCGGCGATCAAAGAAGCTGTGCGGGGCGTTCGGATAGACGACGATCTCGTGCTCAACGCCAGCTTTGTCCAGGTTTGCGTCGAGGGTCTGTACGTCGGTGGAAGGGATACCAGGATCGGCACCACCGAAAAGTCCGAGCACAGGATAATGGATCTGCCTGGAGAGTTCAAGGACGCTGCCGCTGCTGCCTGCAAATACTCTGCTCAGTCCTGCGTAGAAGGCAATAGCTCCGGCCTGGCCGAAATTCTGCGTGGCTGTGAGGAGCGAGAAGCTGCCACCCATACAGAAGCCAATGGTGAAGATCGGCTGATTGTTGTTCTGCCGCAGATGGGTTAGCGCGGCGTTCACATCGTGGAACAAGGTCTGGATGTTGAGTTGTTGCACATGTGGCCAGAATTCGAATGCGTCGTTGCGCTCTGTGAGGCCTGCCGTGCGACCGAAATAGTCAATAGCGAGGGCAGTTGTGCCTGTTTCAGCGAAGCGCAAGGCCAGTCCTTTGTAGAACCGGTGCAAGCCACGCACATCGGGGAAGATGAGGATCTGTGCACCGGTAGGATGCTCAGGGTGGGCAATATAAGCGGCAAACCTGTTGCCATCGCTCGCTTGTAGTACAAGGTCTTCGCTTCTGGCGGTTCCATTTGTTCCGGGTGGAACTGGTGGCCGTGCATTATCGTCGTAGCACATGATTGACACTCTCCTTGCTTGTATGTAGTCAGGTGATTTTCTTTTACATACTATTATAGTCTTCCCATATGGAAGTTATGCCAGTATGGGTAGGAATTAGTACACAATCAGCTCGCGCCCATTGAGCAGGAAATCAGCCAGGAACGCCAGGGTCATTTGTTGCAATTGACCAGAGGCGTCAATTCGTGCTATCATAGCGCCCAACGTAGTCAACTCAATGTATTACAGTCTAGAGCACGATCTATGGAAAATGTTGTACCGGGCACTCTACAACGCCTGAGGGCCGCAGACATTATCCGAATGGCGGGACTGGCGGTGGCTTCTTTAGGACAAGAGTATTGTCGCACTGGAGCGGTACACAGTACACAGCGTCAGGGTACACGCCTTTCTGGCGTTGTTGAGGTTCTTCGTCCTGCATCCGTCGTTGGGGGTGTCGCTGATGTGCCAGCAGCGGAGACAAACCAGCGTCATTACCCTGTTGAGGTCGAGATACAGAGTGCTTCTGCGTGGGTCAGTACGTGCCCATGTGGGCAGAACACGCCAGCACTCTGTGCACATGCTGCTGCCCTTTTATATCAATGGTTGGCGCGTCCCGCCTCTTTTCTCTCCTCTGTACCACCTTCTGGGTCCGAGGGAGTGTCCGCTCAACAACATACAGCGACAGAAGAGTCTGTGCAAGAGCGAGATGCTATTCCGAAATCAGCACGTCCGTTTGCTTCCCCGAAACCCTTATTGATGCAGCGAGGTCCCACACCTCTTGGTAGCCTGATAGATATCCTGACCCAGCTTGGATTGAGCGAACTGCGTGGTATTGCGCGTGAATACGAAGTTGCCACAAACAGTATGAATAAGCAGCAACTCGCGGAAGCTATTCAGCAGGCTTTGAGTCAGCCTGAGCAGGTACGGAGGGTGGCGACGACGTTGGAGAAGTCGCAGCGACAGTTGTTGGCTGCACTGACTCTGGCTGGTGGGTCTATCACTGACGATGATCTACGCGGGCTGTTCGAACGTTTCTCTTTGGGACAGCCCAATCAGTTGCAGAGCACCTTGTTGGCACTACAAGGCAAAGCGATGCTCTTCCGCACAAGTCTGAATAGTGCTCCGCAGCAGCGTATCGGGCTGAGTGGCTCGCTGCTCGATATTGGCTGGTATGTGCCAACTGAGGTGCGAGCGGCACTGCGGGTGATGGTGCCGATCACTCCTTTTAATCTACAGCCAGATGATGATAGCGGCGGAGTCCCGCTTGTAGAACAAACCCAAACGTATAGCTTGCTGGCAGATTTGCTCCTGGTTGCGCGATCGTTGGATGGCTACCGGCTAAGCCATGATGATGAATGGCTGGAGCATGGGGGCCATGTGGCAGATTCATATGCATTAGCGCGCTCAAACAGTATGTTGTCCGTAGATGGTTCCGTGCCCATCCCACCGCCCGCTGATACGCCCTCGGAAGCTCTCCTGGCATTAGTGCAATCCTCTATTAAGCGCCCATCAACCTTCTTACGTTTTGCCATACGGCTCTTGCACCTGGCCGATATTTTGCATAAAGATGATGGTGGCGCGCCTTATCTGCGCGTATTACCTAATGCGGCCCAGTTGTTATTGGGACCAGCGCGCCTGGATGCGGTGCGCGACCTCTTTGAACTATGGTTGACGCAGTCTTCTTACGCTGAGCTATTTAGTCTCCAGGATGAAGGACTGCGTTTGCGCTGCCGGGCGACCTCGCTCAATATTCCCGTTTTGCGTCCTGGAGAGTTGGATGCGGAGAATAGCGAGGCGCGGCTGTCACTGGTTGCTCTGTTGGCACAGGCTCCTCTCAATCAGTGGATAAGCTTTACAGCCTTTGCGCGCTTTGTCTACCGCCTGAATCCAGCGTTTTTACAGAAGCGGCAGCGTCTCTTCTCCTCACCGCACTGGTGGTTGGAGCAGGAGGAAGGACGCCCCTTACGACCGTTACAGTTGAGCGATTGGTTGCGTGCGGAGATCTACTACCTCGCACGTTTTCTATATGGTCCCCTACACTGGTGGGGAGCCTGCGACATTGCCCTCTCGCGCGATGGGCGTCTGCTTGCGTTTCGACTTACTCCTCTGGCTGGCTGGTTATTCAATGGTCTGGAGCTTGATGAGGAGCCGGTAGTACACAATTACCACACACTCTCCAATTCGTTAGAAATAGTAGACAACGAAGCCTTACTTGTCACCTGTTCCCCGGTTGCCTGGCCGCTTATTGAATTAATGGAAAATTTTACAGAGGCTGCTGGTGTGAGTCAGGGACGTTTGCGCTATCGCTTGACGCCGAAAGCACTGGGTGAGGCGCTGAGTCGAGGGCATCGCCCGACAGTCCTTGTGGAACTGCTGCGATCTATAGCGGAACCACATACTGCGGGTGGGAGCCCGTTAGCAAACATGCTGGAGCAACTTGAACGTTGGATTGCCAGCTATGGCCGTGTCCGTATCTATACCGGGATAACATTGCTTGAAACAGCAGATGCGATGGTGATGCGAGAACTTTCCGCGACGACCTCGTTAGAGGAACAGATCGTGCAGACTATTCATCCCACCTTGCATATTCTCAAAAAGCCGGGTACCGAACGCTTCCTGGATGATCTCAAGCGGCGTGGGCAATCCCCTCTCGTGCATGATGAGGAGTTGTATGGAACAGAGTGACCTTGATTTGCTGCAAACGGTGCCGCACTATCATCTACAAGCGGTAGTAAAGGCGAGACGGATACAGCCAGCGTCGAATACACCGAACAGCAGTTCATCTTCCAGCACTCCTTCACCAGCGTCTTCCACTCCCACAACTATCATGGAAATTGCTCAATTGCTCTTTGATCCCACATCGCTTGAGAAAACGCTTGTTGATCTCAATGAGATTGAAAAGATGGTTTTGCGCGAGCTGGTTATATGTGGCGGGCGAGCAAATAGCCGCGATCTTGCTTTGTATCTGACCTATGCCGGTCTGCTGACAGCAGTAAAGAAGGATGAGTCGTCAGGCGAGCAGAAATTCCTGGGCCTACCCTCTGAGCCGCCGCCTGGCTATCAGCCAGGTACCCAATTACAGTATCCCGTTGCTCATCCACATGGGATCTTCGAGCAAGCATTGCGTCATCTTTTATTGCTAGGATTGCTCTTCTGGGGCAGGCAGACTAATTTTTCCGGGCGCGACTACACGAGCGGCATTCATGATGGCGTGTTGATTACGCCGCTTGCTGTAAGGGAAGCTGCGCACACTATATTGGGGTCGGAAGAAGACCAGGTTGCCGTGCATGCGGGGGAAGATGTAGGCGATGCAGTGCGAGCGTTTCAGCGTACCCTTTATCTTTACTGGTCGATGGTTGTCTCCATGCGTGAAGGTTTGACGCTGGTAAGCAATGGTCTGCTTTCACGTTCCTCGTTACGTTATGTGCTGGAGCATATGGGAGCAAAGACGCAGGCTGAGCAGGTACGTGCAGAGAGCGATAGCCCGCGCTTATTGTTTGTGCGCTTGCTTATGATGAAGCTTGGTCTATTGCAAGAACGGCATGGAGCACTTTATGCGGCACCTGCCGATGTCTTTTTCGCTACTCCGTTAATTGAACGTGCCCGTCGCTGTTATCGTCTGTATCTGGAGACGCCGTTCTGGAACGAACTGTTGTACCTGCCAGAAGTCAATGCGCGTCCTGGGCCTATGCCGCTGGATCCCGCTCACGAAGAAGTAGTACGCTCACGCCAGATAGTGGTGGAGCGCCTGTTGCATGAAAACTTTGGAGTGTGGCATGATATTTCGGCTTTTATTGCGCGCACGAAACTGTATAGCCCTTATTTGCTGTTTCCACGACAGTATGGAGCGAGGGCCGAACGCTATTCGAGCGGCAGTAATCCATATGGTTGGGACTTCCGGTTGCGCCGGGGCTGGTTGACGCATCGTGAAGGCTGGCACCTGGTTGAAGGAGGTTTTATTCGTGCTGTACTAACGGGCCCGATGCACTGGCTGGGTATGGTAGATCTGGATCAGGAAGAGAGCCCGGGCACATTTCGCCAGGTACCAGGCGTCGCGACCATCATGAGTAAAGACCCCATCCGAGATCAGGAGATTCCCTGGGGACGCTTGATCGTACAACCCAATTTTGAGTTAGTGGCCCTTGCGCCCGTCTCTGAAGTATCGTTGGTCAGCCTGGATCGTTTCGCCGAGCGGGTAAGCCTGGAACATATCGCGCAGTATCGTTTAACTAAGTCCAGTGTTACACGTGCGATCCAGAAAGGTCTGCATGCCGAGACGATTCAGGCCGAGCTAGAGCGCGCAGCGGGCGGAGAGATTCCCCAGAATGTGCGCTATTCGCTTGTGGAGTGGGAACGGCAGGCGCGGCGTGTGGAAGTCTGGCAGAGTGCTACGCTATTGGAGGTGGCCGACGCTGGCCTGCTGGATATGCTATTTGCCAATCAAGAAACACGCCCATTATTTGGTCGCCGCCTATCGCCCGTTCTTGCCGAAGTGATGCCCCAGCAGTTAGCAACAGTACAGGAAGTACTCTGGAAGCGCGATTATTTGCCAGCTTTGACTGTTGTGTCAGCGCAAGACGTAGCTACTGAGAGTGGCAGGCTTACTGTGCGTGAACCACAATGGCGACTGCATGACGATGGACTTTTACAACCCTTTTACGCTGTACTCGATCTCTACCTCGTTGCTGAGGTAGAGCGTTTCAGTGAGCTCGACGAAGCCACTGGTTGGTACAAGATAAGCGCCGCGTCATTACAGCGGGCACTGAAAAATAACCTGCAACTCGATTACATTATGCGCTTCCTGCAGCAGTACTGTGAAGGTGGCGTTCCTGGTTCCCTGTTGATCCGCCTTAAATTATGGGGGAGTGGCTACGGCGAGAAGCAGAGTATCTCCGTAGAGCATTCTCCATTGTTGCGTCTCTCTGCACAGGTATTGCAGGACCTCCAGTCCGATGAGGATCTCAAAACTTTGCTGGGTAGCGAAGTAGAACAGCGGAGTCGCCTTGTTCGCGTAGATGCGAACAACCTGGAACGTGTGCTCGAGTTATTGCGTGAGCGTGGCTTTAACATTGAATAATGTACTTCCAGGCCGACTCCTACTAACACGACTTTGAAGTCTCTTGCCTTGATCCGTAGAGGCATGCCTTGCGTGTGCCTCGTGAGTGGCAAGCACCCCCTTGATCCGTAGAGGCAGGCCTTGCGTGTGCCTCGCGAGCCACCCGGCACACGCAAGGCCTGCCTCTACGGGGACGTTTGAATTTTCATGGGAATAGCTGTTGACAAATAGCCAGAGCTGTGATATCTTAATAGCGCGAACGGAGTCACAGAAACGTGACAAAGATTGCGCCAGTTAATGGTATTAGCGGGAGTGGCTCAGTGGTAGAGCATCTCCTTGCCAAGGAGAAAGTCGCGGGTTCGATCCCCGTCTCCCGCTCCCCTTTTCATATGCGGCGACGTCGCCAAGTGGTAAGGCACGGCTCTGCAAAAGCTGCACCAGCGGTTCGAATCCGCTCGTCGCCTCCCTACTGAGACGTGATATGGCTCACGTCTCTTTTCATGTATAGGATATCCACGTATGCGGCAGCAACGTAGCTACTCCACCGAAGGAATTATTCTCAAACACACCGATTTAGGCGAAGCCGATCGGATTCTCACATTGTTTACTCCACACAAGGGAAAGGTACGCGTGGTGGCGAAAGGTGTGCGCCGCCCCATTAGCAAGAAGACAGGTCACCTTGAACTTTTATGCCGTAGCCAGTTGCATGTGGCATTGGGTCGCAACCTGGATATCGTCACGCAGGCGCAGAGCATTGAAAACTTTTCGCATCTGCGTACCGATCTCTGGCATATGACGTGTGGTTTCTACCTCGCTGAACTGATAGAGCGCTTCATCGAAGACGACACTGTGCATCTGGATGTCTACAACCTGCTACTCGACGCTCTACGCTGTCTTGATACTGATGCCCAACAATTGCACGAACAACGCGCGCAGGGAATCGTCGTGGACGCCACGCGGGAGCATGATCGTACACGCTTACTCATGCGTTACTTCGAAGTCCATCTATTATCTTTTGTTGGCTATGAGCCTGTCTTGCGCACCTGTGCTCATTGCAACACTGAACTGCGTCCCGAAGAGAACGGCTTCACACCGACGCTCGGCGGTGCGCTCTGCCCCAATTGTTCCCATCTCTGGACGCAAGCATTATCGATGAACGCGCTGAAAGTTCTGCGTCTGCTCCAGCGCACTGAGTGGGCACATGTGCCAGCTTTCCACCTGGACATGCGCCTGCATACTGAGATTGAGCAGGCGATGCATGGGCTGTTACGTTTCCACCTGGAGCGCGACCTGAAATCGTGGAGCTTCCTGGAGATGTTGCGCTGACTTTTACAGGCCGGGCGCAATGCTCTGGAAATCGCCTTCCAATCTTGCTATTTTTAGAGCTAGTATGTTATGGTAATTGCGTAAGACAGGTGCTAACTGTACCATGTAGCTCGTTGTTGAGAAAGCAAGGAATCCTGAAAAAAGTACTATGTTGGGTTCGAGATTTTTGCTGGGCTGGGGGGCTATGAACTGCTTCTTTCTATTATGTGGTGGTGTTATGTTGCTCAACGCTATTGTTGCCAGGAAGCGTGTGAGAGCGCTTGAGGCACAGGTGGACCTCGATCCGTAGCGGCATGCCTTGCGCGTGCCGAGTGTGCCCTGAATGTGTGCCGCCTGCCCCATATGTGCGAGCAGAGTTCATGCCGGGCGACCCGGCACACGCAAGGCATGCCGCTACGGGTCTATCGGATCGCTCGATCTTATCCTCACGATCGTCAATTGTTCATGCACCCTCACAATGGAGGTAGATATGGGTGAGATTGCCCCCTTTGCCAGTGTCGGCACGAGAAATGCTCCGCGCATTACTGCCAGTTATGCTCGCTACGTCTTCTGGGTCATGTTCGCTATCAGCTTTCTGAACTACCTGGACCGTTATATGTTGTCTGGAGCTATTAATGTGATTGCCAAAGAGCTGAATTTTGGCATTGAGGGCATAGGCTTTATTTCCTCGGCCTTTCTGCTTGTCTACACTTTTAGCACACTACCGCTGGCTATCTGGGCTGATCGTACAAATCGCAAGACAGTTGTTGCTACCTGCGTGGCTGCATGGAGCGTGATCACTGCTCTGACGGCATTGGCAGCGAACTATAGCATACTATTTATCGCACGTATGCTGCTGGGCGTCGGGGAAGCGGGCTATTTCCCTGCCGGGACCGCGCTGATGAGTGACTATTTTAGCCGTGCGAGGCGCTCACGTATTATGAGCTGGTGGAATGTTGCCCAGGTAGTTGGTATCCTCTTTGGAACGGCAATCGGAGGCATCGTGGCTGGTCTCTATACAGGCTCCTGGAGATTAGCATTTGTCTTTACTGGTATTCCTGGTCTCTTCCTGGCATGGCTGGCCTGGCGCTTGCGCGAACCTCGACGTAACCAGGCGGACGAAGAAGCTGCTGAACTGGATCCGCATATGCTGGCGATGGTACCAGAAGAAGAAGCACCACGACATACTATTAAGATATCGCAGAATGTCGTGGCACAGATAAAGTCACTATTGCGCATCAGAACGTTGTTAGTGCTGACGGCGATGCAGATTTTTGCTTTCTTTGTCCTGTATGTAGGTATTACCTTCTTGCCAACCTATCTTCAGCAGAAAGATACTTTCGGCCTGAGTTCGGGAGTGGCTGGAGTCTTTGCAGGCGGTGTGATTGCGCTGGCTGGCCTGGTTGGAACCGTTCTTGGTGGTTATATGGCTGATGCCTTTAATCGTCGCTATCCCGGGGCGCGAGTGCTGGTCTGCGGGATTGGTTTTTTGTTAAGCGCACCTGCCTTTGCGCTTGCCGTGACCATACACAGTCTCATCCTGTTCACCATCTTCTTTGTACTTACTACTATCCTGCTTACTATCTACCAGGGCCCCAGTACTGCCGCAGTGCAGGATGTTGTGCCTTCGTTCTTACGGGCCACTGCAGTCTGCGTTGTCTTACTGATTGCTCATCTGCTGGGTGATGCCTTCTCTCCCACGATTGTAAGCGTTCTAGCAGGGGCTTTTGATCCGACACATGGGCAGCATTTCAGGACAGGTATGGCGGGTGGTGATCTGAGCCTGGCCCTGCTCGTGACCTGTGTGCCTGCACTGACACTGGCCGGTCTGATCGGCACATTTGGGGCACGCTGGATGGGAGCTGATGTCGTGGCGGCTGAGCAGGCTGATCGAGCGGCAAAAGCTGCCAGCGAAGAACAATAAAGCGCCTGGGATGTTTTATGAATGATTTCGGACAAGAAGATGCTAACAGTGACTGAGCAATGGACTCCTCGCCAACCTTGCATTGTGTATCATTCACCATCTTTGCGCTCCCTTTCCGCTTTCAATCGCTCTCGATATACCGCCTCACAACCGTGCACGAGGCTGCGGAAACGGTGTTGCAGTTGTTGGCGCTCGCCCTTTGCCATTTCCAGAAAGATGACCTGATAGTAGTAGCGAGCGTATTCCTTGATGCCTGGCAAAATTGCCTCAAGACTCTCACCGCGGGCATTGCGGTTCCCATGCTTGCGACGTTCTTCCAACCAGAACGCCTCCATGGCAACACGGATCTGTTCCTGAATTTCCTGACTTTCATGGTCGCGTATGATAATTTTGTGCGCGATAAAGAGCATTCTCGGAATGGTTGGTTGCTTGCCATCCCCGGGTGAGTAAAATGCCAGGAGATGCTCCATCAGTTGCTCATAGCGCGTGACTGGCGGCACAAAACCAGGATCGTTCATGGCTGCCAACTCAGCGGCAATCTGAGGATTCTGGCGCAGCCATTCTTCCACAAAGACCGACTGACTTTTTGCTCCACGCACTTTCTCCAGTGCGGCAATGAGATTGGGAGAAAAAGCGAGCGAGAAACCCACCTTTTTCTGCTCAGAATCAAGACGTGGACGACTCATTAGCTACCTCCACAATTTAGCCTGAACATCGAGCTCAGAGAGATTTCTGAACTCATGCATGTTGTTTAGCGAAGTAATCGGCCACGGCTTTGAACGACTCTTTTGGCTCCCATGGCAAGTCCGGATAGGTTATGCCGTGTTTGTCGGCATAACTCTTGACCAGGCTATAGCTGGCCATGTCGAGGTCGTATTTTGGGTTTTCGTTGTAAGGCGAAGTAGGCGCGACAAAAGTAAACACAAAAGCGCCATCAATGCCTATGCTTTCGAATATACTTAGCACATCCGTGAGTTCACGTGCCTGCAAGCCTTCGTCGCGCACATAGTCACCATTCAGTTGCAATGGATTGTCAGGGTAGTCAACAATTGCCCAACCCATGCCGCCTGCGTCCTCGGCCCCCTGGTAGGTGCAACAGCCGAATTCACCGATGATGACCGGCTTGTTATAGGCGAAGTACCGCTTGATTATTTCGCCGAATGAATCTTTGATGCGTGTTTCTCGGTACATGTCAACGCCCACGAAATCAAAGAGGCTCCAATCAACTGCTTCGAGCGGGGCTGATGCATAGGTAACTTTGCCATGAAAGACCTGTCTGACGGCCTCGTTCGCCCTGGCCAGAAACGCATTGAGCCGCCTGTTATGCACCCCTGCCTTGATATTCTCCCAGAAGGAGGGATTGCCCATCCGCTCCATGAGATTATTGCCCTCCAATATGCCTTGCATAAAGAGCGTCAACTCAGAACCGAGGCTAAGCACCAGTTGTTGGGGCCAGGACTTCCGCAATGTTTCGATCTCCGTGGCACATTGCACTATGTAGTCGAAGGTCTCTTGCTGGCTCTCTTCGAACATCTCCGGCGAAAGCCATACTTCCAGCCCTTGTTTCAGAGCGTCCTCGGCAGTTACCATCAGTCGATCAATATCAAGGCTACAGATTCTGACGGCGTTGCAGTGCAAATCGTTCTTAATAATCTCAAGCTCACGGTGCACAACCTCCACATCAAATGTAGGACGCATCGCTGTACCTTCAAGCACACGCCCTACGTCGTAGCTAACACCTTTACGTTTCATTGACTTACTCCTTTCTGATATTTCTTATTATAATTATTTAAATAATTATTGTCAATTCCCCTTTGATGAATATTGTTGCGCACCTCAAGATCCAGGGTACTCTTCAGGTACCTTCTTCTTGATTCCTCAGCGCCTCCGGCGCTTCGCAAGGGAAGTTGTGTGGTGGGTTAGCGTCCCGGGACGCCAACCCACCACACACAACGAAGCGAGCCACCGCAGGTGGCGAGGAGTCCTGAACAGTTATGATCCAGGAAAGGATATATGACCCGAGACGATTAGAACTCCACCACTAAGATAAGGTGGACAATCGGTAAGGGGTCGCGTATGATGATAGGGGCTACCTCTTAGGTGTTGGTAGTTTGTCTATCTGGCCTATCTTCACTGAGAAAGGAAAACGAGTGATTGGGCCGTATGGGCGCAGATTAATTCCTACGGAAAGACGATATTTTTCAGCAAGGAATACAGTGCATGATTCATTTTTACGAGTTGTCTCAGCTTGATGCTGCCCAACGAGCACGACTGTTGCGGCGGGCTGAGGTCCAGATTGATGATCTTATCGAGTATGTGCGTCCGATTGTGCGCGCGGTGCGAGATAGAGGGGATGAGGCGCTGGTTGAGTTTATGGAGCGTTTCGATCATGTGCAATTGACGCCTGATCGTTTTCGCATAGAACGTGAGGCGATTGAGCGTGCTCACATGCTGCTCGATAAGGATATTCATGCCGCGATCGAGTATGCGGCGCGCAATGTACGCACGTTCCATGAGCGCCAGATGCCACATGAGCAATGGTTTACAGAGGTTGCACCGGGGATTATGGCGGGCGAGAAGATTACGCCGATTAGTAGTGTGGCTCTCTATGTGCCACGTGGCAAGGGCGCGTTTCCGTCCGTGATGTATATGCTTGCTACACCTGCCAGTATTGCAGGAGTGCCGCGCATTGTGGTCTGTACACCGCCGGGACCCGATGGCGAGGTCGATCCCGCTTCACTGGTTGCTGCTGATCTGTGCGGTGTACATGAGATCTATCGTCTGGGAGGCGCGCACGCGATCGCTGCTCTCGCTTATGGGACGGAGAGCGTTGCACGTGTGCATAAGATTACGGGGCCTGGTAATCCCTATGTCTCGGCTGCGAAACGTTTGCTCTATGGGACTGTGGATATAGGCCTGCCTGCAGGGCCAAGCGAAGCTATTTTGCTGGCTGACGAGAGCGCTGATCCTGAACTAGTGGCGCGTGACCTGTTGATCGAGGCTGAGCATGGAGCCGATTCTTCCAGCCTGCTGGTCACTGATAGTCGCACACTGGTGGATGCGGTGCTGGCTCTATTGCCAGACAAGATCGCGGCGCTGCCACAGTGGCGGCAGGATTTTTGTCGTGCAGGCTTTGAGGGACCAGACGGGACAGGTGGTATTATCCTGACACGTACGATGAGCGAGGCAATTGAGTTCGTCAATGAGTTTGCCCCGGAACACCTTGAGGTGCTGGTGCGTGAACCGTTCGCTATTCTGTCCAATCTGAAAAACGCCAGCGAGATCCTGATAGGGCCATACACGCCGATCTGTACCGGGAACTATGCGATTGGAACCAATGCGATCTTGCCTACAGGAGGCTTCGCGCATACGTTTTCATGTACCTCGGTCTTTGATTTCTTGAAGCGCACAGGACTCGCTTATCTTACCGCGGAGGGCTATGCCGCTCTAAGCGAGACGACGCGACGGTTGGCGGAGTTTGAGGGATTTCCCGCGCACGCCAATGCGGTAACAGAGCGCCGAGCGCCGCTCCCACGATCGTCAAAAACATTGCAATAAGCGTCACAATCGCCGCCTGCTGGAGGAAAGATATCGTCTGGCCGGCGGCGATAATCTGGCGTGCTAGATTATGTGATGTCAGGGGCAGATCGGTACTATCAGTAATCTCTGTCACTGTATTGCTATCTTCTGCCGCAATATAGACCCGGTGCAGCGAGGGATCAGATTCGACGCCATCAGGTCCACGACCGATCTGTAAGTTGCCCAGCACGTCAAAGGTCTGTCCATCGATCACGGTAACGGTCGTGCCACTATCTGGTTCTCTGCTTCCTTCTTCGCTCCCCTCATCTGCTACGTAGATCTGTCCTGTCGCCGTATTGAAGGCTACTCCCTCGGGATAAGGAGCGACTGGCGGGCGAGCAATTACCTTGTTCGTATTGCCATCGATCACATCCAGTTCCTGCCCCGCCGAACAGACCACGTAGATGCGGCTGCTTGCTTCATCGACGCGTAGAGGTGGAAGTGGCATTGCGGCAACCAATATTGTTGCCAATGTGTGTCCATTGTTCTCATTGATCACTGTAACCGTATTAGTCGCGCTATCTGCCACATAGAGCCGTCCCAGGCGGCTATTCACGCCCAGCGCATCTGGACGAGGCCCAACGGTGAATTGAGAAGTTTGGATCTGGATTGGGCCGCTCTGCCAACCGGATTGAAAGGTGTACTTATATATTGTATCCCGGTCCTCGCTAGAGGCGTAGACGATGTGGTGTGGGCTATCCAGTGCGATACTGTTGTCGCCCGAACCTGAATACATAGTGGCCAGTACTTTTCCACTAGAACCATCCAGGACGTAGAGATTGCTGTGCCCATTCTGATAAGAAACGGCACTGGCATAGACACGATGACTGTTGCTATCGACCTGTACATCAGTAGCATATGTGTCTGTGTGTCAACAGCCAGAGCTTCAGGTGCACGCCCATTATGGAGAACACCAATAATGGGAAAACCGCCATCCGCATGTGCCGTAGTAGATAGGGCGAAGGGAAGCAGGAGAAATACCATGCTGAAACAGATAAGTGCTATGCGTATCAGGATATTAGAGCTGCCCTTTATCATAAACGCTGTGCTGCTGCTTCCTATCTTGTGCCCAAATCTAATTTTTAGTACCAGTGTGTCGATTAGAGAGATCAATAAATATGGTCTCTACTACAATGGTACCATATATTGTTTAGCCGGGTCACCTGCAATCCTTATTGTCTCTCCTTGTAGTATGAGTTTTGGGTCAAATACAGAATTGTTCAAACAAAATTTGGACGAAACTATAGAAGAGAAAGCAAAGGCATGCTATTATTAAGGCAGGAGTGCAAAGCACCTTTGTGAATAGGATCATATAGCGACTATGGAATTGGACACTGCTCATATGAGGAAAGATGTGTTATAATGCCCCCAATATAAGGTCTAAACTTTAAAGATGGAGAGGAAGTTTTCTGGCTCCGTTATATTACGGCACCTAT
>WNFY01003681.1_pt1 | contig 26631 bp, 22 predicted proteins | sample 5400091 | NCBI WGS metagenome assembly WNFY01 (sample SAMN13153364, study PRJNA577476) | soil metagenome | isolation source: 60 cm soil or saprolite under grassland replicate 1 | place: USA:California | collected 2016-06-15 | reverse complement strand
CGTCACATCGCCCATACCCCTATTTCACCAGGGACCAAGGTCCCGTCGCCTCAACGCCTCTCCACCGGTAGAGTCCCCTGTGGATACAGACGTCGCGCGCTGCGAGGAGCAGGAAGTGTCGAAGCTCGTTTATGACTTCACCGAAGGTAATAAGGATCTTAAGGATCTGCTCGGCGGTAAGGGTGCCAACCTGGCCGAAATGACCAATATCGGGCTGCCGGTACCGCCCGGTTTCATCATCACCACCGAGGCCTGCCGTCACTACCTGGAGCAGGGCTCTACTCCGGAGGGACTCGACCTCCAGATCGCGGACCACCTGGCCCAGCTGGAGGCTGCGATGGGCCGCAAGCTCGGCGACCCGGCCGACCCGCTGCTGGTCAGCGTCAGGTCCGGGGCGAAGTTCTCCATGCCGGGCATGATGGATACCGTCCTGAACATCGGGCTGTCCGACGAGTCGGTGCAGGGCCTGGCCAAGCAGGCCGGCAACGAGCGGTTCGCCTGGGACGCCTACCGCCGCCTGCTCCAGATGTTCGGCAAAACCGTCCTCGACGTCGATGGCGAGCTCTTCGAGCACGCCATCGACGCCGCCAAGAAAGCTAAGGGCGTCAGCAACGACCTCGACTTGGACGCCGCCGACCTGCAGAACCTCGTCGAGACGTTCAAGGGCATCATCAAGACCCAAACCGGCAGCGAGTTCCCGCAGGATCCCAGGGAGCAGCTGGACCTGGCCATCAAGGCCGTGTTCAACTCCTGGAACGCGCCCCGCGCCATCCTCTACCGCCGCCAGGAGCGCATCCCCGCCGACCTGGGCACGGCCGTGAACGTGGTCACGATGGTCTTCGGCAACCTGGGCATGGACTCGGGCACCGGCGTCGCGTTCACCAGGGACCCGGGCACCGGCGCCGAGGGCGTCTACGGTGACTACCTGCAGAACGCCCAGGGCGAGGACGTGGTGGCCGGGATCAGGAACACCGTCCCGCTGCAGGACCTGGAGACCATCGACAAGGCCTCCTACGACCAGCTGATGCAGATCATGCAGACGCTGGAGAACCACTACCGCGACCTGTGCGACATCGAGTTCACCGTCGAGCGCGGCAAGCTGTGGATGCTGCAGACCCGGGTGGGCAAGCGCACCGCCGCGGCCGCCTTCCGCATCGCCATGCAGCTAGTGGACCAGGGCCTGATCGACATGGACGAGGCGCTCAGCCGGGTCTCCGGCGCTGAGCTCGCCCGCCTCATGTTCCCCCGGTTCGACACCAGCGGCGAGGTCACGAAGATCGCCACCGGGGTGAGCGCGTCACCGGGCGCGGCGGTCGGCGCGGCCGTCTTCGACTCAGCCCGCGCGGTCGAACTGGCCGGCCAGGGCGAGAAGGTGATCCTGGTCCGCCGCGAGACCAACCCGGACGACCTGCATGGCATGATCGCCGCCCAGGGCATCCTGACCAGCCGCGGCGGCAAGACCAGCCACGCGGCCGTGGTCGCCCGCGGCATGGGCAAGACCTGCGTCTGCGGCGCCGAGCAGCTCGAAGTGGACACCACGGCGAAGAAGTTCACCGCCCCCGGCGGCATCACGGTCAGCGAAGGCGACGTGATCTCCATCGACGGCACCAGCGGCGTCGTCTACCTGGGCGAGATCCCGGTCGTCGCGTCCGAGGTCGTGCGCTACTTCGAGGGTGAGCTGCACCCGCACTCCGACGAGGCCGACGACCTGATCCGGGCCGTCCACTCGATCATGGTGCACGCCGACGAAAAGCGCCGCCTGGGCGTGCACGCCAACGCGGACACCGGTCCGGACTGTGTCCGGGCGCGCCGGTTCGGCGCCGAAGGCGTGGGCCTGGTCCGCACCGAGCACATGTTCCTGGGTGAGCGCCGCCAGCTGGTCGAGGACCTGATCCTGTCCGACACCGAAGAGCAGCGCCAGCATGCGCTGGACGCGCTCGAGCCGCTGCAGCGCGGCGACTTCGTGGAGATCCTGGACGCCATGGACGGCCTGCCGGTGACGATCCGGCTGATCGACCCGCCGCTGCACGAGTTCCTCCCCGACCTGACCGAGCTGTCGATCAAGATCGCCCTGGCCGGCGATAAGGCCACCGAGCAGGACAAGAAGCTGCTCGGCGCGGTGCGCAGGCTGCACGAGCAGAACCCGATGCTCGGCCTGCGCGGGGTCAGGCTGGTGCTGGTCATCCCGGGCCTGCTGGACATGCAGGTCCGCGCGATCGCGCACGCGGCCGCCGAGCTCAAGCAGGCGGGCAAGGACCCGCACCCAGAGATCATGATCCCGCTCACCGCGACCGTGCAGGAGATGGAGATCAGCCGGGAGCAGACAGAAAGGGTGCTCAAGCAGGTCGAAGAGGAAACAGGCACCCATGTGCACACGCTGATCGGAACCATGATCGAGGTGCCGAGGGCAGCCGTGAACGCGGGCCCGATCGCGGGCAGCGCGGAGTTCTTCTCCTTCGGCACGAACGACCTGACGCAGATGACCTGGGGCTTCTCCCGCGACGACGTGGAGGGGGCATTCTTCAGCCGGTACATCGACCTGGGCATCTTCGGCGTGTCCCCGTTCGAGACGCTCGACCGCGGCGGCGTCGGCCGCCTGGTCGACATCGCGGTCCAAGAGGGCCGTGCCGCTCGCCCGGACCTGCACATCGGCGTCTGCGGCGAGCATGGCGGCGACCCGGACTCGGTGCACTTCTTCCACGAGGTGGGCCTGGACTACGTGTCCTGCTCGCCGTTCCGGGTGCCGATCGCCCGCTTGGAGGCAGGCCGCGCGTCGCTGTCGGCAGGCGGCTCCGACAGCAGGTAAAAGTTAAGGGTGACGCTGGGGTATGACGCAAACGCCACGGCCCGCTGGGTGGCCGAACCACCCAAGCGGGCCGGGCGCAGTGATTTCGAGCGAGACCGGGCCCGCGTGCTGCACAGCGCCGCGCTGCGCCGCCTGGCGGCCAAGACCCAGGTGGTCAGGGCGACCTCGGCGGATTTCCCGCGGACCCGGCTCACTCACTCGCTGGAATGCGCCCAGATCGGGCGCGAGCTCGGCCAGGAGATCGGCTGCGACCCGGACCTGGTCGACGCCGCCTGCCTGGCGCACGACATCGGCCACAGCCCGTTCGGGCACAACGGCGAGGCCGCCCTCAACGAACTGGCCGCCGCCATCGGCGGCTTCGAGGGCAACGCCCAGACGCTGCGCCTGCTGACCAGGCTCGAGCCCAAGACCGAGGGCGCCGGCCTCAACCTGACCCGGGCCACCCTGGACGCCACGCTCAAGTACCCCTGGTTCGGCGAGCCCGGCACCAAGTTCGGCGCCTACGCCGAGGACGCCGAGGTCTTCGGCTGGATCAGGCAGGGTGCGCCGGACCGCCGGCCGTGCCTGGAGGCCCAGGTCATGGACTGGGCCGACGACGTGGCCTATTCGGTCCACGACATGGAGGACGGGTTCCACGCCGGCCTCATCACGTTCAAGAACCTAAAATCTGAGACCGAACGGGCCGAGGTTTCCCGCACCGCTATCGCCTACTGCCCCGGCGGGGTAACCGAGGCCGAGCTCACCGAGATCCTCGACGCGCTGCTCGCGCTGGACATCTGGCCGGCCTCCTACGACGGCGCTCCCGGCACCGTGGCCGCCCTGAAGAACCTGACCAGCGAGCTCATCGGCCGCTTCTGCGTCGCCGCCCAGCAAGCCACCCTAGCCGCCGCCGGCGAATCCGCCCCCCACCCCACCACCGCCACCGCCCCCTCCGTCAACCCCGCCCCCAACCTCGTCAGCCCCTTCAGTCACACCAGCCCCGTAGGCCACTCCTTCACCCGCTACGCCGCCGACCTCGTCGTCCCTCGCCGGCAGCGCCTCGAGTGCGCCCTGCTCAAGGCCATCACGGCCCGCTACGTGATGAACCGCGCCGGGGTCGTCGCGGCCCAGGCCCGGGAGCGCGAACTGCTGGCCGAACTGGCCCACGCCATCGAGCGCGGCGCCCCGCACACGCTGGACCCGCTGCTGCGCCCGTCCTGGGACGCGGCCAGGACCGACGCCGCGCGCCGCCGCGTCGTGATCGACCAGGTCGCCTCGCTCACCGACACCTCGGCCATCGCCTGGCATCACCGCCTCTGCGCGCCCGGCGCGTCTTAGCCTTCGGGCTCATGCGGGCCTTCGGCTCATGCGCGCCTCCGGCTCGTCGTAGCCTTTGACGCATGCCTTCTTATGTGATCGCCGGCGCCAGCCTGGCCGGGGCCAAGGCCGCCGAGACGCTGCGGGACGAGGGATTCGACGGCGACATCGTGCTGCTCGGCTCGGAGTCCGAGCGCCCCTACGAGCGCCCGCCGCTGTCCAAGGGCTACCTGCTCGGCAGCGACGAGCGGGACTCGGTCTACGTGCACGCCGTCGGCTGGTACGCCGAAAACGGCGTGGACCTGCGCGAGGGCGTCACGGTCGCGGCGATCGACCGCAGCGCACGCACCGTGGCCACCTCGAGCGGCGCGCAGGTGTCCTATGACAAGCTGCTGCTCGCCACAGGCGCCTCGCCGCGTCGGCTGAACTTCCCCGGCTCCGACCGCGAGGAGGTGCTCTACCTCCGCACGATCGCCGATTCCGACCGGCTCCGTTCGGCGTTCCAGCCGGGCACCCGGGTCGTGGTGGCCGGGGCCGGCTGGATCGGCCTGGAGACCGCCGCGGCCGCCCGCACGGCCGAGTGCGCGGTGACCGTGCTCGAGCCGCAGCCCGGCGCGCTGCACGACCAGCTCGGCCCCGAGCTCGGCGCCGTTTTCGCTGGCCTGCACCGGGCCCACGGCGTGGAGTTCCGGTTTGGCGAGAAGGCCGCCGAGTTCGGCCCCGGCATGGTCATCACGTCCGGCGGCGCCGAAATCCCCGCCGACGTCCTGGTCGTCGGCATCGGCGCGGCCCCCAACGACGACCTGGCCGCCCGGGCCGGCCTGGAGACCGGCAACGGCGTGCTGACCGACGAGGCGCTGCGCACCTCGGACCCGGACATCTTCGCCGCCGGCGACGTCGCGAACTCCTTCCACCCGCTGCTCGGCCGGCGTGTCCGCGTCGAGCACTGGGCGAACGCCCTGAACGGCGGACCGGCCGCCGCCCGGTCCATGCTGGGCCAGGCCGTCCGCTACGACCCGGTGCCTTACTTCTACAGCGACCAGTACGACCTCGGCATGGAGTGCGCGGGCCTGCCCTCCCCGGGCACGTACGACCAGGTCCTCTACCGCGGCGACCGGGACGCCCTGGAGTTCATCGCGTTCTGGCTCTCCGGCGGAGTCGTGGTCGCCGGCATGAACGTCAACGTGTGGGACGTCAGCGATGACATCCAGGCCCTGATCCGCGCCGCCCGCCCGGTAGACCCCGCCCGCCTCACCAACCCCGACATCCCCCTAACCGATCTCTAACGCGCTCCACGCCCGGCTACCCCGCCCCATCTGCGGGGAAGATCCAGGCTCTGGGGAATCCCCGGGGGACTATGGCACACCGGATCTTCCCCATAGCCGGAAACCTCCCCGTTGATGCCGCGCGCAGCGTGAATGTCGGTGGGCGCCATCAGAATTCGGTCATGGAACGTGAACTTCCTCCCACCCTCCGCTATCTAGTACGACGGCAGTCGGGCGTTATCTCTCGCGTCCAGGCGCTCCAGGCCGGGCTCTCCGAGGACATGGTGAAGTTCCGGATCAGCAGTGACCGGTGGCGGCGGATCCACCCCGGTGTCTATGCCACGTTCACCGGTGAGCTGAGTCGCTGGGAGCACCTGTGGGCCGCGGTCCTTTCCGCCGGTCCGGGAGCCGCCCTCAGCCACCAGGCGGCGGCCGAACTGCACCGGCTTCTCGATGGGCAGGCCGTGCCGATTCACGTGACGATCCCGCACCAGCGCCGGGTGGCGGCGCCGCCGGGGATCACTGTTCACCGTTCCAGGCGTGCTGACCAGGCGGTCCAGGCACGTGCGTACCCGCCGCGAACCACGATCGAGGAAACCGTGCTCGATCTCGTCCACGCCGCGAAGACCCTTGATGACGTATGCGGCTGGGTGACCCGGGCGATCGCGCGGGAGCTTACCGACGAGGCCAGGCTGCACGCGGCCATGAAGGAGCGTCAGCGGCTGCGCTGGCGTGCGGACCTGCAGGAGCTCATCGCGGCTGCGGCCGGCGGGGATCATTCGGTGCTGGAGTTCCGCTACCACCGGGACGTGGAGCAGGCGCACGGGCTGCCGGAGTCGGCCCGGCAGGTGGCGTTCACCACGCGAGATGGCCGCCGGGGACGGCGGGACCGGGTGTACAAGCCCTACGCCGTCGTGATCGAGCTCGACGGGCGGCTCGCACATCAGCCCGAGGACCAGTGGAAGGACAAGACCAGGGACAACGCCGCCGCCGTGGACGGAAAGCAGACGCTGCGGTACGGCTGGTCGCAGGTTAAGTGGCAGCCCTGCGAGACCGCGGCCGAGGTGGCCAGGATGCTTCGCCGCCATGGCTGGGGCAGCCAGCCCCGGCCGTGCTCGCCCGGCTGCCCCGTCCGGCGCGACCTACCCGGGTAACGCCAGGGCGGAACCGCTGGACCGGTCCCGCGACAGCACGGCCGGGTCCGGCGCGGATCTTGCTGACCCTCCGGCGGAACTGGCGCTGGCCGAACGCCTTCCAGGCGAACCGGGCCGGAGCCGGCAGGTTCGCCATCATCGCCTGGCGTTCGGCCGGGTCGGCATCCTCCAGGATCATGCCGAGAAAGAAAAGGATCTTGCTCCTGGGGACTTCTTCGGCAAACCGCTCGCCCAGACGTGCCCATTCCGGGGCGGTGAGATGCTCGGCGATGAGCGGCAGGATGTTCTCCTCCTCGTCGTGAAGGTGCTCGAGCAGCGCGGTGCGGTGCTCGGCGAGCGCGCTGACCAGCGGAGCCGCGGTGGCCGCCGAGGGCGCGGACCGCCAGGCGCCGCCACGGTGGGTCAGGAAGCCGATGTCGAGTTGCTCGTGGACGCGGCCGATACCGACGAGGATGGCGTCATAACCGGGTTCGAGGCCGGCGTCATCGCCGGGCTGCTGACCGAGCCTGGGCCGGGGCGCGTCAGGTTTGTGCACGCGCTCGTGCGTGACACCGTGTACGCGGACCTGACAAAGCTGCGGCTGACCCGTATGCACGCGCGGGTCGGCGCGGCCATCCGCCGCCTGCGGCCCGGCGACGTTTCCGCGCTCGCCCATCACTATCTCCGGGCCGCGTCCGCCGATAGCGCTGAGGCCGCGGTCGGCTACGCCATCAAGGCGGCCGAACGGGCGGATCGCCGCTACTCCTACGACGCGGCGGTCTCACTCCTGGAACAGGCGCTCGAGGCCTTCGCGCGGACCCCTGGGGCACTCGTCACCGACTGGGACTCACCCCACTGAGCCGCCCGGGGCCGGTAACGGCGGCGACCACCCGGGCGGTGTCGGTCAGGTCGGGCAGGACCACGTGCGCGCCCGCCGCGGCCAGGTCCGCCGCGGGGTAGCTGCCGGTCGCGACGGCCACCGCGCGCGCCCCGGTGGCCAGCGCGGCCTCCACGTCCAGCGGCGTGTCGCCGACCAGGACCGTGGCTGCCCCGGGAAAGTCAAGGCCGTAGACCCGGCGGGCGGCGAGCCTGGCCACCGTCACCAGCTCGGCCCTGACCTCGTGCACCTCCCCGTACGCCCCCGCGTCCAGGTCGAGACCGGCGCCAAGCCCGGCGCGGCGCAGCTTCAGCGCCGCCATCGCCCTGACGTTCCCGGTGAGCACCGACTGGCGGACCCTCGCGGCGGCCAGCGCCGCGACCGCGGAGGCGGCGCCGGGCAGCGGCCGGACCGGCCCGGGCACGGCGCCGCCCGCGGCGGCCCGTTCCAGCGCGGCCAGGAACGGGCCGGCCGCGGAGACCGGCGCCCCGGCCAGCGCGAGCGTGTCGCCGATGATGGCCCGGTCGGTCCGCCCGGCCTTCGGCGCGACCTCGGTCAGTTCGCGGCCGAACATCTCCCGGAACACCACCTCGTACAGGCGCGTGCCCAGGCCGTCTGCGCCCACCAGCGTGTAGTCCACGTCCCACAGCACCAGCAGCTCGGCCACGCCCCCAGGCTAGCCCGCCTCCTCGATCCTGCCCAGGAATGTCGGTGGCCGGGACTAGACTCGCCGCGTCGGGGTGTCGTACGCGGAGGTGAAAAGTGGCTGGCCGAATCCGCGATGAGGACATCGCAGCGGTTCGCGAACGGTCGCCCATCGACGAAGTGGTCGGTGAGTACCTGCAGCTGCGGAACGCGGGCGGCGGCTCGCTCAAGGGACTGTGCCCGTTCCACGACGAGAAGACCCCCTCCTTCAACGTCACTCCAGCCCGCGGGCTTTTCTACTGCCTGGCAGGCGAAACACGGGTGCTGACCTGGGAGGGCGTCAAGCCGATTCGCGAACTGGCCGGCGGGACGCACCGCATCCTCGGCAAGCACGGGGACTGGATCGATGCGCCCTTCCGCTCGTTCGGCGTACAGCCCCTGATGCGGCTGACGGTAACCCGCAACGGCATCAGCAAGCACATCTACGCGACTGCGGAGCACCGCTGGTTCGTCCGGTCGGGCAAGACGCCGGCATCCAGCCGCGAGGTGGTGACGAGCGACCTTCGCCCAGGCCACAGGCTTGTCTCGAAGTTCCCGAGTACCAGGGTCAAGCAGACAACACCCTCGCCGTTCGGCATCGCTCACGGAGTGACTTTCGGGGACGGCACCAGCAGCGGTACAGGCTCGATGGCTCAGCTTGACGCCGTCAAGGACGTTGAGCTCCTGAAGTGGTTCCCGGTGAGCATGATGACGCAGCACGGACGTCAGATGCTCATTCACCATCTGCCACGGTTCTTCAAGGAGCTTCCGCCCCTGGATGAGTCGGTTTCGTATCTATACGGATGGCTGGCGGGGTACTTCGCTGCCGACGGGTGCGTCTCGACGACGGGTACGGTCATGCTCAATTCCGCCAAGCGCGATGAGCTTGAGTACGTGCGCCTGGTCTGCACGCGCCTGGGGATCGGTACCTACGGAGTCACGGAACAGATCCGGGTCGGTTTCGAAGGCAGGGAGCCAAGCTCGCTGTTCAGGATCATCCTCGTCGGCTCGGACCTTACCGAGGAATTCTTCCTCCTCGACAAACACCGCTTCCGGTTCAACGCCGCATCCAAAGCGTATGAACGGAAGAGCTGGGTGGTCCGCGAGGTGGCAAAGACCGACCGAGTGGAAGAAGTCTTCTGCGCGACAGTTGACGAGGGTCACGCCTTTACGCTCGAAGACAACATTCTCACCGGGAACTGTTTCTCCTGCGCCGAGGGCGGCGACGCGATCAGGTTCGTGCAGAAGATCGACGGTCTGTCCTTCGTCGAGGCGGTCGAGCGGCTGGCCGCGCGGGCGGGCGTCGACCTCCGCTACGAGCAGGGTGGTTACGTCCCGGGCCAGGAACAGAGCCAGCGGCGCAGGCTGATCGACGCGCACCGGGCGGCCGCCGATTTCTACGCCGAACGGCTGGGCGGATCCGACGCCGCGCCGGCCCGCGCCTTCCTGGCCGAACGCGGCTTCGAGCTCGCCGACGTCCAGCGGTTCGGCGTCGGCTACTCGCCGAAAGCCTGGGAGGACCTGACCAGGCACCTGCGCGGCCGGGGTTTCACCGACAGCGAGCTGATCACGGCGGGCCTGTCCAGAGAGGGTAACCGCGGCACCAGGGACCGGTTCCGCGGGCGGCTGATGTGGCCCATCCGCGACCTGTCCGGCGACGTCATCGCGTTCGGCGCCCGCAAGCTCGACCCCGAAGACGACGGGCCCAAGTACCTGAACACGCCGGAGACCTCGCTGTTCCGCAAGAGCACGGTGCTGTACGGGGCGGACCTGGCCAAGCGCGAGATCGCGCAGCGCAGGCAGGCGGTCATCGTCGAGGGCTACACCGACGTGATGGCCTGTTACCTGGCCGGGGTGCCGACCGCGGTGGCCACCTGCGGCACCTCGTTCGGCGAGGATCACATCAAGGTGCTGCGCCGCCTCATCATGGACTCGGACTCGTTCATGGGTGAGGTGATCTTCACCTTCGACGGCGACGCGGCCGGCCAGCGGGCCGCGCAGCGCGCGTTCGGGATGGAGGCGAAGTTCGCCACCCAGACGTACGTGACCGTGGAGCCCAACGGCCTGGACCCGTGTGACCTGCGGCTGGCGCACGGCGACGGGGCAGTGCGCGACCTGGTCGCCCGCCGGGTGCCGCTGTTCGAGTTCGCGATCAAGGGCGTGCTCGGCCGGCACGACCTGAACACCACGGAAGGGCAGCTCGCGGCGCTGGACGAGGCCGCCCCGATCCTGGCCAAGATCAAGGACCAGGGCCTGCGCACCCGGTACGCGGTCAACCTGGACCGATGGCTTGGCCTGATGGACGAGCGGTTCGTTCTGGCCAGGGTCCGGGCGCATGCTGGGGACACGGGTCCGGTACGCCGCCGGCCTGGCCAGGACCGCAGCCAGGGGAGCCGGGGCGGGCAACCCGGCCCGTTCGGTGCCAATGGGAACGCGCAGGGCAACGGCGGCCCGCGGGGGGACGGTGGCCAGCCCTACGACCTGAGCGATCCTGTCGTCCTGGTGGAGCGTGAGGCGCTCAAGCTCGCGGTGCAGCGCCCGGCGCTGTGCGGTCCCGAGTTCGACGCGCTCGGCGCGGACGCGTTCACCGCGCCCGTGCACCGCGCGGTGTTCACGCTGATCGCGGCGTGCGGCGGGACGGCCAGTGGCGGCGGCACCCCGCGCGAGTGGGCGGCCCGGCTGCGCGAGCAGGCGCCGAACGAGCGGGCGCAGGCGTTCGTGACCGCGCTGGCGGTCGAGCCGCTGCGTCGTAATAGCGAGCCGGACGAGAAGTACGCCGACGCACTGCTGGCCCAGGTCGGCCAGCTCGCGGTCAGCCGGGAGATCACCTCGGTCAAGGCCCGGCTGCAGCGCATGAATCCGGTGGAGGAACAGGCCGGTTACAACAGGATGTTCGGGGATCTGGTGGGGCTGGAGAAACGCAGGAAAGCGCTGCTAGACCGGGCCGCCGGCGCCTGAAACGTCATCGGCGGCTGCGCTTACGTAGCCAGGGAGTGACAAAATTGGGTCCCCCGTAACCACGGGTTCGTGACGCAGACTGTTGCCGTGACCCTCACCGTACTGCCGAACGGACCATCACCAGCCGAGCAGCTGACGGATCTCGTGGCGCTAGGACGGGAGCGTGGTTCCCTGACCATGGCCGATGTCATGGTGGCGCTCGACCGCGCCGACCTTCCGCCGGAAGCCATCGACACCGCGGTGCGCGCGCTCACCGACGAGGGCGTCGACGTGCTCGACGTGCCCGTGGAGGACGACACCTTCTCCGAAGCGGAGATCCGGCAGGCGGAGCGGGGTGCCGCCGCCGACAGCAGCAGGCGCGCCGCAACCAGCGACCTGGTCCGGATCTACCTGCGGGAGATCGGCCGGGTGCCGCTGCTGACCGCCGAGGACGAGGTCGAGCTGGCCAAGACGATCGAGGCGGGGCTGTTCGCCGAGGAGAAGCTCGGCGGTGGTTTCCCCCTGCTCGGCGCCGTGCACGGCGACTTGGAGCTGCTGGTCGGCGAGGGGGTCCGGGCCAAGCAGCGGCTGATCGAGGCGAACCTGCGCCTGGTGGTGTCGATCGCCAAGCGTTACATCGGCCGCGGGCTCGTCTTCCTCGACCTGATCCAGGAGGGGAACCTCGGGCTGATCCGCGCGGTGGAGAAGTTCGACTACACCCGCGGCTACAAGTTCTCCACGTACGCGACCTGGTGGATCCGGCAGGCGATCACGCGGGCCATCGCCGACCAGGCACGGACCATCCGGGTGCCGGTGCACATGGTCGAGACGATCAACAAGCTGGCCCGGGTGCAGCGCCAGCTGCACCAGGAGCTCGGCCGGGAAGCCACTACGGACGAGATCGCCGCGGAGCTCGGCCTCGAGCCGGAGCGGGTCGCGGAGATCCAGCGGATCGCCCAGGAGCCGGTATCCCTGCAGTCCCCGATCGGCGAGGAAGAGTCCGACCTCGGGGACTTCATCGAGGACGCGGACGCCGTGGTGCCAATCGAGGCCGCGGCGTTCATCATGCTGCAGGACCAGCTCGAACGGGTCCTGTGCGAGCTGGCCGAGCGGGAGCAGCGGATCATCCAGCTGCGGTTCGGCCTGACCGACGGGCACCCGCGGACGCTGGAGGAAGTCGGCCGGGAGTTCGGCGTGACCAGGGAGAGGATCCGGCAGATCGAGTCGAAGACCCTGGCCAAGCTCCGCCACCCCAGCCGCGCCCAGATGCTCCGCGAGTACCTCGACTGAGCCGCCCGCGGCCCGCGCCGGGGGACGGCGCCGGTAACGGAGCGGAAGCGCCGCGGGCAACGCCATGAATCCGGCCGTTCAGTACGTTCTTACGCCGCCAGTGTTTCGCACTGTGGGCCTTCTGGTGCCCCTGCTTGTCGATGGGTTCTTGTGATCGCTGATACCCATCTGCGGCCCGGGCCCGCCCCGTTGATACGACATGGTTGCCGCGCAGCTCCGGGAACGCGTCGGCTAATAATCCGTCGACCTGATCTGCGGGGGCCGCGGCACCCCAATCACGGGCGCCGTGACAGTTGTGGCACCTGATGCGGGCCCCATGGCCGCAACGACATGGGTTATTTTCGTACGCGCCCCAGCGCCAGTGTGGCGGCATCCACGTTGTTCGGGCGACAGGCTGTCTCCGCACCGAACTGACAGAAACCCGGGCCTCGCGGGGCCGGGACGCCACGAGACCCGGGTTCCGCGGGGTTCTTCTGGGTCCGGTTGACCAGGCCGCGCCGTTCTGGCTCACCGGATCGTGCCGTCAGTCGGCCGGGCGAGTGCCGTTCGTGGCCGTGGGCTCGCTCTCGTCAGCATGCCGGCCGGGCAGCCGGTCGAACTGACCGCGCATCTTGCTGGCGCCGCTCTTCGCCGTCTCGGTGAGCTTAGGCACCCGCTCGGCCGCCTTCTCCTTGGCGACCTTGGTCAGCTCGGTCGCCTTAGCGCCCGCGGCCTTGGTCGCTTTCTGTACGGTGGGGTTTTCCGCCACCTTCCGGCCGGCCTTCACCATCTGCTCATAGCGTTCGCGGCCCGCCCGCGCGCCGGCGACGAAGCCGGCCGCGAACCCGGCGAGGAACGTAGCCCTGAATCGCATCGGGCACCCCTTTTCGCGCAGATTCGTCATGTGCATACATGACCTTCCCCCATTACGCGATGGTACTCATCGGGCCAGGCTCCGATAAACACGGGCCGCCACGGCCAGTGAGGGTCACGAGCCCGCCGCAGGTGCGCTACCCTTATGCGGGTCGATCCCGCGTAGCTCAATCGGCAGAGCGTCCGGCTGTTAACCGGCAGGTTATAGGTTCGAGTCCTATCGCGGGAGCCAGGTTGTCAGCCCTCTCACCTGCATAAACGCAGGAAGAGAGGCCCTCTTATGGCGCAGTCGGCGCCCGCGCGGACCAAGATCAACACAAAAGTAACACAACCGGCCCCCGGACTGTCCTCACGGCGCCGGGCCGGGCGGCCCGGGCCAGGCCGCCCGCCGCGAGGCCCCCGGGTGAGCGGGGAGGCCCGCGACTCCGTCCGGCAGCCCGACCGCCCGGTGATCGAGCTGGACTTCGGGATACTCGTCTACCCGCCCGAGACCGGCGGGAGCCGTGGCGGGCGGTGTTCACCGAGAACGGGCAGCGCAGGTTCCGGCAGGGCGCGACCGAGGCGAAGCTGGCCGCCAAGCTGGAGAAGGTCAGGGAGCGGCTCCAGGCCGACGCGGCGAACATGGAGCGGCCCGGCGCGGACCTGATCAGGCATTACCTGGACCCTGACCGGCTGCCGGCCGGGCAGCGGTGGTCCCGCAAGCACGCCCACACCCAGCGGCGGCTGTGCGAGCGGTTCGCCGCGCCGGTCATCGGCGCGGTCACGTGCCAGGATATCAAGACCTGGCACACCCAGCAGATCGACATCGGCAAGCTCGGCCGGGCACTGGCCGCGGGCTTGCACGGGGAGCGGGATGAGCTGATGGCCAGCACCGCCGCCTACAGCGGGCTGCGGTGGGGCGAGCTGACCGCCCTGACCATCTGGCAGGTCGACCAGGCCGGCCGTGTCATCACCGTGGACCGCCAGGTGATCGAGGTCGCCGGGCACCTGTACGTCGAGGCACCCAAGTGCCGCAAGTACCGCAAGACGATATACCCGCGTCGCACCCCGGACGGCTACCCGCTCGCCGGGAAACTCGCCGCCCGCATCGAGCAGGCCGCCGCCGAGCATGAAGCCGGCACTAACCCGCTCGGGCTGATCTTCCCCTCGCCGACGGGCAAGCACTGGCGGTCAAGCAACTTCAACCGCAACGTCCTCAAGCGCGCCTACCTGGCCGTCGGCTGGCGCGACGCGGTCGGCAACGGCAACTGGACCTGGCACAGCCTGCGGCACGTGTTCTGCACCACGGCCCTGTTCACCTGGAAGCTCGACGCCACCGACGTGTCCTGCATGGCCGGGCATGCCAACGTCCGCACCACCCTGCTGATGTCCGTCGGCACCACCGCCGGCATCCTCGACCGCGCCCGCCAGGCCACCGACTAGACCATGCCCGTCCGCGATGAGGGACCGGGCACGGCTCGCGCAGGCCGTGGCCTGCCCGGTTCCTCCGCGCTGTCACGGAGGAACAGCATGACTGACACTGATCTCCACCAGCCCGATCCCGGCCCGCTGCGCGCAGCAGCCGAGGCCGCGGAACTCGCGCATGCAGTAACGGGGCTGGTCAGCATCGACGGGTGCCGCCTGGCGGACAGCGACCCGCTGGCGCCGCTCGCCCGCGACATCGCCCGCTCCATGACCGAGGCGAGCCTGACCGTGCACCACTGTGCCCAGCATGAGCCGCTGTACCGGCTCGGCGGAGTGTGCCTGCTCGCGGTCCCGGCGGAATCCGGGACCGGTCACGGCGGGATCGCCGTGTCCTGGACCGTGCATAACCTGCTCCTGCCGGACTGGGACAGGTATGGCACTTACACCGGTACGCAGCAGGCCATGAACGCCGCGCTCGGCTGGGTGCTGCGCGCCTTCGGCGACCCGGTGACGCCCTTCGGGTCCGGCGGCGCCTGGCTCGTCACCGGCCGCCGGGAAACGGAGGCGGGACGATGACCGCCCTCGCGCTCGCCCCGGACACGAGGATCAGATACGAGCCTGCCGCAGCCGCGGGGGTGGACCGCGCGATCCGCGTGTCGACGGCGATCGCCGTCCTGGCCGTGGCCGGCGTCGCGGCCTACGTGTCTTACTGGCACGCCTACGCCGTCGTCTGCGCGCACGGCGAGACCGGCGTCACCGCACGGCTGGAGCCGGCCACGATCGACGGGCTCGTGTACGCCAGCTCGATGGTCAACCTTTATGCCGCGCGGCACCGGCTCCCCGTCCCCGCCCTGGCCCGCTGGCTGCTTGCCCTCGGCATCGTCGCGACGCTGGCCGCGAACATGGCCCAGGGCTGGTCCCACGGACCAGTCGGCGCGGTCATCGCAGCCTGGCCCGCAGTCAGCCTCGTGGGGAGCTATGAGCTGCTGGTCTGGATCATCCGGACCGCAGCCGCGAGAGACCTGGGCCGCGGGCCAGCAACGGACCACGGCGGGCCGCAGGCGGACCACTCCGGTACCAGTCTCCGGCTCGCTGCTGCTCAGGAGCCTGATGCCGGACCGGGGAGCCTGATCGGGCCGGTGGCTGGTCTTACGCCCTGTGGCGCGGACAGCCCGCCTCCCGCGCATGGGATGACGGGTGCGGACCAGGTCGGCGGACCAGGCTGGAACGCGGCGGGCCATGCGGACCAGATGGCGGACCAGTCCTCCGGCTCACCTGGGCCGGTGACGCTGCTGGCCCGGACGGGGATATCAACGCCGCCGCGGTGGCCGCCTACCGCGCCAGCCTCCAGACGGGCAGGCCGCTGTCCGAGCGCAAGCTGGCCGGGCAGTTCGGCAAGACCTCCAGGCGCTGGGCACGCAACCGGATGGCCGAAGCCCGGCACCGGCCTAGCGCTGAGCGGGTCGGCATCGCAGGTGAGATCCTGCCGGTGAATAACGTCGGCGGGGTTTCCGTTTGATGCTGGCGTCGTAGGCTTCTCGGGCGAGGCGTAGCGAGCCGGTGACCGCCACGGCGACCTGGTCGGTCCGCCCGAGCAGGACGTGTCGAGAGGGACATTGCCGGGAAATTCCGCGTCGGGCGGCTCCCAGGGATGCTGCCTCCGCGGAGGCGCGGATTCGGGGGCCGGCAGGTCGTCCAAGAATCCCATTGCTACAGCCTCTACCGGCCGCCATGCTGCCGCAAGCGCATAAACCGCGCTGGGCAGCTCGCCGCCGGAAACGCGGCGGAAGCAGGAACCTGCGGCCTCACCCGGGCGCCAGGACGATCTTCCGGTCCCGCACCGGCCGCCCCGGCGACCGAGTCAGCACCCGGGTAGAACGACGGGGCCAGCGCGTTGATACCCAGATCAAGGTTGATCACCTACCGTGAGCGAACGTTGCGGAGGAGGCGCGCCGAGCGCCGAATCCGTGTGGCCGACAGTCGAGATATTCGCGCCGGTGGCCGCACGCAGATCATCTGGGTATGGCGTTCTCGGTTCCAGGCTTTCCATGGCCGGGCAATGATCAGCATTCAATTGCTGCCGGCAGATTCTGGTAGCTTGCCCTGCTGGCCCGGCGTGCTGCCGTCGATGAAGCGGAGGACACCGTATCCGGCCGGGCGGAAGCCGGCGTTGAGCCAGAATGGCCGGGACAACGGGTTAGCGGTGTCGAAATCGACCGAGATCCACTGGTAGCCATGGTCATATGCCCAGGTGAGCGCGGCGTCGACGAGCGCGTGCCCGACGCCTCGTCCGCGTGCTTCGGGCAGGGTGGCGGTAGGCCCGATGTAGGGCTGGCCGTCGGGGCACAGGCGCGGTACAGGTGAGGTCAGCTCGATGGTGAGCAGGCCGACGTCGTGCCCGTCGAGGGTGGCGACAAGATGGACGGCACCGCCCTCGTGCAAGGCGCGGTGCTCGGCGATCAGGTCGGCGAGGGGCGGAGCGTGAGAGGGCGCGAACATCGGCGGCGCGGAGCGGTGCTGTATCTCGACCAGCGCGAGGCGTGCGACGGTATCGAGGTGCTCGGCTCCGGCGACCCGCACGGCGACGGCAGAGGAGCGCCGCCGGGCCGCGGCCGGCTGGATGCCATAGACGCCGTTGCGTCCGAACCCGAGGTTCGACAGCGCTTCGGACAGGCGGGGCAACGCGACGTGGACAAGGTAGTAGCGCAGCACGCCGCCGGCGATCAGCGGCGAGGCGAGGTCCCCGAATGTGACGGCGAGGCCCCCGGTCGGATCGGCAAGGTCCGGGTCGACGGCGAAGCCTTCGGCCGGCAGGCGGGCATACCGGCCGCCTGCAGGGTGCGGGCGCACGGTGGCGGTCATGACCGCCACCGTGCGCCCGTTCTCGGTCGCGACCAGGCCGCGATGGCCGCTGCCGCACAGGCGCTCTAGCGCGGCCTCGCAAAGGCCGGCACTGCCGAAATCGGCTGGCAACCCCGGCCGGACCCGGCGGGCAGCAGCATGCTCACGCGCTACCAGCATGCCAGCGCGCTCGAGGGTGGCCTGGTCCAGATCCTCGATAACCAGCATCAAGACGCCCTTCTCATGCGCCGGTAATCACCCGGACTGTGCCACTGTCACGGCGTGCCCGGATATGCGTCAAGCTGCCGACCGGAACCTAGGCAAGCTCAGAGTACCGAAGTGAGCAGATCCGGCGCGGCGACCACGACTAGCGATCGTCACGGAGCGCGACCGGCTTTCCAGAGCGCCGACGAACCGAGCGCCGATTTAGTGCGGGAGCCCGGCCGGCGGGTTAGTCGTGGCCGCGCCGCCAGATCGACCAGTTCTGGGTACTCCTGCCTGACGATCGACCACGCTTGAATTCGGCCAGGCGCTGACGGCGGGGCAGCGGCTGCCTGGCGCAGTATCGAGGCCTCGTCCGAAACGACAAGTATCTTGCGGCCGCCTGGCTTTCGCACTTGGACCGCGACACCACCGCCACGCCGCCAGATGAGTGAGCGTCTGCGGGGCACCGTACGGGCGGTGCCTGAGGACCGGCAGGTACCGGGACCGCGCCGGGACACCCGGGCGGGGACGGGCGCGGCACGTGCAGGCTCAGCGATCCCTCAGCCGAAACGAATGACCTCGGCTGGCCCGACGGGCCGCCAGATGACGGACTCAAGCTTGCCGGCCCAGATGGTTTGCAGCTCGTCCTTGAGATCCGCGGCGCGGGCGCGCTCGATGTCGAAGCACCACACGGTGCTCCGCCTGCCCGCGTCCCACCGGCCGTGGGTGGCCGCGCCGTGAACTTCGATCATCCTGGCGGCGGCTGCCAGGCTGCCCTCGTTCAGTTGCAGGCCCTCGTGACCAGGGTCGCCGACGATCAGGGCGACCGTGATCATGTTCTGGGTCATCGGATTGCTCCTTCGTGGTCTGCGGCGGCCGGCTCGGCTACCTGATGGCGCCTAGATCCGCGTACGGTGACGGAGATTCGCCCGGCTCCGGAGCCGCCCGGAACGGCGCTGGCCTGCCCTGAGCCGCGATCGTCCTGGCGGAAAGCGGGAGAGGCGGCCCGGGCAGCTCCGGCCAGGCGGGAACTCGCGACCCTGATCGATCACCGTTCTCCTCTGCCTGCTCGCGGCGGCTGCCACGCCGGGCCGGCCTTTCAATGACCCATAGGCGACGGCTTTGCCGCGGCCGGCCGGGGCCCGTCCCGCAGGAGCGTCCAGCCTTCTGGGAGGTTGCATTCGGCCCGCTGTTGCCGGGCACAGCAAAATGACCGCTTCGTGAGCTGCCGGCTGAACGACCCTTGCGGCCTCTCAGCGACAATGACCTGCTCGCTCTCACCGTAGTGCGGGGTGCGTTCGGCCTGGATCGTCAAGGTGCCGTGCTCAACGGTCACCTCGATGCCGTCCGGGTCGACGCCAGGCAGGTCAGCCTCGACGTGGTAGCTGCCGTCCTCACTGCGGTAGACATCCATGGGCATAGCGAGCGGGGCACGCGTCCCGGTCGCGGCCATGGAGATGAGCCGCTCGAAAGGGTCCCGGAAGGGCTCGTACCTGATCACTGACATCGCTGCCTCCTCCTGGCGGGGTGGCCGCGCGGGAACGTGTGCAGCCTCAGCCGGCGCGGTCCTCCCCTAGGACAGGCTAGTTCTCCGGTCGCTCGCCTTCGTCCCCCACGTCACACATGTCATGGATGGTCCGCTGGAAGGAGGCAGAGCCGGATGCAGGTCCCCCGGATACCGGCAGGCTGCATACCGCGGAGGCTCATCGCCCCCGGGAGCCACGCGACACTAGTGGCCGTTCGGGTGCGACACGGACGGCCAGCTGCCGGAGCATCAGCATGTCGCTGTCGGCGACCTGATCTGCGATAGGCCCAACTACGCGTGGTACTTCCGGGTCCAGCGCGTCGACTCGCAGCGTCCCCTGGTCTACCGCTCGATCCGCCATACGCGGCGCGGAAGTCCGATCGACATCACCGGCCCGCAGTCTCCGCGGCAGGCCGAGCAGCAATTGCCTGAAGCCGGCGCCTACATCGACTTCGCCTGGGCCCTGGCACCTGGGCCCTGGCGCAAAAACGAACCCCCGGCGGCCTGGCGCGGCTGCCAGTACGTACCCGGGCAAGCTACTCGCCGCGCCGCCGGGCTCCCTGACACTGCCGCTGGGCCTGGCCGGCGCGACATACGCAGTAGCGATGCTGCGGGCGATCGCCAGGCCGCGGAAGACCCCCGAACTGCCCGCAACGTAGCCTGGGACCACGAAACGGGAGCCGATCTCCAAGGCCCGGCTGCTCCATTCCGTGCGCATAGGCGGTTACAGCCCGAGCTCAGGGCGCAAGCCGAAGCCGCCGAGCGGGTCATCGTCGGGATGATGGAGCACACACCGGCGGGAGAGTTGAACGCGAGCGCTGCCGGGCCGGAGGTGCCTTCTGGCAGTTCGCCACACGCGCCGTGTCGGCATCCGCCGGCTCACCGCTGGAGTTGAGCAGGCGGGCTTGAGGCCGGACAGGTCACCGCGCAGGTGATTGCGGCTCCCGCACGACTTCGGCGTGCAGCCACGCGTTCGGCGCGAAGACCGCGAGATCCCTCTGTTCTCCAGCGTGCTGACGCTGAATGAGCAAGAAGCCACCCGAGGTGACGTTGAATGCGTCCGCTTCTTCGTAGGTCATCTCGCTGTGGGCTGCCGAGGAACTGCCCAGGTAGACCTTGACAGCCATGACCAGCAACCCTTCGCACGCGGGCGGGTGTTCAATAGGCGCCATGCTACTCCGGCAGCCGTCCGCCGTCGGTAATCACCCAGCTGACGACGGGCCTGCACAGGCCTGTCGCAATGTCCGTGAAGATCACCCGCATACCAAGCCGAACCGGACGTCGTCGGGCGAAGAATAAGTCGTATGCAGCGGTCGCGCCCTGTCATCCTGCAGGGTATGGAGCCTGGTCTGGCTGATCGCGGGCCTGGCCGTATAATCTTTCTGAACGGCGCTTCCAGTTCCGCCACGTCAACCCTGGCGACGGCGATGCAGCAGGTATCGGGCGAGCCGTTCCTGCACGTGTCGCCGGATCATCTGGTGGCCAGTGGCATGCTGCCCGGTCGGCGCGATCCGGATGGGCCGTTCGCGTGGTGGGACCAGATGCGCCCGCGGTTCTTCGCCGGGTTCCACAGGTGCCTGCCCGCGCTGGCTGCGGCGGGAAACGACCTGATCGCCGGGCACATCATCGAATTCCGTGCTTGGCGGGAGGACCTGGCGAGGCTGCTCGAAGGCCTTGGTGATTTCCTCGCCGGCGTGCGCTGCGACCTGGCGGAAATCAGCCGCCGCGAGCGCGGCCGGGGATATCGGCGTATCGGAGAGGTGTGCCCGCTGTCCGGCGCGAGTGAGGAACCGGGCTGGTGACTGGTGTCAGGCGTGACGTGCGGTACCCGCCGGCGAGCCGCTGACCTGCGCTAGTTTATCGATACTGGCAACACGCCCGGGCCTGGCGTCAGCGGATTAGCCTGCGCCACGGTCAGGTGGCTGTGGCCCGGCGCTGCGCCGGCGGGCTGGCGGCGGCGGTATCACCTTGCCGGCGAGCGCCCGCCCGGCAGGGATCAGCACGAGTTCTCCGCCTGAGGTGCGGACTGCGAGGGACTCGGCGTCGGCCTGTTCGAGGAGGCCCAGGACGTCGGCGATCTGGTCGCCGTCGCCCGGTCCGGGCCGGCGCCAGCGGATGACGACCCGCTGGCCGACATCGGCAGGTGTGAGCCGGACCTCAGCCCGGAAGCGCATGCCGGTCACCTGCCCATCGGCGGGACCGGTCGCGCCGCCGGCAGGGAGGACCGGCCTTGTCCTTGACATCGATGCACGGCTCGGCGATCACGCATGTCATGGCCGGCTCCACCTCCAGACGGCCCGCCGGGACGGGGGTCCGGCCGGGCCTTTCCTGACCCCGCGGCCTGCTAGCCGCCGATGTGCGACATCTCCACCTTCTGCTCCGGGCGTGTTGCGAGCGAGCGCAGCTCGGAGTACCGGTCAGCGCGCCGCGTCCATACCGAGGCGACCTGGGCGCGGAGCGCCTCGTCGCTGGCGCCGCCGCGCAGCGGGCCGCGCAGGTCGTGGCCCGCCCCGGCGAACAGGCAGGTGTATAGCGATCCCTCGGCCGACAGCCGGGCGCGGGACAGCCGCGGCAGAACGGCTGGGTCACCGAGGCGATCACGCCGATCTCACCGCCGCCGTCCCGGTACCGGTACCGGCATGCGACCTCCCCCGGGTAGCTGGGCGCGAGCAGCTCCAGGGGCCACCGCCCACCGATCAGCGCGATGATCTCGGCGGCCGCGACGACGTCATCGAGCCGCCAGCCGTTGGTCGTGCCGACATCCATGAACTCGATCAAGCGCAGCACATGCCCGCTGCCCCGGAAATGCTCAGCCATCGGCAGGACCGACTGGTCGTTGCAGCCGCGCTTGACCACCATGTTGACCTTCACCGGCAGCCCGGCGCCGGCGGCCGCCGCGATGGCGTCCAGCACGCCCGCGACCGGGAAGGCGGCATCGTTCAGCGCCATGAACACAGCATCATCCAGGGAGTCCAGGCTGACCGTGACGCGGCGCAGGCCCGCGTCCGCGAGCAACCGGGCCTTGCCGGCGAGCAGCGCCCCTTTCGTCGTCAGGGCGATGTCCTCAACGCCGTCGATCCCGGCCAGCATCGCGACCAGCCGCTCCAGGTCGCGGCGCAGCAGCGGCTCGCCGCCGGTCAGGCGCAGCTTGCGCACCCCGAGGCCCGCGAACACCCGCCCGAGCCGCGTCAGCTCCTCGAAGGTGAGCAGATCCTGGCGGGGCAGGAATGCGAAGTCACGGCCGAATATGTCGCGGGGCATGCAGTAGGTGCAGCGGAACTGGCAGCGGTCAGTGACCGAGATCCGCAAGTCCCGCAGCGGCCGCCCGCGCGTGTCAGCCGCCGGCAAGTCCCCAGCGGCCATCACAGCACCCCGGCGCGCAAGATCCCGACGATGCGCCCGGTGCGGCGGCAGCCAGGGCGTGGCCGACCCGGCCGTCCCGGTGCCGGCCAGACCGCGCCGCCTCTAGCCGGCGGCCTTGCCGCGGCTGGCAGGCCCGGCCTCCAGCCTGGTGACCTGCGCGCGCAAGTCATCGACGTCGCGGCGGCAGTCCCGCGCGGACCGCGGCACTGATAGCCGCAGGCCTTGTCACACCCGCATTTGCAGGCCACTGGCGGAACGAGCGCCGGCTCGCGATCCACCCGCTGCACGTCGAGCGGATCGACGCCGACCTGCGGGAACGCGCCTGCCTTGAGGTCACGGGAAGTGAAGGTATTCATCGTGTCGCCGCTCCGGTCAGCATTTCGCCGGGCCAGGGGATCTGGCCCGGCGAAATGACCCTCCGGCACCTACAGCTTCCGCCGGATAGTGCGCGGCACCGCGAACACGGCGATGACGATGACCTGGCCGGTAACCCATGGGCGGCTCCCCTCGGCGACCCCGGGGGTAGCTGGTCGCCGTCGGCGGCTGTTTCTCCGGTGTCTGCCCTCAGCTTACAGCGGCAATCAGAAACTAGCAATGTATTTCTAGAATTTTTGGTAGTGTCTCAAGGTGGCGAACTGGAGCTTCCTGACCAGCCCCGCCCGGGCGCTGCCGTGCATCGCACGCGATCCGGGCGCGCGGTTACGCGACGTCGCGGTCAACCTGGGCATCCCGAACGCGGCGCCCACGGCATCGTCACCGACCTGGCCGCAGCCGACTACGCGGTCACGCAGAAAAGACGGCCACCGCAACCGATACCAGATCCAGGCGTACCTCCCGCTACCAGAACCCGCCAGCCAGGAACCCGCCATCGGCGACGTCCTGGCCCTCCTTCCCGGCGCCGGCGCGAGACTGCAGCTGACCGGTACGGGACCAGCCTGCGGACGCCGGTCGCCGGAGCCTGACGGGAAGCGTGGCCGCCGAGCCCGATGACCACCGCCCGAAGGCCATGGACGTGCCCGGGCTCTCGCGGGGCTGCCGGGCTCGCTCCGCGGCGGCGGCGCCTGAGGGTGCCATAGTGGCCGTGTTCTCGTGGCCGCGGACACTCGGCAACGGGCAGGCCGGGAGACCACCCCGGTTCTCGCCGGCTGGCAGCCGGATGCCGGAGCCTGGTGAGCGTTCCCTATGAGGGAACCGGGGGAGAATGAGTCGGTAACCGCAACCGCGCCGTAGGCGGGCCGCGGCGCGATCGGGCAGCGGAGGCGCCGCGTGAGCATCGGTGAGGTCCCGGCAGCGGCACGGCGCCAGGCCGGTCTGACCATTACGCAGGTCAGCCAGCGGACTTGCATCAGGGAGACGATCATCCGGGGGAACGAAGAGGACGACTTCACCGCTTGCGGCGGCGGCTTCTTTGCGCGCGGGCACATCCGCGCCATCGCTCGTGCCGCGGGCGTGGACAGCGAGCCGCTTGTCCGGCAGTACGACTCCGGCCACCGCACGCCATAGCCCAGCACCGCTGCCGACGTGCCCGGGCCGCCCGCTCCCTCCGGCTCAGGCAGCGCCGCAGGCCGGGCTGGGGCGTCGTGCTGCTGGTCGTGCTCGCGGCCTACCTGGCCGATGCCAGTGCCCAAACCCAGCGAAGGCAACTTCCCGCAGGCGCTGCTGCGTTCACCGTCATCACAGGACAATTCCTGGGGAGCGCGACCGATTATCCGTTATGCGCGGCCACGACCCCAGAGAGTCCGCGCTTGAGAACCGCGCAATTGGGCGGCTACGCGCGCTGTTGGCCTGGCGGCTCGACCACGCTCGGTGACCTGCTGGCGGACGGGCAAACGGGGGGTCAGCTGGCGGAGCCACCTGGGGTCAGTACACCGGCCCGCGGCTCAGGGCTGCGCGGCGTCGGGGATGGCGCTTGCTGCCGATGCGTCAGGCAATGACCCTGACGTTTTCCGCTTGGGGTCCCTTCTGGCCCTGGGTGATGTCGAACTCGACCTTCTGTCCTTCCTCCAGGCTGCGGTAGCCGCCGGTGATCGCGCTGAAGTGCACGAACACGTCCGGGCCGCCCTCGACCGCAATGAAGCCGTAGCCTTTGTCGCCGTTGAACCACTTCACGGTGCCCTGCGTCATCTTGACCTCTTGGTTGTGCATGCGGCGCCCCGTCATGGCTGGGGGCCGCGCTCGCCACTTGCTTTGCCAGCCTGTCACGGAACGCGCGGGGCCTGGGAACCATGTGGCCGGCTAATTGCCCGGCAGCTGGAACCTTTCCCGGTTCGTCCAGCGAGTGCGGCTGGAGCGAACACCCCGGCCGGGGGGCGCGTGTCCGGCCCGATCCGGGATCCCGGTCACGCTAGCTGACCGGGCCGTCCACGGTTCACCCGGTGCCGGGCGGTGACCACAGGCGCGGCGCGACCGTCGTGGTGATGCTGCGAGGTTCTCAGCGGTGGGCCTGCCCGCGCGGCCGGGCGGCCCGCAGCGAAGGCGCCGTGCACCGACCCCCGCGCCTGGCACGCCGGGATCGGTCGCGGCGAACCGGCGCGGCTGTCACTGATCCCTGGGCATGCTCACCCCTAGATCGATTACGAACGTCGAGCCAGCCAGATCAGCCCGTAGCGTGACCAGAATCCGGCAACCCGACTCCGGGAAACCCGGGGGCACATCAGTCCGGGAAACGGGAGAAGCTCAAGCGTTAGCGGCGGGTATGGGCAAGTCCGGCAGCCAACCTTGGATGACCCGGCATCAGGGGGCGTTCGAGCCGCTCCTGACTCCGCCTAGTGTGATGTGGAAGAGGACGAGGCAGCTGCTCTGATTTTCTGTCACGTTGCTTTCCGGCACCTGGCAGACAGCGCGGGTTCAGCAGCAAAACGGTGGCAGGGTGCGACGGGGTCCTCACCGTGCTGGTCCCCCCGGGGTGTCCATGGGTACTCAACGGGGACGGCTCAGGCGGTGCTCGACCTGGGGTCACCGGGCGCGCGGCTGGTGTCTTCCTCCGGGTGGCACATCTCGCATGATGGCTAGGACGTCTATTCGTGGAGGCTCAAGTGGAAGGTCGCTGTCCTTGGCCGGCTGGGCAAGCTAGCCCGGGCGGTGGACCTAGATGACCAGGTCGAAGCCTGCCGGCGGGTGTTCGCCAGCGATACGCGGTGGACCGTCGTGCGCGGAAGCGAGCTCGAAGAGGGCCCGGCCAGGGCCTTCCGGTGTGGGGCCGGCACGTGGGTGACCCCATCCTCGCGGGCAACCTCACGCGCCGCGTGGACTTCGCCCTGTTCATGGCGGCGGCCCTGGAGAACGACGAGCTGATACACGAGGCGCCGGCGATCGTCGGCTGCCGGACACCCTCCGCGCCTGCGCATGCCGCCGATGCCGGGTTATCGACGGGCCACTGACGGCTGCTGGAGGCCCGTGAGGCCCCGGCCCTCTGACGACCGCGGTCGATCGCTGGTGATGCCGGCCGCTGCCGCTGCCAGGGACAGTCCGGGAACTCCCGGCCTGGGTAAAGCCGTGGGCTGGAGGGCCTGCGCCAGGGCCGCGGGCGGGGTTAGCGTCGCTGTATGGCCCCTCGTAGCCGAACGCCGGACGCTGCCGGGCTGGGTCGCCGTGTCTGGGACCACGTGCGCAGCCGGGTCGGCGACATGCCGGCGCAGTTCGCGCCGGAGACCCGTGATGATGTCACCGGCTGGCTGTGGGAGGGTCCGTTCGCGACCTTGATCCGCGAGGCGATCCCGGGGATCGCCGGTACCGATCTGCGGCGGGCCCGTGACTACCTCAATGCGTGCGGCATGGTGGTGAACGTGCGCGCTGGCCAGCGCGGCGTACAGCCGCAGTGGTTTATCCGCGCCTGCTGGCACCAGGGACCGGGCGGCCATGTGCATGTGGTCACCACGGCCCGTCCCGGCCAGGCAGCGGCGCCCACTGCGGGCCAGCCCGTACCGGGCGGGCAATCGGAGCAGCCGGCGCAGCAGCCGGGTCAGGACATCGTGGCAGCGCTGCAGTCGCTCGCCCAGCAGGTATCGGAGCTTCAGGCCGACAACGACCGGCTGCGCGAAGACTATGACCGGCTCAGCGCCGAGGTCGCGCGGATCCGGGCCCTGATGCGGCAGATCGGCGGCGCGATCGCCCGGCAAGCCAGCCAGCTGCTGGCCGGCACCGGGGACTAGCGC
>WNFY01000978.1_pt1 | contig 26650 bp, 29 predicted proteins | sample 5400091 | NCBI WGS metagenome assembly WNFY01 (sample SAMN13153364, study PRJNA577476) | soil metagenome | isolation source: 60 cm soil or saprolite under grassland replicate 1 | place: USA:California | collected 2016-06-15 | reverse complement strand
GGGCGGGATGGATGCGAAACACACGCAGCTCATGTCCGCTTTCGCGGCGGCAATCCAGTCCGGCGATCTCAATGCGCTGACACAGTTGCTCGCGAGCGACGTCCGCTTCGTTACGGATGGCGGCGGCAAGGTGCGCTCGGCGTTGAACGTGATCGACGGCTCTGATCGCGTGGCGCAGTTCCTGGTGGACACCACGAGTAAACACCCAGGTGCATGGTGGCGCGACGACTTCACGCTGCGCTTTGCGATCATCAACGGTCTGCCCGGTCTCATCGTTGACGCACCCAAAGGACCGGTGCAGACTGCGGCGTTCGAGATTGAAGGTGACGTGATTCGGGCCCTATACGTGGTGCGCAATCCGGACAAGTTACGCCATTTGGCTTCGACGCGAAACGAAAGTGCTCCCGAATGAACGAGCGTCCGTTGATTCGAGTGAGCAGTGCACCGCACGGGCAACATTGGGTGGAATCACGGTATCGAATATGGGTTGATATCACAACTGGAGTGGTCCGATGACTTCAACACAGCAGAACGAGAAGCAACGCTCGGAATCACCTCATACGACACAGGGCTTCATTGTGGGGTTTTGGGGTGTCCGATATCAGGTCAAAGATGTTCAGCGGGCAATTACCTTTTATACGCAGACGCTTGGTTTCAATCTGGAGATGCAGAACCTGCCCGCTTTTGGCCAGGTTTCAATTGGCGGCCTCAAGTTAATCTTGAGCGGTCCTGGGGCATCTGGGTCCCGACGAATGCCGGATGGCCGTCAACAGGAGCCCGGCGGGATGGAACCGTGTGCTTCTTGAGGTGCAAAATTTGCCTGCGCGCATTGCTGATCTGAAAGAGGCGGGTCTGCGTTTTAGAAATGAAATGGAAGTTGGCCCAGGTGGTAAGCAGATTCAAATTGAAGATCCCGACGGCAATCCGATTGAGCTGTTCGAGCCTGCTCGATAGGCCTGACCGATTACCTCTGGATTTGGTGTATTGGGTCAGTTTGATTATCCACAAGCGCCGCTTTTAGCATTCCGCCTGCTCTACAATTTCTGGCGTACTCCTCAGACACTGCGGGTTGCAGCAGATTTTGTCGCGCCAGGATATTGAACTGCATGCCAACTCGTGCGGGACCAAGACGGATCGAAGCTTTGTGCAACAGGTCGTTGCACATCAGGCCTGGCAGTCACGAAGGACGGAGAATGGACACGCTATAGGCCAGGAAGTGTATATCGCCGCGTGTGCGGAACCGCTTTCCTACCTATGTGAAGATTCAGTATTTGCTGTATTTAGGCGGGAATCCGCATGTGCTAGGTTCTTTGTGAGGTCGTGCCACAAATGGTTTCGACGGTGTTGCGAACCTTAGGACATTGTGGGTTTCGCCTATTGGGCATCCTGCTGGTCTCTGCCGCGTCATTTGATCCGATCCTAGTGTCCGCTGATCAAGTCCCAGTCCGCCACATGGAAGGCCTGATGCATGGCTTTCTGGCACTGCGCACGCTTGACGGCGAGCGCCTTGCAGACGGTGAAATGAGCCAAGTCGCAGAGGGTGACCGGGTGACGAGCCGTCTGATTTTTCGCTTTAAGGATGGTTCGGTCTATGACGACACGACCACATTCTCTCAACGAGGCGCCTTCCGGGTTTTGAGCGATCATCTCGTGCAGTGCGGCCCGTCCTTCAAACAACCGATGGATACCTCAATCGATGCGTCTTCAGGCCAAGTCACGGTCCGATATAAGGATCAGGGCGGCAGAGAGAAGGTCCTGAAGGAGCGGCGCGATTTGCCTCCCGATATCGCGAATGGATTGCTGTTCACGCTGGTGAAGCACATTCAGCCAAATGTGCCACAAACCATAGTTTCCATGCTGGCGACCACTCCAAAGCCGCGGGTGGTAAAACTTGAGATCCGTCCAGAAGGCGAGAAGGCGATCGCCAGTGGGAACACCAAACACGAAACCGTCCGCTACGTCGTCAAAGTAAAAATCGGAGGTGTGGCGGGCCTGGTGGCCCCGCTGTTGGGGAAACAGCCTCCCGATACCCATGTATGGGTTCTCACGGGCAATGCTCCGGCCTTCGTTAAATTCGAGGGTCCAATCTATGATGGCGGCCCGATTTGGCGGATTGAACTGGCAACTCCGGCCGGGTTCTAGCCGCTCTCAGATTTCACCCCGTAATCGTCAGGAGGTTCCGCAGACCGGAGTCGTTTGTCGCCCCGCCATTGAAATGAATCGTTCTCATGACTGGCACATCCAATAATTATCAGCTAAGTGCGATTCACCCGCAGTTGAAAGTCGGTTCCGCCAACCAGCGCCACCCCTTATCACTCGCAGCGATTCTTCTCAGCAGAAATCCACAATAGAAACAGGTAACACAATGGAACAAGGAACAGTAAAGTGGTTTAACGACGCCAAGGGCTTCGGGTTTATTAGCCGCCAGTCCGGCGGCGATGTCTTCGTGCATTTTTCGGCCATCCAGGCAGGCGGCTTTCGCAGCCTGCAAGAAGGACAGGCGGTCGAGTTCGACGTCACCAAAGGACCCAAAGGCTTCCAGGCGGAAAACGTTCGACCTCTCTAACCGAGGTTGACAACAGCCCGGCGCGCGAGCTCGCGGCCGGGCAGTTTGTTTTGTGAAGCACGAGAAAACTCTGATCACGTTTCAGGACAGGCGCAGACTCTTGAGCGAGGCGCGTGCGCTTCCGCCACTCACGTTCGGGACGATAATCAATTCGAGGACGGTGACGCTTGCGAGCTCAACTTGATATTCCTCGACCTCGCGGATTGTCTCTGGAGGACTGAAGTTCCACTGCTGGCGGACGATTTCCCGGAACGAATTTCCGCCATCGCCAGACCAGCGCAAGACGAACTCTTGGGTCCGAGCGCTCTCTTTTTCTTCAAAGACAACTGATATCCGTTTCAGCCTCTGCGGCTGGTCAAACACGAGCCGGATCATTTGCATCCCCGCTTCTGCAGCGCGCCAGCCCTGCGCCTCTCCCGAAGCAAAAACAGCCTCGACGGGATAATCTTTATCCTCCGAGGTGATCTCCACCATGGCCGCCCGCTCGACATCGAGCAGGCCTTCAGCGCGGGATCGAACGGTTTCTTGGGTCGGTGTGATAAGCCGCTTCCGCATATATAGCACCCAGTTTACCTCTCGGTCGGCTTCCGGTGATTTGTAATTGAAAATGTACGAATTGTTGAGCCGATCCACTCCTTAATGTCATCTAATTTATGTTGGCTGGTCTGACTCACCCGCAGTTGAAAAATGGTTGTGCGCGTTCGCGTTATCCTCTTCTCACCTGGTGCAATGATTCCTTCTGAGCAGAACTTCCCGGCAACACTGGAGACTATGAAGAACACAAAATTTGTAGTGAAACTGATTCGTGGTGCTCGCGCCGCGGAATACGTGCAGCGGATCGATCGAAGCCCGATTCAAACAACCCTAAAACGCAATCTAGCACTGGTCATGGGCAAATTGACCGCCGAGGACGTCGTCAACTCTCTAGGAAATTCCCGCTGCATACCGGAGCTCGTACCAATCCAGGTCGGCGAGTAGCACCACTTCGATCCGTAGAGCATGCGATGCTTGATCTCTTCTTGTTGCGAGTTTAGAGGCTCGGAAAATGGCTCCGGACTTGCTCTCAGGAGGACCCATCATTACGCAACTATTACAGAGTCGGAGGGTCACCCGGTCGGCCTCGACATCCAATCAAGTAGTGGAGAAGAACATAAATATCGAAGCACTCGCCAAGCAGTCGTCAACTGAGAACCAAGTCAACTGGATCACCGCATTGTTCATGGCTGCGTTTCACATCGGAGCCATTTGCTCGTTTTTTTTCTTTACGTGGAAAGGCTTGCTCGTCGCGGCTTTGTTGTGGTGGGTCTCGGGGAGCCTTGGGATTGGGATGGGCTATCACCGTTTGCTGACGCACCGTGGGTACAAGACTCCTAAATGGGTGGAATACTTTCTGACGGTATGCGCGACCCTCACGCTTGAGGGCGGGCCGATTTTTTGGGTGGCTACGCATCGCATCCATCACCAGTTCGCTGACAAAGAGGGTGACCCACACTCACCGGTCGATGGTACGTGGTGGGCGCATATGGGCTGGATCTTAACAGGAAAGTCTATGCATCACGACACTACGACTCTGGCTCACTATGTGCCCGACCTCGCGAAAGACAAATTCCACGTTTGGATCACCAGGTTCCATTATGTTCCGATGATTGTTCTTGGTGTTGGACTGTTTGCGACGGGTGGGCTGCCGTTTCTGATGTGGGGTATTTTCGTCCGCACAGTGCTCGGCTTGCATGCCACCTGGCTGGTAAACTCAGCCACGCACATGTGGGGTTCACGACGGTTCTCAACCCGCGATATGTCGACGAACAACTGGTTCGTGGCGCTGCTGACCTTCGGGGAGGGCTGGCACAATAATCACCATGCCCATCCCACATCATCTCGTCACGGACTGAAGTGGTACGAAGTGGACGTGAACTGGTACGGGATCTGGACGCTCAAAATGTTGGGCCTTGCCAAGCAAATCAAGACATTGGAATTGCCAAAGCTAGAGCGCAAAGTGGTTTCAGCGACTTAGGGTAGACCGCTTCGTGCCGAGCGTCGTTTGAAGAATGGCGTTCAAGGTTGGCCCATTCGCCGTTTTATCGCGAGGCGACCAAAACCAAATAGATTTTGCAAACCTTTGACAATTTCCGTCCCGGTTTTGCCGCCGAACAGAAGAGATTTTGGGCGACCGATCCTTTCACGATTGCATCCGACCATGTGAGAGCGGAGCACCAGGTCTTTGCGGACCGGCGCGACGGAACTCTCGTTAGGAGGACATATGAGAATGGTTCGACATCTTACCTTGGCCGTGTTGGTTGCGCTGGCCTTCTCCAGCGCATCGGCGAGCGATGTCAAAACTGACTATGACCACCACGCCAATTTTTCGCATTACCGGACCTACCACTGGGATCGCGTGCAGACAAGCAATCCGCTGTGGCAAAACCGCATTATGGAGGCCGTTGACCGGGATCTACAAGCCAAAGGCTTGCAGCGCGTGGAGTCAGGCGGTGATCTTGCTTTGACCGCCGTAGGCGCGACGCACAACGAGCAGGAGTATCAGACGTTCTACAACGGTTTTCCTGGTTGGCGTTGGCGCCGTTTCGGTGAGACTGCCACCACGACGGTGACAACCTATCGAATCGGCACGCTAGTCCTCGATATGTATGACACCAACAGCAAAAACCTGGTCTGGCGGGGATTGTCGAGCGATACGTTATCGGAGAAGCCCGAAAAGAACCAGGACAAACTGAGCAAGTCAGTCGGCAAAATGTTCGAGCACTTTCCTCCGGAAGAAAAAGGCTAACCGAGAGACGTTCTCGACCGGTTAGTTCGCGTACCTAGATGTGGGGCAAACTCACATCTAGGTTTTTGGTCGATCGAGAAGCGTTGGGAAGTCAATGGGGAACTCGGAGTGAGGGCGGCCTCTGGCGGCTATGCTGCTCTCGATGCCGTGCTCACACCGGGAGATTGTTTCTTTAGCTTCTCCCAAACGATTCGGACTTGGCCCCACGCGGTGCTTGCGTCGAGCACAAGTTGATTTCCCTCAAATCGGTAATAACGCAGTTGATCTGCACCTACCAGGTTGGGGAACCAACTGCCTTTGATGTGATGAGTAACGACTTTTCTATCAGCATCGAGAGAATAGGTTCCGAAATAGCCAAAGTAATTGGCCCATGCTTCTGCCTTCTCCGCAGTCGTCGCCTTGCGCCAATCGTCATCAGCAAATCGTGCTTGATCCTTTCTCATTAGTTGAGCCGACATTTGGCCGTTCGCATCGTACATGATCTGTCCGACCGCGTTTTCGCCGAGAGGATAGTGAATGGAGCCATCGGGACTGCGCTCCTCCCAGCGCACCAAGCGCCAAGCCCCTAGTAGCCGATGGAGCACTTCTTCCACGGGTTTCATACAATACCTCTTCTGCGTCAGGCTGCTCTTTTCACCGGACTCTCTTGTCGGTGAATCTGGCCCGCGAGTACCTTCGCGACAAAGCGCGTAATGGCGTCGCCAACCTCGTTCGGAGAATCCTCCATCAGGAAATGCGCGCCCTTCACGGTGACTGTTTGCTGGTTTGGCCAGGCACGACAGAAATCTCGCTGGCCTTTAATCAAAAATCCGGCAGGTTCGGCGTCGATGAACAATTTTGGTATCGGGCTGGTCGATAACCAACGCCCATACGACTCGACTACCTCGACTACGTCCTTCGGTTGGCCTTCAATCGGCAACTCTCGCGTCCAGGCCAGCATTGGCATCCTGGACGGCCCCGGCACTCTCCAATAGCTGCGATACACGTCAATTGCATCTTCGGGAACACCTCGCAGGGGCAGAATGTATTCGATGAAGAGATTCTTTTCGAGGATCATTTCCTCGCCCGCGGGTGAGCGTTGGGCCTGGAAGAATGCCTTAGTATTGTCGGGCCAATCGTCCCACGAATAGAAGGGGCGAACGATGCATTCCATATAGACCAGAGCTTTGATCTTGTCGGCGTGCCGCTGTGCCCAGTTGAATCCAAGTGCCGATCCCCAATCATGGACAACGAGAATCACATTATCTTTGACCCCCACCGCGTCGAGCCAGGCATCGAGGTAACGCTGATGATCGCGCAGACGATAAGAACCGTTCGGCGCGGCTGCCGAATAACCCATTCCAACGTAATCAGGTGCGAGGCAACGGCCTAAATGAATCACATGCGGAATGATGTTGCGCCAAAGGTATGAAGGCGTGGGTACTCCGTGCAGGAAAACAATCGGATCGCCATTGCCCACGTCAACGTATGCCATGGTGGTGTCGAGCACGGAGACGTACTTTCGATAGGAGAGATCTTCTGTAGAAATGAGGGAATTCATCGACTTAAGTCTCCTTCCATCTGAGATGCATTTTGACTACGAATTGCGATCTGGCGAAATTGCCCATCTGCCGCATCATGCAAGGGAGTCACAGAGGCATGTGCTTTTCCAAATCGACAAGGGTGGACGAAAGCAACTATTGGCGTCAGCCGAGAGTCTCAACTTATCGCCCGGCCTGGGAGAAGCACAATAGACGATTCGCTGTATTGAGCTTCTTCTTCGATGGGGCATCCAAAACGTTTGAATGAGGTAGGAGGAACGAATGCAGATCGCCACGCAAAATCGAATCCTCGATTTAGCCACCGGTATCGGCGAGGCGCTCTGGTGGTTTGACGGTTTGGCCACGCTTAAAGTCACCGGCGAACAAAGCAGCGGGCTGTTCTCCTTGATCGAGATGCTCCGCCCCGCAGGCGGAGTTGTTCCTCGGCACGTTCACCATCGGGAGGACGAACTCTTCTACCTGATTGATGGAGAGTTGGAGGCGCGCGTTGGCGACCGGACGATCCAGGCAAAGGCGGGGGCGACTGTCTTTGCACCACGCGAGGTCCCGCATGAATTGCGAGTCGGGCCGCACCGGCCCGTGCACTACCTGGTCCTGTACACGCCAGCAGGGTTTGAGGAATTCATCCGGGATACGGGCACGCCAGCGCGCGAACTCACGCTCCCACCACCGAAAGCGCCGCCGACGCCAGAGCAGATGCGGGCATTAGGCCAAATGATGCGCGACCGTTACGGCTGTGAGTGGGCTGATTAGAGCATCCCACTGAAGGCTCCGATCATGTGTTCGGCTTAGAAATGTTGAGGCCTGAATCGCATACAGGATTCGCTGTACTTTCGTCATCACTCCCGAACTTCCTCAAGGTCTTGGACCGAAGCGGCATTCGGATGGGATCGGAGATTTCTACTGAGAGACAACCACAGGATGCCTAGGGGAGTCCAACCAACACGAATAGGTATATCGAAGGAGATTTCTTCGCTTGCCAATGATGGGAGTCATCGCGAATGTATCTCGCGCTTGTCATTGTCGCTACCACCATTTCTGGCACACTTGGGGCCTTTCGTCCGCGCCTTAGCCTTCCCAGGCATTTCTTCGTTTCTATAGTCGAATGGTTTGGCGAGTTGGGAATGTTCTGCTCCCGGCTCCTCCGCTCAGCCCTCGCCCCTCCGTACGAATTTCGCGAACTCTTCCGACAATGCGATGAGATTGGGTCGAAGTCGCTACCTTTGATTGCCCTGGCCGGAGCGGCAACCGGAGTTGTCATGTCACTGCAAACACGCGACAGCCTGGTGCGCTTTGGGGCGAAATCCTTCCTCCCGGCGGTGATCGTCTTTTCCATCGTCAAAGAAAGTGGACCAATCATTACGGGTTTGATGGTGAGTGGTCGAGTGGGGGCCGGCATCGGCGCACAGCTCGGCTCAATGCGAGTGACCGAACAGATCGACGCAATGGAGGCGTCGGCGGTCGATCCGTTTAAGTTCCTGGTTGCCACCAGGGTAGTGGCGTGCACCCTGATGCTTCCACTGCTCACGCTCGCGGCTGATTTTTGCGGGATTCTCATGGGATGGGTCGCGAATACGCTTGCAGAGCCTATTTCGCTGCATCTGTTTCTGGAAAATGGCTTCAAGAACATGCTGTTCACCGATTTTATTCCGCCAACCTTTAAGACCTTGGTGTTTGGTTTCATCATCGGAATTGTCGCTTGCTTTCAGGGGATGCGCACACAGGGAGGGACCGAGGGAGTAGGCAGGTCCGCCACTAGTTCGGTTGTCCTGTCCTCGCTTTTTGTAGTACTCGCCGATGTCGTGGTGGTGCGGTTCATCTTGACGGTATGGGGATAGAGCAATGGTGAGCAACCAACAACAACCCGCGATCGCAGTCCAAGATCTCCGGAAAGCCTTCGGAAACCAGCGGGTCTTAAATGGTATCGCCTTCGAGGTCGCGCGCGGTGAGACGGTGGCCGTCATCGGCCGGAGCGGAGGAGGAAAGAGTGTGCTCTTGAAGCTACTCATACGCTTGCAAACGCCCGATTCAGGGTCGATCCGCATTGGTGGAGAGGAGATCACAAAGCTAGACGAGAAAAAGCTGACGGAAATCAGGAAGAAGATCGGCTTCCTGTTCCAACAGGCGGCTCTCTATGACTCGCTGACGGTCGCCGACAACGTAGCCTTTCCGCTGAGCAGGCACTCGGCGATGTCAGTCGGAGATCAGGGCAAGCGCGTGCGTGAACTTCTCGCTGAAGTCGGAATGGACCAGGACCGCGAGAAATTACCTTCGCAAATCTCCGGGGGTATGCAGAAACGCGTCGGGCTGGCGCGTGCGCTGGTTCTCGGCCCGGAGATTCTGCTCTTCGATGAACCCACCGCCGGACTTGATCCAATTACGGCGGCGGAAATCGGCGAATTGATTGTGCAGTTAAAACAGAAACACCAGGTCAGCGCAATCGTGGTCACGCACGATGTCCATGGCGCGCGAGCGTATTCCGATCGCATGGTGCTACTTCATGATGGGCGGATCAGGGCGGAAGGAAGCTTTGAAGATCTGGAACAGAGTAAAGACGAACTGGTGTCGCAATTCTTCGGCCAAGGCCTCAGGTGATGCGCATGTCCAGAGCCTTTCGATTGGGAAGCTTCATCGTGGTGACGCTGCTTATCTTCGCCGCGGGAGTATTCTGGATCGGCAAGAAGCAGTTTCTCTTTCATTCGACCTACCGCCTCCAGGCGGAATTCCAGAACGTTGCCGGCCTGAATGGCGGAGCCGAGGTTCGCGTCGGAGGCATTCACGAAGGAACGGTTCGGCAGATCCAACTCCCGGCTCGAACCACCGAAAAGGTGCGGGTCGTGATGGACATGGCCGGCCCGACACGTAGCGTAATCAAGAATGATTCTGTCGCAACCATCCGCTCGGAAGGCTTGGTGGGTGACAAATTTGTCGAGATCTCTTTTGGCTCCGAGCAAGCGCCTAAGGTGAAGAGCGGCGACACGATCCAAGGCGAACCGCCTCTTCAGATATCAGACTTGCTCAACAAAACGAATGAGGTTCTCGATACCACAAAAGATGCGGTTCAGAACGTAAACCAGACCGCCAACAATCTCAACTCGATCACGACGAAAGTTGACCAGGGCCAGGGAACGATCGGCGCCCTGATCAACAACAAGAAGATCTATCAAAGTGTCAATGCAGGGGCCGCCGCGTTTCAGGAAGACATGGAAGCTCTGAAGCACAATTTCTTCCTGCGGGGCTTTTTCAAGGAACGAGGTTATCAAAGCGCCGCCGATCTGAGAAAGAACGAGATCTCGCAACTGCCTGACAAGCCGGTGGCGAAAAAGTTCGGCTACGAGGCTAAGAAGATCTTCGACAAGCCTGATACTGCCAAGCTGAAGAATGAAAAGACCCTCAATGACACGGGAGACTTCCTCCAGTCGAATCACTTCGGTGTAGCCGTCATTGCGGCCTACGCCGACATGAAGGGCGACAGCCAGACCGACCGCCTGCTTACCGAAGCGCGTGCCATGGTGGTGCGCGACTATCTGGTCAAGAACTTCAAGCTCGAAGACACGAAGATCAAGACCATAGGCTTGGGGAAATCTGACAAAGCGCCGGAGGGTGGAAGCGTCGAGGTACTGATTTATCCGGAGGGAACGACAAGCGCACAGCTGCCGATCTCCGGGACATCGAATCAATAGTCGAAATCTGTTCGAGACATGGAGCAGCTCTTCGAAGCTCTCGTCAGGTATCTTGGATCGTCCGGATACTGCAGCGGCCGACATCAACCTCCGTCGTGGACTGGCTGACGACTTCGCACCGGCTAAGGGCCTTTATCTCGTCGTTGTGATCGCAATCACAACCTCACGTGATGTCGGTCACATGTCCTTTCGAACTTTCAGGAAGATACTCGGCAAAACAGTAGAGCCTTGATCTCCTCTGCCCAGCCATGTTGGAGTGTCTGGCACACGAATCTTGCTCGGTCGCGCTTGTTCAGTGGGGTTGTTCGACAACAGGAGCGTTTCATCCCGAACTATGTCGTCACCAAAGATTCATTCTCTCAGAGTTGTTGTGCAGCACGGCAGCGTAAATCAGCGAAGTTAGACGACTCGCACTGTCGTTGCTCGGCCTGAAGGATGACGCGAGATCCTGAAGTTTCCGGCCCTTGTTGCGATTTGATAGGAGGAGTTCATGGGTGTTCGATTGTCTTCGTGTTTCACGGCGGCCTTCATCATTGTTCTCTCCGCTACGGTGTTTGCCACAGAGAAGGCTCCGGAGGCTTCCCAGTGTATCGGCTGTCACACCAAGGTGACGCCCAATATCGTTTCTGACTGGAGACTCAGCAAGCACAGCCAGGTCGAGGTCAGCTGTGTGAGTTGTCACGGAGACCAGCACACCTCGGCAGCCGACGTAGCCAAGGTCAAGATCCCTACTCCTGACACGTGCGCGACGTGCCACACGACACAAGTCGAGCAGTACAAGAAAGGAAAGCACTCCCTGGCGTGGGCAGCCATGAAGGCGATGCCGACCATTCACTGGCAGCCGATGGCGATGATTGAAGGCGAGAAGGGCTGCGGCGGCTGTCACAAGATTGGCCTGAAGACTCCCGCAGAGATCGAGGATCTCCGCCAGCATGGTTCAGAATTCGGGGCGGCCGCCTGCGATTCCTGTCACACGCGGCACACATTCTCTGCCGACGAAGCGCGGCAGCCACAGGCGTGCGAGAGTTGCCACATGGGATTCGATCACCCGCAATGGGAAATGTATTCCTCGTCGAAGCACGGCGTCCGCCACGAGCTAAAGAATCTGAAGGTGCTGCCGGCCAATGCTGCCGCACCTACCTGTCAGACCTGTCACATGCAGGACGGCAACCATGAAGTACGTACCGCGTGGGGCTTCCTTGCCGTTCGCCTGCCACTCCCGGAAGACAAACAGTGGGCCGCTGATCGTGCCGCCATATTGCAGGCGCTCGGGGTCTTGGATCCGGATGGCAAACCGACCGCGATGGTGGATACGGTCAAGGCGGCCGATGTCGCACGCCTGACCCAGGAAGACTGGCAGCGCGAACGCGACAAGATGCTCAAGACCTGCAACCAATGCCACTCGGGAAACTTTGCCAAGCAGCAGCTTGAGCAAGGCGACGACATGATTCGCAATGCTGACCATCTCATGGCGGAAGCCATCCGAATAGTCGCCGGTCTCTACAAAGATGGTGTGCTTCCCAAACCCAAGAACTACACCTACGCATTTCCCAATCTGCTGACTTTTCACGATGCCCCGACTGTGATCGAGCAGAAACTGTTCGTTATGTACCTCGAACACAGAATGCGGACCTTCCAGGGCACATTTCATGCCAGCCCGGACTATGCGATGTGGTACGGCTGGAGCGAAATGCAACGCGATCTGACCGAGATTAAGGAACTGGCAGCAAATATGCGAGAAAAGCAAGGGAAGGCCACGGCGAAGAACTAAAAGGCGGGGTGGTATTGTGTCTGGCGTCCGAATATTGAGGGCGGTGATGCTCTCGTATCCGCGGGCGAGCCGGCGCAGGGGTTGCGCTGGGATGATGTACCTGGTAAACGCAGATGGGAAAAATCAGAACAGAATTTCGCGAGATCGCGGCATAGAGGTTTTATGCACCGTCAACCCTGCACCATTTCGCCCCGGTTCGATTATTCGGCAACAAACAGGGCCACACGAACCCCGGGATGGAGAGCGTCGAAAAGAAAGTACTCGTCCTCCACGTAATCGACATAGCATTCATCGGTAAACAACCAGTCCGCGGGCCAGGGATCGAGAAATATGAACGTGTATCCTGCGAAAACGAATCGGGTCTGATTGGGAACGACGGTGGTGGTTGTGATCACCCGGTTGACTGTAAAAGTGTGTGGCTTGCCAAAATTGGCCTTGAATTGGGGGTCAGGGATGTGAGCGCTCTTTCCGGCTGGCCGTGGCTGCTGCTGGGCTGACTGACCATGCTGTTCGTGAGCCGGTTTCTGCTGCTCACTCGAAGGGCGTTGGCTCTCCTGCTTTTCGGGCTTCGGGGGCTTTGCCTCCGGCTGTTGTTTCGGCGGTTTCACTTCCTCTTGAGGGCGCGGCGGTTTCACGCCAGGCGCTCGCGGTGGCGGCGGAACCTCCTGTCTCTTTGGCTGCCCCTGATTGGCCTCGCCAGGATTCCGTCCTGCTGGCTGTTGAGCATAACTGAACATGGCCAGACTCATGAACAATGCACAAATCGTTCCAAGCCCGATTCGCATCATACTGTCCTCCTTATGAGCTCACAAGCTCGGGCGCGAAGCAGTCCAAAAAATCAGATGCGAATCCTTGTTATCGCGGATAAGACCAATTGTCATTTCGAGGGCAACCTAGGCAGGACGACGTGTAGGGGAAAAGCACTTCTGCATGCAGAAAGAACAGTACCCAAGTTCTAGGGCAATGATTCGACGGAGATAATCAGCCAACTGAGGTCACGCGACCTTAGCCAACAGAGTCTGGAGACGAATTCCTGCGTTCCGCAGCATGAATTCAATGTCGCTCTTGGTGAGGCGGGACGCATCGTACTGGACGGTGACAGTATTCGCGCCTTGGTTGAATTTCACCAGCCAAATTCCATAAACATCGCGAACACCATTCAATGCCGTCAGTTCACGCTCCCCGACCGGCGGCTCGTAGCCGAATACTGCTTCTAAAGAAGTCATGACAGGATACCGATTCTGCGCTGAACAGAGCCCTGTCGAGACGGCCTGATTCAGGCCGTCTCGACTTCAACAGGGCTTTTCAGCTCGTCATTTGCTCATGTTCTTGCAGCTTTCGGATATATGTTTCACCTTGTCCACAGTGAGCGCCTGCTGGGAAGCTCCCTGTGACATTCCGTTGCTCGAACTCGCCGAACTCGAACCGGACGTCGAACCGGAAGTCGAGCCGGTGATTTGGACTTCGTGCCCAACGTGTTTGCTGAGCTTCGAGGTGTCACCAGAGAGTTGATACGTTGTGCCGGAGTTGTCCGCGAGTGTGAAGTTTCCATCGGAACCCTGCAAGCAACCCTCAACCGAGGTTTGCCCTGCGGAGGCTTGCGATTGGCTGGATCCCGCAGGCGGATTCTGTGGATATTGATCTTGCTGAGCTTGCAGCCAGGCGGTTGAACACAAAAGAGCCAGGGCAAGCATCAAAATCCTTGGCATATAACCTCCTTTCCTCCTTTCCGAAGTTGGATACCGCCTTCTGTTGAGAGGTTTGCCGCAAAGGATCTAAAGAAACCCCTAGATGCGCAGGTTTTACCGGAATTTTAAGAAAGCAATGACAGACCGGGGACTAGACTCCAAGTTGTTTTGGTCAAAGAGCCTTGAGGTTCATTGTGTGATATGGAAGACAGGCTTTCGGCTGTGAAATCTACGGGATTTGGCGTAGCTGCCCGTTTTCTACAAGCGGCTCGAGGAGAAATTAATCACGGGCGTCGATGATTGTCCCCACCAGTTGCGCCGCAAACTTATCCCAGGCTGGCCGCATGGGCCTATTAAAAAAATGCTCAACGAAGGCCCGTAGGAAACAAGAGGACAGCAGCATATATGCAGCCAGGCGAGCATCAATATGCGGTTCGATCCGCCGGCGTTTTTGTTCAGCTTCGATATAGTTTTGAAGAGCGGCGATCGCCAGATGTGGTCCTTTGTCTCTAGCAATCAAAGACCGCCGGTAAGCGCTTAGTAGTTTCGGTTCGGCAAACAGGCCAGCCAATAACGGGACGATGCGTTTGTGAAATCTGTAGATTCCGGTGGCCGCCATCACGAGATTTTCTTGCGGGGAGTTTTTGCCGCCCAATGCTTTGAGAGAATGCAGGGCCACAAGCGCATCTGGCAGGCATTCTTCGAGCATTGCCAAGAGCAGTTCCAGACGTCCTTTGAAGTGAACGTAAAGCGCTCCTTCCGAACACCCAACTGCTTTCGAAATCTGGCGCGTTGTGACCCCGTTGAGTCCCTGCGTGGACATCAGTTTCTGGGCGGCGCATAAAATTTCCGACCGCCTGTTACTCGACGATTCCTTTGTCATTCGCCGGGTCCTTAATATCAGCGCTCCAGTCCTCTGTCTGACTTTAATCACCCTTGGATTCAACCTGACCTGTTTGGGTTCGATGCTATTTTCGACCAACCGCGGTGCGGGGTACGGGCATCGTAGTGAACGCTCACTCTGTCCAAGAATATCTCGCCCTAGGGATCACTATTGTGTATCCAAAAGGCATTCGTGACACCTGTGAGCTGAGGCCGGGACAATGGCGCAAAGACACGTCCTCGAACATCCACCGCAGCAAGCCGAACAGAAGCCCACGCCAGTGCGCGACTCAGCTCCCCCGAAGCACGTTTCCCATCGCCGGCCTATCGTATGGATCATCGTGGCGCTTGTGGGCCTAGCGGTTGGACTTACAGTGTGGAAGGTTTTCTTTTCCACACCCAAAACGCCGGAAAACATCTTGACCTTGAGCGGACGGATTGAGGGGGACGACTCGGCAGTGTCCCCAAAGGCCGGCGGACGGATTCTCGAAATTCGGTTCCGCGAGGGAGACAGCGTAAACGCCGGCGATGTAATCGCTGTGCTGATGGACGAACAATTAGGGGCACGCGAAGCGCAAGGACGGGCCGCTGTCTTGCAGGCAGAAGCCAAAGCGAAATCCGCGCGAGAACAGGTATCGGTCCTTGAGGAGCAGCGTCGGCAGGAGGAAGCCACGGTCGATCAACAGCAGGCCTCCTACGAGTTGGCGTTGTTCGATAAGGAAGCTTATACGCGGCTGGCGAAAACCGGAGCCGTTTCCGAGCGCCAGGGCAGGCAAGCCGCATCTACCGCGGACCAGCAGGCCGCGGCGGTTGCCGCTGCGAAGCGCCGCCTTGCGGGAGTTCGGATGCAGGTTGCGCAGCAGCAGGCCGACATCGCCAGCGCCGAAGCCACGGCAAGTCAAGCGAAGGCACAACTGGCCGAAGCCCGAGAAAATCGGCAGGATCTCACCGTTCGGGCGCCCTTCAGCGGCACCGTTGCCACGCGCACGGCCGAACCTGGGGAAGTCGTTACCGCGGGCACGCCACTCATCACTCTCATCGATTTGGCCAAGGTCTACCTGCGAGGTTTTGTGCCCGAGGGCCAGATCGGCAAAGTGAAAGTCGGACAATCCGCGCGTGTCTACCTGGATTCAAATCCTCAGCAACCCGTGGACGCATACGTTTCTCGCATCGATCCCCAGGCGACGTTTACTCCCGAAAACACATATTTTCGCGAAGACCGGGTGAAGCAGGTAGTTGGACTGAAGTTGCAACTCAAGGGCGCGGTCGGCTTTGCCAAGCCCGGCATGCCGGCTGACGGCGAGATTCTGGTTGCCGGTGACCACTGGCCAGAACAAAGAAGACAAAAACGATGACTGCTGTCGCTGACAATCTCGTTTCCGCAAAGCATTCCCGCACTGGCACGGCCATTCGCCTTGCTGATGTTCGGAAACGTTACGGCTCGCTGGAAGCGGTCCGCGGAATCAGTTTCGATGTGAGCGAGGGCGAAATCTTTGGCTTGATCGGTCCAGATGGTGCAGGAAAGACGTCCACTTTCCAAATCCTGGCCGGCGTTATGGAGGCTAGCGGAGGGTCTGCCGAGATTTTCGGAGAACCGGCGCGGGAGGCGCGCTCCGAGACTGGTTATTTGACCCAGTTGTTCAGTTTGTATCCAGATCTCACGGTTGATGAAAATATTCGATACTGCGGCGACCTCCGGCACGTGAAACCGGATCAAATTTCCGAGCGCGGCCGCCAGTATCTCGCCGTGTTTGACATGGACCGCTTTCGCGACCGCTTGGCAGGGCAACTGAGCGGGGGGATGAAACAAAAACTCTCGTTGGTTTGCGCCTTGGTACCGCAGCCCCGTGTGCTGGTTTTGGATGAGCCGACCACGGGCGTGGATCCGGTCTCGCGACGAGAATTCTGGGATACCTTGGCTCATCTGGCCGCCGATGGGCTCACCGTCCTGATCGCGACGCCCTACCTTGACGAGGCCGAGAGATGCAATCGGGTGGCGCTGATGCACAAGGGCGAGATCCGGCAAATCGGCACGCCTTCCCAGTTGCGGGCGACTCTGCAAGCCAAGCGGCTGGAGATCCGAACCGAGAAGTTGAGCGAGGCGGAAGACCTACTATCCGGCACCTCCGGTCCCGAGAAGCAGATTATGGACGTGCAGCGTTTTGGGGACCGCCTCGACCTACTTGCCCATAGCCCAGACCAAGCCGAAGAGATGATCAACCAGGAAATGAAGAAGGCACATCTGCCTGTTCAAAGCATTCGTATCGATGAACCTACTCTGGAGAACGTTTTTGTGGCAAGCCTGCGCAGCATGGGAGAGGAACTCAAGCCGATCCCTTTTCCAGGGGCACACGATCATTCCAACCTGCGTGGGCAAGTCGCGATCGGTGCCAAGGATCTAAGCAAGCAATTCGGCTCATTCACCGCAGTCCGCAAGGTCAACCTGGAAGTTCGCTACGGCGAAGTTTACGGTCTGCTCGGCGCCAATGGCGCGGGCAAGACGACGACCATCAAGATGCTGTGCGGTTTGCTTGAACCGACACACGGAAGCATGCAGCTTGCCGGCGAAAGTGGGAACTTGCGTTCGGAGAGAGTCCGTCAGCAGATCGGTTACATGTCGCAGAAATTCTCCCTTTACAGCGACATGACAGTCCGCGAGAACTTGATGTTTTTTTCCGGCGTGTACGGAGTACCCGAAAAGGAACGAGAAGAAAAAATAAATTGGGTGTTGGCGTTCTCTGGCCTGGAAGGGAAAGATGACCAAATCACGAGCAGCCTGCCCGGAGGTTGGAAGCAGCGTGTCGCCTTCGGCGCTGCCATCATGCATGAACCCAGTGTGCTGTTTCTGGACGAGCCCACCTCCGGAGTCGATCCGCTGGCGCGACGTGCCTTCTGGCGGAGGATCAATCAACTGGCCGATGCCGGCACAGCGATCCTGGTGACGACGCACTATCTCGAAGAGTCAGAGCAGTGTAACCGCTTGGGCTTCATGGCTGCTGGCGAAGTGGTGGCGGAAGGCAGCCCGAGCAATATCAAAGGCGAACAAAAAGGTCACCTGCTGGAGTTCATCGTCGACCAACCGCAACGCGCGGCCGATGTCTTGAAAACCGACAGGGAGCGCTGGCGAGTTTCGTTATTCGGGACCCGTCTTCATGTGATTACCGATGAGAATGTCGAACGAGGCAAAGAGGAAACTACTCGCAAACTTAGCGAAAACGAAATCAGAGTAACCAACGTCCGCGAGGAGAAGTTTTCGCTCGAAGACGTATTCATCAGCGTAGTAGAAAAAGCGCGGCAGCAAGGTAAGGTCGCGGCGGAAGAATAGCAGCAGGAGTAGAGGACTCGACCATTGAGGCGCATCATTTCTCAGACCCACAAAGAACTGATTCAGATCGTCCGCGATTGGCGAACCCTGGCCCTCGCTCTTGTCCTCCCCCTCGTGCTTTTAGTGCTACTGAGCGAAGGCTTCAATCTACGGGTGGACAATCTTGCCATCGTCATTCAGGACTTCGACGATTCCCCGGCCTCTCACGACTATGTCGATGCCTTTCGAGCGTCGATGACTCTGCACGCGATCTCCTGGCCCGTCGACAAGCATCCCGAAGATGCGTTGGGCTCCAACCTAGCCCGCGCGGCGCTGATCATACCGTTTCACTTTGGCAGGGATTTGGCGCGCGGAGTCGATTCTCCAGTCCAGTTGCTGGTCGACGCTTCCGATTCGAACACCGCCAAACTCGTCGCCGGCTACGCCAACCAAATCACTCGTGCGTATAATCAGCGGACCGCGCCGGCAAACCCCCAGCCTGTTCAGGCGGCTGTTCGATTGTGGTATAACCCTGGGCTCTCCTCCAAGAAGTTCTATGGACCGGGAATCTTTGTCCTGGGAATTTCGATGTTTCCTCCGTTGCTGGCATCGCTGGCCATGGCCAAGGAGGCGGAACAGAAGACGATCCTGCAAGTGTACGTTTCCAACATTTCAGCCTTCGAATTCTTGCTGGGCAAGATTCTCGCTTTCATGGCGGTCGCGCTTCTGGAAACCGTAGTCATGCTGGTCTTGTTGTTTACTTACTTTGGCCTGAGTTTCGCCGGAGATCCGACTCCGTTCTTTGTCGCCACCATTTTGTATAGCTTCTGCGTCGCTTCGTTCGGAACCTTGGTGGGTTCCGCCATCCCCAGTCAAGTAGCCGCGATGCAGGCGGTCGCATTGGGCGGTTTCCTTCTTGTGTTTTTGCTCTCCGGCCTCATCTTTCCTGTACAGAACATTCCGGCTGGATTGCGGTGGATTTCAACGTTTATTTGGGGGCGGTACTACATCGAGATCGTTCGGGACGCGCTGCTCCAAGGCGGGGGCTGGCCGGCAGTTGGGCCAAAAGTCGCGGTGATCGCGATCATTGGATCCGTGTTCTGCGCCCTGGCATGGCTGGGCTTGCGGCGCATGCAACTCAAGGCATAGGCCATGAAGGTGACACGACAAAATGTCTTTGGCCACCGAGTGATCGCACTGGTGCGCAAGGAATTCAACCAGATTCGTCGTGATCGGCGCTTGGCCTTTTCTTTGATCGTGCCTCCAGTCCTCCAGTTAACGCTCTTCGGCTTTGCACTGAGTGCGACCGTATCGAATCTTCGCCTGGGCGTGGTGGACGAAAGCCGGACGCCCGAGAGCCGTGAATTGGTTGCGAGCTTGATCGAGAGCAAGAGTTTTCGCCTGGGCGGCTACTATTTTTCGGCGGACGACCTTGGCGCCGCAATCAGCCAAGGCAGGCTGGATGCCGGCATCGTGATCCCATATCACTACGCGCGAGACTTACAGCGTGGACGGCCCGCCACAATCCAGTTCCTCCTCAACGCGATCAATGCCAATACCGCGACGATCGGTCAGGGTTACGCCGAAGGTGTGATTCAAAGCTACAACAATGAATTGCGAAGCATGGGAATTCACGCCAGTGTTCGGCAGATTGCAGCGACGGATCCCGGCCGCCAGGGCCGTGTGCAGCTCACTCCCGCCTTCCTCTACAATCCCGGGCTCGTGGATTCCTGGTTCATTGCGACCGGAGTATTTGGCCTCTTGCTGATTCTCAACAGTTCTCTAGTTTCATCTGCCGCCATGGTGAAGGAACGGGAAGCGGGAACCATCGAACAGCTGCTCATGTCGCCCGCCAGTACCTCCGAGATCATCGTTGCCAAGATTGCTCCACTATTAGTGCTGCTATGCCTGATGATGCTGATTGCGATAGCCATTCTGAAGCTAGCTTTCCACGTGCCGTTTCATGGCAGCCTGCCCTTTGTCTTGCTAGGAGGAGTGTTGTGCATCCTGGCTGGAATTGGCATTGGCACCGTGCTCGCCACCTTCAGCAGGTCGGCGCAACAGGCCCAGTTGACAGCCTTCTTTGTAAATCCTCCTCTAGCTTCGCTTTCTGGGGCACTGAACCCGGTCGAGGCGATGCCGCAATGGTTACGGCCGGTGACCATCATCAATCCTATTCACCACTTCGCGAACATTGCACGGGGAGGCATGCTCAAGGGGAGCGGATTCGCGGCGCTTTGGCAGAACTTCCTCGCGCTCTTCATTCTTACCTTGGTCATGCTGGCGCTAAGCATCTGGCGATTTCGCAGGCAGCTCAGCTAGTTCGGAAAGGCAGGTTCGGCGACGAATGAAATCGCGGACAGGTTCGATCTGGAGGACTCTCCTGGTCCTGGGTATTGTCTCCTCGGTGTCGGCGTCCCACTTGTGGGCGCAGATACCGGCAGCGCAGTCTCAAGGGACCCAGGCGGTGCAGTTGCCGCTTTCCGGGCGCGCTGCGCAAACCGGCTCTGTCAAAGCTACGGAGTCGCCAGTTCCCGGCACCACGACCAGTGTCAATACGATCAATGCAACCGTCGAGGCCCAGGGACCGTATTCCGGCAGCACACGGGGCTTTGCGAATCGACCCTTCACCGGCAGGCTTTCATTTCGCGAGGCGATTGAGCGCGGGCTCGCCTACAATCTGGGAGCAATTGGAACGACTCAGGCCGCAAATCAAGCCCACGGCCAGGTGGGTGTGTCGCGGAGCGCGCTGTTGCCCAATCTCATCGGCGATCTTGCCGAGACGGTTCAGCAGACAAACCTTAAAGCTTTGGGAGTGCGCTTTAACAGCCCTATCCCGGGCTTCTCAATCCCGACCGTTGTGGGTCCTTTCAACTATATCGATCTGCGCGCCCGCCTCTCGCAGAGCATCATCGACCTGACGGCGTGGAACAACTACAAATCGGCGCGGGAAAACCTGCATGCGGCTCAACTTTCCGCTCGGGATGCCCGTGACCTGGTTGTACTTGCAGTTGGCGGTACTTACCTGCAAGTGATCGCGGCCAAAGCCAGAGTCCAATCCGCTCGTGCGCAGCTCGAAACCGCCAATGCTCTCTACGACCAGGCCACGCAGCAACGAAAAGCAGGTGTCCGGGCGCAAGTGGATGCCGATCGAAGCCAGGTGCAGGCTCTTACTCAACAGCAACGCCTGTTTTCGCTCGAGAATGATCTCGCGAAACAAAAGATCGATCTGGCGCGAATGACCGGGTTGTCCCCCAATGACCAATTCGACATCACGGACGACATTCCATTTTCGCCAGCGCCGGTCGAGAGCTTGAACGAGATTCTGCAACAAGCGCTCGATTCGCGATCAGACTTAAAAGCGGCAGAAATACAAGTCCGATCCGGAGAGCGTGCAATGGCGGCGGCGCGGGCGGAACGTCTTCCATCACTTTCGCTCAACGGCGATTACGGCGTCATCGGAACGAATCCCTCGCAGTCGCATGGCACGTTCTCTGTCACCGGAACACTGCGATTCTCGATCTGGGAAGGAGGCCGGATCGAAGGCAACATCGAGCAGGCGCGGGCTGCTCTGACACAACGGCAGGCGGAATTCGAAGATCTCAAGATGCAACTGGAGAGTGAAGTGCGAAAGGCCTACCTCGATATGCAGGCAGCCGCAAATCAGGTTGCGGTCGCCGGGAAGAATGTTGAAGTGGCGAAGGAGACGCTGGATCTGACCCGGCAGAAAGTGGAGGCCGGAGTTTCCGAGAGTGTTGAACTGGTGCAGTCGCAGGAAGCGCTCGCAACGGCGGAGCTCGACTATATCAACAGCGTATTTGCGCACAATCTTGCCAAATTGACACTCGCCCGCTCGACTGGACGCGCGGTGGAGGTCTTGCCAAGGTTCCTCAATCTGAAGTGAAGGGAGGGAGCATCATATGAGTTCGCCCGAGCTGTTGTCGCGACAAGGGCATCACCTCCTGCAAGTAGGTGTCGCCCTCTTGCTATTTACGTCGTTTGAAGGTTTTGTAATTCCATACTTAGCTGCGCCGCGGGTTGGACTCTCGGCGCATACATTAGGCGGTCTACAAGGGGTTCTCCTGCTGGCCCTGGGTCTGGTGTGGCCAAGACTCAAGGTTCGCCCTCCAACTTCGCGGATTGCCTTCTGCTTTCTGATCTATTCGGCGTTGGCGATCCTGGCTGCGTATGTTATGGGTAGCGTCTGGGGGGCTGGGAACGGCACGATGCCGATGGCGGCCGGAGCCGCCCATGGAAGCGCTTTTCAGGAGGCTGCGATCAAAGCAGTGGCATACTCCTCCGCACCCACTGGCATCATCTCGTTTCTTCTGGTCCTCTGGGGCCTTCGCGGCGAGTGAGTCAAGATGCTTTGCGGGGTTCTTCGAAAACGGCGAAGGATCGCAGCACCGTGCGTAAACTTTCGGAATCCGGTACGACATATGACGCTCGGGTGGGGCCGGGACCGATATGAACCGTCCAGGCTCCGGCTTGCAACCGCTCAAACAGATCTTCGTCCGTGCGATCGTCCCCAGCCGCAAAGATGAAGTCGGGCTCGGAGAATGCTGCGAGTAAGCGATCAAGCACTTCGCCTTTGTTCGCCCAAACCGGCTTGACCTCCACGATTTTTTCCCCGCGGAATGCTCTCAACTCTGTCTCGGCCAGCATCGCCTCCAGCATCGACACGAGTTCATTCGCCAACCACTCGCCGAACTCCGGTTCGGCCATGCGATAGTGCCACACCAGGGCATACTTCTTTTCTTCCACATAGCTCCCGGGCGTACGGTCCATGAAGTGCTCCAATATCGGCATGACAGTAGATTTCCAGTCCGATGGCGCCTCAGGCCGAAGGGCCTCCCACGCCTCTGCTGAGGGAGCTTTCAACTCGGCGCCATGTTCGGCGGCTAACCAGAGACCATGAACGGACCCAAACCACCGATCAAGGTTCTCCGTCGATCTGCCAGAAATTAAGGCCAGGCAATTCCGAGAATCGGCGGCGAGGGTGCTCAACAGATCAAGCAGGCGATTGGGTGGCGCCGCCTGTTGAGGCCTCTTCACAAAAGGAACCAGCGTGCCGTCATAGTCGAGAATCAACACTCGCCGGCGGGCTCGCTTGTAGGCGTCATGAATTTCCGTCATCCGCAGCCGTCGCGGCTGCGTGTCAACATAGCGTCCACGCTCCGAGACCGCTTCTTCGAGCGATGAAAGAAAACGCTCCCCCCAACGGAAAACATTGTTCCGCGCCACCCGTTGATGAAGCATGGTCATGCGCAGGCGCCGTTCCTGTTCATCGAGCGATAGCGCACGCGCAATCGTCAATGCCGTGCGGTCCTCGTCAAATGGATTAATAAGCAATGCCTCACCCATTTCGGCGGCAGCGCCCGCGAATTCACTCAACACCAGAACTCCGTCGCCTTCCGGTTTGCAAGCGACATACTCTTTGGCCACCAGATTCATCCCATCACGAAGCGAGCCGATCCAACAGACATCGGCCAACTTGTAGAGTCCCACCAGTTCGGTTCGTTCAATGGAGCGATTGATATAAACCAGCGGGGTCCATCCCGGCGTGCTGAGTTTGCCGTTGATTTCCCCGACGAGCCGGTTTACTTCGGTGCGCAAGTCTTGATAGGTGTCGATGCTTTCGCGGGTGGGAACAGCGATCTGAATCAGGACGATCTTCTCTCTGAGTTCCGGTGAGGACCGGAGCAGGTGTGCGTATGCGCGCAAGCGCTCGACAACGCCCTTCGTGTAGTCCAGTCGGTCGACCGCGAGCAGCACCTTTCGTCCTTTGTAGCGTGCGACCCATTCGGCATACTGGTCCGCTGTGGGCTTGTCATTCTGCAACAGGCTCGTGTAGTCCTCGGGTGCGATACCAATGGGCAGGGCTTCGAGGCGCACAGGACGACTGCCCACCGCCACTTGTTCGATCTTGCTCTCCATGCCGAGAACCCGGAGGAGCGCGGCGCGAAATTGTTGTAGATGTCCGTGAGTCTGGAAAGCCAGGAGATCGGCCCCCAGAAGGCCTTCCAGTAACTCCTCACGTCTGGGCAGAACGGGAAAAATTTCCGAGGATGGAAAGGGAATGTGCAGAAAGAAACCAATCGCTGCGTCCGGCAACTTCGCGCGCAACATTTGTGGAAGCAGCATCAGGTGATAGTCGTGCACCCAAATCAGGTCGTTGGGCTGATAGCGCTCCACGACAGCGGTTGCGAAAATGCGGTTGGCTTCGACGTACGCATCCCAGTCCCTCGCCTCAAATTTCAACTGGGAAGGAAAGTTGTGGAACACTGGCCACAGTGTCTGGTTGGCATAACCCTCGTAAAATCCTTTGGCGACAGCCGGAGGAATTTCGATGGCGAAGCAGTGCTCTTTTTGCGTCCATTCTTGAAGGACCGCCCGCCGCCCTTCCTCGTCTGCCTCGTGGTTGTCCCCCGCCCAACCGATCCAGTCGCCCCCTCCTTTTCGCAGTAAGGGATTCATCGCGCTGGCCAAACCTCCGGAGCTATGTTCGGTACTCCAACCATCTTCGGTTTTTCGCAGGGTCAGAGGGAGGCGGTTTGAGACCACGATAAGACGACCGCTGCCACTCGATTCGACCATAGATAATCCAGTTACTTGCTCTAGGGCCACGTCAGTTTCTCCTTTGCGCCCTGCCTCGAATCAATACCGATCCGAGCCGCTCGATGTCGATTTCTGGCGCACCGTTTTTGCCCAGGAAAACGACACATCTTTTCGATGCGAAAACCGCCCAGTTAGTTCAACGCTCTTTGGTGAGTCATGGCCTGGGGTACTAGGAGAGTGGTAGTAGCATCGCAGTTTGCCAGGACCCGGTTGTGTCGAGCCGCTTCGTTTGCTAGTTTGGCGTGATGCCGCCGCCTGTACCCGAACAACTCAGCAGGGCCATTGAGACTCTCTACCGGTCGGAATCGGGCAGGGTTCTAGCGACGCTGGTGCGCCTCCTCGGAGACCTCGATCTCGCCGAGGAGTCGATGCACGAGGCGTTCGCTGCTGCGCTGGAGTCCTGGACGCTGGCTGGCATTCCGGACAAGCCACGCCCGTGGCTGATTTCAACGGCACGCTTCAAAGCCATCGACGTGATTCGTAGGCGCGCGCGCTTCGATGGAGCACAGAAAGATCTTGTTGCCCATGTGGAATCGCGCGTCAACCACGCTCCCTGCGGGAATGAAGAGATTGGAGAGGAAGAGATCGAGGACGATCGCCTCCGTCTGATTTTCACCTGCTGCCATCCCGCGCTGCCTCCGGAAGGACAGGTTGCGCTCACTCTTCGCGAAATCTGCGGCCTGACAACGGAACAGATTGCGCGGGCATTTCTGGTGACACCGGCAACGCTCGCGCAACGCATCGTGCGCGCCAAGGCAAAGATTCGAGAAACACCGATTCCATACGAAGTGCCGACGCCGCAGGAATTGCCGGAACGGCTCGGCGCGGTGCTTCATGTCATCTACCTCGTCTTTAACGAGGGCTATTCGGCTGCGGCGGGAGCGGAGGTAACACGCGCGGAGCTAACCGGCGAGGCGATTCGACAGGGACGACTACTGACCGAACTCCAGCCAGAGCTGGAGTTCCCAAAGTCGGAAATCATGGGGCTGCTTTCCCTGATGTTGTTGCAGGAGTCCCGTCGCGCCGCGAGAACCTCTCCGGCTGGAGAGCTGATCTTGTTGGAAAATCAAGACCGCTCGCTCTGGAACCGGGAGCAGATCGCGGAGGGAGTGGCATTGCTGGAGAGAGCCCTGAACTCCCGCCGGTTCGGTGCCTACACGTTGCAGGCTGCGATTGCGGCCGTTCATGCAGAGGCGGAATCGTCCGCTGCGACCGACTGGCGGCAGATTGTTGCGCTTCACGATCAATTGGCGCGAATTCAGCCTTCGCCGGTTGTACAGCTCAATCGTGCCGTGGCGATTGCCGAACGCGATGGTCCAGAGGCTGGTCTGGCGCAGATCGAGGCGCTGCTGGAACATGGCGAATTGGCGAATTACTACCTGGCGCATTCAGCCCGTGCAGAGTTGTACCGCAGGCTTGGCGGGAAAGCTGAGGCCCGGGTTTCTTATGAAAAAGCTCTGGCGCTGACCCAACAGGAACCGGAGCGGCAGTTCCTGCGGGAGCGGATTCGGCAGCTGAAATAAAAATTGGGACAGCTGTCGATTTCTCGCCTCCGCAACGACTATAGGACAAAAGAACGATGAGCTACGGCTCCTGAGTGAACAGGAAACGAGTCATCGGAAACAAACCACAAGAAACAAAGGAGAAAAAGTCATGCCACAGTATCTGGTTTGTAACTACCTCCCCGACGACTTCGACCCGTCCGCCGTAACCGAAGCGATGATCGAGGAGATCCACGCGCTCAACCGCGAAATGATTGCTGCCGGCGTGAGGAAGTTCGCTTGCGGAATTTCCCCGGCCAGCAACGCAAAG
>WNFY01001360.1_pt1 | contig 26656 bp, 28 predicted proteins | sample 5400091 | NCBI WGS metagenome assembly WNFY01 (sample SAMN13153364, study PRJNA577476) | soil metagenome | isolation source: 60 cm soil or saprolite under grassland replicate 1 | place: USA:California | collected 2016-06-15 | reverse complement strand
TGAATTATTTCATCATCGCGCTGAATGTGTTGATTTACGTATTTTTTGAGCTTCCCGTGCAAATGCAAGGTGGGCGCCATTTCGAAGCCCTCATCTTCCAGTTCGGATTCGTGCCGGAGCATTTGACGGGTGCTCTGGCGGGCGCTCCTCAGTATTCGATTTCAGCGTCTCTTCTGACCATTTTCACTTCGATGTTTTTGCACGGCGATCTGTTCCACATAATCGGCAATCTCTGGTTTCTGTGGATCTTCGGCGACAACATCGAGGACTATCTGGGCCACTTCTCGTATCTGATTTTCTATTTGCTGTGTGGAATTGCGGCGGCGCTAACATTCATCGCCATCAACCCGTCTTCCGTAGTCCCGACCATCGGCGCTAGCGGAGCCATTGCAGGCATTATGGGAGGCTACATTTTGTTGTATCCCAGGGCGCGTGTGCAGACCTTGGTTGTGTTGATTGTGTTCATCACCTTCTGGTGGTTGCCGGCTTGGGTTTTTCTTGGATACTGGTTCCTGATTCAGTTCGTCGCGACCAGCGTTGAGGCCGGAGCGGCTGCGCATCATCAGACCGGTGGCGTTGCCTTTGCGGCGCATGTCGGTGGATTTGTTGCGGGACTGATAATGATCAAGCTCTTTCCCAAGCGAACGCCAACCTATCGCTATGGGAACTGATGAAGCGTTCGCTCGACCTCGGACATCTATATTGAGCAAGTGAGCTCATCCGCTAAACAGATTGCCTCAGCCGATTTCCCTACCCGCTGGGGACAGTTCCGCATTCACGGATTCCGACTGGATTCATCGCGAAATGGAAATCCGGAAGAAGCGGTTGCGCTGGTCATGGGCGACATTCTTTCGCAGCCGCCGCTGGTCCGAATTCATTCCCAGTGCTTGACCGGAGATGTATTCGGATCGCTACGCTGCGATTGTCGGCAGCAATTGGAGATGGCGCTTTCGATGATTGCCCAGGAAGGCCTGGGAATTTTGATTTATGAGCAGCAGGAAGGGCGCGGGATTGGGCTGATGCCGAAATTGCAGGCTTACGAGCTGCAAGATTCCGGGCTGGATACAGTCGAGGCAAATGAGCGACTGGGATTCAAGGCCGACCATCGCGAATTCGAATTGCCAGCGGAGATTCTCAAGTCCCTTGGAGTGAACCAGGTGAGATTGCTGTCAAACAATCCGGAAAAAGTGGCCGCACTCGAGCGCGCGGGAATCACAGTTACGGAACGGGTGCCTTGCGAAGTTGTGGCCAGCGCGCATGCAGAAGCATATCTGCAGACCAAGAGACACAAGCTCGGTCACTTGTTCACCGATAAGTAGTCTTCTACTTCGGCCAAATTCGTAATGCTGTACCGCTGAGGATTTTCTGTCTGGCATCGTCCGAGAGGGGCAGCGCCCGAATTTCATCCAGATTGCGCTTGATCTCGGGCACGCCTGGGCCTGGCCAGTCTGTGCCAAATAAGGTCTTGTGCGCTATCTCTTCCAGGCGCGGGAAATACTTCAGCAGAGTCTTCGGCGGAATTCCGCTGATGTCGAGATAAACATTCGAATGTCGGCGCACGAGAAAAAATGCCGTTCCCATCCAAAGAGGACGGCCTCCGTGGGCGAGCAGGATTCTTAGCTTGGGAAAGTCAACCGCGACATCATCAACGTAAATGGGATCGCCATATTTATTGCGTGCACCTGGAAACACTGACGTGCCGGTGTGAAACATGACCGGAATCCCATTGGCTTCGGCGGCACGATAGATGATTTCGAGTTCCGACACGCCGTTTAGGTAGTCGTTGGGATAAAGCAACTGGTGCGGAGGATGAATCTTGATCATCCGAATCTTCAGACGCAGAAGTTGGTCCACGTCCGATTCGATATTCGTAGTGTGACGCGGATGCAGGCTGCCGCATGACAACAAGCGCTTGGGATCTTCCTTCACATAGTCGGCGATGAACTGATTCACTCCGTTGGTAAAACCGATAACCTCGGGCGCGACGTAATTGATGAGGGCGGCGCGGTCAACGCTTCTTTTTCATGAGTTCAAGCGCGTGCGGCTTGAACATTTCGAGCGGCTGAATGTGGATGTGGCAGTCAGTGATCAAGGCGGCTATTGGCTCTTGGCTGTTGGCCGAGGACATCTAACACAGCTCTTCTTGTGAACACACGAATCATCTCACGACGATACTCGGGTGTCAGTGCGGAAGTAGTTAGTGGCTTGGCGGTGCGGGCGGCTAGTTCTGCTGCGGCGTCGGCGATATGCTCCGGGCTCGAGCCGTTGGCGATGAGCGCTTCGATACCTTTCACCAATATCGGTGCGGGATTCACAGCGGTCATTGCGATCTGAAGGTCTTCCACGCGACCATTCGACCTCTTCATCGAGACTGCAACTCCTGCCAACGGATAATCAATGGATCCGCGGATGCGCAGTTTGCGATAAGCGCCACGATATCCGGCAAAAGAGCGCGGCAGGACGACCCGGGTAACCAGTTCATTTGCCTGCAGCTTGCGATAATTGTCGCCCTCGCCGGTGTAGAAATCACGCAGGGGAATTCGGCGCGTTCCATTCGCGCTGGCGATTTCGATTTCCGCATTCAAGCAAAGTAGCGCTGGAGGCGTATCGCCGGAGAACGCCGCCCAGCACTTGGTCCCTCCGGGCGCTACGTGGCAGAGGTCGCCGTCCTTCTTGATACAGAAGCCGCAGGATTTTCTCCAGGCCAGCGACTGGTTGTACCAGAGGCAACGAGTGTCGAGGCAAATGTTTCCGCCAATCGTGCCCATGTTGCGCAGCACGGGAGAGGCGACAGTGCGTGCGGCTTCGACCAGGACCGGGTATTGCTCGCGCAAGGCTTTCGAGTGTTCGATTTCGCGTAGCGTGCTTAGCGCAGCAATTTCAATTCCCTGTTCGGTTTCGCGAATGCCTTTAAGCTCGGCCAGATGCCGAAGATCGAGCACATGTTCCGGTTCGAAAAGTTTTTGTCTCATCGAGGGGAGAAGATCCGTGCCCCCGGCCAGCACACGGATGTTTGCGCCGTGCTCATTCAGAAATCCGAGAGCATCTTGCAGCGTGCGCGGGCGAAGGAGTTTGAAGCTTGGAAGAGTCATTCTTGGGAGCAATTCACTACCGGAGGAGATATATAGACGCACTTCTTGCCGACGAGAGGAATTCCAAAGCCCAAACCCAGGTACGAGACACCTCCCAAGCGTTGCCATCCCGCTTCGCCCTGGTATTCGGCGCTATAGCTCAACAGTATGATTCCCTTGTTCTCGACAATCCTAGTCGGGAACACCATCAAGGCTTTCAACCGCTCATGAAAAAGCCTTTCCAGCTTTGAAGGATCGTCACGAAAGTCGGCCAGTTCCAATGGGGAGTACCAGAAACGCGTGCGCGTGCGACTTTTCGTGGTTCGTGCAAGCCGCGCGGATATCTGTCTCTCTCCCCCCAGTTCCCCATGCAGACTGAACCGATACTCCCCGCCGGCGGGACGAGGTAATTCAACAGTCCACCATCCATGCTGCTGGTCGAGTTCGACGTTTGGCTCAAAGCGTGACAAATACGTCTGAATGAGTTCGACTGTTGCAGAAACATCGTCCTCAATGCGCTCAGGTTGCCCCCGTCGCATACCAAGGGTCTGGCCGGTGCTCACGTGAGGCTCCTCTTGGTGGGCGAAGGCGCCCGCCCCACACGTTCCGCTCCCTTGCCTTTGAACCATACCGCGCCACCATGCTCGCGGAAACGAGCCGGTGCCGTTGGATCAACGCCTTCGGTTAGATTCAACGCCCTGGCATTCCTCTTGGCACGCATAGCTGCCAGCACCCGTTCTGGCGTGAACGGCGCCTCATGCAAGCGGACTCCAACCGCGTCATAAATTGCATTGGCAATTGCCGGAATTGTGGCGGCGAGCGATCCCTCGCTGCATTCTTTTGCGCCGAAGGGACCCTCGGGATCGATGCTCTCTACGATGATTGGCTCGACTTCCGGCGATTCGACTGACGACGGGCTGCGATATTCGAGCAGGCCTGGGTTCATCAGGAGGCCGTCTTTCCATATCATCTCTTCGGTGAGCGCCTGGCCCATGCCCATCCAGACTGAACCTATGATCTGGCCTTCGACTGAGACTGGATTGAGGGCGCGTCCGCAATCGTGTGCCGCCCAGACTTTGGGGACAGTTACTTCTCCGGTTTCTTCGTCCACCCTGACTTCGGCGACTTGGGCTGAGTACGAGTAGGCTGGCGAGGGGCCAACGCCTGCGCCTTTGTGTTTGCCGCCGCGGGCTTCGGGAGGAGGCGCGTAGGATCCGGTGCCGGTGAGAGCACCGTGGAAGTCTATGGCGGCGACAACGGCTTCTTCGAAAGTCATGGAATCTTTCGGGCCTTCGTCCTTTCGTTTTTGCTGCAGTGAGCCGCGGAGAATTTGGCCTTCGACTCGGCCGAAGACTGTGGCCGAGCGCGGCTCGGCCGGGCGGGTGAGGGCACCCGCCCCTACGTGAGGCGGTTGAGGTGAGGGCGGTTGCGATGAACCATGTGGGGACGGGCGTCCTCGCCCGTCCGGCCCGCGCGAAGTTGGCGCGGGCATATTCCGCCCTTGGCACAAAACGATATCGTCTCGAAAGGTTAAATTTTCTGAGCTGCAATCCATCTTCTTCGCGGCTGCTGCTGCGATCTGCTTTTTGACTTGTTGTGCGGCACGCAGAGTTGCGTTGCCGGCCATGAAGGTCACGCGACTTGAGTAAGAGCCGATGTCTATGGGAGTGAGGTCGGTGTCGGCCGCAATGACTTTCACGCGAGCTAGCGAACAGCCCAGCACTTCGGCGGCTATCTGCGCCGTCATGGTGTCGGAGCCCTGGCCAATTTCGGAGGCGCCGGTGTAGACGACAACTCCGCCATCGCGATCGATCTTGATGTTGACCGTGGAGTGCGGCATGTCGGAACGGATGATCGAATTGGCCGCGCCGCTTACGTAATGGCTGCACGCCAGGCCGAGGCCGTGTCCGGAACGCAGCTTGCCTTTGCGGTCATTCCATCCCGATCTCTCGACCACCTTGTTTATGCATTCGGGCAGGCCGTAGCTCTGCACCCGCAGTCCGTTCACGGTTACACACGGCGGTTTCAGAAGATTGCGGCGTCGAATTTCCGCGGGATCGAGATTGATCTTTGCGGCAAGTTCATCAAGCTGCGATTCGAATGCAAAGCGCACGTTCACGGTGCCGTGGCCGCGCATGGCCCCGCACGCAGGCTTGTTGGTGAGCACGCGGTAGCCGTCGTACTGAATGTTGGGGATGTCGTAGAGCGCGCCGAGCAGGGCACCGGAATATAGAATCGTGACCACGCCGTAGGAGCAGTATGCGCCGCCGTCCTGCACGACGCGAGCTTTTACGGCGGTGATGCGACCGTCGTTCTTCACGCCGGTCTTTAGATCAATGATAGTGCGGGGGCGTCCGCGATGTGCCCAGAAGACCTCTTCGCGTGTGTAGGTGATTTTCACCGGGCGTTTGGCCTTGCGCGCGGCGATTGCAGCGATGATTTCAAGCGGGATCACTTCGCTCTTGCCTCCGAAGCCTCCGCCGACCAGCGGTTTGATTACGCGAATTTGCGACATAGGCATTTCGAGGACTAGTGAGAGCTTGTGCTGCAGATAGTAAGGCACCTGGGTTGATGACCAGACAGTAAGACGGCCAAGCTGCCCGGTTTGTGAGTCGAGTTCGAACGATGCCAAAGTCGAGTGCGGCTCCATTGCAGCGTGAGTGACTTCATTCGCGATAAAGCGGGCTTCTTCGATGTGATCGGCTTCGGCAAAACCTTTCTCCGGATCACCAAAAACGTGGTGGTAGTCCTTTTCGAGGTTGTGCGGCTTGTTGTCGTGGATGAGATCGCGGTCGGCTTTCATCGATTCTTCTGGGTCAAAGTACGCCGGCAGAAGCTCGTATTCAACATCAATGAGTTCAAGTGCCTTTTCCGCAGTGGCTTCGTCTTCCGCGGCGACACAGGCGACGTTGTCGCCAACGTAGCGCACTTTATCTACGGCGAGTGCGTGCTCGTCATGGCCGACGGGAAGGATACCGTAGGTGTTGGGAGCATCCGCGCCGATCGCGACCGCAACAACTCCGTCGAGCTTCTCTGCTTTGTTCGTGTCGATTCGCTTGATGCGCGCATGTGGATGCGGCGAGTGCAGAAGTTTGCCGACAAGCATTCCCCGAAACGTGAGGTCATCGGTGTACTTCCCCGCGCCGGTGGTCTTGCCGGCGGCATCAACCATGGGGATGGGCTTGCCGATGATGGAGAAGTCAGTCATAAAATGCCCAGTAGGGACGGGTGCCCTCACCAGTCCGGTCGAGCAAAGCTCGACATTGCCTTTCGCCAGTCACTGCAACGGAGAAGGAATCATCTGCTTGATCCACATCGATAAGTCACCACTAAACTTCACCGGCGTTTCTTTGATAGCCCCGTCCGCACCATCTGATTGCCCAAGGTATTTGCCGAAGTATCGGCCGACATATAAAGTGCCAATCCGCTTGCGATCAGGACTGTTGAAGACAATCGCTGAACGCAGGTCTGCCATGCGTGGGCTGGGTGAAGCTTTCGTAGACTTCAAAGCCCTGACGAGTTCGTCTCGGCCTGCCCACTCACGTGCTTTGTTGATAGTGATCCGGAAATCAAACCATCGCTCCAAATTCTCCGGAGTTACTGAGGCGCGAGTTTCGACCTCATCCGGCATGTGCAAAATATCGATGCTCGCGACGGTATTGTTTGCGAGTGCTGCTGTGATGTTAGGCAGCTCTTTTTGTGCGTCACTTACGGTTGCGCCTTGCCCATGCGCGGCAGCGGTACTCCAGAAAAGAAGAATTGTGGCCACGGCGGCAATAGCGAAGAGGTTGCAAATTCTAAGAGTGATCAGTGATCGCACGCGAACAGCAGGTTCCTCCACTCCGTTCGACCATACGCGAGCGGATGATCGAACTTCGGTCGGAATGACAGACCTTAAATTTATGTTCATTTTGCCGCTGTCATTCCGTTCTGCTCGGCCTCAATCGCAGCCTTGATGGCCTCATACATCTGACTGTAACCGGTACAGCGGCAGAGATTGCTGCTGAGGGCTTCGCGAACTTCTTCTTCTGTTGGGTTCGGATTTGTTGCAAGCAGATGCGTAACCGTCATCATGAATCCGGGAGTGCAGAAGCCGCATTGGGCACCTCCCCAATCGCCATAGGCCTTTTGGATTGCTGCCAATGCGCCGTGCTCGCTTACGCCTTCTACCGTGGTGATCTCCTGACCCTCGCAACTTGCGGCGAGCATTGTGCACGATAACATCGGCGTGTCGTCAACCAGCACCGTGCAGGCACCGCAGGAGGAATCATCGCATCCGCGTTTCGAGCCGGTGAGCTGCAGGTCCAGGCGGAGGGCGTCCAGCAGAAGACGGTTCGGCTCGACTGCCAGCTCGTACGTGCGGCCGTTGACGCGAAGTTCGAGAAGTTGCTTTTTCATGAAGGAAGTTTTTGGCTCTTAGCTCTTAGCTTTTAGCTGTCAGCTAAAAGCTTGTTAAGCCGACGCCGTTCCGCGAAACGTTTTTGTCGTCCCTCCGGGACTTGGTCGTTTCTCAGCCTACCCAGGGCTTACGCCCTGGGCTAAATTATTCAGCCCCTTCGGGGCTGGTGTCAGGAGCTTATGACTTTTCCTTCCACCCGATTCCCTTTTTCCATTCGCCCTTGCCTTGCTCCCTTTTCCGCTCGTCCCCTTCTAGCTCATTAGTCCTTTTTCCCCTTGTTCCGTTTCAGCTCGTTCACCTTTTCGCTCATTCTCTTTCACAGCTCGCCTAAGCTGCAAACAACAGTGAAGCCTTGCAACAAAGAAGTACCCAATCTTCGGCTAAGAGCTAATAGCTAAAAGTGCTTTTTCAATACAGCGGCACCTTCGCATCCACTCTCCTCGACCACGCGTCTATGCCGCCAGCCATGGATTGCGCCTTTTCAAATCCTTGTTGTCGCAGCCAAGCGGTGACGTTCATTGAGCGTACACCGTGATGACAATAGACGACGATGTGATCCTCAGGGTCGAGTTCCTGATGTGCGCGGCTAGGGACGTCCCCCATCGGAATCAGTTTCGCGCCTTCGATGCGAGCGGCGTCGAATTCCCAGGGTTCGCGGACATCGAGAAGCGTGAATCGTTCTTCGCCTTTCGACATTCGTTGCACCGACTCGGGATCAATTTCGTAGTCCATCAGCTTTCCTTAGCGGCTGCCACTTCGCGAGGATGCGCCAACGTCATCAGGCTCGCCAAAGCTGCAAGGATCCAAAGCAAGAATGAGACGTCACGCGAGTCGCGGGCGTAATTCAAGGGTGCGGCAGTCCACAACGAAAAAGCAAATCCTGCTGCAAGATTGAGAAGCACTAGTCCGAAGAAAATGCGCTCGCGCCAACAACGTGTTTCTGAAATCAGGCCGAGTACCAGCACGATCCACACTGCACTAGTCAGCAGCGACCACAAATCGTGCGACCAAAAGAAATCTGCATCACGCAGGCGAGCATAAGCGAGGTAAGAAAAATAAGCGCAGGTCATGGCGCCGACAATGCCCCAGAACCGGCTGCGACACATCAAGTGCGCTGACTTGCGGCCCGGTTCCTTTTCGTCAGGCGCTACCGGCCCTGCCACCTCGGATTTCGTTTCTCCAGAAATGCCTGTACGCCCTCCTGCGCGTCCTCCGTTTTCATCAATTCTTCCATATAGATTTTTTCAGCGCGCGCCAGGCCCTTGTCAAAATGTATCGAATCCCACGCGTAGATCGCCTTTTTTGCAATCGCCAGCGCTACCGGACTCTGCTTTCGCAAATGCTCCAGCACCTCTGTGAGCGCGGCATCCATGTTATCAGTCGTAACTGCCCGCGTAGCCAAACCAATCTCGGCGGCCTCGGTGCCAAGCATGGTGGCACCCGTCAGCATAAGGTCGGCAGCGCGTTTCTGGCCGATGAGAGCACTCAACGCGGTAGCGGCCACTGGCGGAAAGCAGCCCAGATTGATTTCGGGAAAGCCCCACGTGGCCGCGTCGGTGGTGATGACGATATCGCAGAGCATCGCCAATTCCGCTCCGCCGCCGAGACAGTTGCCGTGCACCGCTGCGACTGTCACTTTTCTCGATGCGACCAACACGCGAATCACGGCATGGAACTTTTGGAGCATTGCGGTGACTTTGTCCAGCGCGTGGGCGACAATATCGACTCCCGCAGAAAAGCAATCGCCCTCGCCGCGAAGGACGACGGTAGAGATTTTCGGCTCAGCTTCGATCTCTGCCAAAGCCGACGCCAACTCCTCCATCATGGGGAGATCAATGACGTTGAGTGGCGCATTGCATAGAGTGATGCGAGCAACTGGCGGCTCAACCGCCAAAGCGATACGGCTCACAGGTGAGGCTTCGGTGGACATTGCGTGCCTGTCAAAACCAGCAAATCGCCGGGCCAAACACCCCCCACACAAACTAGAGATTGATCGCTGATTTTCTTGGTTCAGCAATCGTCTCGAAAGGATCGCGGGCACCTTCCTTCTCGGCAATCCATTTTTTCTCGTTCGCGATGATTTCAAGCAACAGCTTCTTGTCTTCCGCACTTGGAAGAAAGTCTGGCAACTGCTGATCGTATTCTTTGTCCTCGAGCTGCGCGCCGGTCTGAGGATGAAACTTTTGGCTCGCCCATTTGCCAATCATGCGATTGAACTTGATATCGGGCGCGTAGAGCTTAGGTTCTCCTGCTTTAAGCACGCTGTTGAATCGCTCGATCAGTCCCGAAACCTCATCTCGATAGAGCTGCCGGTTGTAATCGTTAAGATCGTCGAGATCGGCTTGCTTCTCGTTCTTGGGTTCGTCGTAGCGGCCTTTAATGCCCCAAACGTAAGCCCAGTGCGCAGACGATGAGTGATCGGTGCCGAACAGATCGTAGGAGCTCGAAAGCCATTTATTCAGATACTTCTGGATCAGCCATGCAGGAATGATTCCAGCTTGCACAATTCGCCTCAGACCGTCGTTACCTGTGCCCATGTGAAAGGCTTCTTCGCGCAGCATGTAGGACATGGAACGGCCGAGTGGGGCAAACGCGGAATACTTAAGCATCTGAAGCTGAAATTTGCCATCACGGTCAACGAAGTCGGTGTAAGTGAAAAAGTCCATCCAGTTGTCAACATCAACGTTGAATGCACCGAGCAGGCGCTTGTTCTCGAAAGCCCGGCGCTCGAGCATTTTTTGCGCTTCCACTTTACCCGAGTAGCCGAAGTGCTCCACCAGCAACGCGCACATCTGCCAGCCGTGGCGCATCTCTTCGATCATGACGCGAGTAATGGCGCGGCGGTCCCAATCTGTTGGAGCCGTTTCGAATAAGTGCCGCTGCTGTTCCACGCTGGCAAATTCGGTGTCGCCCTGATAGACGATCATGTTCAGCAGAGCATCGCGCATCTGCTGGGTTGGCATCTGGCGCAGGTTTTCCCATTTGCGCTTGCCTTTGAAATGGCCGAATTGGATCTCTTCAGTTTCGATTGCGCCGTAGAGCGTGTCGAATTTGAAGCTGGCAATCTCGTCGCGATTGACGCCGATCTCTTTGCGCCACTCGTCGAAGAGACCGATCCAGTCGCTGAAAGTTCCGATTTTTGCTACTTTGCCGGGCATGCCTTAAGGCCTTTTCACCACCAAAGACGCAGAGAGCGCGGCGGATTCCGTCGTGCTCGGCTCGACATAAACCGATTCTTCAGAGTTATCCGGATTAACACGTATTTGGCTGCTGTCGCCAACGCGAAGCTCACATGCATTCATGCGTTCAAACCAGTGCCACGTCGAGCCTGAAAAATAGCCGTCGTTGGTTGAATAAGAGTAAAGAAGTTGTTCACGAGGCAGCGAACTATCCCAGACAATTTGGTGGACAGTGGCTTGGGTCTGGGGCCAGTCAGCACTTGCGGCCAGGGATGCGCCTCTTGCACGCTGAAACTGCCCCGTGCGGACGCGGACGTACAGTGGATGAAGTAGTCGAGCCAACCATTCTTCCAACGGCAAGAATGCTGTTCCAGCCATTTAGTCTCGTCGCCTCAGCGGCCAAAGCCGTCATTATTCCGCGTGCGTTCGGCACGGCTGAAGCCGTGCCCTTCCCAAAACTCACCCACAGCTAAGTCATGTTCAACCATACGCTCTTCAGCTCCGTATAATGCTCCACTGCATGCGCGCCTAATTCGCGGCCGAAGCCGGATTGCTTGTAACCGCCGAATGGCAGCGCCGCGTCCATCAGGCCGTAGGTGTTGATCCAGACCGTGCCGGCCTTCAGCAAGCGAGAAACATGATGAGCTTTTTTGATGTCGCGTGTCCAGACAGCAGCCGCTAGACCGTACGGGTTCTGGTTCGCTTGCTCCACCGCCTGTTCGATGTCATCAAAGCTGATCATCGAAAGCACCGGGCCGAAGATCTCTTCCTGCGCGATCGTCATTTCATTTTTCACGTCGCCGAAGATCGTAGGCTCAATAAAAAATCCATTGCTGCCATCGACCGATACGCGTTTGCCGCCCGTGATCAGCTTGGCTCCTTCTTTCTTTCCAGTGTCGATATAACCGAGCACGGTGTTCATTTGTTGCTTGCTCACAACTGCACCCATGCGTGTTTTAGGATCGAGCGGATCGGCAGGCTGCATTTTCTTGGCGCGTGCAACAAGCTTCTCCGTAAATTCATCGCGGACCTTGTTTTCGATGAAGAGCCGGGAACCGGCGTTGCAAACTTCGCCTTTACCGTAAAAAATGCCAGTGATCGCACCTTTAACGGCGCCATCGAGGTCGGAATCGGCACACACGATATTAGGCGACTTGCCTCCGAGTTCGAGGGTCACGCGCTTCATGGTGTCTGCAGCGGAGCGCATGATTTCTTTGCCAACCGCAGTTGAGCCAGTGAACGCGACTTTGTCTATGCCAGGGTGCTCGACGATGGCCTTCCCAGTCGCAGGATCTCCGGTTACGATGTTCAGCACACCTGCGGGCAAGCCGGCCTCAATAGCAAGTTCTCCGAAGCGCAACGTTGAGAGCGGCGTTTGCTCGGCAGGTTTGAGGACGATGGTATTTCCGCAAGCCAGCGCCGGTCCCAGTTTCCAGGAAGCCAGCAGCAGCGGAAAATTCCAGGGCACGATCATTCCGACCACGCCGACGGGTTCGCGCAGAGTGTAGGTGAAAGCGGTGTCCAATGTGTTGACCGTTTCGCCGTGGATTTTCGTCGCCAAGCCCGCGTAGTAGCGAAGAACGTCCGCCACCATGGGCATATCAACATAGCGGGATTCAAAAATGGGCTTGCCATTGTCGAGCGTTTCGAGCTCGGCAAGCTCGTCGATGTTCGTTTCGACCAGGTCAGCCAATTTCCAGATGAGGCGTCCGCGTTCGCTGGCGGATATTTTGCGCCACGCAGCTGACCGATCGTCGAAGGCGCGGCGGGCAGCCTGGACAGCATGAGCGACGTCATCTGCGGAGGCTTCCGCGATTTGGGTGAGGACTTCGCCCGTAGCGGGATTGATGGTGTCAAAGTGAGTTGCGCTGTCGCTCCACTCATTATTGATAAGCAGGCGGCCAGGGGAAATTTTCGATTTGGATGCGGTCAACATTTAGCGGGGAAGTACCTCAGAGGCTAAAGCCGCTAACAAAATCAAGACGCTTATCGCAGCGCTGAAGCGTTGCGCTACCAAAAACCCGCGTGCTTTCAGCTGAAAGCCGTGTCTTCCATGTCAATTTAGGCGGGCGAGGCGCGCGCGCCCTATACTTACCTAGCTTTGAACTCTGCGGGCCTTTTCTCGACGTAAGCGGCCAGGCCTTCTTTTGCGTCTTCGCTTTGAAACAGAATCTGCTGGTTTTCGCGTTCGACGGCCAGCGCCGACTCCATGGGAATTTCCCAGCCCGTCTGCACCGCGCGCTTGATCCTGCCGACGGCTTTCGCGGCTTTGTTTGGAGGGCAGAACTGCCGCGCATATTCCATGATGTTTTCCATGAAACCTTCGCGCTCGTAGATATCATTGATAACGCCTAGCTCAAGAGCCTCTTCAAACGAGTAAGTGTTTCCGGTGATCATCAGCTCGATGGCTTTGCTCTTGCCGACAAGTCGCGAAAGACGTTGCGTTCCACCGGTGCCCGGCAGCACCCCCAAGTTCACTTCCGGCAGACCGATCTTGCCGGCGTCCTTGCGTGCAATGCGGATATCAGCGGCCATCGCGATTTCTAGACCGCCGCCAACCGTGTGGCCGTTGAGCGCAGCAATCACCAGCTTCGGAGTGTGCTCAAGCCGCAGTAAAGTTTCGTTAGCGTGGAGGCAGAAGTAATACTTGAAAGTTGGATCGACGCTGGCCAGCATCCTGATGTTCGCGCCCGCCGAGAAAAACTTGTCACCGGCGCCGGTGAGCAGCATGACGTGAACGTCATTGTCCATGCGGGCCCTCAGGATGGCATCATCGAGCTGGCGATTCATCTCGTACGTGTAGGTATTCGCCGGCGGATCATTCATCTCAATCACGGCTACGCCGCCATCTACGCGATAGTTGATAAGGGACTTCGTCGCTTGCTCGCTTGCCGGTTGCAATGTTGTCGCCATGTTCGTTCCTCCTCGTACTACATCTTCCAGCGACCTAGATCCTCGTCGCCCAGATTTTCCAAAAACTTTCGCATCTCTTCGCTGCTGGCTTCGGCCGAGCCAGATGCCTTCTTAGATGTTTTCAAGACCTCTTCTTCCACGAAGATGGGGCAATCCACGCGCAGAGCCAGCGCCAGCGCATCGGAAGGACGCGAGTCCACGCTTATGATGCGACCTTCCCTCTCCATCCAGATCACAGCGTAAAAGGTGTCCTCTTTCAATTCTGTTACTACAATTTTGTGCACGTGAGCATCCAGGCCTGCCAGCACGTTCTTAATCAAGTCGTGGGTCATGGGACGAGGCGTGCTCACCTTCTCGATCTCGAGGGCAATCGCGTTGGCCTCATACACACCGACCCAGATCGGCAGCACCGTATCTCCCGAGTCCCTCAGAATCACAATGGGAGTGTTGGTCACTGGATCGAGCATGAGCCCACGAATTTTCATTTCCACTTCCATTGTGAGTCCTCGCCTCGGTTCACGATAACAACTTCAGGCCGACTGCACCACCTCACCCAGCAGGCTGTTTGGAAATGCGGTAGTGATCTGTACCGGCACATAACTGCCCTGCTCAAAGCTGCAGTTCCCCGGCGCGGTAAAGTTCAAAGTCTTGTTTTGCGATGTCCTGCCGATCCATTGGCCACGGGTTTCGTTCTTACCTTCAATCATTACTTCACATTGTTCGCCTATATGATTGTTATTTATCCGCTTCTGGATGCTTCGCTGTTTCTCCAACATTACTGAAAGCCGGCGTGACTTCTCAGTATCAGGAATCGCGTCGTGCATGCTGATTGCGGGCGTATTCGGACGCGGCGAATACTTGAACGCAAACACCGCATCGTATTCGACTTCTTCGAGCAGTGAGAGCGTCTGGTCGAAATCTTCTTCGGTTTCTCCGGGAAAGCCCACAATAATGTCGCTGGTGATGCTGATCTCGCGCCGCGCGGACTTCATCCATGAAATGCGTTCGAGGTATTGCTCGCGGGAGTACAGGCGCTGCATGGCGTCGAGCACGCGGGTCGAGCCGCTCTGCACTGGCAGGTGCACGTGGTCGCAGAGTGTAGGAACAGAATCTATGGCTTCAATAATGTCTCGTCCGAAATCTCGCGGATGTGAGGTGGTGAAGCGCACCCGCTTGATATCCGGAACTTCGCCCACGGATGCGAGTAGTTCTGCAAAAGTCTTTTTTCGCGACGGATCGCGATACGAATTCACATTTTGACCAAGCAATTGAATTTCGGTGTAGCCCAAATCGGCCATCTGGCGGGCTTCGGCGAGCACCGAATCCGAAGTCCGGCTGCGCTCTTTGCCGCGCGTAAATGGGACCACGCAGTAGGAGCAAAACTTGTCGCAGCCTTCGATGATGGTGATATATCCGCGATGCGGATTGGTGCGCGCGGTGAATTCGGTTTCGAAGCACTCTTCGGTTTCGCGATCGTCAAGCCCGGTCACACGGCGGTTCCCGGCTTCGATCTGAACCAGCATCTCCGGAAGATTTCGGTACGATGCCGAACCGCAGACCATGGAAACGTGCGGGGCGCGCTCGAAGATCTTGTTGCCTTCTTGCTGGGCAACGCAGCCGAGGACGCCGAACTTTTTCCCTTGGGATTCAAGTTTCTTGTAGTCGGCAAGGCGATGGAAAACTTTTTGCTCTGCTTTATCGCGAATGGAGCAGGTGTTGTAAAGCACCAGCCCAGCTTCCTCGACCGTAGAAACCTGCTGGTATCCCTGGGAGACGAGCGTGCCCACGACCTTTTCGGAATCGTGGGCATTCATCTGGCAGCCGAAGGTTTCGAGGTAAAAAGTCTTTTGCGGCGCAGCCATCAAGGTCAGTATAAACCCTGGCTCTGGCCTTCTGGCTCTGGGCTTTCGAGCCTGTGATTCAGCATAGAACTTCGATTGTGAACCCACCCGGCGACTGAAAGTAAAAAGTCCACGAGCCATGCAGGCGGGCTGGCTTCGGGACCTTAAAACCGTCTTCCTGAAGGCGTTGATTGATCTGATTGACGCGCTCTTCGCTGTCCTGAATAAAGCCAACGTGAAAGCCCGGCGGATAACTCACTTGGCCATTCTTGCCGCGAAACAATGCCAGTACCATGCCACTGTCGTCGGACAGAAAACTCATGGCCTCGCTCGGTGCCTTTGCCCCGAATCCCTTCAGGCCGAAATACTTTTCCAGAAAATGATGTGTTTCCGGAACGTTCGAGACGGTCAGGTTGAGGTGATTGAGCTTCACTGCTGCCTCCGAGGATTGCGCCTTTGTTTAGGATTCGCGATCCGGTGGTCCGGACGCAATTCTTGCGGACCCGACTTCGTTCTAAGTACAGGTCTCAGGCTAATTCGAGCCCTACCGCGACTGCGTCCAATTGAGTAGAATTGGACTGCGATGCTGGAAACGTCAGGCCCCTCTCGTCCGGATTCTGAACCTGTCAAACGCGCCCATCGTACAGAGACATGGATGTCCCTCTGGTGGAGGGATCTGATCATTGCGGTTGGCATTGCAGCGTTCATCATCGTGTTTCTTTACCAGCCGGTAAAGGTCGAGGGCATCAGCATGATGCCTTCGCTGGATGACCAGGAACGCATCTTCATCAATAAATTTGTTTATCGCATTGAATCTATCCAGCACGGCGATATTGTGGTATTTCGCTACCCTCGGGATCCCGCGAAGAGTTTCATCAAGCGCGTGATCGGGGTAGCCGGAGACCACGTTCGAATCGTAGATGGCCACGTGATTCTGAACGGCAGGATGCTTGTGGAAGATTACATTCCGCTCGCTTACGAAGACGAACGCTCCTTTCCCGAAGTTGTGGTCCCAGCGGATTCTTACTTCGTACTCGGGGACCACCGCAGTTTATCGAATGACAGCCGCGACTTCGGCCCGGTGGACGCCGGTTATATCTACGGCAAAGCTGTGTTTGGCTACTGGCCGGTGGAGAAGGTGGGAAGGCTGCGGTAGGAAAGCGCTCAGCCGTTGGCGACGGCATCGCTAATCCACTGTCCCACTTCTTTCGTCCCAAGCGTCCCGCCAATATCCTGCGTGATCTTCCTCTGGTGCACCGCGTCCAATACCGCAGCTTCAATTTTCTGCGACGCTTGTTCTGTGAATCCCAAATGCCGCAGCATCATTGCTGCTGTCAGAATCGCGCCCATCGGATTCGCAATGTTCTTCCCTGCCAAGGGTGGCGCAGAGCCGTGCACGGGCTCGAACATTGACGTTCTGCCGGGGTGAATGTTGCCGCTGGCGGCCATCCCCAGCCCGCCCTGCAGCCCTGCAGCAAGGTCGGTGATGATGTCGCCAAACATGTTATTGGTGACGATCACATCGAACTGGCGCGGATCGCGGACCATTTGCGCGCATAGGGCATCCACGTACATGTGCTCGGACTTGATTTGCGGATATTCCGCGCTGATTTCTTTGAATACCCCCTGCCACAGCCCACCTGCATAGGTCATCGCGTTAGATTTGTCGCACATGAGAACGCGACTGCGCGGAGTGCCATCAGCTTTCTTATTGTTCACACAATACTCGAAGGCGTAGCGGATGATGCGCCGAACGCCTTTAAGTGTGTTCACGTCCTCCTGAATCGCGACTTCGTCTTCGGTTCCTTTGTCGGTAATGCGCCCGCGGTCAACGTAGGGCCCTTCTGTGTTCTCTCGCATCACGACAAAATCAATGTCTTTCGGCTCCATTCCCTTCAATGGACAAAGGGAGGTGTCGAGAAGGCGTACGGGCCGAACGTTCGCATAAAGATCCATCTTGAAACGCATGCCCAGCAGGATTTCTTTAGCATGGATGTTTGATGGCACACGAGGATCGCCGAAGGCGCCTACGAATATGGCATCGAAATCTCGGCCGAGCATCTCGAAGCCATTCGGTGGAACAGTGGTGCCATCGGCCAGATAGCGATCAGCGCCCCAGTCGAGGTAGCTCAATTCAACCGCAGCCCCGGTGGCTTCGATGACCTTGACCGCCTGGGGAATAACGTCTTTGCCAATGCCATCGCCCGGGATAACGGCGATTTTCTTGTTGGGACTCACGCGGGAAAAGGTATCACAGATGGAAATTTGGTCCGCGCAGGAACTCATCGTGCAACCCGTGTGTGAGGCTCGACTCGGGCCGTCCCTCCGGGACTTGAATCATTTTCCCAGTTATCCCAGCGCTGAAGCGCTGGGATAATCTGGTTAGCCCCTCTGGGGCTGATACAGCTAGACCCGACACACGCGGGCATTGCGACCCAAATTGCTTCGCTATAATCAAATCAGTATGCAGGTTGGCTTACAGGACGAACACGCCGTGGCGATTCCGGCCGAAATTCGAAAAGAATTCCAGGCCCTGGCTTCCGCTTGTGGAGTCTTCAAGCTCGACCGCGCCCATATCGCCTTAACCGGCGCGGACCGGGTGCGGTGGCTGAACGGAATGGTCACGAACAATATTCGCGATCTGGCTGTTGGTCAGGGTATTTATGCCTTTCTCTTGAATCCACAAGGAAAAATTCAGGCCGATTTGCATGCATTCAGCCGGGGCGAGAGCCTCGTGGTCGAGACGGAAGCCGCGCAGGTGGAAACGGTTCTGCAGATCTTCGATCGGTACATCATCATGGACGAGGTCGAAGTCGAAAATCTCGCCGCCAAGTTTGCCGTGTTCGGGGTGGCGGGCCCGAAGTCGGCGGAAGTGCTGGGCGGGGATGACGGAGATCTGCGACCTTTGGCACTTTCCAACATACATCTGAGTGGTTTCGAGGTCACAGTTATTCGCGGGGACAATCCGTGCGTGCCGAATTACGAGATATGGGTCGAAGCGCAAGATGCCCAGCAATTGTGGAGTGCGCTGTTGGAAAGAGCGCCTAAAATCCACGAAGAAACGCTCGAAATCTTGCGCGTCGCGTGCGGAATCCCGAAATTTGGCGCAGACATCCGGCAAAAGGACCTTCCGCAGGAAACTGGCCAGGAGCGGGCCCTGAACTTCAACAAGGGCTGTTACGTCGGGCAAGAGATCGTTGAACGCATCAGGTCGCGAGGTGCGGTGCATCGTATGTTCACAGGATTTGAAATCGAGGGCACGAGTCCCTCGCCCGGATTCCGAATTCAGCACGAGGGCAAAGACGTGGCGGAACTCACCAGTGTTGCGACTCTGCCCACCGCTGAAGGCGTGCGTGCTGTGGCGCTTGGATACGGGCGGAGAGAGTTGATGGCGGCGGGCAAAGAATATGTGACGGGCGAAACGAAAGTGCGAGTCGCGGCACTACCGTTCTCCGGAATATTTTCAAACTAAGATCGCGGGCGAGACGCCCGCGACACACGATTATGGCTGATAAAAGAAACGAGAGCTTCACCGTTACCGACCGCCGGCTGTTCACAGCCGATGGCGAACTGCGTAAGGATGTCCCCGAAAAGCAAGAGCCAGCACCTCCCGCTAAGGCTACCGGAACCGCGCCTACACCCGCGGCTCAGAGTAATGAGCCGCCATCGCCCTCGGCTGCCGAACAGAGTGAACAGGCTCGGGCGTACAAAGATTCATCCGCGGAGATGGACCGGCAGGCTGAACTAAGCGGGATGTCCACGAAAGAAATGGAAATCACCTTCGAGCGTTTCATGGCGTCGCTCTACATGACAGGAATGCTGCAGTTGGGGCTGATGCATGAGCAAGGGGCGCCTCCGCAACTCGACCTGATTGGCGCGCGGCAGACGATCGATTCCCTGTCACTACTTTCGGAGAAAACAAAAGGTAATCTCAGCTCCAAGGAGCAGAGCTTTCTCCAAAATGCGCTCTACGAGCTGCGCATGGCGTACGTCGAAGTCACCAATGCGATCGCCAGAGGCCCGCAGCAGGCTCCCGCTGCCAAATGAAAGCAACGCTAACCGTGTTGGGCAGCGGCACGTCTATGGGCGTGCCCACGATTGGCTGCGACTGCGCCGTGTGTCATTCCTCTGATCCTCGTGACCACCGCACTCGCCCCTCGGTGCTGATTGAGTACGGTAATCACTCGGTCCTGATTGACACCACGCCCGATTTCCGCGAGCAGGCGATCCGGGAAAATATTCGAAGCCTGGACGCGGTGCTTTACACGCACACGCATGCCGATCATCTGCTTGGAATCGACGATCTGCGCCCACTCAGTTTCAAGCACAAGCCGAACCGGCTGCCGCTCTACGCCCACCCGGATGCGGCGGAGTTTATTCGTGGCATGTTTCGATATATTTTTGACGCCGACTACAAATTCGGCGGCTTGCCTCAAGTCGAGCTGCGACCGATCAATGGCGTGTTGGAGCTTTTCGGAGCACAGTTTGAACCGATTGTGCTCATTCATGGCGATGCCGAGATTTACGGTTTCCGCTTTGGCTCGAGCGCTTACCTGACCGATCATAGCGACATTCCAGAGGAATCGCTGAGTAAGCTGGAAGGGCTGGATGTTTTGTTTCTGGATGCGTTGCGGTATAAGCCGCACCCCACGCACTCGACGGTTGAACATTCGTTGGCGACTGTTGCGCGCTTGAAGCCCCAACGGGCATTCTTCACCCATATCTGCCACGACCTGCCGCACGAGAAGACAAATGCTCAGCTGCCGGCAAACGTGAAACTTTCGTATGACGGGATGAAGTTGGAATTTGAAATCTAAGACAAAAGATAAGAGCCCTTAACCGCAAAGTTCGCTAAGGACGCAAAGAAAACTGGAATGCATATTTTTCACAGACTCGAGGAGATCCCATCGAACTTCGGACCTTCGCTAGTCAGCGTCGGCAACTTTGACGGCGTACACCGGGCGCATTTGCGGGTGCTCAGTGAGCTGATTGTTCGCTCGCGGAAAACCGACGCAAAGTCGGTTGCGGTGACGTTTGAGCCGCACCCGATGCGAATTCTGCGTCCCGACTCAGCATTGAAGCTGTTAACCCCGACTCCAGAAAAGCTTCGCCTTCTTGAACAGACGGGCATCGACGCGGTTCTGCTGCTTCCCTTCACCCGTGACTTGTCGCTGATGGGCCCGAGAGATTTTGTCCAGCAAATTCTTTGTGATCGGATCAAGGCGCTAGAGGTCCATGAAGGTTATAACTTTCACTTCGGGCACAAGGCCGCCGGAAATGTCGAACTGCTGTCGACACTTGGACGCGAGCTTGAATTTCAAGTAATTGTTTATCCGGAGATGCGTCTGCGCGGAGAATCAGTTTCAAGCACGCGCATTCGTGAACTGGTGCAAGAAGGGAGCGTGAGTCGTGCGCGCACTCTGCTCGGCAGACCCTTCAGCATTCAATCCACCCCTGGACGCGGGCGCGGCTACGGCGCAAAGTACACGGTTCCAACGATCAACTTGAGCCGTTATGAGGAACTGGTACCCGGCGACGGAGTGTACATCACACGCACCCGCGTAGGTGTGGAATGCTTTGACTCGGTTTCGAACGTGGGAAATCGTCCTACATTCGGAAATGATTCCTACGCGATTGAGAGCCATCTGCTGGATTTTCATCCCTTGGAACTGACCGCCGAAACGCCAATTGAACTGTCATTTCTCGCCCGTCTCCGCGACGAAATAAAGTTTGATTCGATCGAGGCTCTGCGCGAGCAGATCGGCAGAGACGTCAAGAAAGCCCAGCACTATTTCGCATTGATGCGCAAGAAATTCGACAAAACCACAGCTTAGTGGGGAAGGTATCCGTCTTCCATGGGGACCTTGCCGTCCACCCGAACAATGGTCACCCGGTCGTTGACTGAACGGACATCCACGAGGCCAACCGCCCCCGGAACGCTTTCAACTAACGTGAGGACTTCGTCGTCTGAGTCCACTATCTTAAACGAATCCTGGTGTTCATCCATCCAAGCGTGCCATTGCTGGGCCGACATCTTGTTCAAGCGCTGTAGGGTAACTGCTTCACCCGCGGAGCCACGGTGCAGAACCAGCATGATAGATTTTCCGTCCGGCCACTTTTTGGTTTCGGACCGAAAAATCCTCGAAAGTTGCACAGAAGTCATGGTGGTCACGGCATTCTGTTTCGAAACCACGACCGCCATATGGTGAGCAAAGCAGGGGGCGGCAAATCCGGAAACTAAGAGCAGCAGAACAGCTGAACGGCAGTTCTTCACGTCAATAGCCTCATCGTCGTCGTTCGGACATCAGTTAACTCAAGTTACTCGACAAAGAAGCGTAACCAAAGTGCTGAGGATGGGTCACTTTGTAAAGAAATGGTCAAAAGCAGATTAAAAGGCTAATCCACAGGGCCTACAGGCGGCTGCGAGCTGGCACGTGCAGGAATTTGAACCACCAAAATTGCGCACAGCACCATTGCAATACCCACGCCCTGCATCGGTCGCACTACTTCCTTTAGGGCGATCGCGGCAATGAGTACGGTGAACACCGGCTCGAGGCAACTTGCGACAATCGCCTTGGTCGGTTCAAGGTGCTGCAAGCCGGCAAAGTACAACGAAAATGGAAACAGAAGCGAAACCATCGCAAATATTAGAAGAAAGAGCCATGCGGTGGCGGAATAGTGAGCGTCGGCAATCTTAGTGGGCGGATTCACGATCATCCAAAAAAGCGATGCTGCCATGGTCGTGAAGAGCAACACAATCCAGCGATCGTACTTCGAGAGAACGTAATGTCCACCGATGTTGTAAAACGTAAAAGAAAACGAGGCAATCACGGCCGCCGCCAGACCAAGTGCATCGATGTGAAGCCTTCCCTGTCCGAACAGCCCGATCACCAAAGCGATACCGGTTATTGCCAGGAAGACAGACGCGAGCTTTGATAATGTCGCGCGTTCGAATCCTCGAGCAACCATGTACAAAAGCACCCAGATAGGCGCTGTGTATTGCACAATGATGGCTGTCGCAACGTTAGTGCGTTGAATGGCAAGGTAGTAAAAGTAATTGGAAGCCGCGACGCCGAGAAGTCCGAGCACAATAACCCGCAGCAGGTCGTGCCAGGGCAGTCGCAGTTGTCGCCACCCGCGCCGCATGAGCAACGCAAGAAGTACGACCAGGAACGAAAATGTTGTGCGTGCCTGTGAGAGGATTAACGGGCTTATATTTCGAATGCCTGAACCGGGCAACAGCCGCTCGGTGAATGCTGCTCGGCCCAGGCTGGCAGAGACGCCCCATAACACCGCCGCCAAACCAATGTAGATATAGCCGAGATACGCATCGTGCGGCTTTGATCGGCTGGACGCAGCAGCACTTGGAGGCCCACTCATTGCGAGTCCAGCTGGATTTCATAGGTGATCCGGGCGGTTTTGCTGAGCATGGCGGACACCGAGCAATATTTTTCGCCGGAAAGACGGACTGCATCCTTTGCCGCCTTTCGCGCCACCTTACCCGAAATCCGGTAGAGCAACTTGATTGAAACATAAACGCGAGGCGCGTCAGCGGCCTTTTTCGCCTCCGCGCTGACTTCAAGTCCCGTGAAAGGTTCACGCTTTTTTTGCAGAATGCTGACAACGTCATACGCAGTACAGCCACACAGAGCTATCAGAACCAGATCGGTCGGGCTATTTCCGGTTTTACCGTCGCCGTCCATCGCCACAGGGATACTGCCATTTCCTTTACCTTCGAATTGAAATTGCTGTTTCCAGATAGCGCTGGCGTGAATCATTTCTATCTCCGGTTATCGGTGCTCGGCTCAGGATGGATGAGGACGCGGAACAATTCTGGCGCCTCTTGCTTGAAACGGCTCTCGAGCGCGGTGGAAAGGTCGTGGACGCGCGAAAGCGGCAATTCGTCGGCGAAAGTGCAATGGCAGGAAACGTACACACGGTCGCGGACGTGTTTCACCTTGATGTCATGGGTGTCGAGTATTTCGGGAAACTCTGCGGCAACCGTCTTTAACCGGTTTTCCAATTGCGCATCACGCTCAACGCGCGTTCCTGGTTCAATTGTGGCAGGTTCGCTTTCTATGTGGGTAAGGATGGATGCAATTTCAGGGTTCTCCCCTCGGATCTCGGCCTCCATGTTGGTGACGCGGTCATGCGCCTGTTTCAGCGGAAGCTGCTCATCCATCTCCAGGTGCTGCTCCACATGAAGACGGCCATCGAGGTCCTGCACGCTGACATCGTGAACATTCAAATTGTGCCGGGTAGCAACGGCGCGCACTCGATCAAATATATTTTCAGCGATCGCGGGTCTGGGAACTGAACGCACTACCACATCGGTGTTGGGCAGAATCCGGTGCACAGTGTTTGTAACTTCGTCTGCCACCTGCCCGGAGCGCTGAAAAGTGACATTGCGCGCCAGTCCGACCGAAACATCGGCAAAATAGCGATTGCCGGCGCGTCGGATCCTAACCCGGTCCACTTCGAGCAGACCTTCTACGCTATGCAACGCCGCAATAATGCGGCTGCGGGCATCGGCTGGGCCGATATCGAGGAGGGCGTCAATGGTTCTGCGGGCCAAACGCGAACTAACGAATACAATCACGCCGGCGACGAATAACGCAGCAATCGGGTCGGCATCGATCAGCCATTGGGTGTGCAATCTTCTGCCCAAAATAACCAGCCCGAGCCCAAGGGCAACCACGCCACTCGACCAAATATCAGTGGAGAAATGTAATGCGTCAGCCTGCAGGGCCTGGCTGTCGTATTTATTTGCGATTCTTCCGAGGGCGCGCGAACGCCAGAAATCTACCGCCATGGAGAAAAACAGAACCAGAAACGCAGCCAGACTCGGCTCGATATGCACATGATGAAAAAATAGTCGTTTGACGGCTTCATAGACGATGACAACGCACGTAAGCAGCAGCAGCCCGGTCTCAATGAACGCCGAGAAGTTTTCGACTTTCTCGTGACCATACTGGTGATCGGCGTCAGCCGGCTTGTCAGAAAGCCGGACCGAAACCCAGGTTATAACCGCCGCAATCAGGTCGAGTCCGGAATGCGCAGCCTCGGACAGAATGCCGAGACTGCCAGTGGTAACACCAACAAAAATTTTGAGGGAAGTTATTGCAACCGCCGCTAACACGGAATTGGCGGCCACCGCGCGTTTCTCAGCGCGCATGGCGTCCGAGCCAAACACAGAATCGGAAATGGCGGGCAATCCCGTCATGCCAGCATTATCGCTTTGCTAAGCGCTTCCGCCAAGGGCGTGCGGCGGCCAGTAATGTCTACCAACTCTATGCTAGGATTTTCTATAAATCCCTATTCTCCCGTGGAGGAACTCCTTGAAAGCACTCATTATTGTGGTGGCCTGTCTGACGCTCGCCTTGGCAGCGCTGGGCCAATCCACTTCAACCGCACCTGCATTGGCCTCTGCGAGAAGCCGGGCGGAAGTGGTGCGACGCCATCGGATTGCAAGACGGTTATCACTCGTTCAGATTTTGAAAAAGTTGCGCCAGCCAACCTGCCTGGGCCGCAGAAGAAGCGGGTCGCCGACCAATACATCCAGGCGCTGCTTCTAGCGGAAAAGGCGCACGAATCGGGAGTTGACCACAGCCCTGAATTCGAAAGACAACTGGCCTTCTTGCGGCTTAGAGCGCTCGCGACGGCGGGCTATCAGGATCTTCAAAAGCAGACCAGCAACGTTTCGGACAGCGAAGTTGAAGATTATTACAAGCAACACATCGCGGATTACAAGGCGATAAGCTTCGATAAGCTGTATGTCCCCAAACAAAAGTTTTTTGAAACGTCCGCGCAGAAGCCCAACGACCCCGAGTTGCAAAAAAAGCGTGAAGCCTCAGAAGTGGAGATGAAAGTGGAGGCCGACAAGCTTCGGGCCCGGGCCGTAGCGGGAGAGGACTTTACGAAGCTGCAGCAGGAAGCCTACGACTTCGCCGGAATCAAGCAGACCCCGCAGAGTACGCATATGGAGAACCAGCGCAAGAACAGCGTCCTTCCCGTCGACGCTTCTATTTTTGAGTTGAAAAAGGGCGATGTTTCTGAGGTCTTCAATGATCCCGCCGGTTTCATGGTTTACAAGATCACCGAGCTCAAAGACCTTCCGGTTGCGACTGTACACGATGAGATTGCTCGTACCTTGCAGGCCGAAAAATTGAAGGCCGCCATGGATGGTTTGCAGAATTCCGTCAAAACGACCCTAGACGAGTCGTACTTCGCGAGTCCGGCTCCGCCAACACTCCGCAATCCTGGCGAGTTGCCCGTGCAAAATCCTCCGCCTCCCGGTAAGAAATAAATGGCAGAAGGTCCTCCGTCGATAGTTGTTACCGGAATTTCCGGCAACCTGGGGCGGAGGCTTCTGCCCATGCTCTCTGCTTTTCGCGTGATTGGCGTGGACATGCGCCCGCCGGAGACGCATCTTCCGATTCAATTTACCAAGATGGACCTGGGGCTGGAATCGTCGTGCCTGGAATTTTTGCAACTTCTACGCGACGTCCGCCCGGTAGCGGTTGTGCACCTGGCGTTCGTAATGGACGCGGTGCGGACCGGAGTCATGGACCGCGATCGCATGTGGCAGATCAACGTTGCCGGTACGGCGCGCGTTATGGAGGCGGTGAGCGAGGCTAATCGCGAGTGGCCGATGGTTGAAAAGTTTATTTTTATGGGCAGCGTGTCTGCTTATGGGCCGGACCTTTCCCGGGCCGCGACGGAAGACTCGCTGCTCGCAGCCCACACGTATATTTATGGCGTCCACAAAATGGAAGCGGATCGCGTGGTGCAACAGCGATCACCCGCGCTTCGCGGTTGCAGTGTCTACATTCTGAGGCCACACATTTTTGCTGGCGCCAGTGTGGACAACTATTTCATGGAGGCCTTCCGCGGCGTGCCGGGCGGCACAAGCAAGCGGGCTGCGCGCATGCGGGAACGTGGTACCAGGCTTCCATGCATGTTGCCCCGCGGCAGTCAGTATCTGCAAAACAGGATTCAGTTCGTTCACATTGACGATGTGGCGCGCCTTGTCACCCATATCCTGAAGAAAACCGAACCTGAGGCGCAGCGGCTGACGATTCTGAATGTTGCAGGGCGCGGCGACCCGCTGACCTACGAACAATGTGTGCGAGTTGCGAACGCCAAACTGATACGGGTGCCGACAAAAAGAATTTTCGAGCTGGTGCTACGCTTCCTTTGGAGCCGCAAGATTTCCACCATTCCGCCCGACGTTGTTCCATATATGACATCCGA
>WNFY01001298.1_pt1 | contig 26723 bp, 21 predicted proteins | sample 5400091 | NCBI WGS metagenome assembly WNFY01 (sample SAMN13153364, study PRJNA577476) | soil metagenome | isolation source: 60 cm soil or saprolite under grassland replicate 1 | place: USA:California | collected 2016-06-15 | reverse complement strand
TTCATTGCAACATACCAACATATAGCCATCGATGAGAGTCTATCAGAAAACCGAACTGTTGTCCAGATAAGCAAACTCACTTAATCGTATTTGCAGTTTGTTCTTTTCAAGAATAGAATAAGTTGTGACCGGGTTGTATTCTATAGTTCTGCTTGCAATGGTCACTTCTTCCGTACTACTATCCTTTATGTCCTTATTAATTGTCTGCCTTATGAAACATAAAGGAGTTGCCTCATGCCAGGTGCATTTCGTCTCGGCAATATTGCTGGTGTTGATGTTTATGTCAACTATAGCTGGCTGATCATCCTGGTCCTGTTGACGGTCTCTACTGCTATTGGTTGGTTTCCCACTACGTATCCTGGCTATTCGTTCGCTCTATACCTGCTATTAGGCTTGATCGCGGCACTGCTCTTTCTCTTCTCAGTGCTCCTGCATGAACTGTCCCATTCGCTGGTTGCCCGGGCGCGTGGTCTGGAAGTGAAGAATATTGTGCTGTACGTCTTTGGTGGTATATCGAATATTGAGCAAGAGCCACGAAGTCCTGGTATCGAGTTCCAGATGGCGTTTGTGGGGCCACTTACCAATCTTATCCTGGGCGCGTTGTGTTATCTTTTGCTCTTGCCATTCAGAGGTGTTCATTCGCCGGTCGCGGCTATTCTATCATATCTTGCAGTATCCAACGTTCTACTCGGCATCCTCAACCTGGTCCCTGGCTTTCCTCTCGATGGTGGACGCGTGTTGCGCTCGATTGTGTGGCGTGTGACGGGCGATACGAACAAGGCTACCCGTGTCACAACGACCGTTGGTATCGTGATTGCATACATCTTCATTTTTCTTGGTATCTGGTTATTCTTTGCCGGTGATACGCTGGATGGTATCTGGCTGGGCTTTATTGGCTGGTTCCTGCTGAGTGCAGCACAATCTGCCCGTACCCAGGCGACACTGGAGACGACCTTCCGTGGCGTGACCGTTGAGCAGGTGATGAATCGCAATCCAACGACTGTTCCTTCCAATGTCTCTTTGCAGAAGCTGGTAGATGATTACTTTCTTCCACAGGGATTACGCTCTGCCCTGGTAATGCAGGGCGAGCAATTGGGGGGCCTGATTACGTTGAGCGATATTCGCCATGTGCCCCGCGATGAGTGGAGCCAGACACCCGTTGGCTTCGCTATGATCCCTGTAGACAGATTACACGTAGTCACACCAGAACAGGATCTGCGCGATGTCCTGCCCTTGATGAGTGCCCAGGATGTCAACCAGCTCCCCGTTGTGCAGGATGGCCGTCTTGTGGGCGTACTGAGCCGCGACGCTATTATACGGGCTGTGCAGGTACGGCAGAGCCTTGGCCTGGATAAACGGCATCATAGACAACCTTGATCAGCACCTCATCTTTTTGTGGTACTGGAGTCTCAATCTCTTCCAGGTGCATGACTTCTGGGCCACCCGTTTCAGTAATGCGAATAGCTTTCATCGTTTTCTCCTTTTATTTCTACCAGCGGTTCCTTAGATTGTATCATAGAGGTTTTCAAGGGTATTTGACAGTTGCCAAAAAGCTACAACTATCATATATTATTCTAAACTATCTGTAACAGTTCCAAAGAGTCACAAACACTTGCTCACAGATGTTTTTCCTGATATACTCCATTCGTGAGGACAAATGTTCCTTGAAGGAAGGATTATGCGCACAAGCCGTACTCACCAGCCCCTCACCTATAATGTGCGTTTGCCCGACGAAGCCCAAGCGGATGCTCTCCGGTTACTGGACGCGAGTCGGGCAGTCGTTAATCAGGCGCTGAGAATCCTCTGGCCCTCTCTCGACGAGTTTGGCCGTGAGCATGCTGGACCTGCCTGGAAACAGGTGGGTAAGTATATGGGCTCTCCCCAATATCATGGAGATCGCCAATGGCGCTGCGAAAGCGAAGTGGTTGGCAGAATGCTGCGTGCTCAGGCGGAACGAAAAAAAGCGTTTACATTGGTTGCGCCTATCCTCTCAGACGGCTTCATTCGCAAAAGCACGGAGAAACTTCCCGCAGGCAAGAACCGGCCAGCCATCAAGGAAGCTATTACCGCCTTGCAAAAAAGCCTGGAAGAGGATGAAACGAGCTTTGTCGCGCTGCAAAATGTGATAGAACAAGCCTGCAATTTTTTCTTCCAACAGGACCGCTTCCCTTCCTCTTATGAAGAACTCCAACCGCTTCCTCTGCTCAAGGTGGGTATGCTCACCTACGCTGGCGACGACGGAAGCGAAAAGGGCCAGGCATATCGCCTGGCTCTGGATCTTGATACTGGAGTAGCGCGGTTTCGGTTTCGCTATCCTGACGAGGCGGGAATCTGGCACTGGCGCAAAGTGGACACGGTTATTCCCTTGCCAGATTGTGTCAAAGAACGCCTGAGTATCGGGGAACTGCTGGCCCCCACTCTGCGTGAAGAGTATCTGACGGATGGCTCGCGCATCGCGGTGCTAGACTTCATCATCGAGATGGAAAAAGCGGACTTGCCTGCCTGGGAGAACGTCGAGCGCGTGCTCGGAGCAGACTGGGGGATAAAAACGTTGCTGACGGCAACCGCTGTGAACGAGCACAGCGAGCAAGTGGGCAGGCCATTTTTCCTCAATACGGGCGGCTTTGATGGCCGACAAGCACGCACCCGCCGACAAATTGATGAACTGAAGTCGAAAGTTGCCAAAGGGGAAGAGCAGCGGGATGCTTTGCTCTCCGATCACCCGAAACGCATATGGTTCGATCAGAAGCTTGCGGTGTGGCGTCGTGAGATTGATCGGTGTTGGCACAAGTATGAACAGCGCAATCGCGCCCTGGCCCATCTGGCAAGTAATGTGTTGCTGCTCCTAGCCCGCGTGCATGGCTGCTCGCTGCTTTCAATGGAATCCTTGAAAACGCTCAAATCGACAGGCCGGGGACGAGGGGTGCGAGGGAAATGGAGAAATTATCGCAACAACTCGACCATACGTGGGGAAATCTGGAGGCTTCTTCGGTACAAATGCCATCTGCTTGGCTTACGATTCCATACGGAACGGCCTCGCGGTACGAGTCATGCCTGCCCGCGATGCGGACATCGGGCCTCGACCTATCGCTCACCATCTGATCGCAAAGAAGCAGTGAAATGGGGGCGATGGATGTTTTGTGGAAACTGTCTCTACAATGGCGATCGGGACTATTGCGCCTCAGTCAACATTGCACGCCTCGGTGTCGCCTACTTGGTGCAAATGAAACACACGAGCAAGGTGCGTTCCTGCTCGATTTCTGACCCTCTGGTCAAGCCCGTTTCATACACTGGAATGGGCTCGGTGTTGCTGTTGCCGCCGACGGGTTCTGATACCCGCCCGATTAGCTTGGGAAAGATCTGTTACTATCCTGGTTGGCTTGGTTCGGCATTCCTTCAATCGTCTCACCAGAAGCACGTCTTCTTACGATTGTATGGATAGCTTCATCTTGCATAGGATAGTTTACAGTTTTAGCAACGGTAGATGAGAGCGTCTATTAGATGATGTATCCAGTGCCATAACTCCCAACGTAATAAAAGTGCAGACAATGAATCATTTATCGTGGCAAAACTCTCACAGCCCTGAAAATTGTGATGTTTCACATTGTTTCAATATGATCATCCGTGTATAATGGTTTTTGTATAAACGTCCTGGTATAATCTGTTTCAGTGAGAAAAAAGTACTGAGTTTACAGCGCTTCCCCATGATAAGCTGTACACTGTTCTCTGTGTCCATCAGAGCAATGCCTGTTTTTCTTGTTTAACGCTATTATAATGGTCTTTTTCCTGTTTTTATCGCAGGAAGGATAATCAGTGGGCATTCTTTCGAGAGGTGACAGAAAGAAATCAGGGGAGCATTATAGAGCTCATGCCTATGGGCTGTTATAACTGTGGAGGAATGCTACTGGTCGGGTTAGGATAAAAATGCAGAAATGGGTCATGCACGAAAGAGACTCCTTCAGTCCCTTCGGAGATCTTTGTGTTTTCCCGTGCAACAGGGGTCAACGGTATGGTTGTATCTGTGTGACCTTTTTCAGGCGAGGTGAATGATGGACGACAAGGCTGGTCGCCGTGTTAAATCAACGGCATATGGGCGGCGATTAAAACAGGCAATGAACGGACGTAATGTCTGGAAATTTCTGAAAACTCAAAAAAACTCACTAATCACATGTGCTATGCTTCTTCTCCTGGTAGTGCTGTTGTTTGGCATCTTTAGCCAGTTACAGCCTCCCTCGACGAATGTGACGCCTAATGGTGTAACTGTAATAGACTATAGTACATTTGTCCAGCAAGTAAAGTCTGGCAACGTGCTGGCAACAACGATTCGAGGCACTGAGATTAATGGATTGCTGCAAAATCCTTTATCACTGCATACCGCGTCTACTCCGACTATAAAACCGGTTAATCTATCAGCTCAACCATATGCTGCGGACTATACAGCATGGAGTCACTATGTGAGTTCAGGGTATACCAGTGCTACTGGCACTCCTCCGGTGAATATCGCACGTGTTGTCTATACCCATATGCCTGTGGGCGGCGATGCGTCCTTGACGGGACTCCTGATAGGAAATCATGTCGCTGTTAGTACGCTGCCACCTTCTCAGGGAGCAGCCTGGATATCGGCACTCTGGCGCCTTGCTCCGTTTGTCGTTATGGCGGTGATTCTGCTGATCTTCATGGCTTCTCGCAATAACCCACGTCCGAATCGTACGGTTGACGATCGTATGTCACAGATGAGTAAAAGCCGCGCGCGTCGCTTTGTGCGTCCTGGCGAGGCAGGAAATAAGCAGCCAGAGGTGAAAAGGCCAATTATGGTCTCCAGAACCGGGACGAGTGCGAAACCTCCGGTTCCCCGCGTTAGCCTGGAGCCGCCTGTTACGTTTGCTGATGTGGCTGGAATCGATGAAGTTCGTGCCGAACTGGAGGAGATTGTGCAGTTTTTGCGCAGCCCGGAACGCTTTGATCGTCTGGGTGCACGTATTCCACGTGGCGCTCTGCTGGTTGGCCCTCCGGGAACTGGCAAGACATTGCTGGCAAAGGCGGTTGCCGGTGAGGCAGATGTATCCTTCTTCAGCATAAGTGCGTCCGAATTTGTCGAGATGTTTGTTGGTGTGGGCGCAAGTCGCGTGCGTGATCTCTTCAACCAGGCTCGCCAGTCTGCCCCATGCGTCATCTTTATCGACGAGATTGACGCCGTAGGTCGCAAGCGCTCTATGCGCATATCCGGTAACGATGAGCGCGATCAGACGCTCAATCAGTTGCTGGTCGAACTTGATGGTTTCGATGCGCGCAAGGCTGTGGTGGTGATGGCTGCTACGAACCGTGTCGATATCCTGGATAAGGCTCTATTGCGCCCCGGTCGCTTTGATCGCCATATCACTGTTTCCATGCCTGATCGCGTAGGTCGTGAGGCTATCCTGAAGGTTCACTCGCGCAATACTCCTTTGCACGAAGATGTGAACCTGGAGCGCCTGGCCCGTCTGACAGTGGGTATGAGCGGTGCTGATCTGGCAAACCTGATCAACGAGGCTGCACTCTCTGCCGCGCGCAAGGATATGGAGAAGATCGATCACGAGTGCTTCGAAGAGGCACTGGCCCGTATCCAGCTTGGCGCACTACGCCCACTGGTTATGAGTGAACGAGAGCGCCGCATCATTGCCTATCATGAGGGTGGTCATGCACTCGTGGCCTATCACCTGCCGGAAGCCGATACTGTCAATCGCGTCACGATTCTGCCTCGTGGTCAGAGCCTGGGCGTTACACACTTTACTGCCGAAGAAGATCGCTACAACTACAGCCGTCATACGCTCATGGCACGTATTGCTGTTGGCCTGGGTGGTCGTGTCGCGGAAGAATTGACCTTCGGTGCCGACCATGTTACGACTGGCGCTGAAAACGATCTCCAGGTTGTGACAGATCTTGCCCGCCGTATGGTTACCCGCTGGGGTATGAGTGAACAGGTCGGCGTTGTCTTTGCTGACAACCGTGCCGAGGGTGAATATGCACTCACTATGCGCCGTATCGATCCTCAAGACCTGCAAGCACGCACCCTGGCTGTCGATGCCAATGGACAGGTGGTACTCAACGGCGAGTTGCCGCAACGCTACCAGTTCGCTATGTCAGCATCCACTCCACAAAATACTAATGGCGTCATGCTCAATGCCGTTATTGACGCCGAAGTGCAGCGCATTCTCAACGAAGGACGCGACATGGCCCGTAACTTGCTAACCGAGCACTACGACCAGCTCACTCTCCTGGCCGATACCCTGATGGAACGCGAACAGCTCGATCGCAAGCAGTTTGAAGCACTGCTGAAAAGTGGGGGGCTTGAGTAGTTCGTGGTGCAATGTCTGTGAAGCTTTGTCCTAAAGAGGACCTATCATCTAGAAAGGGTCCTCTTTAGCCCTGAGCCTACTATGGCGTCGATGCAGGTCCCGGAGTCGGCTGAGTCGATAATACTAATAGAGATCGTGGTGCTTGCGAGAAATCGAAATCCGCGAGCAGATTCCCCAATTGCGATGCATTTTCACGTACATCAGGTCGTGGATCAGGCCGACTATCTGTCTTAGGGTCTAGCCGTTGACCGCCCAGAAAATCGTCTTCAATAAACTTCAGGTACGCGTCAAAGCTCAATGTCTGCTGATCGATATAGCCCTTCTTCGCGTAGGGACTGATGACTATGCCAGGCACACGCAGACCGTAACCATTCTCATCGACCTTTGGCGGAACGACATGGTCATAGAAGCCGCCCCAGTCATCCCAGGCTAAAAAGATCGCTGTACTGTTCCAATCTGGCCCTTGCATGACCGCGTTGATAATGCCTGTGACATAGGATTGACCAGCGCTCACCAACGCTGGCGGATGCTCGCTTATCTTACCATTCGGCGTCACCCAGGAGACGGCGGGCAGAGTTCCTTTTTTGGCCGCTGTATAGAAATTCGTTGTAGGCTGAATATTGCCGAGTTGCCCATCCTGCTTGACGGTATCAAAACCTGGCAGCGGATTCCAGATGCCCGGTACTTTGACATTCTGCTTTCCCAGTACACAGTCTTCTGCATCGTTTGCACAGTCCGGCTGTGTCCCATCAGAAAGATAGTAAGCCCAACTGATGTTCTGCTTATGCAGGAGATAGGTGAGGTCCGTCCAGGCGTAGTCAGCCTTGTACTGGTTTGCCTGCTGCGAACTGACAGGACCTTTTATGTTATTGACACAACTCTCCGGGTCGCCTGGCTTACTACAATGTGCTGACCACGCTGATACCATAAACAGGTGCGCTGGTAGGCTCCACGAGGAATCTGGCTCAAACATGTGATCCTGGAGTACAAAGTTTTGTGCATAGGCCCAGTAGTTGGGGATCTCGCGTGCATCATGATATCCCATCACGTCCGTCTGGCCGTTAGCTGTGCAATTCGGATTATTCGGATCTGTACAACCTTTTTGCCCTTTTTCCGCCTGCCCAATGAATCCATCCATCTTGCCGCTATCGATATCATTGGTAGCATTTGCCTCCCCATGTGGCCCACCATGATTCAGGTTCTGTGCATCATGATAAGGCTTGACACACTGGTTGGTTTTAGGATCATTGACACAGACTGTAGGAACCCCGTTTTGCATCGGTATGCCGTCCGCACCAGGATAGGTTCCAAAATAGCTATCAAACGAACGATTCTCCTGCATGATAACAACGACATGCTGGATCTTGTGAATATCATTATTCTGGCTCTGCTGGTTCTGATTAGAAGAACTGCACGCCGTCAGTGCTGTTGTTGCCAGCAAGAATGCCAGTACAACAGAAAAGGAAGATTGGGCAAAGGGGAGTGCCTGCCCATGGTGTTGTTTCATAGACATATATGCTCCTGCTAGAGAAGGTAAAAAGAAGTGTCCGTTAGTGTTATCACTACTACCCTCATTGAATGCGAAATGACGCTGATCGGTATAGAGCAACTGCTCGACCCTATAATTGGAACGTCCTATATCGCTTGAGAGAGTATAGAGGAAGTCAAGAATGCCTCAAGATTCTCTGAACGTAGCGACTTCTCCTCCTGACATTCAAATCTATTCAGTGCGAGGTTCCGATCGTCATTCTCACTCCCAATTCATAGGCGCATCCATTTGACCACGCCCCTGTGTTGGCGTACAATGTGGTGAGACCAGCTCTTCCGCGCTGCTTTATGAGTGCAGACTGCGGCGGTTTTTTTAACGATGTTATGAGCAGGATGGAGTACTGCGTATGGTTCCTCATGACGAATTTACCCCCCACGGATACCTGGATAACCCTTACCATAGCTGGAAACTCAATCCCAGTGGAGTATTACGCTCACGTGCTCCCTTAGGCATGGGCTGGCATGTGCCCAATCTTGGTAGCTATGCCCGCAACCAGTTTCAGTACACAGCCCACCTTGCACTCGGCCTCAAGATAGGCAAAACGGTGCTGGTGACGCCGGAAGACTTCAAACGTCACAACTGTATCATCACCAGTCGTCTACACACCAAAAATCGCTTTGCATATACCTGCATCGTCCCTAAACACTCTTTGACGCTCAGCGCGCGCTATTTCCTGGTACAGGAACATGCCCTTGGCTGCATTCTCTCACTCTCTTCGATGGCGAAGAATCCCTTGCCCGTTACCTGTTTCTTGCTGCACCAGCATACCCACAATCCGCATACCAGCCGTCTGTGGGAACATGGCCTCTATGTCATCAAGGGCCAACAAGAAGGCACCGCCATGCTCGGTATCGCCAGCGAAGGTGATGTGTTTGTCCACGGGGCGAGATCAGCCGATGGGGGCGAACTCACGTTTGGCGAGATGGGTTACGTGATTGCTCTGGAAGATGCTGCCATTTGGGCGCATGATATTGATGTGCCGTGCCCGAATATTACCGAGCACGAGGAGAGCACTGGCTGGCAGATGCGCACGGTAATCTTGCCCTGTACCATTACTCTTACTACTGAAACCTCCGGTCCATCCACGCGCGTTATCAACGCGATCCTGGCCCGTGGTGTGTCTCAGGATGAGTCATATAGGCGTTGGGAGGATGGCATTGAGGAGATTGCGCTGGCGGAAGCGCAGCATCGCTCCGATGATGAGCAATTCTGGAGTCATGCTCCGCAACTCTTTGGAGATTGGCCTGGGCACTGGCGTCGCGGATTGGTCTATGATCTTGAAACGCTACGCATGATCATACGTCCCTCAGCCGGCGTTCAAAAGTCACCTTGGGATGGTATGCAAGTGCAGGCACCCAGAGCTGTTTTAGCTGAAGCTGCGATGGATATGCTTTTCCTGAGCTATGCCGATCCAGACCTGGCTTCTGAAGTTCTCCTGGGACATTTTGAGTCTGCGCCGTACCCAAACCTCCCTTGTATGCGCGAGGATGGTAGCTATAACATGGTGGCCGACGATGGACAGATCTGTGGCACGGCTCCCGAGTGGGGCTTTCCAATATGGTGTTGCGACCAGGTGTTTCGCAGGACTGGTGATATGCAATGGCTCCGTCGCCTCTATCCCGCAGCAGCGGCTTACCTGCGCTGGTGGCTGGAGCATCGCCGCGATTCTGAAGGCTGGCTGGTCTACGCATGTTCCTGGGAAAGTGGGCAAGATGTCTCCAGCCGCTTTGGTCCACAGCAGACTGGCGGTACCATCATCCACCATGTTCGCCCTGTCGACTTGCAGGCGAGCATGGCGCAGGGTGCGGAGATCCTGGTACGCTGGGCAACACTGCTTGCGCAAGAGAGCCCTTTCGTTCCTTCTGTTCTCCCGCTCGATTTTGCCGCCGAGATCGTGTACTGGCGCGGTGTCGCGGATGATTTTACGGTGAAGACGCGCTTGATGTGGCAAGCAGGCTGGTTCCGTGACTACGATTCCGTTGCGCAAGAATGGTCCTCTCAACCAGACACGATGCATCTCGCTCCCGTTTTTTGTGGTACGGCAGACCGGGGTCATGTAGAGCAGCTACAAAGCTATTTTTCTCAGCCACCTCTACATAGCGGCTGGGCTCCTCTTTCCTGGCCGCCAGTTGTCATGACTCTGGTTGGAGCCGCAGCCAATGCACAGATGCCGCTCGCTGCCTCCGAACTTGCCTATCGCTACATTGATGCCTCCTATCGTAGTACTGACAGCCACGAACTGGATGAACATGGAGGACTACCCGGCGTGACGCGTGAATACCGGGCGACTGTGACCAGAGGAAAATGGGGAGCCGTTGACTATGTCAATGCCGGTATCGAAGGATACGGTTGGGGCGCTATAAGTATACACCTGTTGCTACGTTACCTGTTGGGCCTGCGCGAGGAAGAGCCTGGTTGCATCAAGATTGCCCCGGCATTACCACAGGTGTTACGTCGTCCTGGCGCGACCTACCGTGCTGAGCCCATACCCTGGGGAAACTATGTATTGAGTGTCGAATGCATCGTGAAGGATGCGCAATCCTATGCCATACGTATGCGTTGCTCACAGTCGGTTTCACAAGAAGATGTGGAGCTTTCCAGTAGTACAAAGACGCAGGAGCAAACAGCGGAGAAGCATCAGTGTGAATGGGAAGGAGTATGGGGAGAGGAACAAGTCCTCCAGCTCCCTCAACTCACGAAATCTTCGGTGAACCAGATATAGCCGCCTGAGTCTACATAGATACCAACACCTACGCGATGGAGCGTAGTACTGAGCAGGTGGATGCGGTGCCAGGGAGGACCTCCGTCTAATGATGTCTCATTCACCATGCTCTCTTGAATGTTGTGCATTCCCGCGTAGGGAGTAGGATATGGCCCGGCCATGCCAATACATTCTCCGCAGTCTGTATAGCCCGCGAAGCCTTCGTTCGCAATACGCTGGCATTGTGAAAGCCCGTCGGGACAGGTATGGCTAAAGCCACATTTAGTCATATTCCAACTGTGTAAACGCGCTCCTCCAGCTAATGTCGCGTTCCAGGTAAATGCGTATAGCCCACGCGCAGCTCTATCGGAATTGATCAATGCAAAGAGTTGCTGTGTGAGCTGTGTCTCTTCGTTTGTCATTGCTGGTGGAGGTCCATAAGGCGCAGCCCCTGTACCGCTACCGGGTATATTCGTGGGCGGAGCTCCTTGCACAGGCGTGGAGGCCGGTGCCTGTGTAGGCGTTGCTGTGACTTGTGGTGTAGGCGAGGGAGTGGGCCTGGGCGTCGGTGTGGCTTCTTGTCTTTGCAGAACGACCTGGACAGGCTGCGTTGTAGGAGGCTGCTGACCCGTGTGTATCGCATCGCCAAGCGCCGGCCCGGCTGTAGATGCCTGTTTGATCGCTTGCTCACCGCACGCACTAACGAGAATCGTCATAGCAAGTAACACTAGCAGAAGCCATGATTTCCTGAACGCCAAAATAAACTCCTCCTCGGTTACAATCTATCTTTTCGCGACAAAAAACCGTCTCATAGGAGAGTAACACAAGGATTTGGAGATATGCGTTTCTGTGGAATATTTTAGTACTTTCTGGTACAGTATGGTGAAGATACTCCCGTCTAAAGAGCGGGGGCTTGTGTCTCAGCTCCATCGCAACTCACTCTACCTGGAAAGGCGTCGTGCTTTGGCTTCAACGCTTGACACATCAGGGGTAATGACAACAGCCCCGTCCTCACCCAATCTTGTTGGATGAGGAGCGTTCGCATCACAATGTTTCTTGTTCCGACTACATCAGCGTGCAGGGTGTAATGACAATTGTACCGTTTCTTGGTACGACTAGTCTTGCGCATGACACTGCCATTTTGCAATCCAATTTATGTTACAATGGTACAGTGCTGTTGAGTTGTTCTATTAAGAATCAATTCTAATAATTTATAGCAAGGGACGGAGCAATGATGAAGGATTTGAAGGTCGTTTTTGAGAATATATCAGGGAGATTTGTTATGGCAGGGAAAACTTATGGGGAAATGCTTTTCAGTCGGGTTTCTCTTAAGGTATCCAGCACCCGTAATTTATACAAGGCCTGGCCATAGTAAACGGAAATAGACAGTGGTCTTTAGCTTGCAAACACTGGTGTTTTTGCAGAGTGCTTAACTGTCTCTTCATCCACCTTGTTTTTTACCTTTGAGTAGCGTCCTCAATGCTTGAACAGTTTCCTCAACATTCAGATCAGGTACATAAGTCGTTGCACTGATTGACTGACCACTTGAAACCCGTAAATCAAAACGTTGCATAACATTGGAAGTTAGACCATCGTTGAGATTGAACGCGGATGTTTCTACTCCGACGATATCTTCATAGAAGTAAGTACGGGTGCGTTCAAAACGCATTGAACCTAGAGCATTAACATCTCCTGCAAATACTGCTAGATAATGTTCGGTGGGATAAAAAAAGGTAAACCTGTTCACGCTTGCATGTAGACGCCCATCCAGACCGCGTTTGATAAGCACTGGACACCCATGAGATCGATAGTAACTTGCATCGTCTGAGTCGGGCCATACAATGCTGCGTATATAGAGTGGCGTATCTACTTCCACCTCTTTCCACCCATCCAATCCAAGCTTTTGTATACCATATCGCCGTGCTGAATTGCGCCAACTTTTTACCCAAGCCTCATACTCTTCGTCTGTGGGGATCGGCGGTGGTGGTGGAGGAAGGGGCATTTGTTTCTCTAGTGGAGGTGAAGGCGATGGCATGCGAGAAGGCTGTTGCCTTTTCTGTGTGCGCCTGGCAAAAAACCATGCTCCTGCAGCGACCAGAAGTAGTACAATAAAAGCTCCAAACGGATTGCTTATCAATCTGCCTATCTCATTAATCAAGGCAAGAAATGGACAGATAAGGAATATACTCCCTACTATTAGTACGAGAGGTAAAAGTGAAGTCTTTGGTGGAGGCGCGGGTGGCCAATTAAAGGATCTCATGAGATCCTGGGAAGATAACTTACGAGGTATTCCCATACTATGCATATTCACGAAATGTCTCCTTCCCCGCTACACGTATGCTGCTAACGCCAACTATTGCTTACGTAATTGCTGGTTATAATCCTGGAAGACCTGCGGGAGACAGGAGGCGAATAAGGCAAGAATCTCGCGATCTTCAGCATGCATTTGTAACCGATCTGCTTGATGCGACAATTTATTCGCCTCCTCTTTCTGTTTTTTTGCGTGTATACCAGTACGAGCGAAATCTTGTTTTAAGATGGCTAAAATTTTTGTATACGCGAAAAGATTATGCAAGCTACTTGCGCTATATAGTAATTCTTCAACGCGCCTCATCACAGAAAGAACTTGGGCCGATGGCCGCTTTCCAGCCAAATGAATAAGGGCTTCAAGATATTTCAATCTGGCTTGCTCTCGCGTCGATACCTTTATATCGGCCTCTTTCAACAGGCTCATGATCTCTTGATACGCTCCTTCATAATGGCCCCTTGTCATTGTCTTCTCGATACTCTTTAACCGCTGCTTGTACGTGTTTTGCTTATCTTTTTCTTGAAGATTTTGAATGAGGCGTATACGATTGGGGTTGACATTTTTTTTGAGCAGTAGCTGTGGTATCGCATGCTCTGGTATTCCTTCAATCTGCAATGCCACTTTTCCTTGGTCGAATGCTTCCTGCACCGAACGGCCAAATCCAATCGCCTGATAAAATGCAGACGAAAATACGATTGCCGCCTCATCTCCTATTCCCGTTCTCATGCCAATAGCACAATTAATTACATTTGTGATGGCTCTTGCCTGTATCTCGGAATAACAGGCATTCAAAAGCACAACTTGAATATTGTCTTTTAACGCCGAGAACAGCGCTTCTAATGCTGTCCCACTAATGGGGTGTTTCTGTCCTTGCTTACCCAAGAACATTAGCTCTCCAGTAGCACTACCATGACCGCTGAAGTGAACAATATCAGGCATATGTTGATTAAGTGCCTGTAATAGATCATTGGGGCGGGCTGCCCAGATTTGTTGGAAGATGAGGGATTCTCTATGGGTAGAGGCGCGGACTTTGTGCGTGATTTCTCGTATCTCTTCACTAAGTGAAAGCGACTGCGATCCTTTTTCTTTCGGATCTGCTGCTATAAACAGCACCTTTACTTTCCCTGTCTGCTCCGGGAGGTAAGTCATAACCTAACCCTCAAATCGTAAATATATAAAAAGACATGCAGTAGTTATTGTCAAAGAGAATGCTTACTATAGTGGGATATAGTATATGCTTTGCGTTGATATTTGTCTATACCTAAATTTGGTCAGCTCTGCATCCTTTCGGGGGAAACTGCCTCAAATTCATGCGACGTTCCCCCCACAAAATCCGTAAGCGAAGATGGTGGCGATTACGATAGCCATAGGCTTGACACATGAGTGCCTTGGTGCGATTGTTTTTGCCTTTCCCCCTAAAGGATACTGAGCCATATATGATGAGCCGACTCATACGAATTTACATCTAAAAACGGCATGTCAGCACAATTGCGCTCATATCGTCCGGTTTCGCACGTACTGTTGCGCTGCGCTCCTGGTGTGAACGTTGCAGAGAACGTTCAACCAGTATGCGGGCAGTCGCTGTACGAGGAGCTTCGCGCATAATCTGTTCGATCTCTTCATCTACTAGATTATCGTGGATGCCATCGGTACAAAGGAGAATACGATCGCCGGGATAAACTGGAATCTGTTGTGTGTGGATCATAGGGGGAAGTGGTCCGCCGAGTGCCTGCGTGATGCCGCCACGCAGTCGGAAGTAACTAAACTCGATGTCCGATAGCTGGTCGGCACGCATTGCCTGGTCGATACGCAATGCATCTTTGTCGGTGATGATCTGATTCTCTACCAATTTTGCAAGCAGCCCATCGTCGTTTGTCAGACGTTTTAGCGGCTCTTGTTCTCGCAGCAGATAGATACGACTATCGCCCACATGGGCATAGACCATGGTATAACTTCTGGTTTCCGGTTGTCGACAAAATGTTGCCATTGCCACAGTTGTTGCCAGGTCATCGGTACCAGCTCGCCTTGCACCTTCTGTTCGTACACGCTCGTCAGCTTCCTGTATCAGATGCTCCAGGATAGTACAGAGTTCGGGAGAATCACATTGTTCGAGGAAGGTATGAATCTTGCGTCCCTCCTGGTGCTTACTCAGGATATGTCTCCAGGCCTGGTGGGTAGCGCGTGCTGCGGTCTGTGAAGCGATTTCTCCAGCCGCGCTTCCTCCCACGCCATCAAAGACCGCAACCAATCCCGTGAGTTCGTCAACGAGAATACTGTCCTCGTTCCTATGGGGGTGGCGCTCGCAAGCGATGGTGCGCTGCGCATAGGTAAAAGGAGCGAGTGCAAGGGCATGTTTATGTACAGAAGTATGAGTAGAGCGCCTGGTTTTTGTTCTGTGTCGCGGCATCTTCGTCGAATGCTGCCTTTCGATAGGTACTTCAATAACAAAATTTAACTATATAACGTAGCTTTACTTTTTAGTGCCTGCTTCTGATGTATTTCAACACAACGCTACCCACCTCAGCAGGCCGCACGATTGATAGAATATCACATATTTTACAAAACGTCCGTTCTGGAAGCCCTACGGCAAAAGCTGCGGAGAGGAAAGAACGGCGTTCGTAGACGCTCTGCTTGCCGCCCGATACTTCCTTTCACACAGATGACTGCCTAGCAGTAGAAGCGACAGCTTCGTTTCTGTGTGAGTAAGGAGCTTCCTCCCCTGGCGGGGGAGCGGTTTTGGGGGGACCGCTCAATCCCTCACCACTCTGGTTTCCCTTTGTGGGTAAAGTTAGCCTCGACGAGGTTATCAGACCGGCATATCTTCCAGGCACTGGCTTTAACCCCTGCTATGAACCTGTTTAACCTGGAAGTTCTAGAGCAGCACACTGGCTTCGCATGCGCAGGTAGGAACTTCAGCACTCTCTGATAACGTAGCCCGATGGTCCTTGCCGCCCCTATGGGCCTACTAACAAGTTCCCTGGCTGGGTCTGCTCAGGCAGGGCATACAGAAGACAGTCAGAAATCAACCCATCTGCAAGCCCATCCCCTTTAGGGGATGGGGTACCTGACCTGACAATGAATCATTTTGCTTGTTAGAGCAGACTATGAGTGCAAGTATAGCAGATAGCAGATCAAAAAAGAAGGAGTTTGACTCCATTTAGCCTATTCTGTCTTCTCGCAGATCATATACCGCTTTAGATGAGCCTCCCGATTCTGAGAAAGTTCTCGAACATGATGCGTGTATGCTCTCGATAGGTCACGTAATGGGTGTGCCTCTCTCGTTCGATATTTGAATATGCATCGATGCCAACGGTATCGATTATTGACTGCTTGAACTCAGGGTGACCCAGCCAGAGATCAAGTAGATCCGGGTTGAGTTCGATATGATACTGTAAACCATAGGCGCAGCGACCATAACGGAATGCCTGGTTTTCGGTTGTCTCGCTTGTTGCCAGCAAGATTCCGCCAGCCGGAATATCGAAGGCATCCTCATGCCAGTGGAAGACCTTCTGATAACCCGGCAAACCGGCGAAAAGGGGGTCCTTTCTCCCATCTTCTGTAAGCAGTATTTCGAAAAAACCTATCTCGGCCATCGTATGCTGTTTTACCATACCTCCAAGTGTGTCGGCCAGCAGTTGACCTCCCAGGCAGATGCCCAGGTAAGGGATATCTTGCTCGACTGCGCTACGGATCAGCCCTTTCTCTTGCATAAAGTATGGATGCTTTTCTTCCTGGTACACATGCTGCGAACCGCCAAATGCAATAATGGCATCATATACGCCTGGATCAGGAAGTGCTTCTTCCTCAACATTCACGGTATCGCAGTCAATTCCATGCTCTTGTAAAATCTCTCCCAATGCGCCCGTCGGGCACTCCCATACGTGCTGAAGTGCTAAGACCCGCTTCATCTTTTTTTGTTACCCCTGACCAGTTCTACCTGACGTTTCATGTTCAACGGGCTTGCTGCCAGTGCAAACAATCTCTACTCTCCATACCTGTCCCGCGTCCAGGATCAGGGGCCAGATCAGCGTGGCGCAACTTCCCTGGTGCGTGCGCTCAAAGCCTGCTTCCGACCCTGTGACGGTTTCGATAGAGAAGCGCCACAGCATTGCCTCTGCGCTGAGTTCGAAGCCCATGTCTTGCTGTAACCAGGCGTTGCCAATGTGAAATACGCTTACCTGGGGGATCTCGCCCGTGCTATCGAAGTGATTATTTTCTAGCTCGGCGTTCCTTACCTGGTAATATGCTTGCTCGTTGCCCCCGCCTCCCAGCAGATTGAAGTTCCACTCGCTTGCGAAATAAGTGTGTAAGCGTGCCTGCCCTTTGTTTTCAATGTTGTAGCGCACAAAGAGCTTCTCTTCGCCTTTGGGGATGAAGAGGGTTTTCCTGACATGAACTGGCAGCGGACTCAGAGCGCCAGGACGCCGTACCTGTCCATCACGTGTCATAGTGACTGTGATGCCTCTCTCTTCTTGCTCTACGGTGGTTGCATAGGGCTGTTCGACGAAATTGCCCTGATCCTCAAAGCGGGCAGCCGCGAAATCTGCTAATGGCAGCCCCGATGGGAGGAAATGATCGACCAGGCTGCTGCGACGATAGCGGTCAACGACCAGGTATTGATCCAGGTCAGCTTCTTTGGTACGTACCGTGGTATGCGGGGAAGCTGGCTCACTTTCTTCCTGTATATTGCTTGTTTGTATGATACTACGCGATGCAAGCGCTGCCTTGCGCCGACGCTCCTGTTCATACTCTCGCAGCGTCTGGTGATAGCTCTCCATTTGCCGTGTCATGACACTGGTCAGATTGTGTGCGCTACGGCGCAGATCCCACTCGAAGATCGAGCCACCACGGCGGGGATCGATGTATAAGTTTTGTTGGTCGCTCTCGATGAGCAACTCTTCCTGCGTATCACGATCGAAATCAGTGAATTCGTAGTGTTGCCAGGCCGACTGACCATGCAATACTCGTGCAGCCGCGTTTTCGGCCTTGATGAGATGGTGATAGATGGCGGAACGTACATGGGTCATGTAGATACCACCGAACAGGCCGTGCCAGTAGGTGTCGTTGGCCTGTGCTTTCCATAAATGTACCACTCCGTTTTCTTCTGTTGCTCCTGCTGAGTAGACCTGGTCATGCACACGCAACATTTTTTTATGTTGTGTATTGATCTCGGGATAGCGTACGATAAAGTTGCGCCAGAAGCCGCCGCGCATGAATTGCAGGATATCGTCCTGTTTATCATGCTCCAACTGGTGCAGGATTTTGCCGAAGAGGTAGGATTTCTTCGGCGGGAGCGCCCACTCGGTCATTTCAATGTAGGATGAGGTGGGAATGTAGATACGCCCCAGCGCAGGATGGGAGCGCGCGTATTCTCCTAATGGCGTAGTAAACAGCCATGCGCTGTTCTGCTCAAGAGCAGTAAAGAACTCCTCGACCCAGCCTGTATGGCTACTGACGCCCCAGCAGTATTTGTTGGTATCGGGCCAGCTACCAAATTTTTCGCCATCATCGCCCATGACAATAATACGGTTACCGTCAGGCGTCGCCAGTGAGCGCAATGCTGCGATGGTCTCGCCAGCCGGGCGCCAGGGTATCGTGTAGCGCAACGTCTTGCTGGTTGCGTATACCTTCAGGACACTGCTCTGATCCTCGGTTGCATAGTAGCCATAGAGGTCCTGATCCTCTAAGCCCACATTCTTGAAATGGACATCGTCAAGAACCGTCCATTCTATTTCGGCCTCTCGAAGCAGCCGTGGCAAACCCGGTTCCCATACCCGTTCCGCGATCCACGTCCCCGAGGGTCTTATGCCAAAGTCTCGCTGGAGACGCTCTGTCAGACGCCGGATCTGCGCGACTTTGTCAACGTCGGGAATGGACGGCAAAATAGGCTCATAGTAGCCACCGCTTACCATCTCGACCTGCTTGCGCTGGACCAGGGCCACGATACGTTCCAGGAACTCCGGATGGGTCTCTTCTAGCCAGTCTAATAGTGATCCTGTGTAGTGGAGCGAGAGACGTACCCCGGGATGGCGTTCTAATGCCATGATCATTGGTAAATAAGCTTCCTCATAGACCTGTTGAAAGACCCACGGGAAGTTGCCCACCGGCTGGTGGTTGTGGAGCAGTAATCCGAGGTGAACACTGCTGGTGCGCCCTATTGTCATATGTTACCCGCCTGTACAAGAGAGTAGCGCGACGCTTCTATGCATCATGCTCTAAATAAATTTGTATGTCGGTTGCCGTTCCCTTCCAATATATCACATCCGTGACAATGCGCTGCAACCTGCTATATTTTACTACATGCCTTCCTCAGATTTTTTGGCAATGCGCATGTGCTCAAACTAAATAGAAAGTGGAATTGTTCAATCAGATCCTGAAGTTCCATGTAATGGATGCGACCACTGCATTCCTCTTTGTAACCTGTTGATACTAGCCTGATTGGTATATTGCTTTATAGTTCCAAAACGTGTGGCGTTGTATAGACACCGCACGTTGTGTTTGATTTACACGGTTATTGCTAACCGTACGGGCTGAACTACATAGGCCGCTATTCCCTTTGCACCTGCATTCACAAATGCATCAGGCTTACGTTTGCGCAAAATGTTGTAGGCACCGTTCACATCAGCGCAGATCTTGCGTCCATCTTTCGTGCGGTACAAGCGGTTTCTCTTGCCAATCCGCTTGCCGCTAAAGATGTGTTCTTCATCATCATTGGGCTTGTAGGTAGGAATTGGGTCCAGGTCAAGAAAGCTTGCCTTACTGGTGTAGGACTCTTCCTTGACTTCTACCTGGATGCCCACTAACTCCGCTTTGTACGTCAACATGTCAATGAAGCGTGCATGAGGGATCTGCACAAAGTTCTGGTTATTCCTTCTGCCCATACCCGCCTCTTGCTTCCAGAACGGATTTTTCCCAACGATGATGGTTCCTACCCCCTCTTTTGCCAGGAAGTCGATGATGCGCTTACTGGCAGCGTGCAGGTAGTGATTAATCTGCCTGTTGCGGTGGTTCGTGATCTGCTCCATTTGCCTGGTCACACGCTCTCGATCCTCTTTGGGAAGGCACAGCTTCAACGCTTTCATGCGCTTGTTGTACCATTGGTTGCACGCTTTGATCGGACGACCGTTAACCAATCGGGGTACCCACCCCGCACGGTTTGCTGTTATCGCCGCCAGATTCGTGACTCCTAGATCAATCGCGACACAAAAGGATGGGTCTACTTTGGCCTGGACTGGCTCTTTCGTGTGAACTACCTCGACCACATAATAACCGTTACGGGGGACGATCCGTACTTGATCGATCTGCTTTGGGTCTTGTTGCGTTTTCACCTCGATTGGCAACATCGAGGGTTTGATGATGCCACGTTTCAAGCCCTTCTTGCCCTGACTGATGGCCTGGATCGTGTACACAAGCATGTTGCGGCCTTCGGTTTTGTGCTTGTACCTGGGAAGCTTTGGGCGTCCGGTGAATTGAGAGGGGTCTTCTTCATAGGCCGCTTTTGCCTCACGGAACGCTTTCCACGCATCAGCCAGTTGCTTGAGTACCTGCTGTGACACCTTCGCCGGAAGTGCTTTGTACGCTTCATGGGGCTGCATGCGTTTATCCATCTCTTCGTAGGAAAGATAGACTCCTTGATGGATAAACGCTTGACGCATCTCGTACAAACCAGCATTGTAGAGGTTCTTCGATTGGAAGGCGGCGGCATCAATCACGGCATAACGTGGGTCGCTACGATCAATGACGTGTTGTTCTGTCAGTTGCATGATGCCGCTCTCCTTTCGTCTGATTGCTGAGGGTGCTAACGTGTGTAGGTGAGTCCCTGGTCGATGACCCCAACCACATACCCAAGGTTGTAGAGGTAGGAGGGCGGTTCGTCCCCTGTGAGACGAGCTATCTCCTTATTGCGTGCAATGATACGACGACTCAAGTTCCCCTTAACTTCCTCAATCATCTCGTCTTGGGTGAGCGGTGCTTCGTCGTAACTGTCGAAGAAGAACTCATGCCCGACTGCCAACCCTTCCTGAAACTCAGGATGGGCCAGTAAAGCGGACAGTGAAGGGATATTGGTACTACTGCTAGCGGTTTCTGCATAGTTCAACATGCTTCAAGCTCCTTCTCGTGCTTGACGCTAGACATCCTCAGTCCCATACTATGAGGGATGAGTGTCTAGGTTTCTTAACGTAGCTAGACGCTTATCACTGGCCGGTGTTAGCGCATCGGCCAGTCTTGTAGGCTTTTTTAGCTTACGTTGCATGAACATCGCTGTCCATAAAAGAGTATTCGATAGCCTACGAATATGCACTAAGCAAATATGCAGTCAAACAATCTAGAATTATTCTTGGCTATATCATGCTAATATGATAGAATTATTCTATACAGTTGTCAAGACATAAATTGACAAAATTTCTAGTTAGTGGTAAAAGTTAGATAACTGTCTGGAGGTGTGTAGACGCATAGAGATAGACAGACTTCAGAGCTAGGAGTCTATAAGAGTAATGGCAAATGTTACGAAGGATGATTGCATGACTATAGAGCAGGCGATGTCAGAAGTAAAATGCAGTAAGGCAACGCTCTATAACTATATGAACTTTCTTGGCATCCAGAGGCAAAAGTTTCCATTTGACCGACGGGCCTATATTCTAAAATCGGATGTAGAGCGCATTAGACAATTTGTTGAGGAGAACAGAAGCTAAAATGCGGAAAATGGAGGACTGCTCATGCTCAAGAATATCTCTGGTGCTCGCTCTTTGCACCACTATAAGCGCCTGGGGAAGCCCCTTATCCCCTTTCTCCTCGCGTTTGTCCTGCTCTTTACTGCTGTCCCTGTAGTACTGGCCTCTTCTACTTCCTTACATTCCTCGTCTTTGCTGGGTCCCAAAAAGTATTACCTGGCATTAGGCGATTCCCTCGCTTTTGGCTATCAACCTGACCTCAACTTCGATGATGGTTACACCAATGATTTCTTCACTGACCTGGCGACTCATGGGGCCAGAACAGTGGCGAATCTCAGTTGTCCTGGTGAGACAAGTACTACCCTTATCAATGGAAAATGCCCCGATGCATTTCTACGCAAATTCCCCTACGTCGGTTCGCAACTCAATGCTGCCCTCGCGTACCTTCATGTTCTGCGCGGCCAGGTAAGCCCTGTAACACTGGACATCGGTGTCAATGACTTATTGTCGGATATCAATAAAAGCAATTGCACCATCAATGTTGCCAATTTCAGCGCCCACCTTGCCACGCTCGATGCAAACCTGACGCAGACCATTTTACCAAAGCTACAAGCTGCTCTGACGGTAAACGGAATACCTGCAGGTGATCTTGTACTGATGAACTATTATGACCCGTATCAAGATATCTGTCCGAATACGGTGCCATACGTTCAATTGATGAACCAGCATCTGGCCGATGATGCGAGTAGCGTTGGAGCAAGGATTGCGGATGTATTCACAGCCTTTGGCGGCGCGTCAAATTCACATATCTGTACATATACATGGATGTGTAGCGTTTTCAAGGATATCCATGCGCGCGCCAAAGGCTATAGCGTCATTGCTTCGGCCTTTGAGGATGAGCTTGCTTATTAGTTCGGGCTGGACAGATCCTGAGGGGTGGGATTGACGCCCACCCGCTCTATGGCACAACCCGTAGCGGCATGGCTTGCCTGTGCCGCGTGCCAGCATGTCGTTAACAAATCCTCCTGGCGCAATTTCCTATGTGTTATTTTTTGTGATCGCGGAAACTATCGACTCGTTGAGAAACTTAGTATAATCTAAGTCAGCATTTAGGAAAGCGATGGGTAGAGTATAAGCATGATGACAATAAAATTGCTGCTTGTAGATGATCATGGACCTTTACGTAAAGCTCTGCGCGAGGGCTTAGAGGCTACGGGGGTTGTACAGGTTGTAGGTGAAGCAGCGACCGGGCGCGAGGCGGTTACGCGTGCGCTCGAACTGGACATGGATGTTATATTAATGGATGTGCAATTGCAGGATCTGGGAGTGGGTCGTAGTGCTCTGAGTGGCGTTGGCGCGGCTATAGCTATCCGCCGTGAGCGTCCTCGTATGCCAGTCGTGTTTTATTCGATTCAGGACGATGATGAGTACTATCGTGAGTTTCGAGCCTCGGGTATTCTGACGCACTATGCTTATGTGCGTAAAAGTAACTACCTGTTGCCCAGCATGCTCGTTCCTCTGCTGCGTGATGCGGTTAACGGACGTAGCCTCGTTGATCCTGAGATCGAAGATCGCGTGCAGGAGGTGCGCGACCTGGATGAGCAATCCCCGCGTGCCTTATTGGAACCAAACGAGTTGCGCGTGGCCGAGTTGATGGCTCAAGGGATGACGAACGAGCAGATTGCTACCCGCCTGAACCTGCACGATAAGCGGGCCGTGAGCCGCACCAACGGGCGCATTTACGCGTCGTGGGGCCTGAGTGAGAATGCTGTCGATGATAAAGTTGCCCGTGCCAGGGCTACTCTGATTTATACGCTCAATCGTATGATTATGTGGGATGAGAATGGGATTTTCATCAACGCTGCATTCGCAGCTAGCTCTCGCTCAGATGAATGAAAGGAAGTATAGCTTGATAGCATTCATCAACGCTGCATTCGCAGCTAGCTCTCGCTCAGATGAATGAAAGGAAGTATAGCTTGATAGCATTCATGAAAGGAAGTGCATGCCTCTTGTTTCATTACTTGAACCTATCTATCTGTTCCGGACGGTAGCGCTTGCTCTGTCGATCTTTAATCTCGTGGCCTTTCTCTGGCTGGCCTGCACGGTCTGGCTGAATGGGGATCGCAATAGCCTGATTGCTCGTGTGGGTGCGGTGGGGCTGAGCCTCTCCGCGCTGTTCTTCTTTGTGCACGCGCTGCTCATCTCCACGCCACTCACACAAACGGCTGGCCTGGTCACGTCAGAATTCTTGTGGCACCTGATCTGGCTGCCTGCACTGGGAGTCCCATATATCTGGTTTGTAATTGGATTACACTATGCCGCGCTGATGAATGATGGCTGGCGTAAGAGGCGCCCGTTGCTGCTGACCTGTAGTGCGTTGCTCGGTTTTGCGGTATTGCTATTGCTGATCTTCAATCAATCTACGTTCACTTTTAGCGGGACATTGCGACTATTGGCATATAGCGATATATTGAGCAACACAGGTACGCAATTGCTATTACCGCTTGTTCTGCTGCCTGTACTCTTCCTTTGTTATGTGACATTTTGTGCCATCAGCCTGTGGTTCACGCCAAGTCGTGTGGGAAGACTTCTCCGTATCCTCTGCTATGCCATCATTGGTCGTTTGCAGGGTACAACGTTGTTGAAAGGACTGGCCGATGCCTTCTGGGATGACAGAGTCGAAGTTGAGTCATTGGAAGAGCCGCACCTTTCCTGGCACCAGGCCCGACCTGGCCTCTTGTTCGCGGCTCTCTTGATGGTGAGTCTGACGACCACGCTTGGTGTATTGGGTGTCTGGTCCATGCTCAACTGGCTGAAACAGCGTCCTGTTTCCCCTGCCCATGTTCTGCCTCCTGTAACCCTCACCGCGATACCATTCAACCTGGTCTTGCTGGACGTTTTTGCTACTGGCCTGGTCGCGCTCATTATTCTGCTGATCGGCTATTCTATCGTTCGCCACGGCATCCTGATTGAGCGTCCACTGGCGCGTCGCGGCTTCTTTGAGCAGTGGCGTGGTATCGTCATTGTTGCGACCACCATTGCTATCTTTATCGCGCTTCTCGTTATCCTGACGCGTAGCAACCTGGGCGGACTCTTGTTGATTGCCTGTCTTGCAACCGGTGCCTATGCCCTGTTCACCTGGAGCAGTTATACCGCGCACGATCGCTACATTGCCCTGCTAGGACCATTCCTGCGCAGTACTAACGCGCGCCACTGGCTCAATACCGACTTGCAGAAAACCGAACAAAGCATGGAAGATCTCTTTTTCCACCTGTGCAATGACGTCTTGGAAGTGCAATGTGCACGTCTTATCGTGCTAACCGGAACGGTAAAGCGCAGTTTCGATTATCGCTGGCCTGTCGAGAAGGGACAGGAGCGCGCAGAAGAATTGACAATGGTTCTGCGTGAGAAGCGCCTCCCATCATCGTATCCTGCTCATCCCTATAGCAACCAGGAGATGATAACCAACGCGAGTGCTTACAGGATCAGTGTAACGTGGAAGGGCCAGCCCATTATCTGTTGGGTATTGCCAATCTATGATGAATTTGGGCTGGTCGCAAAGCTCTATCTCGGACCTCGTCAGGATAGAGCTGGCTTCACTGACGAAGATATGGACCTCGCCCACGCCTGTGGACAACGTATTCTAGATACTCTGCGCGACCACGAAGCAATGCTTACAGTAGCGGGATTATTGAAGCGGCGCATCGTAGATGTAAAATTGCTGGGTGCGCAACAGCGTCGTGTCCTGCACGATGAAATCCTACCTCAGATGCACCTTGCTCTCTTACGCCTGGAAACCCTGCGCCCGTTCATCCAGGGCCAGTGCGACGAAAATACTCTCATACGTGCAGAACCCGCGCTCAACGAAACCATAGAAACCATAACTCAAGCTCACCGTCGCCTCGCCGCCATGATGCGTGCAACCACCACCAGCGCTCCGCACCGCCTCGAACGCGATGGTATGATGCATGCAATCCACACTATGATCGAACAAGACTTTCAGCAAGCATTCGATGAGGTCGAGTGGGCCGTCCCCGAAGAGACCGCCTATCGCATCGACGAGATCGTCCCTCCAGCCATCGCCGAACTCATCTTCGCCGCAGTCCAGGAAGCCCTGCGCAATGCGGCCCGGCACGCTCGTGGTTCCGATGTCCACCGTCGCCTGCGCCTCACTCTCAAAGCCTCCTGTAATCCGCATCTGGAAGTCATAGTCGCGGATGATGGCGTAGGCATCGTCTCCGCCAGCAGCTCCACCACCGGAACCGGCGGCGGCCTGCTAACGCATAGTGCGCTGCTGGCTATTGCCGGAGGAAGTTTGACCGTCAAGAGCGCTCCTGGCGAGGGTGTCTCGGTGCGTATTATGTTGCCTGCCGAAGTTCTGCGCTGACGCACTAATGAGAAGTCATGGTAGAAGAAGGAAGGAAAACCGTGGTAAAAATACATATCCTTGGTGGTCCTGGCAGCGGGAAGACGACATTAGCGCAGCAAATATCTTCCAGGCACATCTATAGCAGAATCCATGCGTACGTATCTTGCAGAGCATGGAGAGAATGCTGAACCACCTGATGCAGAACTTTTGTTGATGCATCTTGAAAAATATAGAATTGCGATACCACTTACCGCAGAATTCGTGCGTATGTATCTTGAGAAGTATAAGGAGAAGGTATTTCTCGTAAAAAACAATGCTGATCGAGAGCGTCTGCTTGAACTCCTCACGAAAACGTGACTGTGGTCGGTGTAATGTAAGCGACTGGAAAGAATATCAAAAGTTAGGAGAAAAAGGAGAACCAGCCATGCTATTGATTACGGGAGCTACAGGCTATATTGGGCGACACCTGCTGGCTCGCCTTGTCACTCAGGGCGAACGACCACGCTGTCTCGTGCGCGACCTCCAGCGTGCCGCAACTATCCTGCCAGCCGACAAGGTCGAATTTGTGCAGGGCGACACGACCCAATCTGCCGTATTAGAATCTGCTGTACAGGGTATCGATACCATTGTCCATGCCGCGTTTGTGACGGCAGACCGTAAGGCGTTATCGAGCAACTATTACGAAGAAACAAATGTACACGGTACATCCAACCTGATCGCAGCCGCCAGATCCGCGGGCGTAAAACGTATCGTCGAGATCAGTGGCCTGGGCACCAGACCCGATAAACC
>WNFY01004908.1_pt1 | contig 26744 bp, 17 predicted proteins | sample 5400091 | NCBI WGS metagenome assembly WNFY01 (sample SAMN13153364, study PRJNA577476) | soil metagenome | isolation source: 60 cm soil or saprolite under grassland replicate 1 | place: USA:California | collected 2016-06-15 | reverse complement strand
GGCAGATTCATCAGCTCGCTGCTGCCCACGCTTTGGCCTAAGTCAGCTTGCTGGGTCTGCAAGATTGGCGCATTGGCTTCTGTAACAGTAACCGACTCATTCGATTGGCCCACGGCCAGCGCCAAATTCACTTGCGGAGACGATCCCACATCAACCGTGACCTTCTCGGCGATGGACTTCTTGAAGCCCGATGCTTCGGCCTCGACGCGATAGGTGCCGATGGTCAAATAACTGGCGACATACACGCCTGCATTGTTCGTCTTTGAACCGACCGTGACGTTTGTATCAACGTTCGTCACGTTCACGCTTGCGTTTGGAACCACAGCCCCGCTGGGATCGCTAACCGTTCCGGTGATCGTCCCATAGAATTGTTGCGCTGCAAGCGGAAGCGCGACCAAGGCAAGAAACAACGAAATTAGCACAACTCCCGAGACTAGGTGGGTTCGGTTCACAATCCCTCCAAAAAGAAGTGAGACCGCGCTTTATTGCGCAGGATTCGTCCATGCGAAATATCATGTGCGCGGTGTTCGCACCTCAATCTGGCTTGTACGCGCCCTAAATGCTGTCTTTCAAGGCAGTAACGGTTATGCAAGTGGTTATGGAGATTGACTAGCCATTCCCAGGACAGCGACGGGTTCAGGAAACTTTGGATTCTGAGATTTCGTGGTCTAGCGAGGGGTGCTGCGTGCGGCCCGGATGGGCCGGGCGGCTATTTTGGCATTCGAAAAGGCGAACAATCCTCCGCGAAAGGTGCCAACTAACAAGAGTTTGGCCAAATTTGAAGTCAAAAATAACGGTGATTATCCTGGCAAGTAACCGTTAATTGGACGCCAGGCACTCCCAGGCGGGTTGCGTTGACTACTCATGGCAAGGAGTGCTATCGTTCGGCTGTAAAATTGGGCTCGGGCGCATTCTACATACGCACTCTTCCGCTCGGTGGCTGCAGTGACAACCTTACACAGCCCGGTGGCCCTTCCGATCTCCCTCTTCGAGAAGCGCGAAGAACTGCGCCGGATTCTTGAAAGCAAACACTTCGCAGGCTCACCGCGGAAGAGCAAATTTCTTGAGTTTGTTTCGGAACAAGCCTTTCTCGGCAATGGCGATAAGCTAAACGAGTACTTGATCGGCGTGGAAGTTTACGATCGGGGCGCAGGATTCAATTCGCAAAAAGATCCAATTGTGCGCGTACAGGCGCATGAAATCCGCCGTTTGTTGAAGAAGTATTACGAAGATGAGGGCAAAGACAGCCTGATGAGGCTGGAGCTGCCTCCCGGCGCATATGTTCCAGTCTTCGTGAGGGTCCCGGCCGGGAGATCGGAGGTTGCTGAGCTAGCGACATCGGCCCTGATTCCTCTATCTCGCCGACGAAGTGGCTTGCACCTGGCACTCACTTTGAGCTTGGCGGTGGTCTGCGTCGTTTTCGGATCAATCTTAATTGCACGTAGCAAACAGGTGGTGAAAACCGCGCAGTCTTCGCCGGCCGCAGGATTGCCGGATGGGCTTGATTGGTTCTGGCGTCCGTTCTTTCCACCGGCGGGGCCGCCCCTGATTGTGATTCCTAACCACCCACTCCTGCGAGCGGCGCATGACGGAGACAGCGCTCAGACGTTGGCTAGTGGCCATGAGATACCAAAGTCCGAGCTGCCGGAATTTCGCGATACGATACATTTTCGAGAGCTGAAACACTTTCGCTTCGTTCCTTCCCTGACCGATTTCACATCTGTTGGGGAAACAATTGGAGTTGTCCGATTGTGCCAAATGTTTTCCCAGATCGGCCAGCAGTGTCGCTTGCAGCAATCGCGACTAGTAAACCTGGAAGAAATTAAAGCAAACAACTCAATTCTGTTAGGAGGGAATCAATCCTGGAGCGGTAGGGTTTTTCTCAACGATGAAGGCTTTCGTTTCCAGAGTGGCATCATTTATGACCGGAACCCTCAATCCGGCGAAAAAGCGGTTTACAAGCCGGAATTTGATTCGGTCACGAACCAGCTCAGGCGTGACTATGCACTCGTACTAATGCTCCCCAACGAGCGGAGTGACAACCGCGTCCTTCTAATATATGGCGTTTATACTCAGGGGTCGCAAGCGGCCATCGAGTACCTGACCAATCCCGAGCGGATGTCGGAACTCCGCAAGGCCCTAATGAACCTTTCACCGGATCACAAGACTGTTCCACCATATTTCCAAGCCATGCTCACGACGACAGTAGAGAACGCCGTTCCCGGCAATTGTTCGCTGGTTGCGGTGCGTGCGATTTCGAAGTGAAGGATTTTCCGGTCAGGCTTTTTCTTCGTCTCCGATTTGCTCGCGGTTAGTCTCGACTGTCGGCCGATCAGTCTATCTCGTTTTCCAATTCCTCTGAAAACGAAATCGGGGCTGAGACTGGAAATCGTCAGGCGCGCGCCTACGTGACGAAGCACGCGATCTAATTTTTGGCGAACCACAAGATCGGCAAGAAGCTAGAATTAGATGTACCCGTTTTTGTACCCGGTGCTGGCACAGTGGAGCGATGCCTCATTGTGCTGGGCGTTTCAGTCCCGGGGCGACAAGTGCTTTCGAATGATCGGGGAAGGCTGAAACTCAAAGGATTAACTATTGAAGTGCAGAAAGCGTGTTTGCGGATGGTGTGTCTGCCAATTCCACCACTTCCGCTTTAAAATCAAAAAGTTACAAGAGATTTATTGCTAGATAAAATATCTGCCAAGCATCAATCGTTAAGCAACACTGCCACATTGTCTTAGCAGCAATAGCCTCAAACGCAATCGGTGCCTGCACCGGATTTTGCACTTGCATCTTGCACCCTAGTCTACCGGAGGTCAACGCAACTCAGCGAGAGCCGGGCGGTTCAGGTTTCGTGATGCACTGTTTAGGACAACCAAACCTACCCTCGCAACCGACGCGCGAAACATCAGCCTTTTTAGTACAAGCGGAAGAATTGTGCGTCGAATTGCAGTGGGTTGCAACGGCTGTGTTAGAACGGTACCGTGTTCATCGCCTGCTGAGCGATGTGTGTTGGGAGCAGGAAGGTCGCCGGATTGTGTGTTGACTCCATACTTCTATACGGGCACAAGATGAATCATTTCTGGATAGACTGCTGCCCCGACCCGGCAGAGGCCTGCCAGCTATCGTAGTATGACTTCAACGGCATTCGAAGTTTTGGGCATCTTCCGTATCGCCCTGTCCTTTATACTGCGGATGCATTGGATAAGGGCATAAGGGACGACTGCGCCCGGGAAACGCTTTGCCTGTGGCGTTCACCGACATCGGCGATGTTCCTTTTTCAACCCAGTTGACCATTGCGCCCAAGAGATCAAACTGATCAAGGGCTTGGCCGCCTCCGCAGTGCCCCATTCCTGGAACAAAGTAAAATCGGCTCCATTTCGACACTGCTTCTATGCCGCCATTGGCGACGGCCATGTCTTTGTAATAATCGAACGTGTCAAGCGGCGAGAACCATGGATCGCTGTCGCCGTGGTAGAAGATCAGTTTGCCGCCATTCTCGGAAAAAGTTGCTAGGTTTGTAGACATCGAGTCCGTTAACGGCTGGATCCCCGCCAAAGCTTCCTTTTCGACATCGACTTCCAGGGCTGTGGTTGCGGGTCCAAAGATGCCAGGACCGGGAGAAAGTATTCCGCGGATTGGGCCACTCGCTGTTATGGCGACATCGTATAGAAAACCGGGATAGACCGGGATCCCTTCCGACGTCTTTGGGCCACCCATGGCTTTCTTAATCGCAGCGACCTTCTCCGGAGCCAGGCAAGATTCAGTCTTTCCGCTCTGGCATGTCAGCTCGGCGGGATCGAAATCGCATCCGAGCGGGTCGGAAATCATTCCATCGGCTACGCCATCTTTCACATCGCATTTTTTCATCAGAGCGTCGATGACTAGTTTGCGATCGCTGCCGGTAATTGCCTCGGTGATGAGCGGCTTGCCGGCTGAGTCTTTGGGCGCGATTTGGTTGAATGTCACGGGAATCCATTTGCCGATTGCCAGGTTAGAAAGTCCGGTGCGCATGGCCGGATCGCCGACGATGATGCCGTCGAAGACCGTTGGGTAGCGCTGAGAAAGAATCATGCCTTCGCGGCCGCCCGTAGAACATCCGGAGAAATAAGAAAACGCCGCCGGCTTTCCGTAATATTGCGCGATGATTTGCTTGGCCAGCGCGGCGACCTCAGCATTGGCGAGATATGCAAAATCCAAATACGCCTGCTGATCTTTCACAAAGGCGAAATCAAATCCCGGGTGATGGCTCTTATGGCCGGTATCAGTACTGACCACCGTGAATCCGCGCATCAGAGCGGGCGTGTCTCCGGCGGAATTCAAACCAAGCGGCGGCATTATGATGCCGTTACTGCCCGCGCCGCCTTGCATCAGAAAATCGCCATTCCATTTGTCGGGCATAGCTAATACGAAGGTGATTCCAAATTCTTCCCCATCAACTCCCGTTCGGCGATTCATTACGCCCTCCACTCGGCAATACGCCGGCAGCGGCGCGCTATGACCAGGACCCCACGGATTCGGTTCGGTTGCGCCTGCAGCAATGGCTGCCGATTTGGTAATTTCGACGGCAGGGGCTTTGAAATTCATCAAACCCGCGCATGAGTTTGACTGCTGCGCCGAGGCGCAATTGACCGCCGCAAACGCCCAAAGCATGTTTCTCAGGAATTGCGAACGCATCATGCCTCGTTTCTCTAATAATGTCGCCGAAAAGCCCAACAAGAATCGCAAAACTATTCCGGCAGTATAAGTCTGCCATTGACCTCAAAGTTTCCACTGGCCGATGGTGCGCCGGTTCCGGGCTGGCCTCCGCCGACTGACACTGTGTACTTGCCTTCCGCCACCATGATGTCACCGAGATCGGTTACTATGCTCAGATCGCGTGGGTTCAAGTGAAACGCAACTTTTTGACTGGCGCCCGGTTCCAGATGGACGCGCTGAAATCCGCGTAAGGCGCGGATCGGCGCGCCTGGAACATCAGGAAACTTCAGATAAAGCTGGACCACCTCGTCCCCGGCAAGCTTTCCGGTATTCGTCACTGTAACGGACGGCTCCAGCGGATCTCCGGCATTGATCGTCGAGTTCGGCAAAGTTAAATCGCTGTAACTGAACGTCGTATAGCTAAGGCCATATCCAAATGGCCAAAGCGGCTCGCCTTCGAAGTAGCGGTAGGTACGTCCCTTCATTAAGTAGTCCTCAAAATGAGGTAGCTGGTGGACATCCTTATAGAAGGTCACGGGAAGCCGTCCGGCGGGATTGTTTTTGCCGCTCAGGGTCTCGGCAATTGCAGCACCGCCTTCTTCGCCGGAATACCACGACTCGAGAATGGCGTTGGCGTGTGCCTTCTCCCAGTTCACGCCCAGCGCGCTACCATTCATGAGCACGACAGCCAGGGGCTTGCCAGTTGCGGCCACCGCCTGCATCAAGTCTTCTTCCGGTTTAGGCATTTCGAGATTGGTGCGGTCTCCGCCGGAAAATCCGGGCTGATCGACCGGCATTTCCTCGCCTTCGAGGCGGCTGGTAATTCCCACGACGGCAACAATCACGTCTGCATTCTTCGCCGCTGCTACGGCCGCAGGATCTGGAGCATTGTTTACCGGAGCCCAAATGAGCTGCGCCTCCGGTTTACCCTCATTAAACCTGGAATAACTCACTTCCAATTTCGCGGGACGCCCTTTCTCCATGTGGACCTGACCCATATGAGTCTGTTCGCCCCATCCCTGTGCAACCAGTTTGTCGTCCACTGATACGCGCACAAAAGCATTGGCCTTAATACCAAGTAAATAATCGCCAGTGGCGCTGGCATGGAGAAAACCGCTCCACTGCACGGCGAGGGTCTTCGTGGCACCCTTCGCTTCTTCCGGAAGGTTCGCCTCAGTCAATTTGACCGCGGGTTCAAGTCGCGAGACGAGCGGCGTACCCTTGGCTTCGAAACCCGGGCGCGAGCTGTATTCGGCCTTAAGGCCCGGCTTACCATCCGGAGTGGTGAGAGCGGACGCAGGCACGGGATCCCCCTGCTGCGAAAGGAACTGGGTACCAGCAACATAGGTGATCTTCGCGCCGGGGAACTCCGCTTTCATTCCCTCCAGAACACTAACGGTATGTGTGGGCGTTCCGTTGTAATTGCCAAGCAGGACCGCAGTCTGGTCTGCCAACGGCCCGACGACGACGATGTTCTTGGCGGATTTGAGTGGCAGCACGCCATCATTCTTCAGCAGCACCATGGCTTCATTCGCCATGCGCCGGGCGAGTGCGCGATGATCGGCGCTGTCAAGTTCGCTCTTTTCAATCTTGCTGTATGGCACTGTCTCCGGCGGGTCGAACATGCCGAGCCGGATGCGGGCAGTAAACAACCGGATTAGCGCAGTATCAACCGCGCTCTCGGGAAGATAGCCCTGCTGCACCGCCTCCACATACGGCTTGTAATCGTGGTCGTCCGTGACCTTGCCCGGACCATCAATGCACTCATTGTCCATGCCTCGTAGCAGGGAGATCGCCGAGGCCTGCGGCTGCGTGGGCCGGTAATGGTGGTCTCGGAAAATATTGCGAACCGCATCGCAGTCCGAGACTACATATCCTTGAAAATGCCAAGCCCCACGAAGTGTGTGCTGCAAAAGGAACTCATTTGCGCACGCAGGTTGACCATTGATCGCGTTGTAGGCGCACATGACAGAACCGGCATGGCCTTCGACAACCGCAGCGCGAAATGCCGGCGTGTACGTGTCCAGCTCGTCGTGCTTGCTGACGTCGATGTCAGCGAAATGACGCGTGGGCTCAGGCCCGCTGTGAACAGCAAAATGCTTGGGCGTAGAGATAACTCGAAAATAGTGGGAATCGTCTCCCTGCATACCGGTGACGAACGCCACAGCCAGGCGCCCGCTCAGGAAGGGATCTTCTCCATAGGTCTCCTGGCCGCGGCCCCAGCGCGGATCACGGAAGATGTTGACGTTCGGAGCCCAGAAATCGAGGCCGCGAAAGAAGCCTGAGTTGCCATCCTGTAGAGATTGGTCGTGAACGATCCGGCCCTCGATGCCAATTGCCGTCGCCATTTCATGAATGCGCGGCGTGTCGAATGTTGCCGCAAGGCCGATGGGCTCGGGGAACTCTGTTGTGCCGTCGGCGACGACGCCGTGCAGCGCCTCGCTCCACCAATCGTAGGCTGGAACTTTGAGGCGCGGAATTGCACGCGCCTGATTCACCAGCTGTGAGCCTTTCTCCTCCAGCGTCATGCGATGGACCAGATCCGTGGCGCGCTCTTCAGGCGTTAGCTTGGGATTCATGTAAGGCAAATTGGAATTCTCCTGAGCAGCGGCGGCACAGGCCATGAGAGTTATGCAAGCAGTCAGGAGTGTCTGAATGAGGGTTCTCGAATAATTCATATCGTCTTTACCTTATTGAAAAAGCCTGGGTGCAAAGTCCTTCAGATCGCGACGCCACGTCTGCCATTCGTGGTCCGTCCCTGGCGACTCGTAGAAAACGTGCTGGACGTTCGCGTCTTGCAGCGACGTGTGCAACTTCAATAGCCCCGTACGCATTCTCTCCGGTTCCTTAGAGCCGACACCAAGCCAGAGCAGGTGAACTCTCTTGGCGAACGCAGTCGGATCGGCAAACACCCCGTTGTAATCGGTTTTAGGATCCAGTTTCCGGTCTCCCAACACCAGCATCCCGCCCGCTCCACTGAATCCGCCAATGTGGGAGAAAAGATCGAGATGGTTGAGGGTGATCTGGAATGTTTGCATTCCTCCCATCGAAAGGCCAGCCATGGCGCGGTGGTCGCGATCGGAGAGTGTGCGGAAATTTGAGTCGATATATGGAATCAGCACCTGAGTTACGTCGTCCTCGAATGCTGCTGCCATGTTTTGCATCGCCTTCATCATTTCTGGAGAACCAAACGGTTTTCCGGTCAGATCAGGAGGAGTCTGCCCGGCGCGCCGCGCGTAACCATACGCCATGACTATGATCATCGGCTTGCAATTGTTGGTCGCGAGCAGATTGTCGAGGATGAAGTTTGCGTGCCCTTGGCGGATCCATCCGGTTTCATCTTCGCCCGCGCCGTGTTGCAGATAGAGCACTGGATAGCGCGCCTTGATCTGCGTGTCATAGTCGGGTGGCAGATAAACCAGTGCGTGGCGCCACGTCCCCGTCACCTTCGAGTTGTACCAGACCTCGCGTACTGCGCCGTGCCGCACATCCTGAATTGAGTAATAGGTCGAGCCCGGTTCCGGTACCTCGACCATACTCGTGTACTTACCTCCACCAAAAAACGCACGGCTGTTCGTGTCGCTGACCTCCGCACCATCAATGATCAAGGTGTAATAGTGCAGGCCGGGAACGAGCGGCGGTGTTGTAACCATCCAGAATCCGTCGGGCTGCTTTTCCATATCCACTTTGGGCCCACTCCAAAAATTCAAGCGGACTTTAGTGGCATCAGGACCCTTAACACGAATCTGTACTCTCCCTGTGCTGTCAACTCGGGGATACTCCACTCCCCAGACGTTCGTGTCAGCGGGATGAAAATCGCCCGGTGCTTGTGCACAGCAAAAACTCGTTAACAACAAGACCAATATTCGCAAGCACCGCATCGGTTATCTCCTCGTCGCTGATTGACATCGAATCTGAGCCATAGCGGTAGAACGCCATGTGGATTGCCAGTACCTTCAAAGTGGAAAGACTTGCCTCAGTTTGTTTCACTGTTCAATTGAAAGGACGGTTACGGACTTGGGCTGAGCTTTAAAAATTAGCTTGCCATTTTGTACCTTCACTGAAATTGGTTTCGGCGCGACTGTGTTTGGTGCGTCGAAAGTGTTGACGCTATCTACCTTCGGCGCGGTTAGGATTTCCCCGGCAGCAGATTTGGCCATGACGCCAGCGAGGCTTGCTTCGATCTCGACTGGCTGGTTCGGGTCGATGTTCGTAATTTCCAACCACAACTTGCCGTTAGTGTCCTTAGCTGCAATTGCATCCACCCGCGGCAACGTGATGTTCTCGTGCGTGTAGGTGCCGGCGTCAAAAGTCACAGGCACGAACGTTGCGTCCTGGAAGGGCACATACATTTTGAAGACGTGATAGGTCGGAGTCAAAGCCATCTTTTCTTTGTCAGTCATGATCATTGCCTGAAGCACGTTGATCATCTGAGCGATATTGGCGCCGCGCACGCGGTCGGCATGCCGCGCAAAGATGTTCAGATTCAAAGCCGCGAGAATCGCGTCACGAATACTGTTCTGCTGGACCAGGAAGCCGGGATTGCTGCCCGGTAACGGAGCGCACCAGCTGCCCCATTCATCCACTACAAGCGCTACCTTCTTCTGTGGGTCGTATTTGTCCATGATGGCCGAATACTTATTAATAAGACCGTCCATCGTTAAAGTTTCCCTAAGGAACTGCGCGTACTCGCTTTCGCCGAAACCCAGAGATTTATACTTATCCTGCCAACGCACCACCGTGTATGAGTGCATCGAGAGCCCGTTGATGTCCCAACTCCAGGTATGCTGCTGGTAGGCCTTCATTACCGCTTCCGTCCAATCGACGAAACGAGGTTCAGCGCCGCCGGGACCCACCGCGAACTTCAGCATCTGGTCCTTATCCTGCTGCGCCGGATTGTAGTTGCGGACGAAGCGGCTGTAGATCTTCATCTGGCTCACGTAGTAGTCCGGGGTCATGTTGCCGCCGCAGTCCCAGCTTTCGTTCCCGATGCCAAGGTAGGCGATCTTATAAGGCGCCGCATGACCATTGGCGGCGCGCTCTTTGGCGAGTGTGGTAGTCGTCGGAGCGGTCATATACTCTAGCCAGTCGGCCGCCTCGTGCGGAGTACCGGATCCGACATTAACGGATACGTACGCTTCGGAGCCGATCTGGTCGATGAAGTCCATGAATTCGTGGGTGCCGAACGTGTTGGGTTCAGTGACGCCGCCCCAGTTCGGGTTGAGCGTTACGGCCTTCTGAGGACCGATCCCGTTGCGCCAGTGGTATTCATCGGCAAAGCAACCTCCGGGCCAGCGAATGTTCGGCACCTTTATTGCTTTTAGTGCGGCTACAACATCATTGCGAATGCCACGAGTGTTTGGAATTGGAGAGTCCGGGCCTACCCAAATGCCGTCGTAAATACCGTGTCCCAGATGCTCGGCGAACTGACCGAAGATGTTGCGGTCGATCTTGGCGCCGGTTTTGGATGCATCAACCGTGAGTTCAACTTTGTGGGCGGCTATCGCGGACGCAGTCAGGGCCAAACTCACGAGGACGAAAGTGGCGAGAAGATGACACCCGCGGAATGACTTCCGAACGATTGAGGGACTGGGTTTACAAGCAAGTCTCAATGACATCTACGTTTTCTCCGGTAGTCACGCGTACCATTCGGGAAAGCAAACGGAGCTTTACCCTGAGATTAAGCAAGCCATGTGCGGCCGTGGGAACTCTACATTGAGAGCTCCCTCTGCGGCCGTGACCTTGATGGCGAGATCTGTTGGGTAAAGGAGTTTAGGATTCGTGGCTGCCAACGGGATTTTCGTCGTCGCAGGTCCATCAATTCTCCAGACCGCAAGCAATGTCTGTTCCGGCGACCTCATGCCTAAGGCTACCGGCGCCTGGAAATTTGTTACATCCGACGTTCCGAGCGGATAAAACGGCACCGCCGCGGGAATGTGCTTACGAAGAACTTCCTTATAAATCCGAATGCCCTCGGCAACCTGCGCTGCGGCTTCCGCGGAAAGCGAATCGAGGCGTCCGCTCTGGTGAATGCGACACATCATGGCGGCAACCATGTTAAAGCTTGCTTGATCGGCGTCAGATTTTGCCAGCGGGTAAGACCAGATAGCAAGTTGATCGGGCAAAACGGCTGCGGATGCGCCAACCAGAATCATCGGGACCTTCAAATAATCTTCTTGGTCGGTCATCGACTGCACTTGCAAACGGCTCAGCATGGCGTAATCCATACGGCCGCCGCCGCTGCCGCAGTTTTCAATCACCAGATCTGGATAGCGGTTCAGGATGCCATCTAACCAGGCGAGATGAGCACGGTTGTGCTCGAGCAAGCCCTGGCCGAAGCTGTCCGCGTTGAGCTCGGTGCCCAGCAGCGAATCGACGTTGTAATCCATCTTGATGTACCCAACGCCGTAATCGTTGACGACCCGTGCGATCACCTGATCGAGGTAAGCCCGGACTTCCGGATTGCGGAAGTCGAGCAGAAGTCGCGAATTCTTCAATGCCCTTTTTCCGTGACGCACGAGGAACCAATTGTCTGGTTTCTGCGCGAGCACTGACTTCGGCCCGGCCACTTCTGGCTCCAGCCACAAACCGGGAACCATTCCGGCGTGCCTGATCTGATCGAGAAGAGACTTCAGCCCGTGCGGAAAACGTGTCGTGGAAGCTTGCCATGTCCCGAGTGTCTGAGTCCAATCCTCGTGTAGATCGGCATACCATCCGGCGTCGATCACGTAGTATTCGCAACCTGCTTTGGCCGCCGCGGCGATCATCGGCAGCTCGTTCGCTTCAGTTGGGTCGCCCCACAGGCAGTTCATGTAATCGTTGAAAATCACTGCGCATCGCGCATTGTCCTTGTGCGGCCTCTTGCACGCTGTGCGCCGGTATCGTGTCAACGCTTCAACTGCCTCGCCGAACCCGCCGCGTACACATCCCACAGCTACTGGAACAGTGTGATAGGTTTCCCCAGGCTTAATATTTTTCCACGCAGCGGAGTGCAGATCGTCGGGCCCGCCGAGATAGGCGTAAACGTCGTCGGCATCATTGTCGTGGGCCGAAACATTGGAGATCTCCCAATGCCAGGAGCCGTTATGTTCGATTTGCCAGAACCAGATCAGACCAAGCCTTGTGTTTTCGGCCATTGCCATAGGCAGGTACCGCTCAGTGGACCAACTGCCGATGCTTCCCGCTTGCGCTTCAGACCAGCTGGTGCGTTCGTTTTCGACGAAGCCCATTTCTGACGGACGCATCGTATGCCACTGCCCCTCGGCCATCCAGCTATTGACGGCGAGGTGGATTCGAAGTTCACGATCGTAATTTTGTGGATCGGCGAGCCCGTGAAGCATTGTCAGAAAATCGATGCCCACCGGCGAGCTTCCCTCGTTGGTAATTCGGGAAAACCGGCGCACAACCGGCAGCCCGTCAAACGATTCGTAAATGGATTCCACGCGTAGGCGAAGATTTGCGTCGGTGTGCGTGCACACCAGACGCTTCCCTTGGCGAGCGGACTCTTCGCGTTTTCCGGCAAACAGCAAACGCATGCCTGGTTGCCCCACGCACGGCTGATTCCGCGAGGGAAACCTGCCGGCCAAGAACGGCAACTGCCGCTACCCCTCCCGAGAGAAGAAATTGACGCCTGTCTAGTGACATTGAAGTATCGATAACGTTAACGAACCGGACGATTGTAGCAGACGAAAATCCGAGAGAGAGAAAACGTTGGTCCAACCCGACAAAAAAACTAAAACGATTGAGTGTTTGATTTATCACTATTTTGTGCTTGACAACGATCGTGCATCGGAGCTACAAGGTAACCCACAACTTTTCTAATCCGAGTAAGTTATCGGTACAGTTACCAAAAGTTGATGGATTAATCTTCCTCGAGGAAGAAATAAGCCATTGGAGGCTGCCATGAAGCACTCGTCCTCGTCTCACGAGAGCTACCTTAGCTGCGTGAAAAGCCATATCCTTCGCTACGTTGGCGTCCTTTTCGCGTTTGCTCTGTTCGCGTCCCTTACCGCCTTTGCTCAACAAGCCACACTCGTCGGCACAGTCACCGACCCGAGCGGTGCGGTGATTGCCAATGCCAAAGTTACCGCAACGAACGCGGAAACCGGCGTAGTGCACACCATTACAACGAATGAGGCGGGTCAGTACGTCCTCCCAGACGTCCGCATAGGCCATTACGACGTGAAGGCCGAAGCCCCAGGGCTCAAGATCGCCGAACAAAAAGGCGTTGTGCTCCAAGTGGGCGACCGTGCCCGCGTGGACTTCCAAATGCAGGTGGGCTCGACAACGGAGAGCGTCACGGTTGAAGCGACCGCCATCCGCACGCAGACAGATACGGGGGAAGTCAGCAACCTAATCACCGGCCAGCAGATATCGCAGCTCGCGGTCAATGGCACCAGCCTATTTCAGTTGGCTGCGCTGGCGCCCGGAGCATCGAGCGATATTAACAACTACAAGGACGTTCCCGTTGGCGGCGATACCAACGTCAGCTTCAACGGCCAACGCACCGCCCACAATGTTTACATGGTGGATGGTGGTGAGAATTACGACCGTGGCTGCGGAGGCTGTGTGTCAACTGCCCCTTCCAGCGAGGCCATGGCTGAGTTCCGCCAATTGACTTCCAACTACAGCGCTGACTACGGTCTCTCTTCTGCTGGCACCGTCACCATGGTGCTCAAGTCCGGCGGCAGCAAGTTCCATGGCTCGGGATGGGAAAACAACCGCAATGACACCTTCGATGCCCGCAATTACTTTTTTCCGGCTCCAAACAAGAAACAAGAATTGCGCATGAACATCTTCGGCTTCAATGTCGGCGGACCAATCATCAAAAACAAGACCTTCTTCTTCTACAACATGGAGTGGCGCAGGTACATCGACGGCGGGTCAACCAACCAGACGGTCCCCGATCCGGCAACTTACAGCGGCGACTTCAGCTCGGTTACCACGCCAATAATGGTTCCCACGCTATCCAGAGTGGCTGATTCCGTTCTATTTGCAAACTGTCCCGGCGGAGCAAATCCGGGAGTCACGCGAGGCGCGCAATTCCCGGGTAACATTATCCCGTCCTGCATGATCCAGCCGAATGCAACTGCGTTGCTGGGTGCGGGCATTTTCCCGACGCCCAATGGAAGCGTTGACCACGTTAACGGTGACGCGCCCTTCATCGGCGGCGCCAACAGTGCGACGAATCTAAGGGAAGAAATGGTCCGCATCGATCACAACTTCTCCGACAAATTCTCCGTGTTCGGTCACTTCATCGCTGAGCAAATCTCCCAGGGTTACAACACGGCGCAGTGGAGCGGCGATAATATGCCTACGGTCGGGGATACCTTCAACAATCCAGCCTACAGCTACGTCATTCACGCGACACATACCATTAGCCCGTCGCTTGTCAACGAAATCGCCTTCAACTATAACGGCAACCGGATCCACATCATTCCCTACGCAGCCACTGGCTTGGCGAGCCTCGCGCTTCCGAGTGGGTACGATGCGACAAATTCCCGCCTGTTCACGGGGCCGAATAACTTGAGTCGCATCCCCAACATTACCCTCAACGGACAAAGCGGCGCGAATTTCCAGATCTCCAGCTGGCCGTGGGCCAATGCCGCCAACGATTACCAGATCCGCGACGATGTCTCCTGGACGAAAGGCGCTCACCAATTCAAGATGGGCGGAAGCTGGTCCCTCTATAAGAAACTTCAGGATCTCTTTGGTACAACTCAGGGTGCTTTCACCTTTTCTGGCTTGGCCAATGAAGGCACTTACACTGGAAATAGCTTCGCTGATTTCCTGCTCGGCACCACCTGCAGCGGCTGCAACAATGGCGGATATGAGGAGCTTGCCGTGCAAGACCACGGCCAGTGGAACAACGTTTCCTGGGCTGCTTATGTCCAGGACAACTGGCGCGTAAACAACAAGCTCACCCTGAACCTCGGCCTGCGCTGGGACGGGATTCCGCACGCCTACGAAGCCAACAACCGTATGGGGAACTTCTATCCTTCCCTTTATGATCCATCTCAGGCTGCTACGTTCGACATCAATGACAATATCTGCAGCAGCGCGGCGGATCCTAATTGCGCCGGCGCGAGTCCGGGCCTCGGCACAAGCCCGAACCCGATCCTGGCCGGCGTTCCCTTGTTCCTAAACGGAATAGGAATTGAAGGAAAGAACGGCATACCCAAGGGTTTGGTGAACAACCACTGGGCGACCTTCGGTCCCCGTTTTGGCTTTGCGTATGACCTGACTGGCAGTGGCAAGACGGTCGTTCGCGGCGGATTCGGCATCATGTACGAGCGCATTCAAGGCAACGATATGTACAATGCCGGTTCGAATATTCCGTTCAGTCTGGATGTGAAACTGACCGGCGTGGAGTTCCAGGACCCGAATATCAAACTCAATACTGGCGTTGCGCCCCCCTTCCCTATCAATCCCGCCAGCATCACTGGCTTGGCCATCAACAACTACAAGCCGACGACCAGCACTCAATATAGCGCTGGCGTTCAGCATTCGTTTGGTCCCAAGACGGTTTTGTCGGTCGCATACGTTGGCAATGTGAACCGCCATCTGAGCGATTACCGCAACGTCAATCTCCCTTCGCTCAGTGATCTGGTAACCTTGAATTCACCTAATCCACCTTTTCGATACCAGACAACGCCCAGCATTCCGTATAAAGGGTTCACAACCCTCAACGAAGCGCAAAACGAGGCGAATGGCCACTACAACTCCCTGCAGATTGACCTGAATTCGCAAGCCAGCAGGGACCTGCAGCTTCGCGCTTTCTACACCCTTTCACGCTCCATCGATCCATCCACCGGCGGCAGCGGTCAGGACTTGAATGCTGTCTCCAATCCCTACGTGGGATGGCGGTATGACCTTGGGCCGAGCATTTTCGACCGGACCCACAATTTTTCCGCCAACTTCATCTACAGCATCCCCGTGCTCCGCGACAGCTCGAGCCATTTCCTGAAGTCCACGCTCGGTGGCTGGCAGATCTCGGGCATCGTCACAGTGGAGTCTGGCACGCCAATCAATCTCACTGACGGCGGCGGAAACGGCGTCGGCAACGGCAATCGGCCTGACTTGAACGGCAAAATCAACTACGTGCATAAAGTTGTGCCGTGCACCCCTTCACCTACTACCACTTGTGACCCCTACAGGGTCATTCAATACTTCGATACGTCGGTGTTTTCGAATCCTGCAGCCGGCACCTGGGGCAATCTCGGCCATAACGCCCTGCGCGGACCGGGCCGGGACAACTGGAACCTCTCTCTGTTCAAGAACTTCGCCTTCGGCGAAACTAGTGGTTTGCGGCTTAGCTTGCAGACCTTCAATACCTTCAACCACACCCAGTTCCGCTTCCAGAACCTTGATAATTCGGTTAGCGACAGTCGCTTCGGCCAGTTTACGAAGGCCTACGATGCGAGGATTGTCCAGCTCGCCGGTAAGATTTACTTCTAACCTAAACGTGACCCTGGTCCCGCTCGCACTAACCTGCGAGCGGGACCAGGGTGACAAAAAAACCTCAGTCGTTCAGCTGCTCGCACCGAACCAAGTGCGAGCATGTTTATTGAATGGAGTCCAAGCGGAGCCTGCAGTGGCTCACGGGTGAGAAGCAGCTGAAGTTGACAGTATGACTCTGAGTTTACTTTGCTGACGACTCATCGGCAGCAAAGATGTAGGTCGTCAGCTTATACAGCTTCACATTCGCATGCTCGGATACAAGTGCGATGCCGCCATCACTCGCTGGCTCAAGTGCTACGTCTTTCATCCGAACAGGGCGGTTTGAGACGGTGGGAGTGTCCGGGATCGCGCCCCGACTCGCTTCTGAGTCGCCGCCCGGAAAAGGCCGCTGCATGGGAGACTGGGAATTGGGGCGTTGGTCGGATTCATCCCCAGGACTGGACGCCGGAGACCCATTCGGCAGACTCTCTATTGCCTGCGCGGTCGTGGGGAAATACAAAGGCATTAAATAGGCCTTGAGGGGAGACCATCCGCCATTCCAGCTTGCTTTGTCCATGCGGATCTCGAGCCGCGCTCGGTCCTTCGCGCTCTTGGCTTCGGACTCGACAACTACTCCAGATATGACGGCGTTCCTGGGGATTACCGTGCCATTAAACAGAGTGGCGGCTGCTAGTTTCGCCTGGATCCTGGTTCCAACTGGGGTCTTTCCGGTTTCCACGTTCTGTTGCAAGATCACGGGGAACTCATGCAGAGCAGGAGTAGCTGATTGCGCAGGCTGCTGCTGTCCAATCGAGACCGCAGACCAAAAGCCGAGTATCGCCCCCTGTACAACCAACCTTCGAGTAAACATCCATTTACTTCTTTCGCCGAGCGATCTGAGAGGTATGCATTGCAAAGAATCGGATGTGGAGCGCAGGCTACCGCACGAGAGAGTATACTCCGGGGCGGTCAGCTTCCGGGTCCGGCGACTGCTGCAGCACTCGAGCGAGAAGGAAACATTGGCCGAGGCAGCTGACGTTTAGCGCCTTGACCATTCACGCTGGATGTGAAATCTATGTGCGCGCCTTGAGTCGTCCGCTGACTTTGGCAGAAAGCCGTTGGGTTGATCTGCGCACGATTAACTCTGGTTGCAGCACCACACACTCGGGCTTGGGCAGCATCTTCGAGGTCAAAATTCCAAGGGCAATACGTGCAGCTTCCTCGCCGATTCGCCGGCTGTGTTGATTGACGCTTGAAAGTGGAACGCTCAGGGCATCGTCGTAGTGGAGATTTCCGCAGCCAATAACGGCGATGTCGTCCGGGATCCGCAATCCCTGATCTAAGGCGTAATTCATTGCGCCCATGGCCAAAGGATCATTAAAACAGAACACTCCGTCAGGTCTAGACTTCAGGCTGAGGAGTTCGCGCATTGCTTCTGCACCTCGTTGCCGCGTTTCGACGTCTCCCTTAGTTTCGGCGATGATGTAGTCATCACTGACTTTCAAGCCTGCTTGGGTCAGAGCCCGCTTATATCCTTCCACTCGACGAATACTTGGGCTGGTTTCTGGCCCTCGAATGTGCGCGATTCTTTTGCAGCCAATGTCGATCAAATGCTTTGTAGCAAGCATTCCGACTGCTTCGTCGTCTACTCCAACGAAATTTGCTGCGAGGCCAGGTAAAGCGCGATCAATCAGCACGTAGGGGGTTTTCTGTTTCTCAATACGAAAGAAGAGATCAACGGTAGAACGGCAGGACGCAATGATCAATATGTCAAGCCGGCGTGCCAGCAATTGATTGATCTCTTGTTCCTCAAGGTCCGGATCTTCTTCAGAGGAGGAGATGATCAGATAGTAGCCGCTCCCCCTCAACACATCAGAAAGCGACTTGGCGATTTCTGCGAAGAAAGGATGGAGCAGATCCGGAACCACCAAACCGACCAGATAGGTGCGTCCGGTGACCAGGCTCCGTGCCGCCAGATTGGGCTGATAATCAAGCTCTTTGACCCGGGCTAGAACTCGTTCGCGGGTCTCGTCTCCCACATCAGGATGATTGCGCAGGACCTTGGAAATGGTGATGACCGATACCCCAAGATCTCTGGCGATGTCCTTCATTCGTGTACTCATAGAGTTGACTCAGTATATCGAAGGCTTAGTTCGAAGGGTGGCATAATTCTTGACATCGTTAACTTTACCGATTATCGTGCTTCGATATGCGTCTCCTTGTACCTTGGCAAATGTGTTTAAAGCTCAATAGAAAAGCTCCCGCTCGGATGACGCAAACCGTGAGGAATCCAGAATGAAGCTTCAAAGCGTGTCGGGGCCGTTGCTTAACGGTTGTGTTGATCCTGGCCTTGTGCCTCGAAGGACTCTTTACACGGGTGCCCAAATGCCGGCCATCGGACTAGGAACGTTTGGGTCAGACCATGTGTCGGCGGTGGAAATCGCGGCAGCCGTGGAAAGTGCCGCCGCGATCGGATACCGCCATTTTGACTGTGCGTCCGTGTACAGCAACGAGCACCAGATTGGATACGCGCTGCAACAGGTGCTGCGCAGCGAGATTAAGCGTCAAGAATTATGGATTACATCAAAGCTGTGGAATGACAAGCATGGCGAGAACGACGTGATCTCTTCCTGCAAAAAATCCCTTGCAGACCTCAGGCTGGCTTACCTGGATTTGTATCTTGTTCATTGGCCATTTCCCAACTTCCATCCTCCCGGTTGTGACGTGACTTCGCGAAGCAAAGATGCAAAACCCTACATCCATGCTGATTTCATGAAGACCTGGCGAAAGATGGAGGAACTGGTCGATCTAGGTTTGGTTCGTCATATCGGTACCTCGAATATGACGATTCCGAAACTAAAACTTCTCTTGCGCGATGCTCGTATTAAACCAGCAGTGAACCAGATGGAACTCCATCCTCACTTTCAGCAGCCGGAGTTATTCGACTTTGTCCGGTCGAACGGTATCGTTCCCGTAGGGTATTCTCCGATCGGTTCGCCAGCGCGGCCGGAGCGCGACCGGACACCTGAAGACAGTTCGCCAGCGCAGGATCCAGTCATTGTCAGGATTGCGAGTCGGCTCGGCGTGCATCCGGCAATCGTGTGCATAAAATGGGCTGTCCAGCGCGGACAGATTCCTATTCCATTTTCCGTCAAGCGAAATCAGTACCTTAGCAATCTTGAAGGCGTGGTGAGTGAGCCTCTCACCGACGACGACATGCGTGAAATCAGCGCTATTGACCGGAACTGCAGACTCATTAAGGGTCAGGTCTTTCTTTGGAAAGAAGGCCAATCATGGGAGGACCTTTGGGATTTCAACGGGGAGATCACACCCGCATGAACTGGGTCTCGACAACCGTGCCAAAGGTCGCAGCCATGGAGACCAAACAGCAGACGATGCGAGCCGCGTTTCTACCTGGTAACGATAAAGTTGAACTCCGCAGCGTGCCTCTTCCTCGTCCAGGTCACGGAGAAGTTCTGCTGAGAGTAAAAGCTTCGACAATCTGCGGTTCGGATATTCGCTGTATCTATCACGAACACCTAGGGAAGGGGCCCGAAGGATATCAAGGAGTAATTGCCGGCCACGAACCAAGTGGTCAGATCGTACAGATCGGGCCTGGCTGCCGTCGCTTTGGTGTTGGCGACCGGGTGATTGTGTACCACATCTCAGGTTGTGGCGTCTGCAATGATTGCCGGCGCGGCTACACATCTCAGGTTGTGGCGTCTGCAATGATTGCCGGCGCGGCTACATGATTTCTTGCACAAGTGAAAAATACCGGCGCGCGTACGGTTGGCAACGTGATGGCGGAATGGCCGATTACATGATTGCCGAAGAGAAAGATCTCATCGCCCTTCCGAATGAGCTTTCTTACGCGGACGGCGCGCAGGTCGCATGTGGGTTCGGTACAGTTTACGAAGCAATTGAAAAAATCGGGGTCAATGGCAATCATTCGGTGCTCATTACCGGACTTGGACCAGTAGGGCTGGCAGCTGCGGCTTTGTGCCGCAAGCTAGGCTCGCAGAAAATTATCGGGATTGATGTCGTCCCCGACCGCTTAGAGTTAGCTCGATCTCTCAACCTCTGCGACGTCGTTCTTCGGTCTGGTGACGACAATGTCGCGGAGGTAAGAAGCTTGACAAATAACAACGGGGCCGAGCGTGCGTTCGACTGTTCCGGTAATGCCACGGCGCGGGCCACAGCAATTCGTGCAACGCGCAAATGGGGCAAAGTTGTATTTGTCGGCGAAGGAGGAACAGTCGAATTCAGTCCATCGCCGGCCATGATCCACGATCAAAAGATCATCTACGGGTCGTGGGTGACCACAACATGGCTGATGGAGGAATTGGTCGAGCGCTTGGTACGGTGGAACCTTCATCCAGCTGACATCATCACGCACCGGTTTGGCTTAGAGGGTGCCGCAGACGCCTACGCCCTTATGGCTTCCGGCAAGTGCGGCAAGGTTGCAGTCTGCTCAGACGAGGAATTGGCACCCAAATGACGCCAAACTGGGAAGAGATTCTTAGGGACCGGCTGCAACTATTCGGGCACCGCAATTGGCTGGTCATCGCCGATTCCGCATATCCTGCACAGACCCGGCAAGGTGTGGAGACCATTGTCGCCGATGAAGAACAAGACACTGTCCTTTCGCGAGTGCTTGCGATTCTTGGCCGATGCCGGCACATCAAGCCGACAATTTATGCGGACAAGGAACTGCGGTTTGTCTCGGAGCAGGACGCCACTGGTATCACGGCGTACCGGCAAAAGCTAGAGAGTCTACTCGATGGGCATCAAATACACTCCCTTCCGCACGAAGAGATCATCTCCAAGCTTGATCAGGTCGGCGAAATGTTTCGAGTGTTGTTGATCAAAACCAACATGCGGATTCCATACACGTCAATTTTTTTCGAGCTGGGATGCGGATACTGGGATGCCGAACCGGAGAGTCGGCTCCGGGTTGCAATGCGATCAAAGAGTCATCGGCCAAATGCTGCAAAACGCAAGGGGCGGTAGTGCTGGTCTCGGAACCCAAACATGAAGGCGCTTGTACTTCAGAAACCAGGGCAGGCATCCATCGAGACGGTTCCGGATCCGGTGCTCACAAACGGAAACCTATTACTCAAGGTTCGGATGGTCGGCTTCTGCGGAAGCGATCTGAATTCGTTCCGTGGACTTAACCCGCTGATCTCGTTTCCGCGGATTCTGGGGCATGAAGTGTGTGCGACCGTGGTTGAGAGTAAGAATGGGTTGCTTGCGGGGACTGATGTCGCGCTCTCGCCTTACACAAGCTGCGGCCAGTGTGCATCGTGCCGGCGAGGACGCCCGAATGCATGCCAGCTCAACCAGACTCTTGGCGTTCAAAGAGACGGCGCTCTCGCCGAATTTATCGTAATGCCTGCGGAAAAACTGTATGCGGCAAAACTCACGCCCAAGGAATTGTGCCTGGTGGAGCCGCTGACCGTTGGCTTTCATGCCGTAGCACGGGGACGAGTGACTGCGGACGACACCGTTGCAGTTTTCGGATGTGGCGGAGTGGGGCTCGGAGCCGTGGCTGCATCGAGTTCTCGCGGCGGAACGACGATCTGTATTGATGTGGATGACGAGAAGCTGGAACTTGCGCAGCTGGCAGGTGGCGCTTACTCGATAAACACCTCGCGTGAGCCGTTGCATGAGCGCTTGCAGGAAATAACTGAAGGATGGGGTCCGGATGTGGTGATCGAAGCCATCGGTACACGAGCGACCTTCCGATCTGCGGTCGAAGAAGTCGCCTTTACAGGCAGGGTTGTGTACATCGGTTATGCCAAAGAACCTGTTACGTATGAGACGAGGATGTTTGTACAAAAAGAATTGGATATTCTCGGGTCGAGAAATGCTCAGCCGGAAGATTTTCAGGCGGTAATCGAGCTTCTCGAAGCGCGAAAATTCCCTGTCCAGCAGGCGGTGAGCTTGGTTGTTTCTCTCGAGGAAGCGCCACAGGCATTGCATTCGTGGAGTGAGAATCCCTCGAGATTCAAGAAAATTTTGGTCGCATTGGACTAGACACAATGAACATTGGCGTGAGCGAATCAACAACCACGGTCCGTCCTGGCATTGCTAAGGGCGGTCTGTTCCGCACTGCGCAAGGGGTAAATCTCGCTTTCACTTTCGTGCTCCTTACCTCGTTATTTCTCTTGTGGGGCTTCTGCAATGGAATGATTGACATCCTGAACAAGCATTTTCAGGACACGTTGCACATCAACAAGGAGCAATCGGGTCTGGTGCAGGCTGCGAATTATCTGGCCTACTTCCTGATGGCTGTTCCCGCGGGATTGATTGCCAAAAAATTTGGTTACAAAGGCGGCATTCTCGTCGGGTTGTCTTTGATAGCTGCCGGCGCGTTCTGGTTCATTCCTGCCGTGAAGATCGGCACCTACTCCGCCTTCCTGCTGGGTCTGTTCGTCATTGCTGCGGGCATGACTTGCCTGGAAACAATCGCGAATCCATACGCCACAGTTCTGGGTGCGCCGGAGGCGGGGCCCACCCGCATCAACATAGCTCAAACCCTGAACGGAGCCGGCTGGATTCTGGGTCCAATTGTTGGCGGACACTTTGTTTTTGCGGGTGCCGGCGGCGCCAATGCCAACGCCGGGCTTACCAGGCCTTACATGGGTATCGGCATTTTTGTGGCGCTGCTGCTGATCATCTTCGCTTCATCGCCGGTCCCGGACTTGCACGTCGAGGATGAGAGCCGTCATTCCGCGACTCAGGATCAGATCAAACCCACAGGTCGGCAGCAGGTGACGATCGCGATCGTGTTGGCAATTGTTTGCGGGCTGCTGTATTTCTTCATCGCTCCGATTCTTGGATTGATCTGGACGCTGTTGCGCCTGAACGAGGCCCTATTTCAGCCGGTGAAGACCATCTTGCTGGTGGGCGCGTACGTACTTTCATTCCTGGTCGTCTCGCGGAACTGGGATATGTTCCGGCGTAAGCATTTCACGCTGGGAATCGCGGCGCAGTTCCTCTATGTCGCGGCGCAAACTGGCATCTTCAGCTTTTGCGTCAACTACGTTCTCGAGAATGATCCGGGAGTCACGCGGTTGCAGGCCTCGCAATGGTTGGGCGGCATTGGTTTCGTTTTATTCATGATCGGCCGTCTGTGCGGCAGTGCGGTGATCAGCCAATTCAAGCCGGATCGCGTGCTGGCGGCTTACACGGGCATCAACGTCGCCCTGGTTGCGGTGACGATGGGCGGCGGCAAACTGGGACTATATGCAATGTTCGCCAGCTTTTTCTTTATGTCGATCGGATTCCCGACCATTTTTGCATTAGGTATCCGCGGTTTGGGCGAGCATACGAAACTCGGATCCTCGCTGATCATCATGTCAATCGTAGGAGGGGCCATAGCCGCGCCCTTCATGGGCCACATCGCGGACCTGCATTCGATGCGAATCGGTTTTGTGGTCCCGCTGGTGTGTTTTGTGTTCGTCACTCTTTACGGCCTGACTTGGGCAAGACTCATTAGGCAGGACTCGCCGCCGCTCACATAACGTCTAGCGATATCGCGTTGTACAGAATGATTGCGATGCAATATTGCAGTTGAGGGAAGGAAACTATGCTTTCGCATTCTTCACTTGATTTATCGCGCTCGATTCGCAAACTTAGCATTTTCTTGCTGGCATTGTGCGCGTTTTCCAATCTGAATGCCCAAAATGCCACGGCTCCGACCGCATCGCAGGATCCGGAGACTATCGATCAAATTTGGCAGAAGGCTAGCAGTAAATATGATTCGCAGCGCGCGGCCCTGTTGAAAGATGTCGAGACCATGGACCGCCAAGGGCCCTTCCGCCCTGATTGGGAATCACTGCGGAAGTATGAAGCGCCCGAATGGTACAGAGACGCCAAGTTCGGCATTTTCATTCATTGGGGAGTCTATTCGGTCCCTGCCTTCGGCAGCGAATGGTACCCACGAATGATGAATGTTGAGGGATCGCCAGAATATAAACACCACATCGCGACTTATGGAACTCAGGACAAGTTCGGCTATAAGGACTTCATCCCCAAGTTCAAGGCCGAGAATTTCGATCCGGCTGCGTGGGCCGAGTTATTCAAAAGGGCAGGCGCAAAGTACGTCGTGCCGGTCGCGGAACATCATGATGGCTTTGCGATGTATGACAGTGGACTAAGTGACTGGACAGCGGCCAAGATGGGGCCCCACCGCGATACCACGGGAGAACTGGCCACAGCAGTGCGGGCTGCAGGTCTGCATTTTGGCTTGTCCTCGCATCGCGTGGAACACAATTTCTTTTTGGGCCCGGGACGCACCATCCCTTCTGACATCAATGACCCTCAGTACGCCGCTCTCTATGGTCCCGCCCATACCTGGATGATGAATCCACAGGGCACGCCCCTTAACGATGACTTCACCTATGTCTCGTCAGCGTGGGCAAATGACTGGCTGGCGCGCTCCGCGGAGCTGGTCGAGAAATATCATCCCGACATCGTGTACTTCGATTGGTGGATCGGGCAGGCGTCGATCCGTCCGAATCTAACACGCTTCGCCGCGTTCTACTACAACAGCTCGCTGAAATATGGTGACCACGTCGGCGTGATCAACTACAAGGACTACGCCATGCAGGACCACTCTGCGGTCCTCGACTTGGAACGTGGACAACTTAGCGACACTCGTCCGTTAGCTTGGCAGACAGATACCTCAGTGAGCAACAAGTCCTGGGGCTATATCAACAATGACACGCTCAAATCACCGGAATTTGTAGTTGATCAACTGATTGATATCGTCAGCAAAAATGGCAATTTGCTGCTGAATATCGGCCCGCGTTCGGATGGAACGATTCCTGAAGAAGTGCAACATGTTCTCCTTGACGTTGGCGACTGGCTGAATGTCAACGGAGAGGCCATATACGGAACCCGCCCGTGGCGTATTTATGGCGAAGGCCCAACCAAAGTTGCGGCGGGATCGTTTCATGATACTGACACTACGCACTACACAGCCGAAGATTTTCGTTTCACCACCAAGGGCGATGTGCTTTATGCAATCGGACTCTCCTGGCCGACGAAGGGAGAGGCGGTGATTCACTCGTTGGCACCGACCGCTGGCGCCGAACCGGTACAGTCCGTTGCCTTAGTGGGGAGTGACGCAAAGATCTCATTCGATCAGCGTCCAGACGGCCTGCATATGCAATTGCCCACTCAAAGCTCGGCGAAATATGCCTATGCGGTTCGCCTTACCTTTGACAGTAATTCGCACTAACGCGGATGCTGCCATTTCAAGTGGCCTCGCCTGCACAACTGCCGTGTCTTCACTCGTTTCAGGTTGAACACTTTAATCGGCGACATGCGGGGGTCAACACCTCTCGCGGCGCGTGTCGATCGCGTTCGGCAAGCCATAGAGCCACGTTTCTGCTTCACCATTCACCCAAATTAGGTGTTACATTCGTTGGATCGGTGCCTGTAGCGATAACTATTACGACTGGGCTGACTGGCAAATGACCGTACAAGAAATTGCGAAGCGGGCAAAGGTCTCGACCGCGACTGTTTCGCGAACTATCAACCGCATTCCCACGGTGGATCCAATCCTTGCCAGACGAGTGTGGAATGTGATTGAGCAAGTAGGCTATTACCCAAACACTCATGCGAGAACGCTTGTTTCCGGCCGCAGTCGTATTTTCGGTTTGATTGTCCCTGAAATCACTAATCCATTTTTCCCCGAAATCGTTCAAACTTTTACAGAATTGGGCGTGAAGCATCAGTACGAGGTCCTGCTTAGCTTCCTGCCTCAGGATGAATCGCTGCTGGAGAAAGCCGCTCGTCAGATGATTGAGCGTCGCGTCGACGGCGTGGCCATCCTGACTTTTGGAAGGGAGGATGCACTAATCGATGTTTTCACGCGTCAAAATGTACCCGTGTTTGTAGTCGATATGAAGTCCCCGGAACCGCTGGTGAAGAGTGTCCACATCGACTACGAACACGGTATTCGCCAGGCTGTGCAGCACCTCGCAGCTTTGGGGCACCTGCGTATCGCATTTGTCAGTGGGCCGGAGCATTTGAAAACGGTAGTGCAGCGAAAATCCGCCTTCTTGGAATGCATGAGAGAAATTTGTTTGCCCACATCTCCGCAATTGCTAATTGAGGGAGATCACACCATGGCGGCAGGGATGACGGCCATTTCAGCCTTGGCTGCTTTGCCAGATCGCCCCTCTGCGGTTGTTTGTTCTAACGATCTGACTGCGATCGGCGTGATGCGCCAAGCATTTGAGCTGGCTCTCGAGATTCCGCGGGACTTGTCGGTCGTGGGGTTCGATGATATTCGGCTGGCGCAATTCATGACTCCGCCGTTGACCACGGTCCAACTGTCGCAAGTCGAGATTGCGGAAATAGCATTTAGGGCCTTGCTCGACTCCGCGGAAGTTACGAGTGATAAATCGTCGTGCTACAAATGCACGATTAAAACGAACTTGGTGCTCCGACGTTCTACGGCATTGGCACCAGGTCGGCTTCGACAAAGTGGTTGCGAGTCCCAGAATATAGGGGCTTCCGCGACACCGTAAGAGCCAGTTCTGCGCAACAGGCGGCACAATTCTCTGCAGCAGAACGCCATACCCGCCGACGCC
>WNFY01000972.1_pt1 | contig 26761 bp, 41 predicted proteins | sample 5400091 | NCBI WGS metagenome assembly WNFY01 (sample SAMN13153364, study PRJNA577476) | soil metagenome | isolation source: 60 cm soil or saprolite under grassland replicate 1 | place: USA:California | collected 2016-06-15 | reverse complement strand
AACTTTGCTCATAGTGCTGTTCTCCCTTAGCGTGAGTAGTACTCAACGATTAATTGTTCGTTAATATCTGGCTCTGCTTCAGTGCGGGCTGGCAGGCCGGTGATTTCAATGCTTACCTTTTTGGGGTCAAACGTGAACCAACTTGCAGCTGGTTGGTTTGTATCCTTGAGGACATCTTCGAGACGGGTGAAATAGTCGGTCTTCAGACTGCGTGGGCGGACGATGATGGCGTCGCCGGCCTTCAGGCGGATAGAAGGAATGTCGACACGGCGGCCATTTAGCATGAAATGACCATGGGTTACCAGCTGACGGGCAGCGCGGCGGCTGGTGGCCAGTCCGGCACGGTAAACAGCGTTGTCGAGGCGACGTTCCAGCAGCTGTAGGAGTACCTGACCGGATTGGCCCTTGCTGCGAGAGGCCTCTTTCATGATGTTGGCAAATTGCTTTTCGAGTAGACCGTACAAGCGGCGTACTTTTTGCTTCTCGCGCAGCTGGATAGCGTACAGACTTGGCTTACTCTGGCGCGAACGACTGTGCATGCCAGGGATGCCGCTCTTTTTGACCATGATTTTGTGTGCCTTGGGGTGCAGGGCATAGCCTTCACGGCGGCTCTGTTTCACAATGGGGCTTCGATCTCGTGCCATATTACGCTCTCCTTGCCTTGCGCGGGCGGACACCACCGTGTGGCAGGCCAGTTACGTCTTTGATGCTTTCAACAGTAATATCGAGGTTCTGGAGGGCACGGATGGCGGCATCGCGGCCGAGGCCGACGCCTTTGACAGATACTTCTACGGTGCTGAGACCGTATGTTTGCTTGGCTATGGTGCCTGCCTTTTCGCTGGCAACCTGTGCGGCGTAGGCAGTGCCCTTTTTGGAACCGCGGAAACCGCAAGCACCTGCGCTGCTGGCTGCAAGTACGTCGCCTTTGCGGTCACTGAAGGTCACGATGGTATTATTGAAGGTCGCTTGGATGTGCAGTTGGCCTGCAGGAACCGATCGCTTGGTCTTCTTCTTGGTAGTTGCTGTCTTCGTTTCTGCCATTACATAATCCCTTAGGTCTTTGATGCGACTTTCTTCTTAGTGCCGCCGACGGTTACTTTCTTGCCACGACGGGTGCGGGCGTTGGTGCGGGTGCGCTGCCCGCGCGATGGTAAACCTGCCTTGTGACGGAGGCCACGGTAGCTGTTGATGTCCTTCAGGCGCTTGATGTTGGCCGCAACAACGCGCTGCAGTTCGCCCTCGACCGTGTAGCGGGCACTAATTTCATCACGGATTTTCGTGAGCTCGGCTTCGGTCAGATCTTTGACCCGAGTGGTTGGGTCGATTTTGCAGGTTTCCAGAATCTTTTTGGCGGTGGTTGGACCAATGCCAAAGACATACGTGAGTGAGATCTGTACTTGTTTTTCAGTCGGAACAGTTACACCAGCAATACGAGCCATAGCTACCCTTGCCTCTGCTTGTGCTTCTTGTTGGTGCAAATGCAAACGAGGGTATTACCACGGTGGAATACCTTGCATTTGGCACACATTGGTTTGACGCTTGGTTTGACTTTCACGCAGCCTTCTCCCTATTTAGTTCATCGCCTTCAGCTGCGGGTTGCGCTGGCCGCCTGGTATCAAGCGAAGCGGGCTGATCGCTGCGTCGGACGGGTTGATCTTTGAGGCGAAAGATGATTCTGCCCTTCGTAAGATCGTAAGGGGTCAACTCAACTTCCACCATGTCATTTGGCACGAGCCGGATGTAGTGCTTGCGCATTTTACCCGAGATCATTGCCAAAATCGTATGGCCATTGACGAGTTCTACTCTAAACTTAGCGCCGGGGAGTGCTTCCACCACGCGCCCAGTCAGTTTGATAACTTCTTTATTACTGGCCATAGCTACAAGAGAAGATTATACTGGTAAAAGCCATGCTTGTAAAGCACGTTTTAAGAGAAAATTGGCATTACGTACACAATGCCATGCGTCAGCCTTATTGTATCGTAATGTAGGGACGTGTCAAGCTTATCAGCAAGCGGACAGGTATGACTTCTCAGGCACGTGCGGGTCACGATTTGTGGTCTGTCGTACCACAAATCGTGCTTCCGAGCTGACTCGAAAATCATACCTGCCCGCCTCAAATCCTTTAGTAGTCTTGGTCGTAGGTAACCATGAGCGCACGAGAATTGATCTGCCGCAGCGTCTCAAGCGTGACCGACACGACGATGAGCAGCCCCGTACCGCCAATGGCCAAGTTCTGCGCCTGTATGCCAAATTGCGCGAGCACATACTCCGTCACGAATGGCAGCACCGCAATAACACCCAGCGCCAGTGATCCAAACAGGGTTAGCCGCGTCACAATGCTGCTGAGATATTTTTCGGTCCTTACGCCAGGCCGGATGTTGGCAATGAAGCCGCCTTGTTTTTGCAGATTCTCGGCAATTTCATTGCTGTTGAATACGATGCTGGTGTAGAAGTATGTAAAGCCGACCACCAGCAGGAAGTACAGAGCCGGATAGATCAATGCCGTCAGGCTTCCATTGATAAAGCTGGTTGTATCCGGTGTCTTGAACCAGGTCGCGAGGTTGGTGCCAATCAGCTGCCAATGCGGATCATGTGCGCCCTTGAGCAGTTGGCCGATAAAGGCCGGTAAGGCGAGAAACGCCACGGCAAAGATCACCGGAATCACGCCCGCAGTGATCAGTTTGACTGGCAGAATGCTGGTCACACCACCATAGGCACGATTACCCTGGACACGTTTGGCGTAACTAATGTTGATGATGCGTTGCGCTTCATTAATTTTGACAATCAAATATAGTGTCATAAGTCCCACCAGTGCCAGCCCCGCCGCAATAACTAACGCAAACCAGTTTATCGGCAACGTAAACCAGTTAAAAACATGCAGCTTTTCGGCGTCGGTCGGCACATTGAACAGCGAGCTGATGATGGTGCTGAAAGTCCGCGGAAAGCCAGCGATGATGCCGGCGAAGATGAGGATAGACATCCCATTGCCCACGCCCTGTTCGGTCATGAGCTCGCCCAGCCACATCAGCAGCATGGAACCAGCCGCCATAGCGGTAATCATGGTCGCCCACTGCAGCGGCGCAGTATTGGCCACGATGTCTATGCCGGTGTTACCGGCCAGTACGGTCTGTCGCAAGATAAAGATAAAGGCTACGGACTGCAAAATGGCTAGCGGCAGTGTAATAAGCCGTGTCCATTGTTGGATTTTGCGGCGTCCGGACTCGCCATCCTTGTGCAGTTCCTCGAGATTTGGCAGTGCCTTGGTGAGCAGCTGCGTAATGACCGACGCGGTAATGTATGGGCTTAGCCCGACAAGTACAATCGACAGGCTCGACAGCGCGCCGCCGGATAGCAGATTGATAAAACCACCGAGGTCGCTACTTTGCAGCAAGTTATCAAGCACCTGCTTCAGTTCGGTTGGTTGGGCCAGCGGCACGGGGATGTGAGCCAGAAAACGGTAGGCCACAATCAGCCCCAGCACGATAAAAAGACGACGGCGCATATCACGGCTTTTGAGCGATTTGAAAATGGTTTTCCAGTTCACGTCAGGATCCTACGGTCAATTAGTATAGTAGCTTTCATAACGATAGCATATGGAGTGGTTTTGGGATAGAGCTTCCTGTGGCCACGCCCAAATAGAAAAAGCCAACCAAAAGGCTGGCTCTTCCTGCCGCTCTGGCGAGGTGTCGGATAGGTTAAGCCTTGGCGACGTCCTTCTTGCGTTTGCTGGCGGGTAGTGTGGGCACGTCAGTTTTTTCGAAGCTGCCGCCGGCCTTGCTGATGGCCTCTTGGGCGCCTTTGGAAGCGGCCTGGACTTTGAGCGTTACCTTGTCTGTAAGCTCGCCGCGCTGGATGACTTTAACCGTGTGATAGGGCGTGGCGATCAAGCCAGCTTCGGCCAGCGTCATATTATCAGCAGTTTTGCCGGCAAATGCCCCCAGTTGGTCGGTGTAGACAACCTGAGCAGGCACGCGGAGGCTTTTAAAACCGCGCTTTTTGGGAATGCGTTGGACAAGCGACCCCTGGCCACCCATGAAGGTGGCGCGGAGTTTTTTGCCGGTGCGAGCGTTTTGACCTTTGGTGCCGCGGCCAGCGGTTTTGCCTTGGCCGGCGGCAATGCCGCGACCGACGCGCTTGCGATCTTTATTGGGGGTGGCGTCTAGCTCATGAAACTTCATAGTTATTTCTCCTTTGCCGTAGTTGCTTTGGCGGGAGCTTTGGCAGTCTTGGGTGCATGCAACCACTGTTCGGCAGGTACTAACTGACGGAGCGCTTCGATGGTGGCATAGGCGTTGTTGACCTTGTTGGTCGAGCCAAGCGATTTACTGAGGAGATTGTGAATGCCGCTCAGGCCGATGATAGAACGGACCACGCCGCCGGCAATAACACCGGTACCTGGGGCGGCCGGTTTGAGCAGGACGCGCGCACCGCTGAGTTTAACCTCGACATCATGCGGAATGGTGGCTTTGACCACTGGGATGACCACCAAATGCTTTTTGGCCACATCGGTTGCTTTGGCGACAGCCGACTGAACGTCGGCACCTTTTGCCACGCCGACGCCGACGCGGTTTTTGTGGTCGCCAACCGCAACGAGTGCTTTAAAGCGAAAGCGTCGGCCGCCCTTGACCACGCGGGCCACACGGTCAATGTTGATGACATATTCTTCGAAAATCTTTTCTTCGCGAGGCATCTGCACGCGGTCGTTACGGCGTGGTCGTTGGCCCTGGGAAGTGTTGCTGCGCTGTTGTTCGGCCATGCTTAAAACTCCAATCCTTCTTTACGAGCAGCGTCGGCTAAAGCCTTAAGCCGAGCCTGGTACTGGCGGCCATTGCGGTCCAGCACGACGGCTTTGATGCCGGCCTTTTTGGCCCTCTTGGCAATATCTGCACCGACCCATGCTGCCTTTTCGCTTTTGCTACCAGTGACGTCGCTTTTGGCGCTGGTGCTGCTGAGCAGTGTTGCTTGCTTAGTGTCGTCAATAATCTGCGCATTGACGTGTTGGTTACTGATAAACACGCTGAGACGAGGCCGCTCACTTGTGCCCTGAACATGAGCACGGATACGGACCTTGCGCAGCATGCGGTTGGTGAGTTTATGAGAAAGCGAATTCATACTACTTTGCTCCTGTCTTTCCGGCCTTACGTGCAATGACTTCATCCACGTACTTGATACCTTTGCCCTTGTAGGGCTCGGGCTTCTTTAGTGCGCGGATTTCAGCGGCCGCTTGACCGACCTTTTGCTTATCGATACCACTTACCGTGATGATGTTCTTCTCAACTGCCAGGGTGACTCCGTCCATGGCTTTGTAATCGACGGGGTGCGAGAAGCCAAGGTTCATGGTGATGGCTTGACCGCCCCCACTGACACGGAAACCAACGCCGTTGATTTCGAGCTTTTTCTCAAAGCCTTTGGTGACGCCTGCGACCATGTTGTTGATCAGGGCGCGCATAAGGCCGTGCTGAGATTTGGAGATTTTTTCTTCTGATGCGCGTGTCACCGTTAGCACATTGTCAGCAATGTTCACGGTAACGTGCGGCAGTAGTGATTGGCTCAGGGTGCCCTTCGGGCCGGTGACGGTGACGTTTTCAGCGTCGACCGTGATTGTCACACCTGATGGGACCGGGATAGGTAGTTTTCCGATTCGACTCATAGTTTATTCCTTTGCCTTAGTAGACCTTCAGTAGTAATTCGCCGCCCAGTCGTGCCTTGAAGGCTTCCTGGCCAGTCATGACACCCTTGCTGGTCGAAATCAGTACGATACCGCGGCCGTTTTTGACGCGCGGAATTTCGTTGGCATGGGCGTAGACCCGTCGGCCAGGCTTGCTCAAACGGACAATTTCGTTAATGGTGCTGCTGGTGCCGGGCTCGTTGATGACAATCAATAAAGAGCGCTGTGGTTTACCATCAACAACCTGCACGTCCTTGAGGTAGCCGGCACGCATTAGCTGTCGGGCGACGGTTTCTTTAATAGTGCTGTGTGGCAGGACCACCTGCGATTTATTGACGCGAGCGGCATTTCGAATGCGGGTCAGCATGTCTGCGATTGGATCGGTAGATAATGTACTCATACGTGTTCCTTCCTACCAGCTGGCCTTGGTTACACCAGGGATTTCTCCCTTGCTTGCTTTTTCACGAAACTCGATACGGCTCAGGCCAAACGTTCGCATGTAAGCGCGCGGCCGGCCAGAAAGTGGCGAGCGGTTTTTAAAACGAGTGGGGCTGGAATTGCGTGGTAATTTCGCGAGGCCGTCCATGTCGCCTGCGGCTTTCAGCTCGGCACGCTTGCCAGCATATTTCTTGATCATTGCCTTGCGCTTTTTATCACGAGCAATTACTGATTTCTTAGCCATTAACGCTTCTCCTCTTTCTCAAATGGCATACCAAAAGCCTTCAGGAGTGCTTCGGCATGGGCTTTATCGCGGGCTTTGATGACGAAGTTTATCTGTAAACCGTGCGGCAACTGCGTGTCCTCGAAGGTTAGTTCCGGAAAGATAGACTGTTCGGTAATCCCCAGCGAATAGTTACCGGCGCGGTCAAAACTTTTGCCGGAGACGCCATGAAAGTCACGGACGCGTGGCAGCGAGACGTTGATCAGGCGATCCAGAAATTCGTACATCCGAGCGTCCCGCAGGGTGACGCTGACGCCAATGCGGTTCATGCCGGCGCGAATCTTGAACGTTGCGATGGATTTGCGAGCCATGCGGTCAACTGGTTGCTGGCCAGTGATTTTGCGGAGTGTGTTGACGACAACTTCGTGGTAGTGTTTGTCGTCTTTGTGCTTGCCAATGCCGACATTGAGTACAATCTTCTCGAGGCGTGGTGCCTGATGCGGATTGCGAAGGCCAAGCTCATGTTGGAGACGAGCAACCAGCTCCTCGCTGTAGAGGCGCTTCAACCGTGGCGTGTGGGTGGTTGGGGCAGTTTTGGTTGCCATTATTTTATCTCCTTGTTGTTGGCAGCGCGCGCGACGCGTATTTTGCTGCCGTCTTTCTTGATCAGGTAGCCGACTCTGGTAATCTTGGCTTCGTTTGCCGGGCTGACAAGCGCTACTTTGCTGACTGGAAAGGGCTGGTGAATATCCTTTGTGCCACCTTGCGGGTTCAGCTGCGAGGGGCGGATGTGGCGCTTTCGCTTGCCAACACCCTCGATCGTGACTGCTTGCTTGGTGGGATGGGTCAGAAGCACCTTACCGGTTTGGCCTTTGTGGGCACCGCTCAAAATGCGCACGGTGTCGCCCTTTTTGATCTTCATGGTAACTGGTTGGTTTGCTTTCATACTAGAGTACCTCCGGTGCGAGCGAGATGATCTTCATGTAGCCTCGATCGCGTAGTTCGCGTGGCACAGGGCCAAAAACGCGGGTTGCCTTAGGTTGTTTGTCGTCACCGATAATGACGGCGGCGTTTTCGTCGAAGCGGATGGTTGAGCCATCCTTGCGCTTGATGGGGTTCGTGGTGCGAACAATGACGGCCTTGACGACGCTCTTTCTCTTGACGTTGCCAGAGGGATTAGCGTCCTTGACGCTGGCAACGATGACATCGCCGACGTGGGCGTAGCGACGTCCGGTGCCACCCAGTACACGAATGCACAGGATGCTCTTGGCGCCGCTATTGTCGGCTACCTTGAGGCGGGATTCTTGCTGAATCATGATTCAGCCTCCTTGCCAGTCTCGGCCGGTGATTGCTTGGCTGATTTGGTGACTGCTTCGGTCTCGTCCTTCAGGTCGGTTGCGGCGTGGCCGGTTTCGATGATACGGCCCAAGCGCCAGGCCTTGTGCTTGCTGATCGGACGGGTCTCAACGATTTCAACGCGGTCGCCCACGTGCGCTTCATTGCGCTCGTCGTGTGCGGCAAAACGTTTGGTCACGGTGTACTGTTTGCCGTAGACCGGATGGGTAACGCGGCGAGCCACTGCGACCACGATGGTCTTGTTCTGAACATCTGATGCAACGGTGCCGACAAGTTTGCGTGCCATATGCTAGGCCTCCTCTTTCTCGGCCGCGTCTGCTTCCTGGCCGCTTAACAGGGTAAGGGCCACGGCAATTTCGCGACGGGTCTTCTTAATTGCTTGACTGTTGGCAAGTTCGCCTGCGGATCGTGCGCGCTTTTGCTCCACCAGTTGGGCGCGGAGCTCGGTGATGCGCTGGCTCAGTTCTTCCTTGGAAAGCTTCAGTAGGTCTTTGGTGAGTTTGGACATGACTTAAACCTCCTCCCGACGGATGAATTTGGTCTTCACGGGTAGTTTGTGGCTAGCCAGACGCATTGCTTCGCGAGCGATTTCCTCTGACACGCCCTTCATCTCGAACATCACCGTGCCGGTCTTGACTTTGGCAACGAAAAATTCGGGATTGCCCTTGCCTGAGCCCATTTTGACGTCCTGCGGCTTGCGCGTGACAGGAGTATGCGGGAAGATACGAATCCAAATCTTGCCACCACGTTTGATGTAGCGCGTCATTGCCTGACGGGCTGATTCAATCTGGCGCGAGGTGATCCGTTCGTTGCCGATGCTTTGCAGGCCATAGTCACCAAAGGCAATGTAGTTGATGCGGGTGGCCACGCCATCGTTTTTGCCTTTTCGGACTTTGCGGTACTTGGTTTTCTTGGGTAGTAACATAGCTATTCCTTACCTACTAGCGGCCTCGCCTTTGTAAATCCATACTTTTACGCCAACGATCCCAGCGCCAGGCAGCTGTGCCAGGGCCAGATGGTAGTCGATGTCGGCCCGCAGTGTGTGCAGCGGTACTGAACCTTGAATCTCCTTCTCTCGGCGGCTCATTTCAGCACCATTCAGACGGCCAGCGACCTGAATACGCACGCCTTTTGCACCCGCATTCATGGTGTTTTGGGCAGCCATTTTGACGGCGCGGCGGAAGTTGATGCGGCGCTCCAACTGACGGGCGATGTTTTCGGCGACCAGTTTTGCTGCAAGCTCTGGCCGTTTGACCTCTTCGATATTGATGCGGACCGGACGGTCCATGATCTTTTCGATGTCGGCCTTTAGCTCTTGGGCGCCAGCGCCACCACGACCGATGACAACACCTGCTTTAGCCGTGAAGATGGTAACGGTGACGAGATTTGGCGCACGCTCGATATCAGTTTTGGCAATCGTGGCGCGGGTAGCAAACTTTTTCTCGATCAGCTCGCGAACTTTCAGGTCCTGATGCAGAAACGTGGCGTACTCGCGCTTGTTAGCGAACCACTTGGAGCGCCAGTCCTTGTTGACCTGAAGGCGCATGCTGATGGGGTTGACTTTCTGTCCCATGGCTATTCCTTCTCGGCCTTACTGTCGGCCGGCTTAGTTGTTTGCTTAGAGGCAGTGGCCTTTTTCGGCGCCGTCGATGATTTTTCGGCGCCACTGAGGACTACTTTGATGTGGCTGGTACGTTTCTGGTATGGGAGGGCGCGGCCCATGGCGGCGGGGCGGAAGCGCTTGATACGCTCGCCAGCGGTGACCTGGAGGTGTTCGATTATCAGGCTGCGTTCGTCGGCACGGTGGTTGGTAATGGCGTTGGCACGGGCGCTGGCAACGGCTTTGGCAACCGGCCGGGCAGCGCGCTTTGGTGTGTGCTCCAGAATGACTAGCGCGTCGGCCACGCTGCGGCCACGTACCAGGCTAGCCACCAGGCTCAACTTGCGGGGGCTCATGCGGACACCTTTGATGTGTGCGTGGATATTCATGGCTTTCCCTACTTCTTGTTCCTGTTATGGCCACGGTATTTGCGAGTGGGTGAAAACTCGCCCAGCTTGTGGCCAACCATGTTTTCGGTAATGAACACCGGCACGTGGACCCGGCCGTTATGAACGGCGACGGTGCGGCTGACCATTTCCGGCGAAACGGTGCTGGCGCGTGACCAGGTTTTGATGATGGTACGGTCGTTTTGGCCCAAAGCTGCCACTTTACGAGCCAGCTTAGGATCAACAAATGGACCTTTTTTCAATGAACGACTCATATGCTATTTCCTCTTTGCCTCATGGCGGCTTCTTACGATCATCTTGCTAGTGGATTTGCGGCGTCGGGTACGATAACCGAGCGTCAGTTGACCCCACGGACTGCGAGGCGCCTTGCCTGTACCATGGCGGCCACCGTCACCACCACCGTGCGGGTGGTCGGCGGCGTTCATGACAACGCCACGAACGGTTGGGCGAATGCCCATGCGACGTTTGCGACCGGCCGAGCCGATCTTGACGTTTTGGTGCTGCTCGTTGCCAACCACACCGAGGGTAGCCATACATTCGATACGGAAGCGGCGAACTTCGCCTGATGGCATGCGTACCTGGGCGTAGTCACCTTCTTTAGCCAAGAGCTGGGCCTTAACGCCAGCGCTACGGACAGCTTGGCCGCCCTTGCCGGGCTGCAGCTCGATGTTGTAGATGAATGTGCCGGTCGGAATGTTGCGAAGTGGCATGCGGTTGCTGGTTTCGACAGCGACGTCAGCGCCACTCATGATGGTTTTGCCGACTTTCATATTGCCGTCAGCGATGACGTAGTGGTACAGGCCATGCTGATCCTTGACACGAGCAATTCGGGCCGAGCGGTTCGGATCGTATTCGATGTGCTCGATCACGGCAATAGTGCCGGGCTCCAGCTGATGGTTCACGATCCGGTAAAATCGCTTCACGCCACCGCCCTGATGGCGAGTGGTGATGCGGCCTTTATTATTGCGACCGGCTCGAGCCTTGCGGATGACCGTGAGGGACTTCAGCGGTTTACGAGTGGTAATGCCGTCAAAATCCTGGCTGGTCATGCCCCGGCGAGCAGCAGTTGTGGGATTATACGCCTTGATAGCCATTATTTCTTCTCCTCTTCGCTTGGCTCGCTAAAGAAATCGAGGCGACTACCTTCGGCCAAGGTAACGTAGGCTTTCTTGGTATTGCTGCGTCGTCCAGTGACTGGCTTGCCGCCACGGATGGCGCGCTTCAGCTTGCCTTTGGCGACTACCATACGGACATCGACAACACCGACGCTGTATTGGCCGGCTACTGCGGCGGCAACCTGCTGTTTATTGACATTCGTCGGCACTTTAAACACGTACGTGTTGGCCTGGGACTGGGCGTAGGCCTTCTCGCTAATAATGGGAATGAGCGACAAATGTGATGCGTGCATGTCTTTAAGCCCCCAACCATTTCTCGACAGCGCGTAGCGCGTCGTTGGTCATGATAATACGGTCAGCGTTCAGAATGTTGTAGACATTCAGATAGGTTGCTTGAGTCAAGATGATGTTTGGAAGGTTGTGTGTAGCGCGTGTCAGTTCTGGGGTCTTGCTGGCGACAACCAACAGTGTTCGCCGGCTGTCGGCCTTTTGCTCGCGCAGGAAGGCGACCATGTCGCGAGTCTTGCCGGTGGCCTTGAGCTCGGGCACGATGGTGATCTCGTTGGCCTTGGCCGCGAGGGTCAGGGCTTGACGCAGGGCAACTCGCTTGGCGTTCGTTGGAACGGTCAGGGTGTAATTTTCGTTGCCGAGCGGACCAAATACAACACCACCCTTGCGCCAAATCGGGTTACGGGATGAACCAAAACGAGCGCGGCCAGTTCCCTTCTGACGCCATGGCTTCTTGCCGCCACCGCTGACTTCGCCACGGCGAAGGGTTTTGGCAAGATTGGTGCGGCCATTTGCAAGATAGGCGTTGTAGGCCAGCTTTAGCAGTTCGTGGTTTGGCACCTCGACACCGAAGACGCTGCCGGGCAGTGTCGGAGCCTTGGTAGTAGTGATTTTTGCGGTTGTTTCAGCCATGTTACTGTACCTCCCCCAGCACAACCAGGCTGCGGCGTGGACCAGGCACTGCGCCTTTTACGCCGATCAGGTTGTTCTCTTTATCTATGAGTGCAATGGTAAGGTTCTTGACGGTGACTTGTTCGGCGCCCATGCGGCCAGCCATGCGCTTGCCCTTGAAGACCTTCTGCGGATACATTGAGCCGATAGAGCCGGGCTTGCGGACGTAGCCGTTGCCGCCGTGGGTCTTCTTGCTGGTGTTGAAATTGTGCCGTTTGACGTTGCCGGCGAACCCCTTACCCTTGCTGGTACCGGTCACGTCGATATGATCGCCGACCACAAAGGCCGAAACATCAAATTGGGCGCCAACTTTGACGTCCTGATCGATTGCGACATCGCGAAATTCGCGAATAAACTTTGGTGTCACGTCAGCTGCCTTCACATGGCCAGCCACGGCATTGCTCAGGTTCTTCCCCAATCCATATCCCAGCTGCACTGCATCGTAACCATCTTTGTCGACGGTTTTTACCTGAGTCACCGTACAAGGGCCAGCCTGAATGAGTGTTACCGGCACGGCAACACCATCCTCTTGGAGGATTTGGGTCATACCAATCTTGGTACCGAGAAGTGCTTTCATCCCTTCGTTGCCCTTTTGTCATTGAAAAATCTTGGTATCAAGCGGTTTCTGGCGCCGGTTTATAACCAACCAGACCTGCAAACTTACCAAGAAGTCTCGCTTACTTTAGATAGTAAAACTACAGATTTGATTGTAACAGATAGTCTTCTCTGTTGTCAACGCGTAATTTTGACGGGCATGGAAGGGTGATGTATGGTAGCCTTTGTCCGGCTAGCTATAGCGAGGAGGAGGCGGCCGTGAGCAGGACGAGCCCCATCGTCAAGGCATTACAGGAGCAGTTTCCCGAGCTGACGAGAAAGCAGGCCGAAATAGTCGCAGCGTTACTATTGGAGCAGGTAGCGTCTGCAGTAGAGCGTGGCGGGAAATTTGTAGTGCTGCCGCCAGGTCAGATGCAGGCATTTGCCGATGCGATCATGGAGGTGGACATTCCGGAAGAGCTCCGGGCCAAGCTTGTCGATGCGATGTTCGACCCGCGCAGTAATGTGCTCGAGGCGGCATTGGCAGAGGTGTAAGTGGCACAACCACGTAAGCATCATCCCTGAGCGCGGAAGGACTCATTGTGGGATCCCGTCATACGCAGGCCATCGCCAAGGCCTTCTCGGACCTTGACCTGGCCGACGAGCAGCTTCGGCGGCTCGTGGAAGTCCTGATCGCCATAGTGGCGGCTTCATTTCTGCAGGGCCCGGTGCAGCTGGCAGCAATTCGCCCGCGATTCGTCGGGACGCTGAGAGAAAAGCGCTTCGATGCTTGTGATCCCGACGAGATAGCTGCCCTCCTGACGACCGACCTGGTGCGGCAAGCGCGGTCCGAGGTACTACGGCGCGGCCGTCGTGAAGGTGTTCGGCCGCGCTAGTTGTCGGCTGGCTCGGGCCCTACGGAACTCTCGTGGGGGCCCGAGCCGCTTTATTTTTCATTGACTTTATACGTGAGGTTACTATAATTGGTGAATCACCTGCCTACCCACGAATGAAGGGGGAACTTCGCATGGCTTCCGTTAAGGTGACGGGGTCCGTCGCGCGCGGCTTCGAGGTGCGGCTTCCGTCCGGCTTCACGACTGCGGACGCTAACAACCTGAACCAAGCCCTGAACGATGCCGAGGAGGCTGCTCGGATCTCACGCCTGCAGGGGCAGATCTACGCCTTCAGGGCGCGGGGCAATCTGACGGCGGACCTCCAACTGACCGGCAGATGGCCCGACGACGTCGAACGCGTCGTCACCGACTGGCTCAACCAGCAGATGAACAGCAACAGGTGACCACACGACCGCACCGCGCGCTGCCCACGGATGGGCGGCGCGCGGTGCGGCGTGTGCATTTTGTACTTATTTAGACGACGATGCCAGCTGGCAAGAAGAATGTGATGATGGTCACCAGTACCAAGATGGCATATTCAACTTTGCGGTCGATCTGAAAGTGATCGTGGCTGGCAAACAGCAGCCCCAGCAGCAGCCCCAGCGGGAAGCCGTTCAACGAAACGTAGCCAATCTGCAGCGGGCTGGCAAACCGCAGCCAGAACGAGCCGAGCAGGACGTATAAGATCAGTTTTAGGAAGTAGGCGCTATCACTTTCGCTGGCAGTGGTTTTTTTGGGCATATGCTCTAAAGATCCTTTACCACTACTTTATACAAAAGACGCTTATGCTGCAAAAGTTTCGAGCAGCGTACGGTGGGTTCAGGGCCGCACGCTGCTGGGGGCTACCGTCGCCCAAGTTGCCGGTCGATGCGCTGCGCCAGCTGGTCCAGTACGCGAGTTGCGATACCCTGTTTTGGCACCACGATGATCCGGAGGTTGGTCACCGTCACATGCAGCTCGGGGCCGAGGAGCTCCCTGAACGCCGTAAGGCCGGGCTCGGTGATGCCGGCTGGTCGATCGAATTCGGCCTCCCCTGGCTTGACGCCCGGCCGATCCCTCAGACGATGGCGGCTCTCCAGGTAGGCCGTTGCCAACTGGCCGGCCTGTTGTTCGGGTGTCATGCGTACTCCTTCCGTCGGCGTATCAGTAGTATAAAACGAAGCCTCGCGTATTGCGAGGCTTGTTCACCGGCGCGAAGCCGTCGCTACATGCGAATTTCAGCGTCACAACCGGCTGGTAGCGACAGATTTTGCAAGGCGTCGATGGTTTTTGGTGTAGGGTTGAGGATATCGATAAGGCGTTTGTGCACGCGCATCTCGAAGTGCTCGCCGCCCTTTTTGTAGACGTGAGGGCTTTTGATCACTGTGTAGGTGCTTTTGCGGGTTGGCAGCGGCACTGGTCCGGCAACCGTGGCGCTGGTACGAATAGCGGTATCAATAATTTGCTTAGCGGCCTGATCAATCACTTTGTGATCATAGGCCTTCAGGCGGATGCGAATCCGCGTCAACTGTGGAGCTGCTTGAGCCATAGGTAGTTTCCTTTATGCCGTAACCTCTGCTCGAATCGTGTCGCCACTGACGTTCACGTCTGGCCGAGTTCTCGGCATGATTAATGATGTTACAAATTATACCATAGAGTTGCGAAGCCGAGAAGCTCTCTGTTACTATGATGGAACCAGCGCCTACAAGTGAGGATGCTATGCTGAGCGACGATGAGCTCCGGGAATTCGTGCAGCGGGTTCTGAGGTACCGTCTGCCGCGGACCAGGCCGCTTATGTTCCCGGCAAGCGAATTGACCGGCTTTCCACCGGACAGGGCTGATCGTGAGAGGATCGCACAATTGCTCGAAGCTCGCCTGCCCTGGAAAGTGACGTACAGTCCCGAGCATGGTTACGTGTTCTCGAATCGGGATTAGCCGCAGTCGTTGGGCGTCCGGCGCGGGGTCAGGAGGCCGAATGGTCACTGACCCCGCCTGTAAGGTTGTTTTGTATCTTCATAACAAAAACACCCCTAGTTAAAGGAGGTGTTTTTGCGTTTTGTAGGGCTAGGCTACTTGGTAATCTTGGTTACCACACCTGCGCCAACGGTACGGCCACCTTCGCGGATGGCAAAGGTCAGACCTTGGTCCATGGCAATTGGTGCCAGCAACTTCACCTTGAAGGTGACAGTGTCGCCTGGCATGACCATTTCTTTGTCGGCTGGCAGTTCAACTTCACCAGTGACGTCAGTGGTGCGGAAGTAGAACTGTGGCTTATAGCCCTTGAAGAATGGTGTGTGACGGCCGCCTTCTTCCTTGGTCAGTACGTATACTTCGGCGTCAAATTCGGTGTGTGGAGTTATGCTACCTGGCTTGGCGATCACCTGACCGCGTTCGATGTCAGTGCGTTCAATTCCGCGCAGTAGTACGCCAGCGTTGTCGCCAGCTTGGCCTTGGTCGAGCTGCTTCTTGAAAGCTTCGATACCGGTTACAACCGACTTCTTGTTGGGGCGAATACCAACGATTTCGACTTCGTCGTTAATCTTGACAATACCTTGCTCGATACGACCAGTGGCAACGGTACCACGGCCTTTGATGCTGAAGACGTCTTCGATTGGCATCAGGAATGGCTTGTCGAGGTCGCGCTGTGGCTCCTCAATGTAGTCGTCCATGGCCTTGACCAGTTCCATAATGGCGTCTTCGTACTGAGCGTCACCTTCCAGAGCCTTCAGGGCAGAACCCTTGATGATAGGCGCGTTGCGGTCAAAGCCGTTCTTCTCTAGCAGGTCGCGGACGTCCTCTTCGACAAGCTCGACGAGGTCAGCGTCGGCCATGTCCATCTTGTTCAGGAAAACCAGAATCTTTGGCACGCCAACCTGGTGGGCAAGCAGCACGTGTTCGCGAGTTTGCGGCATGGGGCCGTCAGCGGCCGAAACGACCAGGATAGCGCCGTCAACCTGAGCGGCACCGGTAATCATGTTCTTAACGTAGTCAGCGTGACCAGGCATGTCGACGTGCGCGTAGTGGCGCTTTTCGCTCTCGTATTCCTGATGCGAGGTTGCAATGGTAATACCGCGTTGGCGTTCCTCGGGAGCGTTGTCGATTTGGTCGTAAGCCACTGGCTTGTTGACTGGGCTTGGCAGGCGTTTGGCCAATACAGCAGTGATTGCTGCGGTTAGCGTGGTCTTACCGTGGTCGACGTGACCCATGGTACCCACGTTGACATGTGGCTTGCTTCGGTCGAATTGATCTGCCATGTAGGGTTAATTCTCCTTAAAATTTTATTGCTATGTCACGCATGAGGCAACGAGAAATCGCCACCTCACACGACGTTAATCCAAATTATAGTAGTTGCGGCCTCTATTGTAAAGAGATAAAGTGCCAGTTTGGTGTCCACGGCAGCCAGGACTGGGCGGAAGTGCCACAGCCCTGGCTGCCCGGTGGGGTTACGGGCGCGGTTTGAGGCTGATCCGGTACGGCGCGTTGCAGGGCCGAGAGGTTTCCAGCCCATTCGCGCCAGGCATCGCCAGGTTCTGGCAGGCCTCCAGCCACAGACTGAAGTCTCTTCGGGCACCCCCGCTGAGCAAAACGACGACGTGTCGACGCGCGTCGACACTCACGGTGACTTCGGTGTCGTTGTGCAGCGACAGGCTCGACCTACCGGCACTTGCCTGCCGACAGGCTGTATCCAGAACGTTCAGGTACGGAATGGCGAGTGACATGATGGTCCTCTCAGACGTGTGAACTAGTTCGGCTGGAAGGTGATGGTCCAGGTGCCGTTGCGCGGCTTGTCCTCTCCCAAAGTTCCGGGCATGGCATAGGGCGCACACTCCCGCAGCATGGCGTCGTACAGCTCGTGCGCCATGGGCTTCATCGCGACGACTACCCTGCCTTGCTTGTCGATGGCGAAGGAGACCAGGCCGTCATTGAAGACGACGACATTACGCTCCCCCTGCATAGCGCCCATCCATACATCCAACACGTAGTTGTCGTACATACCAATCGACACAGCAACCCCCAGATCAGACGGTGCTTCTGACGTCACACTATTATACAGAATCCGCTTGAATATGCGAACCCAATAAAAACAGGACGCCGATGTTGCGTGGCGCCCTGTTTTTATTGGATGCTGTGCCTAGCCGTTCTTCTTGGCAATGATGGCCTCGGCCACGTTGCCGGGGACTTCTTCGTAACGCTCAAGCTCCATGGTCGAGCTCGCGCGACCTTGTGTCATGCTGCGCAGGTCCGTGGTGTAGCCAAACATTTCGGCCAGTGGCACGAGTGCCAGGATGACCTTGGCCATGGTACGGTCCTCCATGCTTTCGATGCGGCCACGGCGGGAGTTGAGGTCGCCGATGACATCACCCATGAATTCCTCGGGGGTTACAACTTCAACCTTCATGATGGGTTCGAGCAGCACGGGGTTGGCCCGTTTGACACCTTCGCGAGCTGCCAGCGCACCAGCCATTTTGAAGGCCATCTCGTTGGAGTCGACCTCGTGGTAGCTACCGTCGTACAGTGTTGCTTTGACGTCGACGACCGGGTAACCGGCAATCACGCCGCCATTCAGGGTTTCTTCGATACCGTTTTTGACTGGTGTTCGGTATTCCTGTGGAACGACACCGCCCTTGATTTGATCGGAAAATTCGAAGCCTTTGCCAACTTCGTTTGGCTCCAGCCGCAGCCAGACATGACCGTATTGACCGCGTCCACCAGACTGTTTGATGTATTTACCTTCGACTTCGGTGGATTTTTTGATTGATTCGCGGTAGGCAACCTGGGGCTGGCCAATGTTGGCTTCGACTTTGAATTCGCGCTTCATGCGGTCGACGATGATCTCGAGGTGGAGTTCGCCCATACCGCTGATGATGGTCTGGCCGGTTTCTTCGTCGCTGCGGACACGGAAGGTGGGGTCTTCTTCGGCCAGGCGCTGCAGGGCGATGCCCATTTTCTCTTGGTCGGCTTTGGTCTTGGGCTCGATGGCAATGCTGACGGGTGGCTCGGGGAAGTCAATACTTTCCAGCACGATGGGGCTGGCTGGGTCGCACAGCGTCGTGCCAGTCGTGGTGCTTTTGAGCCCCACGATGGCAGCAATGTCGCCGGCACCGATTTCGGTAATGTCTTCGCGTTTGTCGGCGTGCATTCGCAGCAGACGGCCAACGCGTTCCTTGTCGCCAGTGGTGGCATTGAGGATGTAGCTGCCGGCGGATAGCTTGCCGCTGTAGACGCGTACGAAGATCAGCTTGCCCACGAACGGATCGGTCGCAACCTTGAAGGCCAGCGCGGCCATTGGTTCGGCCTCGAGCGGCTTGCGCTCGATCTGTTCGCCGGTTTTGGGATGAGTACCCCAAATAGCGGGGATATCGGACGGGCTTGGCAGGTAGTCGACAACCAGGTCCAGGACTTTCTCGACAATTACGCCGCGGCCGTCGCCGCCGGTTACGATGTAGAATTCGCCGGTCAGTACAGACGTGCGGATGGCGCTTTTGAGCTCCTCTTCGGTGATTGATGCCTCGCCTTTGTCGAGGTAGCGCTCGAACAGCTCGTCATCGGCCTCGACAGCTGCTTCGACGAGCAGCGTGCGGGCATTTTGGGCGCGCTCTAGCATGTCGGCTGGCACATCGCCTTCAACCAACGAGTGGTCGGTGTAGTCGGTGTAGGTGTAGGCCTTCATGCTCACGAGGTCGACGACGCCATTGATGCTTTGCTCGAAGCCAATCGGCAGGTGGATGGGCAGCGCGCGCTTGCTCAGGCGGGCGTGGATGCTGCCGAGGGATTTGTAGAAGTCGCCACCGGTCGAGTTGATCTTGTTGATAAAGCATACGCGCGGCACACCATATTTGTTGGCCTGCCGCCAAACGGTTTCGGTCTGCGCCTCGACGCCCATTTTGCCGTCAAACACCACCACGGCGCCGTCAAGCACGCGCAGCGAGCGCTCGACCTCGGCAGTAAAGTCGATGTGCCCGGGTGTGTCGATAATGTTGATTTTGTGCTCTTTCCAAAAGCAAGTCACCGCAGCACTGGTAATGGTAATACCGCGCTCGCGCTCTTGTTCCATCCAGTCGGTTGTCGTCTCGCCGGCGTGAACCTCGCCAATTTTGTGCTTTAGGCCGGTACGGTACAGGATACCTTCGGTGGTGGTAGTTTTGCCCGCGTCAATGTGCGCAATGATACCGATATTGCGGAAACGCTCAAGCGGAATATTTTTATCAGCCATACTTCCTCAAAATGTTCGTTAAAAATTCTTATGTATGCGTCGGGACATACGCAATGACACACCCAAACAGCAGTTACACTCAATTATATCATGAGAACAGAGATGATGCTATAGGTTTGGAGGGCAGGGCCACACGACGGTGGCCCTGCCTCAACGACTCAGTCCTTGAAGTAAACGGCAAGGCTGTCCGGGCGATCGTTGTTGGACTCACCGATCAGCTCGATAGGTCTGCCGTCTGGTGTGGTCCCATCCACGAAGAAGATGTTGGAGCCGATTCGCGGCCCCACCTTTCTGATTCGCAGCCGCGGCAAATTGCGTAGTGATGCCAATAGTGCGGAAATACTCCAGAGGGGATGATGTTGTTGGCCATAGATTTGTGTGGTGCCCAGTGGAGCCTATACTACGTGGCAGCATTTGTGGGGAGGGGCAACCTGTCTCGTCGCCCCTCCGCCAAGCTACATACCGGGCCTGCCCCGGTACCTGCCGTTCACTTCACTGATGTGGCCGATCACGTCCATCCTGCGGCCGTGTCTGGGGCACTTCGGGAAGTCCGTAGTGACCGTCGCATCCCTGCATATCACTTGCGGGCAGCAGGGGTCGGGGTCGTTTGGGTTTCCGATGAGCTCGGGGCAGGCGAACGCAAGGTGGGTTAGCTTTCCCGTGCCGAACCTCGGAAGGCTTCGCCACTGGGCGCGGGTTTCCGGTAGCCGTTGTGCCATGTCTGCTCCTTGAACGGGTCGGACAGTAATTGTTATCATAGCATATTGCTGTTGCTATGACAAGTATTCGATTATGGCTCAATGCAAAAACACGCCGATTGAATGGGCGTGTTTTTGGTAAATCCGCTGTGCTTATCTTAGTTGCGAGCAAAGTGCGCGAAGGCGCGGTTTGCTTCGGCCATACGGTGGGTGTCTTCTTTCTTTTTGAAGGCAGCGCCGGTCTGGTTGTAGGCGTCAACGATTTCATTGGCCAGGCGCTCTGCATAGGGCATGCCCTTGCGGGACCGGGCGGCTTGCACGAACCACATGTATGCCAAGTGCTGCTGCCGGTGCCCTTGGACAGGGAATGGAATCTGGTAATTGGCGCCGCCCACGCGGCGGCCTTTGACCTCTACTGACGGGTAGACGTTTTTGATGGCACGCTCGAACACTTCAAGCGGGTTTTCGCTCTTCAGCTTCTTGGCGGCTAGCTCCATAGCTTCGTAGACGGCTTGCTCGGCAGCGTGTTTCTTGCCATCCAGAATGCTCTTTTGGATTAAACGCTGGACGAGTGGCGAGTCGTATTTACGGTCGGGCAGGACGCGGCGCTGGAGAGATTTAGTCTTCTTACGAGGCATTATTTGTTCCCCTTCTTGGCGCCGTATTTGCTGCGGCCTTGCTTGCGGTTATTGACGCCCTGGAGGTCCAGTGCACCACGAACAATGTGGTAGCGCACACCCGGCAGGTCCGGCACACGGCCACCGCGTACCAGCACAACGGCGTGCTCCTGCAGGTTGTGGCCTTCGCCGGGGATGTAGGCCCAGACTTCGTAGCCATTGGTCAGGCGCACACGGGCAACCTTGCGCAATGCTGAGTTCGGTTTGCGCGGGGTACGAGTGGTAACCTTCAAGCAGACGCCACGCTTCAGCGGTGCGTCCTCTTCGATGTACTTCGACTTCAGCGTGTTGTGAATGCGCTGCAGGTGAATCGATTTACTCACCTTCTTAGCGGATTTTCGCGGCTTGCGGATAAGCTGATTAATTGTTGGCATGAACGAAAGTTCCTCTTCGGTTCCTTTAGCTAATCTAACCATGAGACTTTAGTAGGTTACAGCACGTTCCTGATCCTCAGCCTTCACAGCGTGAAACTCAGAAGTAATTATACACGAGCGCTCTCTTTACAGCAAGGAAGAAGTCTTGCATTCTGGGCAAAGTATGGCTATAGTTATTGGCTGCATGAGAGACATGCGCTGCCGATACTGTTGGAGGTGCCATGGTATCGCCATGGGCCCGGTATGTTACGCTGGCTCCATATCACCTGTCGTTCACCTACAAGGCCGGCCTGCTGATCGTTGTTGCCAGCCAGCGGGAGGACAGCCACGACTGGACGGTATTCGGTGGACCTCAGACGCGAAGAGTTGGCATTAGTAATGCATCGGGCCAGTTGGCCGATGACCGTACGCCCGTCAGGGCTCGTCTGGACTCCTGGGCCGAGCCGTCTGTGCCGACTCTCTGGCTCCATCCCATGGCGCTGGTCCATCTGTTCGCGGCCGGACAGATCACCGAGTCAGACATCCGGCGCATCGTGGATGACACGGCCGATCGTCCGACGCGTGCCGAGCTTCGTACCCATACTCGTTGTGGCCTGCTGAACATGCTGCACCAGACGAGTTGCGTGCTCGACATCAGCACTATCTGGGATCTTCAAGTCACCTGATGGACGCCTCCACTGCCTCCTGGAGTGCCACGCAGCATCGGCGCTCCCCTTGTGCGACTGTAGTGGTCGTAGAAGCGGAGTACATACATAGACAAAATGACCCCACCGGGTGGGGTCATTTTGTATGGGGAGTGGGCGGGTTACTACTCGCTGCCGATCTCTGGCTCGTCGTTCATTGGCTGGACGCCGGTGCCGACCGGAATCTTGCGGCCAATGATCACGTTTTCCTTCAGACCGTACAGGTTGTCCACGCGGCCACTGGTCGCGGCATTGATCAGCACGCGGGTGGTGTCCTGGAACGACGCGGCTGACAGGAAGCTGTCTGACCAGATCGATACTTTGGTGATACCCAGCAGCAGCTGTGTGAACTCGGCCGGAGCCTTGCCTTCGTCAGTGAGCTGCCGATTGGTTTCGACCACTGCTGCCTTGGAGACGATGTCGCCGGTTACGAACAGGCTGTCACCTGGGTCTTCGATCTGCACGCGGCTGAACATCTGGCGAACGATGATCTCCAGGTGTTTGTCGGCAATGTTTTGGCCCTGGGCGGCGTAGATGCGCAACACTTCGTTGATGATGTAGCGCTGCGTGGCTTCAATGCCTTGCAGGCGCATCAAATCATGCAGGTTGATCGAACCACTTGTCAGGCGGCCGCCAGCTTCGATTTGGTCGCCATCGGCAACGGTCAATTGCTTGAAGCCCGGTACTTCGTAGCGGACAGGCGCGTGCTGCGCCGAGCTCATGACAATCTGCTCGTCGGCAACTTCAACGGTGCCGTCAAACGGTGCGGTGAGCGGCCGGCCTTCTTTCTTATCGCTGGCAAGGACGTCGCCGGCCAATACCTCGGTACCGCTTTTGACTCGAGCCGTACGGCCATCGAGCGGCAGTTTTTTAGTCTTGCCCTTTGGTGGCGTGACTTGTACGACGTAGTTTTCGCCGTCTTCCCAGACCTGGACGTCACCACCAAATTCACTCAGGAAGGCCTGGCCCTTTGGCGTGCGGGCTTCGAACAGCTCGTCGACACGGGGCAGACCTTGGGTGATGTCGTCACCAGCCACACCACCGGCGTGGAAGGTGTTCAGGGTTAGCTGGGTGCCTGGCTCGCCCACGGACTGCGCAGCGATGACGCCGACGGGCTCGTACGCAGCAACCAATTTTCCGGTCGCCATATCAATACCGTAGCTCTTGCGCGGAATGCCGCGAAGGTTGGCAGCGCTCAGTACACTCATGATCTTGACGTGCTGGACGTTGGGGTTGGCTTCGACGGCGTCGGCGATTTCACGGGTAATCAGCTGGTCGGCCTTGACGTGGCCCTTCACGGCTTCAGCAGCGTAGCGGCCAAACAGACGATCGGCGAACGGAATCATGGTTTGTTCGGATTCGTCCCGGTAAATCATGAAGCCGTGGTCTTCGGCGTCTTCAGTCACGGTAAAGACATCTTGGCTGACGTCAACCAGGCGGCGTGTCAGGTAACCAGAGTCGGCGGTCTTGAGCGCAGTGTCGATCAGACCCTTGCGTGAACCACGTGTTGCCACAAAGGCTTCCAGCGGGCTTAGGCCTTTCTTGTAGCTGGAGCGGATTGGCAGCTCGATTTCTTTGCCCGTTGCGTCCACCATGACACCAATCATGGCGCTTGCCATCTTGAAGTTGCTGACATCACCGCGCGCGCCAGACTCGGCGGCCACAGCGACTGATGTGTCTTCTTGAGCCATACGGGTTTGCAGGATTTCTAGTACCTTTTTGTCTACATTCCGCCAGTTAGCGACGGTCAGGCCGTAGCGTTCTTCCTCGGTGATCAAGCCTTGCTCGTACTGGTCACTAATCTTCTTCGCCCGCTCGTCGCCCTCGGCGATAATCTGGTCCAGGCCGTCTACGGTAAAGTAGTCGGTCATGCCCGTCGAAATGGCGGCAATGGTGGCGTATTCGAGCGCCAAGTCCTTGATGACGTCGGCAATTTCAGCAGTTTTCTCCTGACCGTATTTTTCAAAGATGGTCGACAGGACTTTGTTGAGCCGTTTCTTGCCCATGATGTCTTCGACATACGGTAGGTCGGCTGGCAAAACTTCGTTGAAATAGACGCGGCCGAGGGTTGTCTGACGCTTCTCGCCCTTGACCGGTACCAGAATAGGCGTCTGTAGCTTGATGTTGCCTTTGTCAAAGGCAAAGATAGCTTCGGCGACGCTGCTAAATGGCTTCGGCTGGGGCGTTTGGGCGCTTGGTTTGTTGTATGTCAGGTAGTAACAACCCAGCACGATGTCCTGGCTGATGTTCAGGATGGGCGAACCATCGGCTGGCTTCAGCAGGTTACTGGTCGCGCTCATTAGCTCGCGAGCTTCCTGCTGTGCGTCATCGCCGAGTGGCAGGTGAACTGCCATCTGGTCACCGTCGAAGTCGGCGTTGAAGCCCTTGGCAACCAGCGGGTGGAGCTGAATCGCCTTACCTTCGATCAGCTTTGGCTGGAAGGCTTGAATGCTGAGGCGGTGCAGTGATGGTGCGCGGTTCAGCAGCACGTACTTTTCCTTGATCACCTCGTCCAGTGCGTCCCACACGACGCTATCGCCCGATTCGATCAGGCGGGCCGCGCTTTTGATGTTTTGGGGGTACTCTTGGTCAAGCAATTGGGCTATGACGAATGGCTTAAACAGCTCCAAGGCCATGAGCTTGGGCAGACCACACTGGTGGATCTTCAGCTCTGGACCAGCAACGATGACTGAGCGGCCCGAGTAGTCGACACGCTTACCCAGCAAGTTCTGTCGGAACCGGCCCTGCTTGCCTTTCAACATATCGCTGAGGCTCTTCAGACGGCGGCGGCCACCAGTCGCGCTGACAGCGCGGCCAGAACGGGCAGCCGAGTTATCGATCAAGGCATCGACTGCCTCTTGCAGCATGCGTTGCTCGTTGCGGCGAATGACTTCCGGTGCGTTGAGGTCTATCAGCTTTTTCAGGCGGTTATTGCGGTTGATGACGCGGCGGTACAGGTCGTTGAGGTCTGAAGTGGCGAAGCGGCCACCAGTCAACTGCACCATCGGGCGCAGGTCGGGCGGGATAACCGGCAGTACAGTCAGGCACATGCTGGTCGGCTTGATACCGGCGCGCAGCATGCCCTCGAGTACCTTCAGGCGTTTCATGATTTTCTTCTTACGCTGGCCCTTGGCGCTGTCGGCTTCGGCAGTGAGTTCCTCGATCAGTTTATCAAGGTCGATTTCTTCCAGCAGATCACGCAATGCGGTGCCGCCCATGCCCACAGCGATCAGCTCGCGGTAGTCCTCGGGCAGTGAACGGTATTCGACTTCGCTGATCAGACGGGCTTTTTCCAGGCTTTCCAGCTGAGTGCGCTTGCGAGCGTACTCTTCGGTCAGATCTTCGAGCTCTTTGCTTTGCTGAGCGGCGAGCGTCTTCAGATCGGCGCCTTCAGCCTCGGCTTCTTTTTCGTAGCGCGTTTTGACAGCCAGCTTGGCTGCTTCCAGCTCGGCCTCGCTGTCGGCCATCATGTGGTCGCGCTTTTCAGTGTCGACATGCTTAATAATATAGCTGGCAAAGTACGCAACGCGCTCCAGGTTACGAACAGTAACACCCAGCAATAGGCCCATGGCCGATGGCGTACCGCGCATAAACCAAATGTGCGCAACGGGGGCGGCCAGGCTGATGTGGCCCATGCGCTCACGCCGGACAATGCTTTTGGTGACAATTTCGCCGTTTTTGTCAACGGCAGCTTCGCGCGAACGAACACCTTTGTATTTGGCGTCGTGGATGTTGATGTCCTTGACGGGTCCAAAGATGCGTTCGCAGAATAAACCATCACGCTCTGGCTTTTGAGTGCGGTAGTTAATGGTCTCGGGCTTGGTAACTTCGCCGTGCGACCAATTGAGGATATCCTCGGCAGATGCAACAGCCAGGCGGACGGCATCAAAATCAGCAATACTGGTGGTCATTCCAATACGTGGCATGTTATGCGACCTCCTTTACGTCTTCTTCTGTTTCTTCGTCTAGTTCTGCACTGGTGCGGACAGACATGCCGTCACCAAGGTCGATTTTGCCAAATTCGTCGACTTCGTCAGCCGCCGCGACGTCGAGTGGTTTGACTTCGTCGGCAGTGACTTCGGCAGGATTGGCGGCTTCGTCGGCAACTGCGGTGTCGAGCACGTGCTCGGCGTCGATGACTTCCTCGGTTGTTTCCTGCTGAATGAGGTCAACGCGCAGTCCCAGACCTTGCAGTTCCTTGACGAGCACATTGAAGCTCTCGGGGACTTTCGGCCCAGTGATGGGTTCTTTCTTAATGATTGATTCGTATGCTTTGGCACGGCCATACACGTCGTCTGACTTGATGGTCAGCATTTCCTGAAGGGTGCTGCTGGCGCCATAGGCTTCGAGCGCCCAGACTTCCATTTCACCAAAGCGCTGGCCGCCGTTTTGAGCTTTACCGCCGAGTGGCTGCTGAGTAACCATGGTGTATGGGCCAATGGAACGGGCGTGAATCTTGTCGGCAACCATGTGGTGTAGCTTGATCATGTACATGTTGCCGACGGCGGTGAGCTCTTGGAAAGCGTCACCGGTGCGGCCGTCGTACAGCTGGACCTTGCCGTCCTTGGGGAAGCCGGCTTTCTGTAGCTCCTCGACAATGGTCTCGGTGGGCACGCCGTTGAATGGCGGCGTCGCAACCTTGTAGCCAAGGGCGCGGGCGGCCATGCCGAGGTGTGTCTCGAACAGCTGGCCCAGGTTCATGCGTGACGGCACACCCAATGGGTTCAAAATGACGTCGAGCGGTGTACCGTCCGCCATAAATGGCATGTCGGCAACTGGCAGGATGCGGGCGACCACGCCTTTGTTACCGTGGCGTCCGGCCAGCTTGTCACCAACCGCAATTTTACGCATTTGGGCGACGAAGATCTGGATCTGCATCAGCACGCCGGCCTTTAGTTCGTGACCATGCTCGCGGCTGAAGATCTTTACGCCGACAACCTTG
>WNFY01001216.1_pt1 | contig 26766 bp, 23 predicted proteins | sample 5400091 | NCBI WGS metagenome assembly WNFY01 (sample SAMN13153364, study PRJNA577476) | soil metagenome | isolation source: 60 cm soil or saprolite under grassland replicate 1 | place: USA:California | collected 2016-06-15 | reverse complement strand
CGGACGGTCACGTTGTTCTGATTGGCGCCGACGAACTTGTCCCCCGGTTGCGTGCCGGCCACATGCGCGACGCTATTGGTATCGAAATATTGCCGCATGCGAACGGTATCGTTGCGGGCCTTCATGATTTGAATCATCGCGTTGCCCGCTACGATGTCCTGCCGGGAAAGCAGGAACTCGCCCCAAATGTTGGCGTCGAAATCCTGGATCGAGCCGTGGAAGAACCGGAAATCGCCGGGCGCCTGGCCGTGAATCGCGTTGGTGGCGCTGGTCGGTACTTCGTTGATCCCGAGCAGGGCCTCGGCCAACGCGGCCGTGTACTCCGACGCGCCATTCCGCTCCACCAGATGCAGGTGGAAGCGGGCCTTCAGCGTGTGTGCCGCCCGGATCCAGCGTGCGACCTGGGTAGCGCGCAAGCCCGCCGTGGCGCAGTAAATCAAATCGCCTTCCAGCGTCGAGCAGTTCCCCGAGGCCGTGGCCGCGGCAGCCGTGAGCGCCGAAATGGCTTCGTCGAGACGTGTCTGCACGGCGGCGTAAATACTTTGCTGGCTGTCGAGGATCGGCGATTCAATCCCCGGGGTCACCGCTTGGCTGTACGGCAGGTCGCCCCACACCGAGGCGGCGGTGCCCATGTTGTACGCCTCCCAGACTTTGGCGATACCCATCATCAGGCTGTCACCGGCCACCGTCGCATACGCCTGGATCGACCGCAGCCCGAGGAGGCCACCCCCGGTATAGAAGCCCGCCATCGCGCCGGAAATGTCTCCTTCCTGGACGCCATAGCTCGTGCAATACTGCAATTGCTGGTTATTACTCCCGATCATCTGCTGCGTGAAGATGGAGGCGCAGCGCGCGATCTGGCCCTCGAAACGCGTGGCCGCACTAGACTGAATCGCGACCAGCAGTTGAATCGCCGTCGCCTGGGTTGGATTGTTCGGATTCTCGGTCAACCCGGGCCCGCTCAGGAAATCGCCACATCCCCATCCGGCAAGCAGTGCCAGTACGAGGACCGCTCCAGCTTTTCTTGACGCTTTCATCGCAGTGCCTCGCGTGGTTAGTGGTAGAAGGTGAGCTGCATGAGCCAGGAATGCGCGAGCGGTGCATTGAACCAGTCGATGCCGCGGTTCGCGTTCTGCGCGCCGCCCAGGTTGACCTCAGGATCGTAGCCCGAGTATTTCGACCACAGCTTGAGATTCCGCGCCGAGATCTTCGCGTCGACCTGCCGTAGCCCGCCGATCCGGTTCACCCAGCGGCCGCGGAACGTGTAGCTCAGCGTGACCTCGCGCAGCCGGGTGAACGTTCCATCCTCGAGCCGCGTGGTGATCGGGCCACCCGTCGCGCCCTGGCCGTTCCCATCCGGGAACGCCGAGTTGCTGAACCAGCCTTCACCGAGCGCGACCTTCGTACCCGCGCCCGGGCCCACGACGGGTCCGTTGAGCACGTCGCACGTCTGGTTGTAGCACAGCATGTTCTGGCCGAAGATCACCGTGTCGCCACGCATTTCGGTGTCCTTATGCGTGCCGTACTGGTCCATAGACGACCGGGTCATGTTCAGCACGTCGCCGCCATGGCGGTGATCGAGGAACGCGGTCAGCTGGAAGCTCTTGTAGTTGACCGTCGCGGAAATCCCGGCAGTCCAGTCCGGCCACGGATTGCCGATCGCCCGGGCCGTGGGATCCGTGATCGGGAAGCCGTTTGGCGCGATATACAGCGCACCAGCCGGTGCGCCCGCGCAGGCCGTGCCCACGTCATACACCGCTCCGCCGAACGTCACATTCGTCAAACCCCGGCCGCAGCGCGCGAAATCTGCCGAGCGCCACACGCCGATCGGGTACCCGACCTGCGCGTTCGTGGTTTGCCCCGAGAACGATGACCCGAGACCCGTCACGCACCGCGTATACCTCGCTTCGGGGCCGCAGTTCTCCGGAGTGGCCATCGGAACCTTACCGTCCAACTGGTCCTGCGTGGCCCCCAGCGACGTCACCAGATTTCGGTTGCGGGCCCAATTGCCACTGATCTGGATTGAGAAGTCGGAGCGTTGCAGCACCTGCACGTCGCTCGTGATCTCCCAGCCCTTGTTCGTGATCTCGCCGGCGTTGAGGTTTTCTTGCGTAAACCCGGTCGAGGGCGCCAGCGGGACCGCGAAGATTACGCCGGTCGACTTCGAGTCGTAACGCGTCACGGACAGCGCCGCGTGGTTCTTCGCCACGGTCAGATCGACGCCCGTTTCCAATTCGCGCACGCGCTCAGGCGAAATGCCGGGATTGCCAACTGTGCTCGACGCGTACAGACCACCGACGCCGTTGATCGTGGTGCCCTGAAGGGAGCCCGGATTGAAGTCTGCGAAAGAAGCCGTCGTGAATACGTTCTGCGTGGCGTACAGCGGCGGCTGCTGGCCGCTCTCGCCATAGGCGAGGCGCAGTTTGCCGTAGGAGACGACATCCTCCGGGAGATGTGCCACTTTCGTGAAGTTCCACGCGACGCTTCCGCCCGGATACCACGCATGCTGGTGGCCCACACCGAAGGCAGAGTCAGCGTCGGTCGGGAGCGTGCGCGAGGTCGTGTTCGAGAGCTTGTACGGCGTCGGCGCCAGCCACGTCTGGCCGAACACGTCGACCTGGCGGAAGTAGGTTTCGTCAAGGTTCTGACCGACAGTCAACGAACCGTTGAATTTCGAGCTGAACTCGTGCGTCCCGGTCGCGGTCAGGGTGTGGTCGAACACGCGATCGTAGAACTGCCAGCGCTCGATCGAGCCGCCGCTCTGACCCGAGCTCGCCTGCCCGTACGCGTACGTCCGATCGTCACCGTTGTAATCACCACCCAGCGTCCAGTTGACGGTGAGCCAGTCGAGCGCCTTCCAGTTCACATTGAGGGTACCGAGATAGCGACCCGTCTGTCCTTGGAGCAGGTCGTTGTTGAGCGCATAGAACGGGTTGTCGAACCCGCGACTGTTCGTAAACGCCGTTGGGCCGGGGTTCGGGAAGCGCCAGGAGCGATGCAGAGCCGCCGGCCCACCCAGGTATTGCTGCGCATTGAAGTCCGGCGGTTGACGCAGCGCGCTGATGCCGATGCCGTTGATCGAGTTGCCGCGATCCGTGCCGGTGTTCTTCGTCTGGACGACCTGCACACTCGCGTTCACCGTGAAGTTCTCGAACAACGTGTGCGAGCCCGCAAAGCGCGCGGTGTAGCGCTCGTAGCGGTCCTGGTCGCCGACGATGAAGCCGTTTTGATTCAGCTCGCTCATCGACAGGTAGAACGTGGTCCGCTCGTTGCCGCCCGAGATCGACAGGGCGTTGTCGATCGTGTGGCCGGTCTCGAATATCTCCGCGCCGTGATCGTAGGTCGGCACGGTATCGGGAATCAGCGGACCCCAGGAGAAGAAGCCGTTACCGATAAAACAGTTGACGGTCGTGCACGCGGTCGACGCGCCATTGGAGCCCACACCGTATTTGCGCTGCACTGGAATCGTGCGCACCGGATCGTCGGCCGTGAGCGTCGTGCGGAAGTTGTACGTGGTCGGACCGGCATGGCCGCGCTTCGAGCGATACTCGAGCGCGCCGGCAGAGCCGGCGCTGGCGCCGTAGATCGACGTCGACGCAGCGCCCTTGAGGACGTCGACCGTTTCGATGTCGTCGGGGTTGATGTCGGCGGCGCGGTTGGTGGATGGCGCGCCGGACAAGACGGCCTGCCCACGCGTCGCATTGCTGATCGGGACGCCGTCGAGAATGATCACCGGCTGGCTCGTGCCGAACGTCTTCGGCCCGCGGATCTGGATCGCCGTGGAGGCGCCCGCGTCACCGCTGCCCTGATTCGTCAGCACGTTGGGCACCTTGCCCGCGAGCGCCTGAATCACGTTCGTCTCGTTGGAGCGCATCAGCGTCGCGCTGTCGACCGTCGCCGTCGCCGTCCCCAGCCGCTCGCGGCGCTCCTGCGTTCCGGCGCCCGTCACCACCACCACGTCCAGGCGGAGCGGGTCGGCCGCGAGCTGGAAGTTCTGCTCGAGTGTCGCGCCCGGCGTCACGGTGATCGTCGCCGTGCCCGCGCGGAACCCGATGAGTCGCGCGCTCATCCGCACCTGCTGCCCGTCGCGCGCCCCCCAGGGACCGTTAAGTGGTAGACACCGTCGGCGCCGGTCCAGCCACCGACGCCGAAATCGACGACGGTGACGTTGACGTCGCGCAGTGCCTCACCGGACTGACCGGTCACCTTCCCGCTGATCGTGACCGGCTCCTGTGCAGCCACTCCCGCCGGCAGTATCGCCAGCAGCGCCGCTGCGAGAAACGCCCAACCCAGAGGTCGGGATACTGACTGATCACGGCTCATACACACTCCCCTTGCGTGATGTGAATCGTGAATGATCGTCTATCCGTGAGCGTGACTGTCCCCGCAGGTCAAACGGAATGCCGCAGGGTGAACGCGTTAGGTTGGTGGAGAATGGGTAGGCGGATGGGTGGACGACCACGGCAACGAGTACTGCAGTCGACAAAAAGTACACATGGGACAACCCTCCCCGGCACGAGGAAAACGGACGGCACCGGCCGCCCCAACAGAAGTGGTTTTCTTATTTCGATCACCGCGCCGGACGCCCAACGGCTTGGGCGAACGTCGGCATGGGAAAATACCGGGGCCAACTCATTCAATACTGAACCCCGTCTGACGGGTCCGCAAGAGCGCTTTTGTTCGTATTTTGGTCCCCGTGAAGACCCTTCTACTCGGCGCCGTGCTGACAGCCGCCGGCCTGCAGGCGGGCGACCCCCTGGAGGCCCGGAGCAAGGGGCGACCCGACGCCCCCGTAACCGTCTACGAAATGGCGGACTTCCAGTGCCCCGCCTGCCGCATGTTCACCGTCACCGTGTTGCCGACCATCGAACGCGAGTTCGTGCAGACGGGCAAAGTGCGCTGGGTGTTCATCAACCTGCCGCTGACCAGCATCCACCCCAACGCGGTGGCTGCCGCCGAGGTCGCCATGTGCGCCGCGCGCCAGGGGGGTAGCCGGTTCTGGCAGACGCACGATGCGCTGTACCAGCATCAGGACGATTGGGCCAAGCTCGCCCAGCCGCGCGATCAGCTGATTGCGATTGCCCAGCGCGCCGGTGTGGACCGCGGGAAGCTGGTCGCCTGCCTCGATGGGGGCGAGGCACGCAAGGAGGTCGAGATCGACGCGCAGCGCGCCACACGATCCGGCGCCCGGGCTACGCCTTCCTTCTATATAGAGGGCGGCCTGCTCGAAGGGGCACCGTATGCGCCGGACCCGATGCGGCACGTGCTGGACTCGATCTACGCCGTGCGCACTCGCGCGACTCCTCACCCACCCCAGTGAGCAAGCCGTCGTTCCTGTATCGGCTGAGCGTGCAAGTGGCGACGCGTGCGGCGCCGCTGGTCGCACGCTTCGACAAGAAAGTGGCGCGAGGACTCGATGGGCGGCGCGGACTGGCCGCCCGTCTTGCCGGATGGGCCGCTGCGCAGCGCGACGCGAGGCGGCCGCTGATCTGGATGCACGCGCCGTCGGTCGGGGAAGGCCTGCAGGCCAAGCCGGTGCTCGAGACGTTGCGCGCCGAGCATCCCGATTGGCAACTGGCGTTTACATTCTTTTCGCCGTCGGCCGAACGGCTTGCCAAGAACCTGCCGGTCGACGTCGCCGACTACCTGCCGCTCGATCGCGCGTCTGAAGTCACCGCGGTCCTCGATGCGCTCCAGCCGACCGCGCTCGTGTTCAGCAAGCTCGACGTCTGGCCCGAGTTGACGCTTGCCGCCGCGCGGCGCGGCGTCAAGCTCGGCCTCATCTCGGCGACCGTGGCGCCGCACAGCTCGCGGCTGCGCTGGCCGACGCGGGGCTGGTCCGCGCCGGCCTATCGCGCGCTCGACCGCATCGGCACGATCAGCGAGGAAGACGGCGAGCGGCTCGAGCTGCTCGGGGCGCGCCCCGAGACAATCGCGGTCACGGGCGACACGCGCTACGACAGCGTTGCCGAGCGCGCCGAGCGTCTGGACAGAACACGCGAGCCGCTCGCGCGACTCGCCGCCACCGGTCCCGACACCTTCACGATCGTCGCGGGGTCGACGTGGCCATCCGATGAGGCGGTGATTCTTCCCGCCTTCGCGGATCTGCTGCATCAACTTCCCTCGGCGCGGCTGCTCCTCGCGCCGCACGAGCCCAACCCCGATCATCTCGCCGGCATCGCCGAGCGCCTCCGCCACCTCAAGCTGCCCCGGCCGGTGCGGTTGTCACAGCTCGAGCACGCGAAACCGGGTCCGGTGATCGTCGTCGACCGCGTGGGCGTGCTCGCCGATCTCTACGCGCTGGGCGACACGGCGTTCGTCGGTGGCGGGTTCCACCGCGCCGGCCTCCACTCCGTACTCGAGCCGGCGGTGTTCGGCGTGCCGATCGCGTTCGGCCCGCACTGGCGGATGAGCCGCGACGCCGGTCTGTTGCTCGATCAGGGTGGCGCCGTCGCGTTGCCGGGCGACGCCCGCCATCCTCTGCACTCGCAGTGGCTGGTGTGGCACCACGATCCCGCCGCCCGCAAGAGCGCCGGCAAGGCCGCCAAGCAGATGGTGACCGACGGACGCGGCGCCGCAGAACGCACGGCGGCACTCGTATGGGGGCTCGTGGATAGTTGAGGGGGCCGAAGGGATCGGCTACTATGGGAGATATGCAGGCGACAGCGTTACGACGCGCCCTGGCATCCACCCTGATCTGTATCACTCTGGGATGCGGGCACCGGGCGGGGGTACGAAACGCTGCCTACGGCGAGCCCGCCGACGTCATACTCACCGTCACCAACCATCATTTTCTCGATGTCACGGTCTATTTGGAGCGCGACGGCCAACGCACGCGTGTCGGCACCGTCACCGCCGTCTCGACCGTGCAATTCCACCTGCGGGGAAATAACCTCAGCGCCTCGCGGCAATTCCGGCTATTCGCCACGGCGATCGGTAGCGGCGAGAGCGTGCGCACCGAGACGCTCACGATCCAATCCGGACAGACCATCGAGTGGACGTTGGAGCACGACCTGCGGCGCTCCAGCGTCGGTATCTACTGAGAGTCGGATTATTTCGGCGGCGGCGGGCCGCCTGAACCGGTCGGGATGAGGCCCACTCCCTGAAACACCTTGTAGGTCGTGAGCATCGCGGCCAGCATCGCGCCCACAAAAATCGCCGTGCGGCCCCTGGCCAGTCGGCGCTGCTCGACTCCCGCGACGTACATCCGATTTACGGTGAGGGCTTCCCCCTTCCACGTCACGTTCTCGCCGTGGTGCGAAGTCACGCCCGTGACCGACAGGCGCAGGGCTTCTTGATCGCTCGTGAGCAAGCGCCCGCGGATCGAGCTGACGTCGGGACCGATGGTTCGCGATAGCGTATCGGTTCCAAGATCATTCAGCGTAGCCGAGACGTATGACCCGGGCACCGGCTGGGGCGCGGCGAGCGGTTGGTAGTAGTAGCAAGCCGTCGCACACCACATCGCGAGGAAAACGACCATGCATCGCATCATGAAGCAGTCTCCGAAGAAGACGGGGCGGGCCGACGGATGCTCGACCCGCCCCGGGAAAGCTACCGCTCGACGGCCGGTTACGGACAGTCCGCCGTGTCGTTGGGGTTCCGGAACCCGTTCGTCGCCAGCTGAGCACCGGGGTTCGGGATATTCGAATTGACGTTCCCTTCGCTTCCGCTGTAAAACAGGCGGCCTGGAATCTTGTCCCGGAACTGCGCGTTCGCGGTCGTGTCCGGCGTGAGGCTCGGAATGCACATCCGCCGATAGTCGTTCCAGACCTCGATGTTTTGGAACAGGGTCACGTATTTCTCGATCATGATCGAGTCGGTCAATGCCGCCCCGGTGATTCCGACCAGGGCGGTTAGCCCCGGCACCGCGCGCGCGTTGTTCAGGTGCGTGAGCGCGAGCGGATCGCTGCCCGTCTGGTTGTACGCCTCTGCCAGGATCAGCTCGTTCTCCTGATAGGTGACCAGGGGCTGCCGGAACGAGCCGTCCGTCATCCGCCCTGCTCCGGCGAGCGGCGACACGGTATTGCCCGGCTGGGCGATGTTGACGTCTTCGCCGCCATAGCCGCCGAGCCCATTGAGCCCGAAGTACTGGGGGCGTCGCGGATCGCTCCGCGCGTTCATGATATCAGCCAACGCCTTCCCGGCGACCAGGTCCTGCCCGAACGTCGTGCTCTGGAACTGATACCAGATGTTCCGCTCGGTTACAGCGGTGCTGTGATACGCCAGGAGGTCACCGGCGGTGCTGTTGATGCCGCTGTTCGCCTCGGTGATCACGTTGGCGTACACGGCTGCCTTGGTTGCGGAGGCCTCGACCGTGTGCAGCAGAAAGCGTGCTTTCAGCGTGTGTGCCGCTCGGATCCAAAGCGTGCGCTTCGCCAGCGTCGTGTCGGCCCCATAGACCAGGTCGTTGCCCAGCGGACCGGGACCTTTCCCGTTGGTCAGCTCCGCGATGGCGTCCGACAGCAAGTTCTGGACGGCAGTGTACACCGTCGCCTGGCCATCCAGCGCTGGTGTAGGATTGCTGCCCACGGCTTCCGTGTAGGGAACATCCCCCCACAGATCCGCCGCGACGCCCATGTCGAATGCCTCCCAGATCTTCGCAACACCGAGGAAGACACTGTCGCCCGCTGCCTGCTCGGTTGCTTCGACCTTGCGAAGGTCGACGAGGCCGCCGCCCGTGTACACCTGGAACCAGTTGCCGTCCCAGCTGAACTCATTGACGGTGTAGTGAGCGAACGCATCTACGAAGCGACCGCCCACTCCCATGCACTGCTGCATCCACTCGCAGACCGTCATCGCCACACTGTTCTCCTGCGAGGTGAACAGATTGGCCTGCGCGCCAACAAACAGCTGCTCAGCGGTGGCCTGGCTCGGGCTGTTCGGGTTGCCGGTGAGCTTGTCGCCGGTCAGAAAACTGCCGCATCCGACCATGGCGACGGCTAGGCCCAGGTAGAGGGCCGCCAACTTGATGGAACGTTTCATTTCTGGCCTCCTCTGGGCTAGCGGTTGAGGGTGACGGTGAACACGAATGAGCGCGTCTGCGGATTGCCGAAGTACTCCGAGCCCTGGATCGGGTCGGTCGCCCCGCCGCCGCTCGTCTCCGGATCGTACCCGGTCCACTTCGTCCAGGTGTGCAGATTGCGACCCGCCACCCGGATATCGACACTGCTCACCCCGATGACGCGCTGGACCCAGGCCTGGTCCAGCGTGTAGGTGAGGGAGATTTCGCGGAACTTGACGAAGCCGTGCGGCTCCAAGCAGGCCTCTTCGACACCTGTGAAGGGGCACGGCGCGTCACTCTGCCGGTACCAGTTCTCACCGATCGGCACGGCCAGGCCCGCGCCCGGACCGGCCACCGGTCCGTCGAACCAGCCGCCTTGGCCAAAGGTCTTCAGGTTGCCGGTGCAAGTCGTGCCGTCGCAGTCGGCGCGCTGCTGGGTGTCCTGGTGCGTCCCATAGCTCCAGAGCGCGCCTTTCACGTCGTTGGGCACGACGCCGCCGTGCCGGATGTCCAGGAGTCCGGACACCTCGAGCTTGTGGAAGCGGAACGCGGTCCGAACGCTGCCCGTCCAGCGCGGATTGGGATTGGCCAGGATCCGCAAGTTGGGATCGGTTTCCGGGAACCCGCTGGCATTGATGTACATCGCACCCGTGGGCGCACCTGCGCACGCCGTGCCGACCGCGCCACCGAGCAGACTCGGGTCCGAGACACCGCAGTGGATGTAGCCTTGCGTGCGGTACACTCCGATTTCCTCGCCCACCTGGGCCACGCCGGAACCAAAGTAGATGTATTGCGGTCCGTTCAACGAGAGGACGACGCCGCGGTTCCGGGCCCACTGGAGCCCGACCTCCCAGCCGTACTCTGGAGTCTGGATGAGTCGCAGGTTCAGCGTCGCCTCGATGCCGCGATTGCGGAAGGTCGCGGCGTTCGTGTACTGGTACGAGTACCCCGTCGAGACCGACAGCGGTGTCGGCAGGATGACGTCTACGGTCTTCGAGTTGTAGTACGTCAGTGAGGCGTCGCCGCGATCGCGGAACAACCCCAAGTCGAAGCCTGCCTCGAGCTCTTTGGAGCGCTCCGGCCGCAGCACGTCGGCCGGCTTCTGGCCGCTGGTCAACAAACCGCCGATGCCATTCTGCGTCGGCGTCACGCACGTCCCCTGCGCGATGCCGCCAAAGCACTGCGAGAAGTACGTCCCGGAGGTGACATACGGAGGCGGCTCGGTTCCGGCCTCACCGTACGCGACGCGCAACTTGCCGAAGGAGAGCCACGGGCGCTCGCCGATCACCTTGGTAAACGTCCAGGCCAAGCTGCCTTTGGGGAACCAGGCCCGACGCGACAGCCGGCCGAAATTCGAGAATCCGTCGTTGCGGAGCGATCCGCTCAAGTAGAGCTGGTCGTACAGATCCATCGTCGCCTGGCCAAAGTACGACTCCCGGTGGATCACGGTCTCGTCATCGCTCGGGAGGTCGCGCTCCACGGTGTTGGCCAGCTTGTACGGCGTCGGAGCAACGAGCTGGCGGCCCACGGCGAAGAGATTGCGCAAGTTCTGGCTGCTGAGGTTCTGGCCCAGCGTCACGGAGCCCGACACCCGTGGGGTCAGCGTGTAGTTCGCCGTCCCCGTGAGGTTATGGTCGATCTGGTAGTTGACGAGTTTGCCTTCGATCACGCGGCCGAGGTTGCAAACGTCAGATGAGGAAATGGGACAACCTTCCAGCCTCTCGTCGCTCGTATAGTCCGCCCCGAGTGTGTAGTTGAACCTCAGCCACGACATCGCCAAGTACTCCGCCCCGACGTTGCCGAACACACGGCCCACGTTCGAGAGGTTCACCTGCTCGTTCAGTGCAAAGAACGGGTTGTCGAAGCCGCGATCGTCGTTCAGGGTAGTCGCCGTCGGATGCTGGAAGCGGTATGAGCGGTGCTGGTGAAACACCGGATCCAAATACGGCAGATTGTTGAACTCCGGTGGCGTCCGCAGCGCCGGGATCTGAACGGCGTTCACGTTGTTGCCGCGCTGGATGAAGTGACCGCGCGTATCCGCAAAAGCAAGGTTGGCACTCAGCTTGAGCGCCTCCATCGGCCGATGCGATCCTTTGAAGCGCACGGTCGTGCGCTTGAATTGATCGTGATCGCCGATGAAAATGCCGTTGTTGTTGAGGTTTTCCCCGGACAGGTAAAACGTGGTGCGGTCGTTGCCGCCCGACACCGTCATGGCGTTCTCCACGACGTGCCCGGTCGTGTACAGCTCGCGGGAGTGATCGAACACCGGCGTGCTCCCCGGGAGGAGCGCTCCCCAGGAACGCCGGCAGATGCTGTTGCCGGGATCGTCGCAGGCGCCGCCGGGGGTCGTGTCGGCTTCGACGCCGAAGCGCCCCTGTCCGTACTTCGTCTGCAGCGGAACGAAGTGGTTCACGTCGTCGAACGACGCGGACGAGCGGAACGAAAAGTGCGTCGCGCCGGCGTGACCGGACTTGGTGGTGATGAGCACCACGCCCTGTCCCGCGCGCGCCCCATAGATCGCTCCGGCCGCCGCGCCTTTCAGGATCTCGACGCTCTCGATGTCGTTCGGGTTCATGTCGATCGCCCGGTTCTCCACCACCGTCCCCTCGCCGGCATACCCGCCGTCATGGGGGTTGAAGTCGGAGGTCGACTTGGCCGCGTTGTTGATCGGCACACCATCCACGACAAACAGCGGCTGGTTATTCCCAACGATGGTGCGAACGCCGCGGATCTGGATGAACGACGAGGCGCCCGGGTCTCCGGACTGGCTCGACACGAAGACGTTCGGGGCTTTGGCCGCGAGCGCTTCCACCACGTTCGCCTCGTTGCTGCGCTCGATCTGATCGGCGCCGACCGTGTTGCGCACGTTGCCGAGCTTCTCAGTGGACGTGGCGGTGCCGGCGCCCGTCACCACGATCTCGCCCAGCTGCAGCGGGTTCGGCGCCAGCGTGAAGTCTTGCGTGACGACCGGCTGCGACAGCGCCACCGTCACGGTCTGCGGCTTATAACCGAGACGTCGCACGATCATTTGCACCGACTGCCCGGACACGCGGGCGGCGGGGACGAAGATGGCGTAGCGGCCATCGTCGCGCGTGGCGGCACCGATCCCCAACGATGGGATCGAAACGTCCGCGAAGGACAGCGGGGCGGCAGCGTCGTTCGTCACACGGCCGCTGATCGTGACGGGGTTCTGCGCGAACACAGGTGCTGTCCAGACCAGCAGCAAGCCGCTGGCGAGGGTGAGCAACCGACGGCGAAGATCTCGCATTGCTCCTCCTGTAAATGAATGGAACACACAAACTCTGCACACCTAACGGCGAGGGAAGGTGCGCGGCGACGACATCTGCAAGTTGGATATACCGCGTGCGCTTTTGGGGCGCTAGAGTCGGTAAAAACTCGGAGAACTGGAGCGTGCCTACTTGGTGACTTCGAACCTGGTTTCGGCTCCGTAGTCGGGGACCGGGCAGAGTCCTGCTTGCAGGCCATACTTCCCCGGTACGGGCGCGGCGCCGGCGGGGAGCTCGAAAATCATCCGATAGCGCTGCCCCATGACAATGCTGGCCCGCTGCACACCTGGTTTCACGATCGCCCATGCCGTATCGGCGACGACACCAGATTGCAGCAATCGTACCCGGACACACACCACCTCCGAGTGGGGAAACACGAGGTGCAGCGGAGTGTCAGCCTGGTTCGTCAGCTCGAATAGCACGAGCGGACGGGCCCCGCTCCCGTGTCCGGCGGAGTCTGGTCGCGCAAAACGCGTCGGGGTCACCGCGAGTGTGACCACGCTGCGCTGCGTGTAGCTGAGCACCACATTGCGCCGGACAGTCCCTTCCGGGTCACGCTCCTTGATCTGCGGATTCACGAGCTCCGCATTTGCGGCGCCGGTTGAATCCGTGCCCGCGCGAAGCGTACCGGAGGCCTGCACGAATTTATCCTCGTAATTGGCGACGCCCGACGCTTGAGGGTCGATCGATAGCCAGTTGACGCGAACGGAGCGAATGACAACCGGCGCCGGCAGAAACACACCCCAGTGGATGAAACCCTCGTGCTGAGCGCGCACGACACCGCTTACGTTGATCGTGGTGTCGACGGAGGCCTGAGGCGTCGCCAGCAGCAGTGCGGACCAGAACCGCATCATGATGAGGAAGATATCTAAGTGGACGGGGTTGCAATAGTCGCGGCTAGGGGCCCGTTGCCTGTGGCCCGGCCGGTACTACTACTCCTTCAAACGTGACCGAACGGGGGCTGGCGAAGCCTCCGGTGAGGACGGTGACGAGGAGGTCCGACCAGCGGCTGCGGACCTTGATGCGAAGGTTGGCGATCCGTGCTCCCGTGCCAGCCTGACCTGCCAGCACGTCTTCGGCGTTTGGACGGGAGGCCCCCACCAATCCCCAGAACATGAACACGGGATGTTTGGTGATGCGAAACGCCGTTCCCTGCGCCGGTGCCTGCGCCCGTTCCGCCAGCGAGGTCGGCACGCCGAGATCCCCGGCGTCAAAGGTCAGGGCGCAGCCGCTCAGCGTGAGGGCCCCCGCCAGTGCCACGAGGCCCGCGCGTGTCAGATAACGAGTCACGAATCTCCCGGGAAGCAAAAGGGCGCGCCCCATGCCTACTGGCGGCGCGCCCCAAAGCTACTGCCTCTTACATGCCGATGGGAGCCTTCAAGGCGACGTGCGCTCCGATGCCGAGAACGCCGGCGGTCCCGCCGCCGTTGAGCTTCTCGGAGTCGTATGCCACATGCAGCCCCAGCATCCCGAAGCCCACGTTCGCCCCAATGACCCAGCCGACGTTCGACTCGGTGGAGCCGCCCGACGGCTTGTGCCACCGATTCGAAATGGACAGGTAGGGCTCGATGGACAGACCGGGGGTCGGCACGTTCACGCTGAGCCCGGCACCCGCCAGGATGTTGGTGAACTTCGGGGACGTCACAAGACCGCTGGTGATCGCGCTCGCCGTGCCGGCACCCAACTGGATATTCAGCGCGATGGGAATCAAGCTCCCACCGATGGCCCGAAATTGCGCCACACCACCGACCGACGTGGTGCTCGCGCTGGCGCCCTTCGGCTTCCAACTGGCAACGCCGGCGGTGAAGCTGATGTTGGCAAGCCCGAGCGTGCCGCGCGCTCCGAATGCCGTACCCTTTCCTGCGTCCGTATTGGGGACGCCCACGTCACCGTTGATCGTGACGCCGGTGCCACCCTTCGGATTATTCCACGCCGGCATCCCCAGCCACTGAGCCACGGCTGGAGTCGCCACACCGGCGATCATCATCACGAGTACCGCGATCCGCTTCATGCTATCCTCCCCTGAAGAATGATCCGCTGAAGAATGACCAATGATCAAAGTTCAATGTCCAGTGATCATTGATCGTTGATCATTGGACATTGATTCAGTGCACCCACACGGCGCTAAGTGACACACCCTCGAGGTCACCGAGTCCCGCGCTGATCCGCGCATCAAACCGCGGCGTCAGCCGGAAATCAGCGCCCAGCCCGAGCGCAAAGAAAAAGTCCGAGTTGCCGCTGCCGGCGATGAGAAACCCGGTCGGCTGCACGTACGGGACGATGCTGATCTTGGAATCCCTGGGATCGACGCGCCGTCCGAGCGACAGACCGACCGGCACGATCAGCGCCGAGCTGCCCGAGACGAACTGTCCGCCGATGCCGAGGATCAACGCGCCGTCGAGCGGAAAGTCCTCGGTATGCGTGACGACACGCTCGCGTGCTTCCGCACCGACGAGCAGCACCGAATTGGCGCCGCCCCCCGGCGTGAAGATGCCACCGCGTAAACCAACATCGAATTTTCCACTCGCCCACCGATAGGCGCCTTCGAATGCCGTGCCGCCGCCGTTGGGAAAGCTCAGCACCAATCCGATCTCCGAGCGGCTGAATGCCCGATAGGGCGCGTTATAGCTCGGCATTCCGGTCGCCTGCGCCGCGGCGTTGGAACCGAAGCCCGCGCTCGCAGCGATGATTAGCAGATACGACATGCGAGACCAGCGCATGACATGCTCCTCGAGACTAATGGTGCGAGGGGTTACCCGACCGACAGCGTGGCGTTCCGGAGTTCCGGAACGCCACGCTCACAGCGAAGGTCTAGTGCCAGAGTGAAATGCCGACACGACCGCCGATCGCGATCGTGCTGGGACCGAGATTGGCGTTATCTGATTGCCACTGGAACCCGATTTCGTAACGCCAGGCAGCACTCCCGTACGGCTTCCGCCAACCGACACCGGCGTGAAGCTGGACAGCAGTACCGCTACCCCCGCCGAGATCACCCAAGACGAGTCCGGCACCGCCGCCAAAGAACATTCCGCGGCGATGACCGCCGGGCGTGTTCGAGAACAGTACGCCGACCCCAGGGGTCAGCAGATATGTGGTGGTACCGCCCACGGTGTTGATGTTGGCCGTCATTCGCCCTTCCCACATCATGTTGCCGTGGGACGGCACAAAACCGACTCGCACATCGACGGGCGTCTGAATAAGGATCCCGCCACTGACGTTCTGCGGCTTCACATATGCGACGCCGAGATCGACGCCGAACTCATGCTTGGCACCGCCCATGCTCGGCGCTGCCGCACGCCGCTGCGCATGCGCCGTCGCAGGGAGCGACACCGCAAGCGCCGCCAAAACCATCCCGCCGAAGAGCTTCTGCATAACCAAAACCTCCAGTTGGGGTGGTGAAAACCGCCACATCGTTAAGAACGACAACAGCTTCTGTCAACTGGGAGTCCCCTAAACAGCCGATGGCCCGTCAGCTAGAAGCCTGACGGGCCATCATTTACATGCCCTTTCGTGACACGGCTCACGCCGCGAGAGGTCGCTTACTACTTGCCGAAGCTCAGACCGACCGTGATCGGCAGGAAGTTCCACCGGCTCGAGCCATCGGAGGCAACCGACGTGTACCGGGTGCCAACAATCAGGCGCGTACTGCCCGTCCCCATCTTAAACGCGACCGCAGCACCGCCGCCGAACCCGAGCTTCGATTGAGAGGTGGAGCCCAGGGTAGCGTCGTCGAACTTCACATTGTAAAAGCCGACCCCCGCGTTCAACAGGATCCGTGCGGGAGCACGCGCCGGATTGAGCGCATATACCACCGACGCCATGCCACCCATGATCTTCGTGTGGCCATCAAGACCCGTGCTGGGATCGTGCGACGTTTGCGAGTACGACAGGTCGCCGCGGATACCGATCGGCTGGCCAGCGAGCCAATACGTGGCGCCGACGCCACCGATAAAGCCCAGCTTGTCGGCTGTGTTGTAGTCGCCCATGGGCATCACCACACCTGCTGAGACGCCATAGCGCAGGCTGCCAGCAGCCTTTTGCGCCATCACGGGGCGAGCAGCCGCGACGCAAAGCGCCACCGCCGCCAATACCATTGTGAACCGCTTCATAACTACCCTCCGGGGGGAAAAGGGAGTTTTAGGTGTTTTAGGGACTTCTAGACCGGGACCACTGTTGGAAATCGGAATCGTAAAGTCAAGGGGCGACAGGGCCTGCGCGACGTGCCACGATGCGCACAACGTTCGACGCCACTTGAAGAAAGCCCCCCGCCACCGTCAGCCTGGTTTCCCCCCCCGACTGGCTGATATTCACGATTCCCTCCCCCAGAAGGGTCATGAACGGGGCGTGGTGTGGGAGAATCCCTACAAGGCCGTCGTAGGCCGGCGCGACGACGCCCTCGGCTTCGCCGTCGAACACCGACCGTTCCGCGGAGATGACCGAGACGTGCATCAGGCCGACGCCATCTTCTTGGCCTGAGCGACGACGTCGTCGATCCCTCCCTGCATGTAAAACGCCTGCTCGGGCAGCTGGTCGAACTCACCGGCGACCACGCGCTCGAAGGACGCGATCGTGTCCTCGAGCTTCACATACTTCCCTTCGAGCCCGGTGAACTGCGCGGCCACAAAGAAGGGCTGAGACAGGAAGCGCTGCACGCGGCGCGCGCGCGCGACGAGCAGCTTGTCTTCTTCCGACAGCTCGTCCATCCCGAGAATGGCGATGATGTCCTGGAGATCCTTGTAACGCTGCAGAATGCGCTGGACCTCGACCGCCACTGTGTAGTGCCGGTCGCCCAGATACTGCGCGTCCAGAATGCGGCTCGACGACGACAGCGGGTTGACGGCCGGATAGATGCCGAGCTCGACGATCGCGCGGTCGAGCACGACGGTGGCGTCGAGATGCGAGAACGCGGTCGCGGGAGCGGGATCGGTCAGGTCGTCGGCCGGCACGTAGATCGCCTGCACCGACGTGATCGATCCCTTCTTCGTCGACGTGATCCGCTCCTGCAGCTCCCCCATCTCCGTAGCGAGGGTCGGCTGATAGCCGACGGCTGACGGCATTCTCCCCAGCAGCGCCGATACTTCCGATCCCGCCTGAGTGAAGCGGAAAATGTTGTCGATGAACACGAGCACGTCCTGGCCTTCGACGTCGCGGAAGTACTCGGCGACCGTGAGTCCCGTCAGACCCACGCGCAACCGCGCACCGGGCGGTTCGTTCATCTGTCCGTAGATGAGCGCTACGGAGTCGAGCACGTTGCTTTCCTTCATTTCGAGGTAGAGGTCGTTTCCTTCCCGCGTGCGCTCGCCGACGCCGCAGAACACCGACCGGCCCCCGTGCCCCTTCTGCACGTTGTTGATCAGCTCCATGATGACGACGGTCTTGCCGACGCCCGCGCCGCCGAACAATCCGATTTTGCCGCCCTTTACGAACGGCGCGATCAGATCGATGACTTTGATGCCGGTCTCGAACACTTCCGTCTTCGGCTCGAGATCGACGAACTTCGGCGTGCCGCGATGGATCGGCCAGCGCTCGGCATCCGCCGGAATCGGCGCGCCCTCGTCCACCGGCTCACCGATCACGTTGAGGATGCGCCCCAGCGCCGGCTTCCCGACCGGCACCGTGATCGGGCTGCCCGTGTCGACGACGTCCATGCCGCGCACGAGCCCGTCGGTCGAGCTCATCGCGACCGCGCGGACCTGGTTGCGGCCGATGTGCTGCTCGACTTCGGCGACGAGCTGTCCCGAGTCCAGCTTGACCGTCACCGCGTTGTAGAGCTCGGGCAGCTGTTCGGGCTCGAACTCGACGTCGAGCACTGGTCCAATAACTTGGACGACTTTCCCAACGTTGCGTTTTTGCTCACTGGCTTTCGTTGCCATCCGGACTCCTGAGTTGTCGGTAATCGGTCATCAGTCATCAGTCATCGGTCCGACGACCGATAACCGATGACCGACAACTATCCTTTCAGCGCCTCCGCTCCTCCAACGATCTCCGCGAGCTCCTGCGTAATCTGAGCTTGTCTCGCCCGATTGAACGTGCGCTGCAGGATGTTCAGCATGTCGCTGCCCGCGTCGGTCGCGTTCTTCATCGCCGTACGCCGGGCGCCGTGCTCGGCGGCCGCCGTCTCCACCAGGGCACGGTACATCTGGTTCTGTACATATAGAGGAAGGAGCTGCTTGAGGATCTCCTCGGCGGACGGCCTGAGAATGTAATTCGCCGCCCCTCGCCGCTCGCCGCCCTTCGCCGCCGGCGGCTCCACGGGGAGAATCCGAAGCGTCGTCGGAGGCGTGCTCACGGCACTGTTGAACTTGGCAAACACCACGTCCACGGCATCCAGATCGCCGTTCGCAAACCGCTCCATCAAGAGCTTCGCCAGCTCGGCGGCGTGGTCGAGCGTCGGTCGATCGCCGATGTCGACCCGCTGCGACGCGATATTGCGCTTGGTGAACTTGAAGAAGCTGACGCCTTTCTTGCCGACGAGGTGCAGCTCGGTGTGGGCGTCCTGGCGTTCGAGCTCCTCGAGCCGGCGGCGCGCCTCGCGAATGAGATTCGCGTTGAATGCGCCGCACAGGCCGCGGTTGGACGTGATCAACAAGACCGCCGCGCGCCGCACTCCCGCGCCTCGTCCGCTCTGGCCCGGCTGGCGCAGCAGGGGGAAGCGTTCCGCCAGGTCGGGGGAGTACAGCTGGCCGATCACGTCCGCGAGGGCCTGCGCGTACGGCCGCGCACCGACCACGCGATCCTGCGCGCGCTTGAGCTTGGACGTGGAGACGAGCTCCATCGTCTTGGTGATCTTCTTCGTGTTCTGCACCGAACGGATGCGGCGCTTCAGCTCGCGCGGCTTCGCCATTAGAGCGCCTTGTACTCCTCGATGGCCTTTTTCAGACGGCCGCTCAGATCATCCGCCAAGGCCTTCCGGGTCCGGATTTCATCGGCGATCTCGGGATGCTGGGCGGCCATGAACTCGAGCAGCCCTTTCTCCCACTGCTTGATCTCCGGAACGTTCACGTCGTCGATCAAGCCGTTCGTCACGGCGAAGATCACGATCACCTGCTGATCCACCGGCATCGGCTGGTACTGCGGCTGTTTCAGGACTTCCACGACCCGCGCGCCGCGCGCGAGCTGCTTCTGCGTCGCCGGATCGAGCTCGGAGCCGAATTGCGCGAACGCCTCGAGCTCGCGGTACTGCGCCAGGTCGAGCCGCAGCCGGCCCGCGACCTGTTTCATCGCCTTGATCTGGGCATTGCCGCCGACGCGGCTCACCGAGATACCGGCATTCACGGCGGGCCGGACGTTCGAGTAGAACAGGTCGGTTTCCAGGAAGATCTGGCCGTCGGTGATCGAGATGACGTTCGTGGGGATGTAGGCCGAGACGTCGCCCGCCTGCGTCTCGATGATCGGCAGCGCCGTGAGCGAGCCTCCACCCATCTCGTCCGACAGCTTCGCCGCGCGCTCGAGCAGCCGGCTGTGGAGATAGAAGACGTCGCCGGGGTAGGCTTCGCGGCCGGGCGGGCGCCGCAGCACCAGCGACAGCTGGCGGTACGCCGCGGCCTGCTTCGACAGGTCGTCGTACACGCACAGCGTCGCCTTCTTCTCGTCGTACATGAAGTACTCGGCCATGGTGCAGCCCGAGTACGGCGCGATGTACTGCAGCGGGGCCGGCTCCGACGCGGACGCGACGACCACGATCGTGTACTCCATCGCGTCGTGCTCCTTGAGCCGCTCCACCACCGCCGCGACCGTCGAGTTCTTCTGCCCGATCGCGACGTACACGCAGATGACTCCCTGCCCCTTCTGATTGATGATCGTGTCGATTGCGATCGCCGTCTTGCCAGTTCCCCGATCTCCGATGATCAGCTCGCGCTGCCCGCGGCCGATCGGGATCATCGAGTCGATGGCTTTGACGCCGGTTTGCAGCGGTTCCTTGACCGGCTGGCGCTTGATGATGCCGGGGGCGACGATCTCGACCTTGCGGCTCTTGGTCGTGTGAATCGGGCCGAGTCCGTCCACCGGGCGGCCGAGCGCGTCCACGACCCGACCCACCATCGCCGGGCCCACCGGCACTTCGAGCACGCGGGCGGTGCGGCGCACTTCGTCGCCCTCGCGCAGCTCGAGGTAGTCGCCGAAAATCACGGCGCCGATGTTGTCTTCCTCGAGATTGAGCGCGAGGCCGGTGATCTTCTCGCCGCTCACCGACACCGTGAACTCGAGCATCTCGCCCGCCATCGCGGACGTCAGCCCGTAAATGCGGGCGATCCCGTCCTTCACCTCCAGGACCGTGCCGACTTCGCGGACGTCGATGTCCGCCAGGTCAGCAGCCTGGATTTCTTTGAGCAGGAGGTTTTTCAGCTCGCCGGGACGCAGGATCGAATCGGTGGCCATTGGTGTACCGGTTGAAAGATTGTGAAAAATATCACAAGAGAGGCGGCGGCGAAAGGCGGCAGATAGTGCGGCGGCGAAGGGCGGCAAAACCTAAACACGAGACCTGGTCCGTCCCCTAAGGAATCTCGTCAAAACACCACGCGGACCGAGCTCCCGCAGTTCCATCGGCGTCGCCCCCGCGACTCGCCGGGCGGCCCCCGCCAGATGGCTCGGCGAAGCGTAGCCGAGGATACGAACGACGCACCGCACGCTGTACCCCGGATTTCCGAGCAGGTCGGCGGCGCAGGCGGCGCGGGCGAGATCGATCACCCGCTTCAGATTCGGCGCTCCCCCGGCCGCAAACTCCCGCGATAGATGCTCGCGGGTCACGCGCAGCGCTTGCGCGACATCTCCCGTCTTGGTCGGCGTCCCCGCGCGGCGCAGGACTTCCTCCCAGGCAGCGAGCTGCAGCCGATCGGTGAGGCGCAGCAGCCTCGGCGCGTCTGCCAACGCGAGGCGACGTGCCACCTGCGCCGTGCGCGCCGCGATCCACTCCCCGGCTACCGCGTTGTCCACGCCTTCGACCAGCACGCCCGTAAAGCCGGCCTCGCGACAGGACGCGAGCAGCGCGCCATCGTCCGGCCGCACCGCCGAGAGGGCGTACATCGGAATGCGAGGGAACCGAGCAGGCAGCGTCAGCGCCACGCCATCGCAGTGGCGCACGTCGAGGACCACGGCATCGACGAGGCGTTGCTCGAGCAGCCGCTCGACCGCCTGGATGGTGCGGCACAACCGCACGCTGCCCGCGCCGCGCGGATAACCCCGCTTCACGGCGCGGCGCGCCTCGCGGCGCGGATGAAAGACCGGCACGACAGGGTAAGCGCTCGCCCCCGCGACGCTCACGTCTGCACCAGCGCCTGCTGCATCTCGGCAGCCTGCCGCAGCACGTCGCGCGCATTGTCATAGCTCACGGTCTGCAACGCCTCGTCCAACGGATGCCAGACACAGGCGGTGATCCCCTCGGCTTCCTCGGGCACAGGCTCGCCGCGGCGCGACTCGAACAGAAAAAAATGACAGTACTTGTGAATCGTCTTGCCCTTGAAGCGGAAATACCAGTCGATCACCTTGATCGGCCCGTGCAGCACCAACTCCTCGAGTCCCGTCTCCTCGGTAACCTCACGCCGGGCAGCGTCGGCCGGTGGCTCGCCGGGTTCGAGGTGCCCCTTGGGAAATCCCCAGTTCTTGTAGGAATCGCGAATCAACAAGAACCGGACCTGACCGTCCGGTCCGCGACGAAAGACCACGCCGCCGGCGCTGGTCTCCCGCTGCGCGCGGGGCTGGGACTTCTTGACTTTGCCAGAGCGGCGCGTCATCGCCGCGTTCCGTTTCCCGTGCCCTGAAGGGCCGGCTCGGCGAAAGCAGGCGTCCTTAAGGACGCGCGTAGTGGCCGAGCCGGGACTTCAGTCCACGGGACACAACGAGGACGATGGCCCATCAATCAAAACACACTAAACGTGAAGTACTTCCGCGGATTCGCCTGGATATCAGACAGCAGCTGCCGCAGCTGAATCATGGTGAGCGTCGTTTCGCGATACAGCGCCGAGTCGGCCACGAGGAGTCCCAGCGTGCCGCTGCGGTTCGAGATCCGCGACAAGATGGTGTCGGCGTTCTGCAGCACGCGCACGAGGCTCTCCTGATTCTTGTTGGCCGCCGCCATGAGCTGACGGAAGTCCTGCGACGCACTGCGCAGGTCGGTGCTCGTCGCAGCGGTGTTGTTGAGGATCGTTGCCAGCTGTCCCTGATTGGTCGCCGTGTCCACCCGCCCCAGCGTCGTCTTGAGATCGATGGCCGCACGAGATAGCGCCTCAGAGCCGTGTTGCAGGTTGGACCCGACGTCGCCGATGACGTCCGCCTGCTCGTTGGTCACGCGCGCCAGGCGGTCTGCCACCTGGCCAAAGTCGTGGATCGAGCGGCGCAGGTCCATGACGGCCTGGGAATCGAACGCACTCTGTACTCGAGCGGCGACGGTACCGATGTCGGTGGCGATCCGGCTCGCCTGGGCCGTGAGCTGCCCGATGTCGGGCAGCGTGGCGCCGGGCCATTTGCCGCCACCGACCGCAGCCGCCTCCTCGAGCGCCTGCCGGATGTTGGGATCGACGGGGGGTGGGTCACTCGAAATCAACGTCGCGGCCCACTCGCCAAACAGCGAGGCGGAGGCCGCGATGACGGCGGGTTTCACGGGCGGCGTCACGCCCGAGTAGATCTTGATGTCGGCCTCGACCCAGTTGCCCGGCGCCAGGCGGATGGCTTCGATCCGTCCGACGCGCACGCCGCGTAACACCACGGGACTGCCGGCGCCGAGCCCGCCGACGGTCCGGAAGCGCGCCGTGTAGACCGCTTCCGTCTTGCCGAGGTGCGCCCCGGAGAGCCAGAGGGCGCCGCCCACGACGAGTGCCAGGGCGGCGATGACGACGAGGCCGACCGCGAACTCATTCTCGCGCTTCACTCGGCGCGTCCCTCGATGAACTGGCGCACGACGGGGTCCTCCGTCTGCTGGATCTCGGCGACGCTGCCGACTTGCCGGACGCTTCCTTCATACAGCATCGCGATCCGATCACCGACGGTATAGGCGCTCCGCATGTCGTGCGTCACGACCACCCCCGTCACGCCGAGGTGCTCGCGCGTGCGCACCATGAGGCGATCGATCACCGCGGAGGTCACCGGATCGAGACCCGTCGTCGGCTCGTCGTAGAGGATATAGCGCGGCCGCAGCGCGATGGCGCGGGCAATGCCGACCCGCTTCCGCATGCCACCGGAGAGCTCCGCGGGCAGGCGGTCGCCCGTCCCGGAGAGATCCACCAGCGCCAGTGCTTCGCGCACGCGATCCTCGATCTCCTCATCTCCAAGCCGGCGCCGCCGCAACCCCAACGCGAGATTCTCCGCCACCGTCATCGAATCGAACAGCGCCGCGAACTGAAAGACATAGCCAATGCCCTGCCGCAGCAGCACCAGACCGTCCTTGGCGAGGGTGCTGACGGCCTGGCCGTCAACGATGACGTCGCCTGCATCCGGGTGCAACAAGCCGACGATGTGCTTGAGCGCGACGCTTTTCCCTGTGCCGGAGTACCCAATGATGACCACCGTTTCGCCATCGCGAATTTTCAGTGACAGGCCCCGCAGCACCGGTGTGCCGTCGAATCCCTTGTGCAGGTCCTGGAATTCGATCACAACAGCACCACTGCCCAGAACGCATCGAGCACCAGTATGAGGATCGCCGAGTATACGACGGTGCGCGTCGTGCTGCGGCCAACGCCCTCAGCCCCGCCTCTGGTCCCGAGTCCTACGACACATCCGACGAGCGCGATCGTGAACCCGAAGCTCGCGCTTTTCAGCAGTCCGAACCAGACGTCCTTGAACAGATAGAAAAGCTTCAGGCCCTTGATGAAGTCGGGCGTGGAGAGGTCGAGTAGCGCGAGACTGGTCAGCCAGCCCGTGATGATGCCGACCGCGATCGAGAATGCCACGATGACGGGAAACATGAGGGTCGCGGCGAGGACGCGCGGCACGACGAGGTAGCTCTGCGGATCGTACGCGAGCGTCTCGAGCGCATCCACCTGCTCGGTCACTTTCATCGTGCCCAGCTCGGCGGCCATGCTCGCACCGACGCGCCCCGCGAGCGCGAGCCCGGTCAACACGGGTCCCAGCTCGAGCATCATCGTCTTGCCCACCAGCGTGCCGACGAAATACAGCGGCACGGCGCCGGTGAAGGTGTAAGAGGCCTGCAGGGCGAGGACGACGCCGGTGAAAGCGGCGATGAAGAGCGCGACCGGGAGGGAGTCCACGCCGATGCGGCGCATCTGGAGCATCAACAGGCGCGCCCAGGTCCCGACATCCGGCAGCGCACGCGCCGTGTCCATCACGAAGTGGCCGACGCGCCCGACGGACTCAATCGCGGAGATGGAGCGGCGGCCGATGGCTTCAATCACGGAGGGAGAAACTAGGGGAAAAACAGTAGGGGCGCAGGATGTAAAAAAGTAGGGGCGCAGCATGCTGCGCCCCTACCTTATCTCATTGCTGCAACCGATTAGGCTGCGAAGCTCGCGAGCGCCTTGCCGACGTCGCCGTCGCGCAACCGCTTCAGCGCGCGATCGCGCAGTTGGCGCACCCGCTCACGCGTCACGCCCAGCATGCCGCCGATCTCCTCCAGCGTGTGCTCCCGTCCGCCGTCCAGGCCGAAGTAGAGCCGCAGCACCTTCGCGTCGCGCCGCTGCAGCGTGTTCAGCGCCTGTTCGATCTCGTCGGACAGGAAGCGATCCATCGCCTGATCTTCGGTATCCGGCAGATCCTCGGCGATGAACCGCTCGATGAGCGAGCGATCACCGTCGGGATCGAGCGGCGCGTCGAGCCGTACGTCGCCCGTGTTCAGCGCGGCAAGCGACTGCACGACTTCGAGCGACAGCTTCGTCGCGTCGGCGATCTCTTCGGGCGTCGGCTCGCGGCGCAGCGTCTGCCGCAGATACTCCGCGGTGCGCACGATGCGGGAGAGATCGGCGGTCCGGTTCAACGGCACGCGCACGGTGCGGCCCTGCCGCGCGAGCGCGGCGAGAATCGCCTGACGGATCCACCACACGGCGTACGAGATGAACTTGACGCCCTGATCGGGATCGAACTTGCGCGCGGCGGTGAGCAGGCCGACGTTGCCCTCGCCGATGAGATCGGTGAGCGGCAGGCCGCGGTTCTGGTATTTCTTCGCGACGGAAATCACGAACCGCAGGTTGCGCTTCACGAGCTCCTGCATCGCTTCCTGATCGCCCGCGCGGACCTTGCGGGCGAGCGCGATCTCCTCCTTTTGCGTGAGCAGCGGCGTCTTGGAGACCTCATGGAGGTACTGATCGAGGATGTCGCGCTCGTGCTCGTGAGAGCCCAGACCCGTCAGCAGGCCGCGGCGCCGGCCACGGCGCTTGACGACGCGTCGCTCGGTCTGCGCGACGGGCGCCTTCGCCTTGGCCTTGGGAGCCGGTGCGGCTGCTTTTGTCTTCTTCCGGGTGCGCGGCATTGTTCGCCCTATTCAGGTGATCTGTGATACGCGATCGGGGTGAAAATGTTCATAGAACGAGCGTGAAATCGCTTGACACCGCCTCAACGCTCCGATAAGATGCCGTGTTCCCGCCGGGCGGTTTTTGGGGCGCGGGAATATAGCGGGGGCGTAGCTCAGTTGGGAGAGCGCGTGAATGGCATTCACGAGGTCAGGGGTTCGATCCCCCTCGCCTCCACTGCAAGGCTGGGCGACCGGGATCAGGGTTCGGAAACAGACGCACCGCGGTCAACCGTATACAGGTGACCGGCTTAAGGTTAGATTTTGGCGGCAACGCGGGAATAGCTCAGTTGGTAGAGCACAACCTTGCCAAGGTTGGGGTCGCGGGTTCGAGTCCCGTTTCCCGCTCTGGGAGGTTGGAACGTTAAAGGTTGGAAGGTTGGACGGAAACACCTTTCACATTCCAACGGTCCAACATTCCAACGGATTCTCAAGCGACGCGGGGTGGAGCAGTCTGGTAGCTCGCCGGGCTCATAACCCGGAGGTCGTGGGTTCAAATCCCACCCCCGCTACTTCAATAATGCGGAATGCGAAATTCGAAATGCGGAATGTTCATTTCGCCTTTCGAATTCCACATTCCGCATTTCAGTCCGGGCGGTTAGCTCAGTTGGTTAGAGCGCCACGTTGACATCGTGGAGGTCACAAGTTCGAGTCTTGTACCGCCCACTTAAGGCTGGTCAACTGGAAACAGGAGCGGGGCAACAGACGCAACGGCGGGATGGAGTCTCGAGTCTTGAGGACAATCCTGTTTCGTGCAATCTGTTTACCGCTGTGCGTCCGATGACGGCAACCCGAATGCTGTAGACCAGATTTAGGCGCCCATAGCTCAACTGGATAGAGCGCTTGACTACGGATCAAGAGGTTGGGGGTTCAACTCCCTCTGGGCGCACTCGCATCATTCAAACTCCCGATACGCACCGAACACGGCTAACCGATCTTCTCCCAGTTCCGGCGGAACCGGCGCACACGGCTCGTGCAGTTTCTCGCAGAGCTCATTCCACAACATCGTTCGTACGTAGCGCTGATGA
>WNFY01002459.1_pt1 | contig 26770 bp, 22 predicted proteins | sample 5400091 | NCBI WGS metagenome assembly WNFY01 (sample SAMN13153364, study PRJNA577476) | soil metagenome | isolation source: 60 cm soil or saprolite under grassland replicate 1 | place: USA:California | collected 2016-06-15 | reverse complement strand
CCGGCCGCGACCCGCGTCGAGTGCTACCGCGTGCTCGTGGAGAACTACTACCCCGCCGACCGCGTCGTCGTCTCCGCGTTCCCGGCCGCGATGCGCTATGCGGGGCCGCGCGAGGCGATCTGGCACGCGATCTGCCGCAAGAACTACGGCTGCTCGCACTTCATCGTCGGTCGCGACCACGCGGGAGTCGGCGCCTACTACGGCACCTACGACGCGCAGCTGATCTTCGACGAGTTCGAGCCGCACGAGCTCGAGATCGAGCCGATGTTCTTCGAGCACGCGTTCTTCTGCCGCGTCTGCGGGCAGATGGCGACGCCGAAGACCTGTCCGCACGGCGGCGATGACCACGTCTTCCTGTCCGGCACGAAAGTGCGCGAGCTGCTGGCCGCCGGCGAGCTGCCGCCGGCCGAGTTCTCACGGCCTGAGGTCGCCAAGGTGTTGATCGACGCGTACCGATGACCTGGCAGTTCACGCTCAGCGGCTTCCTGATCGGGGCGCTGGTCGGGATGACCGGGATGGGCGGGGGCTCGCTGCTGACGCCGATCCTGGTGATCATCTTCGGCTTCAAGCCGACGCTCGCGGTCGGGACCGACATTCTCCACGGCGCGATCTTCAAGAGCTTCGGTGCCGTCCGGCACCGGCGGCTCGGCACGGTGCACGCGCGCCTGACCTTCTGGATGTTCCTCGGCTCCGGGCCGATGTCACTGCTGGGCGTGGCCACGGCAACGTGGCTGAAGCACCACTACGGCGGCACCGAGTCGATCGAGGCCTACGCGGTCGGGACGGCGCTCGTGATCGGCGGGATGGGCCTGGTAGCGAAGACGTTCATCAAGCGCGGCGTCCAGCCCGATGACGCGCCGTTCCTGCTCGAGCGGCGCGATCGCCTGATTGCGTTCGCGCTCGGTGCCGTCTGCGGCTTCGTCGTCGGCCTGACCTCGGTCGGGAGCGGCACGTTCTTCGGGCTCGTGATGGTGCTCGTCTTCCCCCTGACGATCCCGAAGATCGTCGGCACGGACATCTTCCACGCTGCCGCGCTGCTGTGGGTCGCCGGCTTCGGCCACCTACTCGCGGGCAACGTCGACCTGCGCACGATGGGCTGGCTGTTGACCGGCTCGGTGCCGGGGATCCTGCTGACGAGCCAGTTCACGCTGAAGATCCCGGACCGCGCGCTGCGGCTGGGCCTCGCCTCGGTGCTGATGCTGAGTGGGATCAAGCTGATCGACTTCCCGGGCGCGGACTGGGTGATCGCGGGCGGCGCGCTCGCGGCGGCGCTCGGCATCTCCCTCTGGGTGCTCGCCAGTCGGTCAGCCCGCAGGCCAAGCGCCGAAACCGTCTCTTAGAGACCCGACTCGCTCGCAACACTAGGATGGCCCGGCGATGCGGCTGGTCTGGGTCAGCTTCGACGTCATGGGCCGCGACTGTCTTGCCGCGGCCGCCGAGGCGGGGGCGGAGGTCGCGGCAGTCGTCACGCTGCCTGGTCCGATCGACCCGAACCGCTCGGGGCAGTGCTCGTTTGACGAGATCGCGGCCGAGCTCGGAGCGCGCCTGATCGAGACCGTGGACGTCAACTCGCCCCAGACGATCGCGGCCTTGCGGGAGGCCGATCCCGACCTGACCTTCGTCGTCGGCTGGTCGCAGCTCGTCCTGGACGAGTTCATCGGGCTCCCGCGGCACGGCGTCTTCGGGATGCACCCGACCCTGCTGCCACGCCATCGCGGCCGCGCGGCGATTCCCTGGGCAATCCTGAGCGGGCTCGCCAAGACGGGCGTGACGCTGTTCCAGATCGCGAACGGCACGGCCGATTCGGGCCCGGTTGTCGGGCAGGTCGACGTGCCGATCGCACGCGACGAGACCGCGACGACGCTCTACGAGAAGGTCACCGCGGCGCACCTCGAGCTCGTCCGGCAGTTCGTGCCGAAGCTGCTCGACGGGACCGCCGAGCGCACGCCGCAGGACACGCGGCGCGCGAGCACCTGGCCGAAGCGGACTCCCGCGGACGGGATCATCGACTGGGAGACGCGCGCCCCATACCTCTACGACTGGGTGCGCGCGCAGACCCGCCCCTACCCGGGCGCGTTCACGTTCCTCGGCGACGACAGGCTCGTCGTCTGGCGCGCGCGGCCGGTTGACCTCGAAGAGGAGGCGCCCGCGGGAACCGTCGTCGGCCGCGAGGGCGAGGCTGCGGTCGTGGCGTGCGGCGAGGGCGGTCTCGTGCTGGAGGAGGTGGAGGGCGCCGCGGAGCCGCTGCCGGTCGGAGCCCGCCTCGGATGAAGGTCCTGGTCTTCGCGGCGCATCCCGACGACGAGGTGCTCGGCATGGGCGGCACGCTCTGCCTGCACGCGGCCGAGAAGGGCGACGAGGTGCGCGTCGTCTGCGTGACGGACGGCAGCTCGTCGCAGTACCCCGGGAACGCGGAGGTGCGCGAGCGCAAGAACGAGGAGGCGCAGCGGGCTGCCCAGGTGCTGGGCGTCGAGGATTACGTCCACCTGGATCTGCCCGACATGCGGCTCGACACGCTCGCGCACGTCGACCTGAACCGCGTCGTCGAGCAGCACGTTCACGAGGTCGGCGCCGAGGTCGTCTACACCCCGCACCCCGACGTAAACCTCGACCACCGCGCGCTGTTCGACTCGGTCGCGGTCGCGGCGCGCCCGACCCCGGGCCAGCCTGTGCGGCGCGTGCTGACCTACGCGCCGACCTCGTCGACCGAGTGGACTCCGGCGGCGACGAACTGGTTCGTGCCGAACTGGTTCGTCGACGTGACCGCGACGATCGAGCGCAAGCTGGAGGCGTTCGCATGCTTCGAGACCGAGCGGCGCGACTACCCGCACCCGCGCAGCGACCGCGCCCTCCGGGCGCACGCGGAGTTCTACGGCGCCAGCGTCGGTTGCGAATTCGCAGAGCCCTTCGTCCTTGTCCGAAGTGTCTCCTGAGGCCCGCCGCGCGCAGGTCGCGGCGGCGCTCGTCGTGGCCGCGCTTCTGGGTGGGTCGGCGGCGGCGTTCGCGTTCGCCGAACACCTGAAGCTCGAGCGGAGCCCGGTCTTCTCGACGCTTGTCGGCAAGCTGCTTGCGCCGAACTGCCGCTGTCAGCACCGGGGAATCCGAATCCAGTTCACGCTCCGGAAGCCGGAGCGGCTGAGCGTGGTGATCGTCGACTCCGACGGCCACGTCGTGCGGACGCTGCTCATGCCGACCCCCGTGCGCGCGGGCCGCCGGCGGTTTGGCTGGGACGGCCGCAGCGACGCGGGCCAGGTTGTCCCGGCCGGCACCTACAAGCCGCGGCTGCACCTGTCGAACGAGCGCCGGACGATCCTGATGCCGAATCCGATCAAGGTCGATCCGACCCCGCCGACGATATCGCCCGTCTCGCTGGCGCCGCGCGTCTTCTCGCCGGGCTCGGGTTTCCGCCGGCACGTGGTGCTCGTCCGCTACCGGACGAGCGAGCCCGCCCATGCGCTCCTGTACGTCAACGGCGAGCGGCGCCTCTTCCCGCCACGGTATGTCGAGAAGGGCGTGCTGCACTGGTTCGGCACGGGTCTCCCGGCCGGGCGCTACCGCCTGACGCTCAAGGCGGTCGATCTAGCTGGGAACGTGTCCGCCGGAGTCCCGCTTGGGGTCGTGCGGATCCGCTACGTCGAGATCCGGCCACACGTCCTGCACGCCAAGGCCGGCACGAAGATCGGCTTCCGGGTCGTCGCCGACGCACGGCGGGTCGACTGGCGCTTCGGCGACAGCGGCGGGACGACCCGTCCGGGCCTGCTGGTGCTTCGGGCCCCGAAGCCCGGGCGCTACCGGCTGGTCGTGACCGTGAACGGTCACACGGCGCGGGCCCTGGCGATCGTGAGCCCGCGCGGATGACGGCCGAGCTGGCACGGGCCGCCGGGCCCGTCGGAGCGGCCGGGCTCGTGGCGCTCCTGCTCGCGCCGGCCCGAACGCACCGGCTGGCAGGGCTCGTCGCATGGGCGTTGGCCGCGCTCGCGCTTGCTGTCTACCTCGAGCCGAAGGGGCACACCGCCGTGCTCACCGCTGCCGCGGTCGCCGGAGTCGTGGTCGCCGCCGCGGGGGCCGCGCTGCTGCTGCGCTGGCCCTGGCTGCTCGCCCTCGCCGCCCTCGCCTGCGTCCCGGCCCGAATCCCGGTCACGATCGGCTCGACCCAGGCGAACCTCCTGATCCCGCTCTACGCCGTGGTCGCCGCCGCTGCGCTCGTCCTTGCCTGGCAGCTGGTCCGGGGCGATGCGAGGGCGCGAGAGCTCGGCCCCGTCGCGCTGCCGCTCGCAGCCTTCGTGGGCTGGACGGGCCTCTCGCTCGCCTGGACGCAAGACCTCCGCCAGGGCGCGATCGAGCTGCTCGCGTTCTACCTCCCGTTCGGCCTGCTCGCAGTCGCGCTCGCACGCCTCGAGTGGCGCCGCCTCTGGGCGCTCGCCCTGTTCGGAGAGCTTGTCCTGATGGCGCTGATCTTCGCCGTCGTCGGGGTCGAGCAGTGGATCACACGAGACGTCTTCTGGAACCCGAAGCTGCTCGTCGCCAACACCTACGCGCCGTTCTACCGGGTCAACTCGCTCTTCTGGGACCCCTCGATCTACGGGCGCTTCCTCGTCGTCGCGATGCTCGCCTCACTCGTGGTGGTGCTCTGGACGCGCTCGCTGCGGATCGTGCTCGCAGCGGCCGGGGCGATCGCGGTCATGGCGGTGGGCCTGGTGTTCTCGTTCTCGCAGTCGAGCTTCGTGGCGCTGGCCGCCGGCGTCCTCGTCGCCGCGGCCTTCGCGTGGCGCCGGCGCGCGCTCCTGCTGGTCGGGCTCGCGGCCGGCGCCTTCGTCATCGCGGCTCTCGCGTCGCCGAACCTCCTCCACCACTCGGGCGGGCTGAACCGGATCACCAGCGGCCGCTCGAAGCTCGTCGGCAACGGGATCAAGCTAGCCGTCCACCATCCCGTGATCGGGGTCGGCATCGGCGGCTTCAAGCACGCCTACGGGAAGCAGCAGCACCTGCGGAGCAAGGAGCCGAAGTCCGCGGCCTCGCACGACACGCCGATCACCGTCGCGGCCGAGACGGGAGTGCCCGGCCTCATCCTCCTGGTCTGGCTCTTCGTCGCCGGGGTCCTGCTCGCCTTCCGCCGCGTCGGCCCGGCCCTCGCCGGACGAGCAGCGCTCGTCTTCGGCCTCGTCCTCACCGTGATCGGCGTCCACAGTCTCTTCTACAACGCGTTCTTCGAGGACCCGATGGTCTGGGCCGTTCTCGGGCTTGCGGCGCTAACGGGCCGGCAGCACAAGCGCCCGCAGCCGCCGCAGCTCGACCGGCAGGTAGAACCCGAGCGGCAGCAGGAGCAGGGGGTAGACGGCCGTCAGCCCCAGCGCACCGGCGAGCGGGACATGGAGCGCCTTCCCGAGCACGGTTAGCCCCGCCGCCGCGGCGGCGACGATCGCCACGCGCCGCCACTGGTACGGCACCGGGAAGACCTGCTGCGCCCGCACGGTCATCCCGAGGAACATGACCATGTAGGCGACGAGCGTCGCGACCGCCGCGCCCATCATCCCGTAGGGCGGGATCAGCGCGAAGTTGAGGCCGAGGTTGACCGCGGCGGCGATCCCCGTCACGACCCAGTTGAACTGCGTTTTCTTCGCGCGCCCGATCCCGATCGACATCACGTTGAACGCGATGAACGCCGTTGCGCCGAAGGCAAGTACCGGCACGACGCGCGATCCCTGGTAGAAGGTCGGCGTCGTCAGCACGCGCACGATCCAGGGGGCGAGCAGCGACAGCGCGAGCGACGCCCAGCACGAGAAGAAGAGCACGTAGGTGAGCACGAAGCTGTAGGTGCGCTTGGCCTCCTCGTCGTCCTTGACCGAGTAGGCGAAGGCCGGCCACGCGGTGCGCAGCGCGAGCAGCAGGAGCAGGATCGCCGTCGTGACCCGCACGCCGACCGAGTAGAGCCCGACCTCTGCGGCGTCCTTGAGCTTCAGCAGCAGGAAGCGGTCCATGAAGTCGACTGCCCAAAGCGCGAGCCCCGACGGCACGAGCGGCAGCCCGAAGCGCTGCATCTGGCGGAAGAGCCCGCGATCGAACTCGAGGCCGAGCTGGAACCGCCGGTAGCCGAGCAGGACGGCGTAGACGACGAGCGTCCCGGTGAAGTTGCCGACGATCACGCCGAGCGCGCCCTTGTGCCAGACGACGACGAGCAGAATCGTCGCGCCGACGGTGATCAAGACGTTCGCGATCGTTGCGGCCACGTACGCCACAGACCGCTCCTCGACGCGGAAGAGCGAGGTCAGCTGCTCGTAGTTCATCTGCGCCCAGAGGAGGACGAAGGCCGCTCGCACGAGGCTCGCGCGCGAGTGGTTGCCGAAGAGCGCCTCCGAGATCGGCCCCGCGAGCAGGATCCCCGCCACGAGGCCCGCTGTCGCGACCGTCATCGTGAACCAGAACGAGGTGCGCACGACCGTGACGCGGGCCGCGTCGTCGTCGGCGTCGAAGTAGAAGCGGAAAAACGCCATCGAGATGCCCGCGCGCAGGACGATCACGAGCACCACGGAGAGCGCGATGAGCGTGTCGACCGCGCCGAGGTCGGGGCGGCTCAGGTAGTGCGTGACGACCGGCAGCAGGAACAGACCGATCAGGCGCGAGACGACGGCGCCCAGGCCGTAGATGGCCGAGTGCTTGCCGAGCCGCCAGAGCTGACGCGCGAGCATGGCTCCAAGTTTGGCCTAGACTCAGGCGTCGTGGCGCTGAGCGGGAAGAGGGTCTTCATGACGGGCGGGGCGGGGTTCATCGGCACGTCGCTCGCCCGGCGGCTCGTCGACGAGAACGAGATCGTGATCCTCGACAACCTGCACCGCGACTCGCTCACGGGCACCGAGCTCGCAGAGCATCCGAACCTGCGCCTCGTGCAGGGCGACGTCCTCGACCTGCCGCTCGTCCACGAGCTGACCGAGCGCGCCACGCACGTCGTCCACATGGCCGCGATCGCAGGAGTAGACAAGGTGCTCGAGAGCCGCGTGCGGACGATGCGCGTCAACCTGATCGGCACCTACAACGTGCTCGAGGCAGCCGCGCAGGCCGACGGGATCGAGCGGCTGGTCGACTTCTCCACGAGCGAGGTCTTCGGGACGCACGCGTACAAGGTCGAGGAGACGCACGTGACCACGCAGGGGTCGGTCGGCGAGGCGCGCTGGACATACGCGGTCTCCAAGCTCGCAGGCGAGTACCTGGCCCATTCGTACTTCGACGAGTTCGGCCTGCCGGCGGTCTCGGTGCGGCCGTTCAATGTCTACGGGCCAGGGCAGGTCGGCAGCGGCGCGATCCACCACTTCACGGTGCGCGCGCTCGCCGGCGAGGAGCTCGTGATCCACGGCGACGGCGCGCAGATCCGCGCCTGGTGCTACGTCGACGATGTCGTCGAGGCGCTGCTGGCGATCCTCGAGCGCGACGAGGCGGTCGGGCAAGTCTTCAACGTCGGCAACCCGCGCTCAGTCGTGACCGTGTTCGACCTGGCCGCGCGAATTCGCCGCCTAGCGGGCTCGGAATCGGAGATCGTCTTCCGGCCGCTCCACTACACGGATGTCGAGATGCGGATCCCGAACGTCGACAAGGCGCTCAAGTTGCTCGACTGGGAGCCGCGCGTCGATCTCGACGAGGGGCTGACGCGCACGATCGGCTGGTACCGGGAGCGCCGTCCCGTCCAGAGTCTCGCTCCCAGCGCGTGAGGCTGCTTCTCATCGCGGCGGCACTTGCCGTCGCGTTGGTGCCGGGGGCTTCGGCGCAACCTCCCACGGGGCGGTATCTCTTCTTCGGGCCGGCGGTGATCAGCCCGAACGGAAACGGGATCAACGATGTGCTCCGGGTGCAGACGAGCGAGCCATCGGTTGTCCACGTCTTTGGCTGGGGCGGGCGGTTGCACGGCTGGCACGAGATCGCGGCGGGCTCAGTCGACTGGGCAGGGCTCCACGACGGGAGCTATGAAGTAGCGAGCTGTTCCAAGGATCGGGGGCGGAAGCTCGCCCCGGTGGTCTCAGCGCGCGATCAGCGGCCTGGCGCGGCCGAGGCGACGGTCTCCCGCCCGCCCTGGCGGTGGTCCGGCTGCATGAACCCCCGCGTCGTCCGCGTCGAGCGGCTCGCGGCGTACGTCGACTCGGCGAAGAGCTACACCCCGGGCTCGCGGCCCCCGCTGGTGGTCTCCGCCGACCGCGGGCAGGCGACGACGAAGCTCGTCGAGGATTGCTCCGGTCGCGCCCACCCCGGCTCCGTCCTCCCAGGCGGCCTCGCCTCCGGCCTCTACCACTACGACGTCACCGACCCCGCGGGCGACCGGTTCCGCGCGCCGGTGGTCGTCCGCAACGCGACGTTCCCGCTCGACCATCCGCCGCCGCATACCGCGCTTCTGGTCTGGCCGTACCTGACCTGGCGCGCGTACAACGTCTACGACGCCGACCTGAACGGGATCCCGGACAGCTGGTACCAGTTCTGGCGCCAGCGACGGGTCTCGCTCGTCGGGACGATCCTCCCCGGCGGCCAGGAGGACGACTACCAGGCGGCGCAACCGTTCTCGACTTGGCTCTGCTCACGCAAGCCTCGGGTCGAGAGCATCACCGACGTCGAGCTCCGCGGCGTGCCGCTCAGCACGCTCCGCCGTTACGCAACGATCGTCTTTCCCGGCCACAGCGAGTACTACGAGCCCGGGACGTACGACCTCCTGGAGCGCTACCGCGACGAGGGGGGCAAGCTCGTCTTCCTGCAGGCGAACCCGTTCTACCGCCAGGTCCGCCTCGACCGGGCGCACAACACAATGGTGATGACCGACCTCGACGCGCGCGAGGGTCGGTCTGACTTCGCGCTCGCGGGGGTCGGCTACGACGGCTGCTGCTTCCCGCGCTCGCGGGCCCGGCCGTACGTGGCGGCGATCGGTGCCGACTTCGCGCGCGTCCGCTGGCTGTTTCGGGGCACAGGGATCGGGCCGGGCCAGAGCTTCGGCTACGCGGGCTCGGAGAGCGACCGCATCGACCCGGAGCTGACCCCGGGAGACCACGTGGTCGCGGCCCGCGCGATCGTCGCCGGGAAGCGCGGCGTGATCAACGCCGCCCTCGTCTGGACGCATGCGGGGCGGGGCGAGACCTTCGCGACCGGCAACTACGACTTCCTGCGCATGCGCAGGTCACTGACGTGGACGCTTCTCGACAACGTCTGGCGCAAGCTCGTCGGCTAGCGGCCTGCGCGGCTGTGGCCCTGCTGGCGGGCTGCGGCTCGCCAGCACCGCCGAAGAACGGCGAGAGCCTGCGCCTCGCGCTGCCGCTGGTGCCGCGCACCCTCGACCCGGCGATGGCCGCGGACCTGCCCTCGCTCAACGTCGCGCACGAGCTCTACGCAGGGCTGACGCGGTTCTCGAAGGACGGCGTCGTCCCCGACCTCGCAGAGTGGTGGGAGATCACGCAGGGCGGGCTCGTCTGGACCTTCCACCTCCGGCCGAGCCTGCGCTGGAGCGACGACCGGCCGATCACGGCGGATGACTTCCGCCGCGCCTGGCTGCGCGCGCTCGACCCCGCGACGGAAGCGCCCCTGGCCGGGCCCGACCTCGGGATCATTCGCGGAGCGCGCGGCTACCACGCGACCGGCAAGGGTGAGATCGGCGTCGAGGCCGTGGACCGCCAGACGCTGCGCGTGACGCTGCAGCACCCCGTGCCGTGGCTCGACCAGCTCGTCGCGTACCCGATCGCGTTTCCGGTCCCGGCTCGAGGATCTGCCTTCAGCGGGCCGTTCCGGCTCGCGCTGCGGAGGCCGACGCGGCTCGTGCTCGAGCGCAACTTCAACTACTGGGACATGGGCGCCGTCAAGCCGAGCCGGCTCGTCCTGACGACCTCCACCCGGGACATCGACGCCGTGCTGCCGCGCGGGCTGTCACCGCCCGGACTGCCGTGGATCGACACCGCGGGGCCGACCCCGAAGGGCTCGATCGAGCTCCCGACGCTCGCGACCGGCTTGCTCTGGCTCGTCACGCGCGGGACGCCGTTGGCCGATCCGAATGCGCGGCTGCACACGGCATGGGCGCTGACCCACTTGAACCTCGGCTTCGCGCCGGCGCCGCTGATTCCGCCGGAGATGCCCGGAGCCTCGTTCGTCAACTCGCACCGTCCGGTGCAGCTGCAGGAGGCTTCGCATCCTCTGCGCCTCACGCTCGCCTGGGCGCAGGAGGACCTCGGAGCCTCCCGCGTCGCCGAGCGGCTGCGCCGGAGCGCGTCCCAGCTCGGCGGCCTCCAGATCCACCTGGCGTTTCGCCCCGTGCCGTCACTTCGCGAGCTGCTCGCGCTCGCGGGCCCGCCTCCGCGCACGGGGGTCGACCTGGTGCTGCTCGGCTGGAGCTCGAAGATCCTTGACGCCTACAACCTGCTCGACCTCTTTCCCTGCGGGAGCGCGTTCAACGTTGCGCGCTGGTGCGACCCCAGCTACGACGCGCTGATGGCGAGAGCCGTGCGCACGCTCGACGACCGGCAGCGCTGGCGGATCGAACGCCGCATCGTGGAGAAGCTCCACGAGGCGGTTCCCGCGATTCCGGTTTACACCGCGACCGACCACTTCTCGCTGCGGCCGAGCGTGCACGGGCTCTCGTGGTCGCCGGTGGGGCTCTACGAGCTGATGGGCCTGACCCGCTCGTAGATGTCGAGCACCTGCCGCGCGACCTTCGTGTGCGCGTGGACGTGCTCGACGTATTCGCGGCTGCGCCGGCCGAGCTCCGGTAGCGCCTCGCGGACCTCGACGAGCCCGGCCAGGACGTCCTCGAGCGTCTGCTCGGTGGCGCGCATGAGGGGGAGCTCGAGCCCGAAGGCCTCCTCGGTCTCGGCGGCGGCTTGGTCGTCCAGGTGGACGACGACAGGCTTCGCGAGCGCCATCGACTCGATCGCCAGCATTCCGTACCAGCCGATCCGGAGCTGGTCGATTACGACGTCCGCGGCGGCGTAGCGGAGACGGGCCTCGCGGTTCGGGACGTCTTCGATCAGGTCGAGCTCGATCGGCACACCGCGTGAGCGGAGGGACTCGATCGCCTCGAGGACGGCGTCGGTGCCTTTGACCGCGCGCTTGCTGGGCGCGTGGGCGACGCGGAGCGTCTCGCCGGGCTCCGAGGGCGCGGGCTGCCAGTCTTGGAGCGCGATCGCCGGTGGGACGACGTCGTACGCGGGCCAGCGGCCGCTCGGGGCCAGGCGCCGCGTCAGGTAGCTGCCGACGATTACGGCGCCGGCGGCCCGGAGATAGCGCACATCCGAGGCGGGGCGGCCGCGCAGGTCGGAGCCCCACGACTGGAAGACGATCCCCTTCCGCAGCGCGCGCAGCGCGGGCAGGTTCAGCTTGCGCGGCAGGAGCGTCAGGCCGGCGTGGAAGTGGAAGACGTCGAAGCGCGGCACCGCCCACACGAACGCGCGCAGCTGCTTCGGCAGGTTGGACGGGATACTGCTCTTGCGGCTCGTGTCGCGCAGCTGGAGGTTGACGTCGAAGCCCCGCTCGAACGGGCGCTCGTTGAAGACGAGCAGCGTGCTCTCGACGCCGAGCTCGCGCAGCCCCTGCGAGATCGCGCCGGGGCCGCCGGCGATGTTCACCGGAGAGTGAAGGACTCTCACACGAGCTGTTCGGCTGCGATTTCGATCACGAGCGCGTCGAGGGCCTGCTCGGTGCGCGCGTCGAGCTCGGACTCGTCCTCGGCGGTGAGCAGGAGGTAGCCGAGCCGCTCGGCGCCGGAGGTGAGCGGCGGCAGCACCATCCCCTCCTGCCAGTAGAAGCCGGCCTCGTGCACGCCTTCGAGCTCAAGGGCAGGGGCCGCGTCCAGGCGCGTGATTGGCCCCGGCTGGGTGACGACAAAGCGCACCTGGCCGCAGGGGGCGGTCGGCTCGCCCGGGTCGAGGTCGCCTCGCGACAACTCGCCCAGCGCCCAGAGCACGTTGGCCCTGATCGCGTCGAACCCGGTCACGAGCTTGGCCAGCTCCGCATCCTTGCCGCCGCCGAGGCGCGCGCCGACCTCGATCGTCCACGGGCAGCCGTTCTCGACGCGGACCTGCACATAGGAGGGCCCGCTCTCGATTCCGACCGCGCGGCTCGTCGCGTCGGCGAGCCGGAACAACTCTCGCTCGCCGTCGGGCGGGAGGCTCGAGGGGTAGCGGTGAGCGATGCAGACGCCGAGCCGGGGTGGCGGGTGGAGAAGGCGACGCGTGACGCTCATCGGGAAGTACTCGCCGTCGAGCAGGAAGCCGTTGACGGTGTACTCGTCGCCCTCGACGTAGCGCTCGAGCACCGCGGCGCCGGCGCGCGAGGCGGCGAGCGCCCGCTCGACGGCGGCTGGGAGCTTCTCGGCGCTGCGGACCTCGGTGACGCCGCGCTGGCCCGAGCCGTCGACGGGCTTGACGACGGTGGGCACGCCCACCTCGTCGAGCGCTTTGCCCGCCTCGTCCAGGTTCGAGAGCTCGCGGCCGCGCGGCGAGTCGACCCCTGCCTTCTCGAAGGCGGCGCGCATCTTCCGCTTGTCCGCGACGATCTCAGCGGTGCGCGCGGGAAGGCCCGGGAGGCCGAGGCGCTCGGCGAGCCGCGCGGTCGGCAGGACCGCCTGGTCGGAGCCCATCGTCGCCACGGCAACCGGCTCGATGCCGAGCTGAGCGAGCTCGGCGAGGACGCCGTCGACGTCGGCGAAGCTGCGGACGATCCGGTAATCCGCCTCGGCGAAGAGCGGCGCCGTCTCGGCCCCGTCGATCACGCAGACGGCGTGTCCGAGCGCGCGCGCCTGCCTCAGCAGCCCGAGCTGTGACCGCGAGCCGCCTGCGAGGACGAACGCTTGCACTAGAGCGCTGCTGCCGCCTGCCACGACTCGAGCGTCAGACGCAGGCCTTCCTCGAGGCGGATCTCGGGTCGCCAGCCGAGCGCGTGCAGGCGGTCGAGATCGACTCGCGGCACGACTCGTCCCGGCGGCGGGTCGTGCTCCTCGACGAGGTCGGGCGAAGCGCCGGCCAGCTCGCACGCGAGGCGCGCGGCCTCCGTCAGCGCGACGGCGGGCTGATCAGACGCGATGTCGAAGATCCCGTCTTCGCCGCTCTCGAGCACGAGCCGGATCGCCCGGGTGGCGTCGCCGATCCATAGCCACGACCGCCTCTCGCCGCGGAAGGCAGGCACGGGCTCGCCCGCCGCCGCCTGTCGCAGCATCGTTGGGAGCGCACCCCGGCTTCCGGGCCCATAAGGGTTCGCCAGGCGCAGAATGACGAGGCCTTGCGGCGCGTACTGCCGTGCGACCTGCTCGCCCCAGAGCTTGGTCAGCCCATACAGGCTCGCAGGCTCGCCAACGTCTGCGGTCGAGACGTACACGAGGCGGGCGCCGTGCCGGGCCGCGACCCGCGCCACGAAGACGGTGGCGAGCACGTTCGAGCGGAGCGCGAGGAGCGGCTCGTCCTCACAGCGGGCGATGCCGATGCGCGCCGCGGAATGGACGACCAGGTCGGGCTCGGTCTCGGCGATCGCCTGCTCGGCGACCCCTTCGTCTGCGAGGTCGCCGTCGCGGCGCTCGAGCGGGTGGACCTCGTAAGCTCGCCCACCGTGACGCAGCTCCTCCACGAGCGCGCGCCCGACGAAGCCCGAGGCTCCCGTGACCAGGACTCTCATCGCGGCCGAGTCTACTGGCGAGTCTGCGCGCTCCTGGCGGCGGGGCTGCTGGCCGGGGGCTGCCACGGCTCGCGGCATCCGGGGCCGCAACCGCGGCCGAAACCGCTGCCGAAACTCTCGTTCCGCGCGCTCGACGCGGAGCAGCAGCGGCTCGTCCGCGACTACCAGCCGGTGAGCCGGGCGCTGACCGCCTACGAGGAGGCCTACCGAGAGTGGCGGTCGCGCCGGATCGGCGCCGCGGCGCTCGCCCCGCACGTGCGCTTCCTCGAGCGCATCGTGGCTCGCTCGCTCCGACGGATGCGCCGCGACCCCGCGACGGGCGCGGACGCCGGTGCGAAGGCTCTGCTCGTGGCCGCGCTCGAAGCCCGCCACCGGGCACTGCGGCTTCCGCCCGCGAGCGCGGCCTACCGCCGCGACTGGAACCGCTCGGTCGTCGACGCCCGCCGCGCGCTGACGCTGCTGCAAGACCTCCGCGACCGCGCGCGCCTGATCCCGCTCCCGGAAGACGCAATCTCGTGACGGTGGCTGCCGCCTTGGGGAGGATTTGACACACGTTGTGAGTGAGTGATAACTTACTGCACGATGGTTGCAACGGAGCGGAAAACAGCGGAAGTCCGGCGCGAGGAGATCCTCGCGGCGGCCCTCGAGGAGTTCGGGGAGCACGGGCTCCACGGCACCTCGACCGATTCGATCGCGCGGCGGGCCGGCGTCTCGCAGCCGTACCTCTTCCGCCTCTTCGGCACGAAGAAGCAGCTCTACGTCGAGGTCGTCAGGCGCTGCCTGCGCGAGACGCTCGAGCTCTTCCAGGAAGCCTCCGCCGGCAAGCGCGGCGAAGAAGCCCTCGACGCGATCGGCAAGGCGTACGTCGAGCTGCTCAACAACCGCACCCGCCTCCGCGCCCAGATGCAGGCATACGCCGACTGCGACGACCCGGAGGTCCGCGCGGTCGTCCGCGAGGGCTACGGCGCGCTCGTCGAGTACGTCGAGCGCATCTCCGGCGCGGACGCCGACCGAGTCCGCGACTTCTTCGCCTTCGGAATGCTCCTCAACGTCTTCGCCTCGATGGATCTCCTGAACCAGGACGCGCCCTGGGCGAAGCGCCTCCTCGAGGCCAGCCTGCCGCCGCAATGACCGCGCATTTTTTTTCCCAGGAAGTAAGTGAGTGATAACTACCAACAGGAAGGAGCGGAGATGAGCTCTCGCACCGCCACAATCTGGACGTTCGCGATCACTTCGGTCGCGCTCTTCATGACGACGCTCGACAACCTCGTCGTCACGACGGCCCTCCCGGTGATCCGGCGCGACCTCCACGCAGGCCTGAGCGGCCTCGAGTGGACCGTCAACGCCTACACCCTGACCTTCGCGGTGCTGCTCATCACCGGCGCCGCGCTCGGCGACCGCTTCGGCCGGCGCCGCCTGTTCGTCATCGGCCTCGGAATCTTCACGCTTGCCTCCGCGGCCGCCGCCCTCGCGCCCTCGATCGACGTCCTGATTGCCGCCCGCGCGGTGCAGGGCCTGGGCGGGGCCATCGTCACGCCGCTAACGCTGACGATCCTGAGCTCGGCGGTCCCGGCCAATCGCCGCGGCCTCGTTCTCGGCGCGTGGGGCGGGATCAGCGGCCTCGCCGTCGCGATCGGCCCGCTCGTCGGCGGCGCCGTCGTCGAGGGCATTTCCTGGCAATGGATCTTCTGGCTCAACGTCCCGATCGGCCTCGCGCTGATCCCGCTCGCAGCGCTGCGCCTGCGCGAGAGCCGCGGCCCGAACGACTCGCTCGACTTCCCAGGCCTAGGCCTCGCGAGCGCCGGCCTGCTCGGGATCGTCTGGGGCCTCGTCCGCGGCAACCAGGTCGGCTGGGCGAGCCCTGAGATCGTGGGCGCGCTCGCCGGCGGCGCGATCGTGCTCGCGTTGTTCGTCCTTTGGGAGCTCCGCGCACCGGCGCCGATGCTGCCGCTGCGCTTCTTCCGCAACCGCACGTTCACCGCGGCGAACGTCGCCTCGCTCCTGATGTTCTTCGGGATGTTCGGCTCGATCTTCCTGCTCGCGCAGTTCTTCCAGACGGTGCAGGGCTACTCGCCGCTCGATGCCGGGCTGCGGATCCTGCCGTGGACGGCGATGCCGATCTTCGTCGCCCCACTGGCCGGCGCTCTCTCGGACCGGATCGGCGGTCGCCCGCTGATGGCGACCGGGCTCGCGCTCCAAGCCACGGGCCTGGCCTGGATCGCGGCCGTGGGATCGCCGACGGTCGCCTATTCGGCGCTCGTCGCACCCTTCGTCCTGTCCGGCGTCGGGATGGCGCTCTACTTCGCGCCCGTCGCAAATGTCGTCCTCTCGTCCGTCCGGCCGGAGGAGGAGGGACAGGCTTCCGGAGCCAACAACGCGATTCGCGAGCTGGGCGGTGTTTTCGGCGTGGCCGTGCTCGCCTCGGTGTTCGCGCACTACGGCGGCTACGGGAGCGGCGAGACGTTCGTCAACGGCCTCGGCCCGGCGCTCTACGCGGGCGCAGGAGTCGTTGCGGTCGGCGCGCTCGCGGCGCTCGGCATCAAGCGCGTCCGCCGGCCGCAGGAGGCGTACGAGGCGGTACCCGAAGCCGCTTAGGCATCGCTTGCGATGCCGACCATAAGAGGGCGTGCCGGCTTTGCCGGCGCGCCCGCTTAATGCTTGAGGAGGGCGTAGCCCTCACGCAGGAACGGCGTTCGATCGACGAGGGCGCGGATCTCGTTCGCGGGATGCGTGCCCTCTTCGGTCACGATGCAGTCGAGCAGGTCGACCGGGGTCAACTCGCACTCGCCCTCCGCCGGGGGGTCGGCTGGCGCGAGCTTGATGACTTCGCAGGCCACGATCGTCGGCACGTGGTGCTCGGCCGCGGCCTCGGCGAGCCGCCGCGTTCCCGCCTTGTTGCAGAGCGTGCCGTCGCGAAAGATCGTGTCCGCGCCGATCAGGAACAGCGACGCCCACTCGAGCTGCTTCGGCGCGTCCTTGTCCTCGACTAGCTCGACCTCGAGCCCCGCCTCGCGTAGCTCCTCGGAGAAGGCACGCCCCTCGTCCTGGGGCGACGAGACCGTGCAGATCACGCGGGCCGGCGGCGTGTGCTGCAGCGCCTCCCGCACCGTCGCCGAGGCCGAGTGCGTGAGGACGACAGCGTCCTTCAGCCGCTCCTGAAGCTGGATCGCGATCGACGCCCCGGCGCGCCGCCGCCCTTCGGTGAGGGCCTGCGCCTCCTCGCGGACGAGCTGACGCAGATGTTCAGGCTCGAGCTGGGCCTGCCGGCTCGCAGCTGCGAGCAACCTGCCGACCGCGCCCGCGACGGCGCCGACGCCGGGCCGGCTCGCCGCCAGCTCCCGGCCGGCTTCGAGCAGCCTCGTCAGCAGCTCCTCGCCGCTGGCCGCGTCTTCCTCGGCGATCTCGACGAGCGCCTCGACCGCACGGCGAGCCATCCAGCTGCCGCCGTGATTCCGCGCCCGACGCAGCTCCTCGACCCGCTCCCCCAGGATCGTGGCCACGGCGCCATTCTCTCAGAACGGCGCCATCCCGCGCTCTCGCGACAATGGGTGCGCTGATGGAGCGCTTGCTGGTACTCGGCGCCGGCGCGGGACAGCTCGGCCTGCTCGCGGCTGCGCGCGCCCGCGGACTGTTCGTGATGGCCGTCGACCGCGACCCCTGCGCGCCCGGTTTCCAGTTCGCCGACCGGCGCGCGATCGTGTCCGTCGAGGACGAGCCGGTCGTCGAGCGCCTCGCCGAGGCGGAGCGCGTCGACGGCGTGATCGCGCCGGGAGCCGACTGGCCCGTCGGCGCAGCGGCGCGGATCGCGTCCAAGCTCGGCCTGCCCCACCCGATCTCCCCGGAGACCGCGGTGCTCTCGGCCTCGAAGCTCCGGCACGCTCGCGCGCTCGTCCGCTCCTCGCGGGAGCTGCGCGGCGCGGTGCAGGCCGCGCTGCGCGCTTCGCGGATCGGTCTCTGCCTCGTCGAGGAGCTCGCCGAGCAGCCGGTCGTGACGGTGACCGCCTTCTCCCGCGACGGGGTCTTCCACCCGCTGGTGGTGACCGACCGCGCTCCGCTCGCGCACGTCTGGGAGAGCGAGCGCGCCGACCTGGCCGCAGCCCTCGCCGGCCGCGCGGCCGAGGCGCTGGGCGTCTGCGAGGGGCCGAGCATCACGCAAATCGGGATCGGGAAAGACGGGCCGCTCGTGCTGGAGCTGGCTGCGCGGATCGGCGGCGGCCACGAGGCTGAGCTGTGCGAAGCGTCGCTCGGAATCGACCTGCACGGGCTCGCGCTTGCCGCGGCGCTCGGCAAGGAGATCCCGGCGAAGCGGCTGCGGCCGAAGCACCGGGCCGGCGGCGCCTGCGTCCGTTTCCTCTCGGGCCAAGGCGAGCCCGACGGCCTCGCGCGGGCGCAAGCGGTGCCCGGTGTCGCGTGGGCACGCGTCTACGGCGGCTCCGAGCGGGCCGGCGCGGTGCTCGCGGTCGGCGCGAGCCGCGACGAGGCTCTGGAGCGGGCGACCCGCTCGGCCGAGTGCATACGCTTCAGCGCAGCCGATGCGCACGCTGTCTAAGCCTCAGAAACGCCTGCTCCGTCTCGTCGCAACCCTCGTCGTGACGGGATTGTGCACCGCCTACGTCGTCTGGAAGATCGACATCTCGCGGACGGCGCATCTGCTCGCACACGCGAGCGTCGGCTACTTCCTCGCAGCGGTCGCGATCATGGTCATCTCGGTCTGGCCGATGGCGTGGCGATGGCAGAAGCTGCTCGAGGCGCGCGGCATCCGTGACCGGCTGTCGTGGCTCGTGCGCGCGTACTTCGTCGCGTACACGGCAGGGCAGATCCTGCCGACGGCGGTCGGCGGCGATGCGGTGCGGATCTACGAGACCGCGAAGCGCCACACCGGCCGTGGGGGCGACGTCGCGGGCTCGGTGCTGCTGGAGCGCGCGCTCGGCGGCGCGGCGACGCTCTCCTTGGCCGCGGTCGGGTTCGTGCTCGCGGTCGGGAAATACGACGTGGGCGCCTACCTCTGGATCGAGCTCGCCTTCGTGATCGGGACGGTGGTCCTCGCCGTGGCGCTCTTCGCTCGCCGAGCGAGGCCGGTGCTCGCGAAGACCGTGCCGGTGCTCCGATTCGTCAGGCTCGACCGGCCGATCCGGGCCGCCTATGAGGGGATCCACTCGTACCGCGAGCACCCTCGCCTCCTCGGCGGCGTCTTCACGCTGACGCTCGCGGTGCAGTCAGTCCGGGTGCTGGCGATCTGGCTCGCGGGCAAGGCGGTCGACGTGAACCTCTCGCCCCGCCCGTACTACGTGATGGGCCCGCTGCTCTTTCTCGTCCTGCTGATGCCGTTCACGGTCAACGGGATCGCCGTGCGCGAGTCGTTCTTCGTCAGCTTCCTCGGGGGGCTGCACGTCGACGCGGACAAGGCCTTCGCGACCGGGTTCCTCTTCTTCGCCGTCACGCTCTGCCTCTCCGTGCCCGGCGGCGTGCTCCTCGCGGGGCAGAGCATCCGCGGCTTCAGGCACCGTGGCTGACGTCTCCGTCGTCGTCGTCACCTACAACGCGCTCCCTTGGATCGAGCGCTGTCTCGAGAGCGTGCGCTCCTACGAGACGATCGTCGTCGACCACGGCTCCACCGACGGGACGCTCGAGCTCGTGCGGCGCCGCTTCTCGCAGGCGCGGCTGATCGAGGAGGGGAACACCGGCCTCGGCGCCGGCTCGAACACGGGCATGCGCGTGGCCTCGGGCAACTACTTCCTGCTCCTCAACTCGGACGCCTGGGCCGTCGGCGACGCGGTCGAGCAGCTCGCCGCCTTCGCCGAGTCGCATCCGGAGGCCGCGGTCGTTGGGCCGAAGCTGCTCAACCCGGACGGCTCGCTGCAGCGGTCGGTGCGCGGCTTCCCGACCATGTGGCGCCTCGCGACGGAGTACTTCTTCCTGCGCAAGCTTGCCCCCGGGACGCGGGCGCTGAACGCGTTCTACGCAGCGCGTTTCCCGCACGACGAGGTGCGCGAGGCCGAGTTCCTGATGGGCGCCTGCCTGCTCGTCCGCCGCGAGGCCGCCGATACGGTAGGGCTCTTCGACGAGGACTTCTTCATGTTCAGCGAGGAGACGGACTGGTGCTACCGCTTCCGGCAGGCGGGCTGGAAGGTGCTCTTCTTCCCCGGCGCGGAGTTCGTGCACGTCGGCGGCGCGACCACCTCGCAGAATTGGGGACCGATGTACCGGGAGCAGCTCCGCGGGCATCTGCGCTTCCTTGCGAAGCACCGCGGGCCGCGCGAGGCTGAGCGCGCGCGGCGGCTGATCCTTGCGTCGATGCGGCTGCGCTCGCTGCTGTTCCACGGCGAGCGGCGGCGCACCTACCGGGAAGCTGCGCGCTGGCTGGCGAGCGCGCACACGGGGGAGTTACTCGCATGAGGTCGCCGGCCGTGGTCGTCGACGTCGGCTGGGTGAACGGACTGGCTGCGATTCGCTCGCTTGGGCGTGCGGGCGTTGAGGTCTATGCGGTCGACCACCGGCGTAGCGCCCTCGGGTTCCGCTCCCGTTACGCGCAGGCCCTTGTCTCGCCTGATCCGCAAGACGAGGAGGCGTTCATCTCCTTCCTCGAGTCGCTCGAGCTCGGCGCGCCCGCGCCGATCTTCCCGACGCACGACGAGCCGCTGAACTCGATCGCCCGCGCGGGCGATCGGCTGGCCGATCGGTTCCTGTTCCCGTTTCCGGGCTGGGACGTCCTCTCGCGGATCCAGAGCAAGCGCTCGCAGCTCGAGGCGGCGGAGAAGGCGGGAATCGCGGTGCCGCGCTGGGCGACGACGAGCTCGGCCGCGGAAGAGCTCGGCTACCCCGTCCTCGTAAAACCGTCGTCGACCGAAGGGTTCAAGCGCCGATTCGGCCGCCAGGCCTTCCGTTGCGAGACGCGCGCCGAGGTCGAGCGCGCCTTCGCCGAGGCGGAGGAGTACGAGCCGCTCGTCCAGGAGCTCATCCCGGGTGGCGACGAGGAGCTCTACACCCTCGGCAGCTACCTCGCGGCGGACGGCGAGCCGCTCGGCCTCTTCTCCGGGCGCAAGCTGCGGCAGACGCCGCCGGGTGTCGGGACGTGTCGCGTCGGCGAGGCCGTCTGGGTCGAGGAGGTCGTCGACCACGGCCTGCGACTGCTGCGCGAGCTCGAGCACACGGGCCTCTCGCAGGTCGAGTTCAAGCGCGACCCGCGCGACGGCGCTTACCGCCTGATGGAGGTCAACCCGCGGCTGTGGCAGTGGCACGGGCTCGCGGCGGCCTGCGGCGTCGATCTGCCGCGCATCGCCTACGAGGACCTCGCCGGGGAGCGGCCCGACCCGGTCTCGATGAACGGCAGGCGGCGCCGCTGGGCGATCACCCTGCTGCCGGGCGAGCGGCCTGCGCCGCAGCGGCCGCCCTACGTCGACGCGGTCTTCGCGCGGGACGACCTCAAGCCTGCCCTCGTCCAGGCGGCGCGTCTCTTGCGGAGATGAGCGCAATCACCGCAGAGCTTCGGCTGGGGAGGGCGCGGGCGCTGCCGCTCGCGTGGTGGCTGGCGGCGCCTGTGCTGCTCGGGCTCTCACGGCTCGCGCCCGCGACCGGAGTCGGGCTCGGCTTCCGGCTGCTCGCTGCAACGGCCTGCCTGTTGATCCCGGGCGCGCTCATCGCGCGCGCCCTTGGGCTCGAGGGCGCGGCGCCTGCCTTCGTCTGGAGCCTCGCCGCCCTCTTCGTGGGGATGGCGGTGATGTTCGCGGTGCACGGCTCGATCTGGCTCGCGGCCGCGATCATGGCCGGCGCGGGGCTCGCGGCGGCGCCGTTCGCGTTTCGAGGCCGCGCGCTGCGCGTCTCCACGTGGAGCCTCGCGGTCCTCGCGCTCGGCCTCGCGGCCGGAATCGCGCTTTGGTGGGTCGCGTCCTACGGCGGCGACTCGTTCTTCCACCTCGGGCGCGTGCGCAAGCTCGCCGACTTCGACTCGATCTCGCTGCGCAGCCTCGACGAGTACCGCGACGGCGGGCTCCATCCCGGCTACGCGTTCCCGCTCTTCCACGGCTTCCTCGCACTGATCTCGAAGCTGGCCGGAGTCGACCCTGACGCGGTCGTGCTCCACGGGCCGACCGCGCTCCTGCCGCTCTCGTTCCTGGTGACCTACGAGTCGGGTGTCGCGCTCTTCCGCTCGCGCTGGGCCGGGCTCGCGACGATGCTCGCGTCGTTCGCGCTGCTCGGGCTCGCTCCGGGACACGGCGGCTCGCTCGTCTCGCTGCCGCTGGCCGCGAATGCCAGCCGGATGCTGATCCTGCCCGCGCTGCTAGCGCTCGTGTTCACGTACGTGCGCGAGCCTTCGTGGCCGCTGCTCGCCTCCGTCGCGGCCGCTGCCGGAGCGATGACGCTGACCCACCCGCCGCACTCGGCGCTCGTCCTGATCGTGCTGGGCGGCTTCCTCGTCGCCCGCGCACTCCTGGTCCGCCGCGACGTCGTCTCGATCGGCGCCGCCCTTCTCGCGGTCGCCGTGCCGACGGGAGCGGTCGCGCTCTGGCTGCGGCCGCTCCTACACGAGACGGCCGCCCACAACCCGGGCGCGAAGGAGCTCCGGCACGCGTTCGCGAGCTACCCGACCGAGCTCGACGTCTTCGGCCTGCACAGCTACCGGCTCAAGCCGGAGCTCTTCGGCCGCGGCGGGGCGATTGCGATTGCGGCGCTGGTGCTGCTGCCGCTGGCCCTCTTCGCGCGGAGGCGTCTCTGGGCAGCGCTTGCCCTGGGTGGGATGCTGGCCGCGCTCTCCGCCTCGCTGTTGACGTTCGTCTTCCCGCACCTCGCGGACGTCGTCTCGATCTCGCAGGCTCGGCGGCTCGTCGGCTTCTCGCCGCGAGCGTTCGTGCTCGCCGGCGGGGCCCTCGTCCTCGCGCGGCTGCTGGGGCCACTCGTCCTTCCGGCCGCACTCGCCGCCGGAATCGCGCTGCAGCTGGCGATGCCCGGAAACTTTGGCTCGCCGTACCGGCCGGGCGACGGGAGCCCGGGCTGGCTCACGTGGGCCTGCTTCGCTGCAGCAGGCACAGCCCTCCTCGTCGCCGTTCTCATTCGGCGACTCCCCCAGCTCGAGCGCGACGGCCCGCTTGCCGCCGCGGCGGTCGCGGTGTTCCTGCTTCCGGTCGCGGTCCACGGCTACTCGCACTGGAGCCCGGCGCCGACCGCCCGGCAGCCGCTGCCTGCGTCTCTCGTTCATGCGCTGCGAGAGCGCGTCCCCGAGCGCGCGGTCGTCTTCAGCGACCCGCAGACGGCTTACGAGCTCGTTGCCGCGCTGCCCGTCTACGTGAACGCGACCCCGGCCGTCCACAGCAGCGACACGCGCGCGAACCATCCCGCGCGCCGGGACCGCGAGGCCGAGCGCTTCTTCCACGACGGTGGCCCGCTGTCCGTCCCGCGGCGATACGGGGCGCACTGGCTGCTCGTCGACCGCGTGCTGGACGGCGACAAGCGCTTCTCGCTGCCGCAGGCGTACTCGGACGGGCGGTACGTTCTCTACCGGCTAGATGGTTGATGTCGTGAGATCGCACGTCTCGGGGCGCGAGCTGGCAGCTCTGGGGCACGTCGACGGGACGGCGGCGATGCTGGACGCATCGGTGCCGGCCCGGCGGCGGGAAGTGGACGCCCGGCGGGGGCCGGCTCCGCCGGTCTCCGATGGGTGTCCACGGCCCAGACTCGCCAGATCGTGCATCCGAGCGCGCGAGCTCGCGACGTCAGCCATCCAATGAAAGTCCTCTTGGTGACGATGTACTTCCCGCCGGCGGGCGGGGGCGGAGTCCAGCGCCCGCTGAAGACGGCGACGCACCTGCCCGCGCTCGGGATCGAGACGCACGTGCTCGCACCGGACGACCCCAAGTGGCTCCACCGCGACGATGAGCTGCGGCCCCCGACCCAGGCGTTCGTCCACCGCGCGCGCTATCTCGGCCCGCGGGCGCGGCTCCCGGCCGAGGAGCTGCACGGGCTCGAGGGCTCGGAGCGGATGCTGGCGCAGGCCCGCCTCGCCTACCGGCGCGTCCTGCTGCCGGACGCGAGCGTGACATGGCTGCCGACCGCGGTCCCCGCCGCGGTCCGGCTCGTCCGCCGCGAGGGCATCGACGCGGTGATCACGACCAGCCCGCCCGTCTCGATGAACCTGATCGGCGCCGCGGTCAAGCGCCTGACCGGGATCCCGTGGGTGGCCGACCTGCGCGACGCAATCCTCTGGAACGCCGACCGCCGATTCGATCGCACCGCGGTGCAGGCGAAGGAGAAGGCCCTGGAGCGAGTCGTCCGCCTGGTGGCTCGCAAGGCCGACGCCGTCGTTGCGGTCTCGGACACGATCTCCGACGAGGTGCGCCACTTCGACCCGGCCGGTCAGGTGCGGGTGATCCCGAACGGCTGCGACTTCGACGACTTCGCGGGGCTCGACTACCGGTCCGGGGAGCGCTTCCGCATCACGCACGCCGGGAGCTTCTTCGGCAAGCGCAATCCGCGTCCGTTCCTGAACGCGCTCGCCTCGTCCGGGCTCGAGGACGTCGTCGCGCGCTTCGCCGGCGGCCTCCGCCAGGCCGACGAAGAGTGGGCCGCGGGGCTCGGCCTCGGCGACCGGCTCGAGCTGCTCCCGTACCTCTCGCACCACCGGGCGCTCGAGCTGCAGCGCGACTCCGAGGCGAATCTGCTCCTGCTCCCCGACGCTGCCGGCCGCGGGGCGGTCGTCCCCTCCGGGAAGATCTTCGAGTACCTCGCGGCCGAGCGCCCCATCCTCGCCGCGGTGCCGCCGGACGGCGCCGCCGCAAAGCTCGTCCGCGAGACGGGCGCCGGAATCGTCGTCGCACCCGAGGACGAGAAGGGGATCCGCGAGGCGCTCATCGGCCTCCACGCGCGCTGGCAGGCCGGGCAGCTCAGCAACGGCTACCTCAGCCCCGAACAGCGGCGGGGGCTTTCGCGCGAGGCGCGCGTGGAGGAGCTCGCCGAGCTGTTGCTGAGTCTCTGATGCGAGAAAGCCCGCTCGTCCCGTTCTTCTTCCTGGCCGCGGTCTTCTGCGCCACCTTCGAGAAGGTGCACTGGAACGTCCTCGGCCAGGTCTCGATCGCGGACATCACGTCGCTGTGCTTCCTCGGCGTCTACGCGCTCGACCGACTCGGCAAGCCCACGAGCTCGCGCGTGCCGCGAACCGCCGCGATGCTGCTCCTCTTCCTCGGCGGCTTCCTGCTGGTCAACCTCGTCGGCTTCTTCAACCTCGAGACGACGCAGGCGCTCGACCAGTTCGTGAAGGGGATCGTCAAGTGGCTGATCCACTTCGGCTTCCTGGTCGTCGGCGTCGTCTATCTCGTCAGCCGGACGCGCGCCTTCTACTGGCGCACACTCGCCTGGTTCCTGGGCGGGATCGGGGTCAACGCCGCCTACGGGATCGTGCAGCTTCTCGCCGCGCAGTCCGGCCACAACCTCGACTCGGTCTTCGTCAAGCCGCTCACGCGCGGCGCGAGCCAGATCAACATCTACGGCGCGGTCAACGGCGCCAACGTCTACCGCCCGAATGCGTTGACCGGCGACCCGAACCACCTCGCGATCATGGTGCTGCTGCCGCTCCTGATCCTCACGCCGATCTACCTGCGGCTCGAGCGCGGCCACCGCTGGCGGGTCCGGCTAGCTGTGCTGATCGCGTTCCTGCTGATCGCCGAGCTGGCGTCGCTCTCGCGCAGCGGCGCGCTGGGTCTGGCGATCGGCGCGATCGTCCTGCTCTTCCCCTACCGGCACCTGCTCTTCTCGCGGCTGGCGGTCCTGCCGCTCGTGCTGGTCGTGCTTCCCGTCGGCTACGCGGTCTGGCGGCGGCGGCACTTCTTCGACGTCGTGATCAGCTCGCGCCTCTCGCACGGCCCGGGCTCGTCGACGCACCTCGACGTCTACAAGTTCATCCCGAAGATCCTGCACTCGCACCCGTTCTTCGGGCTCGGCTTCAACAACTTCTCGGTCTACTACGAGTTCGTCACCGGCAAGACGAACTGGGGGCCGCACTCGTATTACGTCGCGCTGGTCGTCGAGGGCGGGGTCGTGGGGACGGCGCTGTTCGCGGTCTTCCTCTGGTACCTGTTCGTCCGGCTCGGGGCGGCGCGGCGGGTGGGAAAGGCCCTGGCCGTTGCTCGCGACCCGCTCGCGGCCCGCGTGCGGCCGCTGGCCTGGGGGATGACCGCTGCGCTGCTCGCGACGATGGCCGCGAACATCTTCTACCTGACGATGTCGTTCTTCTACTTCTACGTCTTCGCGATGCTCGTGCTGGTGACGCCGTCTGTGTTCGCGCGCGAGTGAAGCTCGTCGTCCTGACGACCTCGTACCCGCGGTACGAGGGCGATTCGACCGTGCACTTTCTCGGCGAGGCGGTCGCGAAGCTGCGCGAGCGCGGGCTCGACGTGGAGGTCGTCTCGCCGATGTCGTTCCAGCACTTCGGGATCGCGTACGGCGCGGGGGTGATGGGGAACCTCCGGCGCGAGCCGTGGCGGACGGCGTTCGTGCCGGCGATGCTGACGAACTTCCGCCGGGCCGCGCGTGGGCACGCGCGCGACGCTGACCTGCTTCACGCTCACTGGCTGCCGACCGGGCTCGTGGCCGCATCGCTCGGCAAGCCGTTCGTGCTGACCGTTCACGGGACGGACGCGGAGCTCGCGCGGCGCGCGCCGGCCCTTGCCCGCTGGGTGCTGCGGAAGGCGCAGTTGGTGACCTGCGTCTCGAACGCTCTCGCGGACGTCGTGCGGGGCCTGGGCCTCGAGCACGTGCGCGTGATCCCGAACGGCGTCGAGATTCCGCCCTTCGTACGCGAGCCGGTCTCGCCGCCGGAGGTGCTCTTCGCAGGGAGGCTCTCGCGGGAGAAGGGAATCCTCGAGCTGGTCGAGGCGGCCCGCGAGATGAATCTCGTCATCGCCGGCGACGGGCCGCTGCGATCGCAGGTCCCCGGGGCGCTCGGGTTCGTGCCGCACCGCGAGCTTGGCGAGCTCTACGAGCGTGCTGTGGTCGTCGCGTGCCCGTCCCACCGCGAAGGCTTCAACGTCGTCTGCGCGGAGGCGATGGCCTACGGACGGCCGGTCGTCGCGGGCGCGGTGGGCGGACTGCTCGACCTGGTCGTCGACGAGGAGACGGGCCTGCTGGTCCCGCCTAGCGACGTGGGAGCGCTACGCGCGGCGCTCGA
>WNFY01001852.1_pt1 | contig 26775 bp, 24 predicted proteins | sample 5400091 | NCBI WGS metagenome assembly WNFY01 (sample SAMN13153364, study PRJNA577476) | soil metagenome | isolation source: 60 cm soil or saprolite under grassland replicate 1 | place: USA:California | collected 2016-06-15 | reverse complement strand
TTCCTTATATCGCGAGTCTGACGTAGATGGCCAATCGCATTCCCCCGCCACCGCGGGAATTCAACTGGGCCCGGATGCTGCGGACGCTCTCGTTCTGGGCGCTCCTCATCGTCGGGACGATCGCGCTGGTGCAGCTCGCGTCGAGCCGCCGCCGCGAAGAAGCCGAAATCACCTACACGCAGTTCAACGACGAGCTGAACGCCGGCAACATCGCGTCCGTGGAAATCGCGGAGCGGCAGAAAGTCCGGGGCACGTTCCAGCGTCCCGTCGTGGTCAAGCGCCAGACGGTCGAGCGGTTCAACGTGCTGCTCCCCTTCGAAGCCGACGACAAGTTCGCCGCCAATCTGCTCACGTTCCTGCCGTACCTGCTGATCTTCGGCCTCGTGATCTTCATGCTGCGGCAGATGCAGCAGGGCGGGAACCGCGCGTTCGCGTTCGGCAAGTCGAAGGCCAAGCTGCTGGCGGGCGACACGCCCAAGGTCACCTTCGCCGACGTCGCGGGGTGCGACGAGGCGAAGCAGGAGCTCGAGGAGATCATCGACTTCCTGAAGGACCCGCAGAAGTTCCAGCGGCTGGGCGGCCGGCTGCCGAAGGGGGCGTTGCTGGTCGGCCCGCCGGGGACCGGCAAGACGCTGCTCGCCAAAGCGGTCGCCGGTGAAGCGGGCCGGCCCTTCTTCTCGATGTCCGGGTCGGACTTCGTCGAGATGTTCGTGGGCGTCGGCGCCTCGCGGGTGCGCGACCTGTTCGAGCAGGGCAAGGCGCACGCGCCGTGCATCATCTTCATCGACGAAATCGACGCCGTCGGCCGGCACCGCGGTGCCGGGCTGGGCGGCGGGCACGACGAGCGCGAGCAGACGCTGAACCAACTGCTCGTCGAGATGGACGGCTTCGAGTCCAACGACGGCGTGATCCTGCTGGCGGCCACGAACCGGCCCGACATCCTCGACCCGGCGCTGCTGCGGCCGGGCCGCTTCGACCGCCAGATCGTGGTCGACATGCCGGACCTGAAAGGCCGCGAGCAGATCCTGCGCGTCCACGTGCGCAAGATCCCGATGGCGTCGGGCGTGAACCTCGAGCGCATCGCCCGCGGGACGCCGGGCCTGGCGGGCGCCGAGCTCGCGAACATCGTCAACGAAGCCGCGCTGCTGGCCGCGCGCCGCAACAAGTCCGCGGTCGACATGCAGGACTTCGAAGACGCCAAGGACAAGGTGATGCTCGGCCTCGAGCGGAAGAGCCGCGTGCTGTCCGACGAAGAACGCCGCCTGGTCGCGTATCACGAAGCGGGGCACGCGCTCGTCGGGCTCACGGTCCCCGATGCGGACCCCTTGCACAAGGTCACGATCATTCCCCGCGGTCGGGCGCTCGGCCTGACGGCGTATCTGCCGGAGGAAGAGCTGCACAAGTACACCAAGCGGTCGATCGAGTCGCGCCTGGCGATGGCCTACGGCGGCCGCGTGGCCGAAGAGCTGGTGTTCGGGCCGGAGAAGGTGACGACCGGCGCGGCGCAGGATATCCAGCAGGCGACCAACATCGCGCGGCGCATGGTGACGCAATTCGGCATGAGCGCGGTCATCGGCCCCATCGCCGTGGGCGACCGCGAGCAGGAGATCTTCCTGGGCCGCGAAGTGGTGCAGCGCCGGGAAATCTCGGACCGCACGGCCCAGATCGTGGACGAGGAAGTGCGGAGTATTCTCACGCACGCCTATAGTGAAGCCCAGCGGATCCTGGCCGAGCGGCGCGCCGCGCTCGATCGCCTGGCCGCGGCACTGCTCGAGCGCGAAACGTTGGAGCGTGAGCAGGTGGAGATGGTGGTGGCCGGCCAGCGGTTGCCGCCATACACGCCGCCGGCGCCCCCGCGGGCAGAGGGCGAAGGGACGGAGCAGGAGAAGGCGCCGTCGCAGCGTCCCTCGGGGGGGATCCTCAGGAATCCGCCGCCTGAGCCTGCCGGGGCGTGACCGGCTCTCCCGCGCGGCTGCAGGTGGTCCAGGCGCTGCGGTGAGAGTCACCGCGCTCGCCGCGCACACACCGGAAGCGGTGCGCGCGGCGCTCGCGGCGCGGGGATGGGAAGCGCAGCCCGCCTGGTTCGCGGCCACCGGCATCCAGTCGTTCGTCGTTCTCATCGAAGACATCACCGAGACCGAGCGCGAAGCGCTCGTGCACTGGGGCACGAAGTCCGGTGCCGACGTGCTGACCGGCGAGGGGTGGGCACTGGTGGCCGGCGCCACGAGCCGCATCGCGCCGCTGGCACGCTACGATCGGGCGCCGCAAGAGCTGGCGCGTCTCGCTCCCGCCCTTGGCCAACTCCTGGCCGCGCGGGCCGAGCCGTCGCGCCAATGGTCGATCAGGGGCGGCGACCTGTCCCTCGACAAGCCCGTCATCATCGGGATCATCAACGTCACGCCCGATTCGTTCTCCGATGGCGGGCAATTGGCCACCGTGGACGCCGCCGTCGCCCACGCGGAGAAGCTGACGGCTGACGGCTGTCGGCTGATCGACGTCGGGGGCGAATCCACGCGCCCCGGTGCAGCCCCCGTTCTTGTTAAAGAAGAGATTGCCCGCGTCGTGCCGGTGATCGCGGGACTGGTCAAGCGCGGCCTGGGCCCGGTCTCGGTCGATACGCGCAAGGCGGCAGTCGCCCGCGCGGCCCTCGATGGAGGCGCGGCGGTGATCAACGACGTCTCGGGGCTGCGCTTCGATGCCGAGCTGGCGAACGTCGCCGCAGCGGCGCAGGCGGGCGTCATCCTGATGCACATGCGCGGCACGCCGGCCACGATGGATGATCTTGCGCGGTATGAGCATGTGGCGGCCGAGGTGGCAGCGGAGCTGGCGGCAGTGGCGGCACAGGCGGAAGGGGAGGGTATCGCCCGGGAGCGAATCGTGGTGGACCCGGGGTTCGGGTTCGCCAAGACCGCCACCCACAACTTCCGGCTGCTCGACGAACTGGCAACGATCGTCGCCCTGGGCTATCCTGTAGCCGTCGGCCTGTCGCGGAAGCGGTTTTTGGGTGCCGCCACCGGCCGTCCCGTGGAGGATCGCGATCGCGCCACGGCTGTGGCGTGCGCCCTCGCGTGGGAACGCGGCGCGCGGCTGTTCCGGGTTCACGACGTCGCCCTGACACGCGAAGCCCTTGCACTGGCGAGCGCTACGACCAACCCACCATGAATGTAGACGCCTTTAAGTTTCTGTCGCCGAGGGCTTGGCCGGATCTCTTCGAGATCCTGCTGGTGTCGTTCGTCATCTATCGTTTCCTGCTGTTCCTCGTCGGCACCCGCGCGCTGCAGATCGTCATCGGACTCGTGATTCTGTCGCTCACGTATTTCGTGGCGCTGTTCGCCAAGTTCACGATGATCAGCGCGCTGCTCGGCGTCGTGTTCACGTACGGCGGCTTCGCGCTGGTCGTCGTATTCCATCCCGAGCTGCGCAACGCACTGGCGCGGCTCGGGCAGTCGCGCTTGATGCGCGCCTTCTCGCGCGGCGACCGGCAATCGGTGGCGGAGGAGATCGCCGAGGCGCTCGATCGCCTGTCGCGCGCCGGGACCGGCGCGATCATCGCCGTCGAGGGCGACATCGGCCTCGAGGAGTTCATCACCACCGGAGTGCCGATGGAGGCGAAGGTGTCGGCCGACCTGCTGACGACGATCTTCACGCCCTATTCGCCGCTGCACGATGGCGCGATCCTGATCCGGGGCGATCAGATCATCGGAGCGGGGTGCGTGCTGCCGCTCACGCAGTTCAAGGTCGCGGACAAGTCCCTCGGCACGCGCCACCGTGCCGCGCTGGGCCTGTCCGAAGAAACCGACGCGACGGTGCTCGTCGTCTCGGAGGAGACGTCGACGATTTCCGTCGCGAGTCACGGGCTGCTGTACCGCCACCTCACACCGCAGCAGGTGCGCGATCTCCTCTCCGGCGCCGTCTCGCATCTCGAAGGCGGCGAGCGCGTGACCCAGCCTGCCACCTAAGCCTCCATACAGGGAGGCCGCCGCTGTCGCCTTCCTGGTACTGCTCGGCTATGTGATCACCCTCGCCCCCACAGTCACGCTGTGGGACGCGGGCGAATTCATCACCGCTGCCAAAGTGCTCGGCGTGCCCCACCCGCCGGGGACGCCGTTATTCGTCCTGTTGGGTCACGTCTGGGCCGACGTGCTTCGCGTCGGCGCGTACGCGTGGCGCACCAATCTGATGAGCGCCTGTTTTTCCGCGGCCGGCGCCGGCTGCCTCTTCCTCGTTGCGCATCGTCTCCTGGATGGGGAGGCGGGATGGCTGCGAACCGGCGGCGCCGCGGCGGCGGCGATCCTGTCGGCGTTCACCTTCACCGGCTGGCAGAACAGCAACGAGACCGAGGTCTACACGGTCGCGACGTTCAGTATCGCGGCGATTTGTTGGTTGTGTTTGCGCTGGCGAGATGTACGAGGGACGCCGCGAGCACCGCACATCCTGCTGCTCATCGTCTACATCGCCGCGTTGTCCATCGGCAACCATCTCCTCGCGCTGCTGGTGGGTCCCGCGGTGTCGCTGTTCATCGCCTATACGCTGCGCGCGCAGCCTGCCGCCGATCCCGCCGAGCGCCGGATGGAGTGGGCGGAGTGGGCAGCGCTCAGCGCGTTGTGGATCGTGCTCATCGCAGTGGGGCTCGGCAGCGAGCCGCTGCTCATGTTTGGCGGTGCGCTGCTCGCGGCAGCCCTCGTGGCGTGCGTGATGAACGGGTCGCGCGCATTTCCCGTCATCGCGATCGCGATCGCCGCCGCGGGCATCTCGATCTACGCGTTCCTCTATATCCGCTCCGGACTGCAGCCGTTGCTCGATGAAGCGGACCCCGAGACGTGGACCAGCCTGCTCGCCGTGATCCGCCGCGAGCAGTTCGGCAGCCGCGGCATTCTCGACAACCCGATGTTGGCGGGGAGTCCCCGCACGCTGGCGGTGTTCGGCCAGCAGCTCGTCAACTACTTCCAGTACTGCTCGTGGCAATGGGGTCGCTCGCTGCCGCTCGCCGCCATGGTGGTCGTGGCGCTCGTCTTTGTGTCGTTGGGGATGCTGGGCTTCGCGTTCGCCCGGCGCCGCGATGTGGGACTCGCGTATCTGCTCGGCGCGCTGTGGCTCATCACCGGCATCGGCCTCGTCGTCTACATGAACTTCAAGGCCGGCTTTTCGCTGTTCTGGAACGAGTACCGGACGATCGGGCAGCACGAGGTGCGCGAGCGGGACTACTTCTTCGTCGTGAGCTTCCAGGTCTGGGGCCTGTTCGCGGGGCTCGGTATCGCGCGCCTGTTACGCTCGCTCGCAGCGCGCTCCGTTGCTGCGGCGCGCTGGGGCAGCGGCGCGGCGGCGCTGCTCACGTTGCTGCCCTTCGCCGCAAACTTCACCGCGGCCTCGCGGCGGCACGGTCCCGACGCGACGATCGCCCGCGATCTGGCCTACAACCTGTTGCAATCGGTCGAGCCGTACGGCGTGCTGTTCGGCTACGGGGACAACGACACGTTCCCGGTGTGGTATCTGCAGGAGGTCGAGGGCGTGCGGCAGGATGTGACGCTCATCAACCTGTCACTCGCCAATCTCGACTGGTACCTGCGTCAGCTCGCGTCGCGCCCGATCCGGCCGTTCGACCCATCCCATGCGCCCGCGATCTATCGGACGCTGGCGCCCCCCCCCCCGTGGCGGTCGGCGGGTGCCGCGCTGAATTTCACGGCCCAGGACATCGAGGGCATGCAGCCGATGCGCGTCAGTGATGACGGCGTGTTCCGCGCGGGACGGTTCGAGCTGCAGGTGCGGAAGGGGCAAATCCTGCGGACTTCCGACCAGGTGATCCTGTACACGATCGCCGCATACCTGCCGGCGGGGCGGCCCGTCACATTCGGCGTGGCGTCGGGGCGCGGCTCCTGGTTGGGCCTCGACCCGCATCTCGTGTTTCAGGGGCTCGTGTTCAAGGTCGTGCCGCGCGCCGATACCGTCCGCCACTGGGTGCGCGGCATCCAGGGGCCGATGGTCGATTCGGCGCGCACCCGGTTGCTGGTAGACTCCGTTTTCCAATTCGGCGCGCTGTTCGCCGCCGACACGCTCGCGCTCGAGCCGGCCGCGCAGCAGGTCGCCACGTCGTTCGCCGTGGCGTTTCTGGAGCTTGGGAATGCCGCCGCCCTGCGCGGCGAGCAGGACCGCGCTCTCGACTACCTGCGTCGGGGCTACCATCTCAACCCCAGCCAGCCGCTCGCCGACATCATCCGCCGGGCAGAAACCCAAGGCGTGCGGAGCCTCTTTAGCCCCTAGGCGCCGATCCTCTATATTCACAGGCTATGAGTTTCGAGGCCCTCCCGGAGCGTTTGGCACAGGTGAGGGCCGAGGTCGCGCGAGCCGCGGCGCAACCGGTCGCGATTGTGGCCGTGACCAAGGGATTCGGCACCGATGCGATTCGCGCGGCACACGCGGCCGGGATCGCCGACATCGGTGAGAACCGCGTTCAGGAAGCGGTGCAAAAGCAGAAGGAGTTGGGAGCCGGGAGTCAGGAGCTGGGGATTCGGTGGCATTTGATCGGGCATCTGCAGCGCAACAAGGCTCGGCTGGTGCCCGGTCGATTCGAATTGGTACACTCGGTGGATTCGCTGGAACTTGCCAATGAGCTCAGCAAACGTGCTGCTGGTTTGCGTGTGCTTTTACAAGTGAACGTGGCGCGGGAGCCGCAGAAGAGCGGCTGCACGCTTGGGGAATCTGAGACTAGAAGGACTGATGACGTTGGCTCCGTTTACCGATGACGTGGATGTGCAGCGCCGGACATTCCGGGGCCTGCGCGTCCTGCGGGATACGATCAAGGAGGAGGAAGGGATATGGCTGCCGACCCTCTCGATGGGGATGTCCGGCGACTACGCTACAGCGGTCCAAGAGGGGGCAACGGTGATCCGCTTGGGTACCGCCCTGTTCGGTCCGAGGGTGGCGAGGTAGGGGGAGACGCCGTGAACGACGACGCGTTCAACCTGACGCCTCTGGATGTCCGCAAGCAGGAGTTTCGCAAGACACTGCGTGGCTATGATACGCTCGGCGTGGAGGATTTCCGCATGCGGGTCGCCGACGCGCTGGAGCGCGCGATGCGCGAGCGCCAGGTACTCGACGAGCGCGTGGCCGCGCTGACCGAGCAGCTGCGGGTGTTTCGCGAGCGCGAGAAAGCGATGAACGAGGCCCTCGTCGCCGCGCAACAGCTGCGCCAGGACACGCGCGCCGCCGCGGAGCGCGAGGGGCAGGTGATCGTGCGCGAGGCGCAGGCGGAAGCGACGCGGCTGCTCGACGAAGCGAAGCACGCGCAGAGCGTGGTGCAGGCGCGCATGGCGGAGACCGAGCGGCAGTTCCAGCAGTATGTCGGCGGCTTTCGCGCGCTGCTCGAGCGCCAGCTCGCGGAGCTGCGCGCACTCGACGGGCAGCGCGGGTGACGTCGGTCGCCGATGCGGTCCGCGCCGTGCAGGCGCGGGCCGCGGTCGTTCCGGAGGTCGCGGTGATTCTCGGAACGGGGCTCGGGGCATTGGCCGACGACATGAAGGCCGAGGCCACGATCACGTACGCCGACATCCCCGGATTCCCGCGTCCCACGGTCGAGACCCACGCCGGCCGTCTGTTGCTCGGCACCCTGGGAGGGCACCGCGTCGCGATGATGCAGGGCCGCTTCCATCGCTACGAGGGGTACACGCTGCAGCAGGTCGCGTTTCCGGTACGCGTGTTGCGCGCCCTGGGTGCGAAGACGCTGATCGTCTCCAACGTGTCGGGGGGCATGCATCCGCTGTGGTCGACGGGCGACCTCGTCCTGCTCTCCGATCACATCAACCTGCTCGGCGATAATCCGCTGGCCGGGCCGAACGTCGATGCGGAAGGCCCGCGCTTTCCCGACATGTCGTCCGCGTACGACCCCGCGCTGCGCAAGCTCGCCCACCAGGTCGCTGTGGACCACAAGATCGTGTTGCGGGAAGGAGTCTACGTCGCGGTGCCGGGCCCGAACCTGGAGACGCGCGCCGAGTACCGCATGCTGCGGGCGCTGGGCGCCGATCTCGTGGGCATGAGCACCGTGCCCGAAGTCATCACGGCCGTGCATCAGGGGATGCGGGTGCTCGGTCTCTCGATCATCACCGACACCTGTCTGCCCGACGCGCTCGAGCCGACATCGGTCGAGCAGATCATTGCCGTCGCGCGCGCCGCCGAGCCGCGGCTCGCCACCGTGGTGCGCGGCGTCCTGGAGCGCCTCTAGCCGATGCCGTATCCGCCTTCCGACCCCAATCAGTCGATCGACGTGCTCGAGAAGCAGCTGCTCGCGACGTGGAAGCACGAGCGCCTGTTCACGCGCGTCAGCGACGCCACCCGCTACGGGCCGCCGTTCATCTTCTATGAAGGCCCGCCGACGGCCAACGGGCGGCCGGGGATCCATCACGTCTTTTCGCGCACGCTCAAGGACCTGATCTGCCGCTACCACACGATGCTGGGGCAGGGCGTGACGCGCATCGCCGGCTGGGATACGCACGGCCTGCCCGTCGAGATCGAGGTGGAGAAAGCGCTCAACATCAGCGGCAAGCGGCAGATCGAAGCGTACGGCATCGAGCGCTTCAACAAGCTGTGCCGCGACAGCGTGTTCAAGTACAAGACCGATTGGGAATCGCTGTCGGACCGGATCGGCTACTGGCTCGACTACGAGCACCCGTACGTCACCTACAGTAACCCGTACATCGAGACGGTCTGGTGGCTGCTCAAGCGCCTGCACGAAAAGGCGCTGCTGTACCGCGGTCACAAGGTGCTGCCGTATTGCCCGCGCTGCGGCACCGCGCTGTCGTCGCACGAGGTGGCGCAAGGCTACGAGACGGTCCAGACCAACTCGGTCTACGTCACCTTCCCGCTGGCGAGCGATACCGCGCGCCAGCTCGTCGTGTGGACGACGACCCCCTGGACGCTGCTCGCCAACGTCGCGGTCGCAGCGCATCCCGACATCGCATACGGCGAATGGGAGCTGGACGGCGTGCGCTACATCGCCGCCGAGCAGCGCGCCGGCGACGTGCACGTGCACGGCAAGCCGCTGGCCCAGCTCCATCGCGTGGCGTCATATCCGGGCCGCGATCTCGTCGGCCAGAAATACATCCGGCCGCTGGACCTCGTACCGCTGCCGCCGGAAGGCCAGCGCGCCGTGGTCGTCGCGGGCGGCTTCGTGTCGGCGGACGAGGGGACGGGCCTGGTGCACATGGCGCCGGCGTTCGGCGCCGACGACTACGCGACGGGGCAGCAGTACGGGCTGGCATTCGTCAACCCGGTCGCGCCCGACGGCACGTTCCGCGGCGTGGGCGACGGCTGGCCGGAGATCGAGGGCAAGCTCGTCACCGACAAGGAAACGAACCGCATCATCATCGAGCGGCTGAAGCAGGACGGCCGCTGGCTCGAAACTAGGGCCTATACGCACAGCTATCCGCACTGCTGGCGCTGCGACTCGCCGCTCATCTACTACGCGCGCAGCTCCTGGTTCGTCCGCACCACGGCGGTGAAGGTGCGGATGCTCGAGATAAACGCCGAAGTGGACTGGCACCCCGCGGAAGTGGGCACGGGGCGCTTCGGCGAGTGGCTCGAGAACAACGTGGACTGGGCACTGTCGCGCGATCGCTACTGGGGCACGCCGCTCAACGTGTGGGAGTGCGGTGCGGACCGCGAGCACCGCGAGGTGATCGGGTCCTACGACGAGCTGGCGCAGCGCTGGGGGAAGGCGCTGCCCGCCGATTTCGATCCCCACAAGCCGTACATCGACGCCTACACCTGGCCCTGCCGCGAATGCGCGGGGACGATGCGGCGCGTCAGCGAAGTGATCGACGCCTGGTTCGACTCGGGCTCGATGCCGTACGCGCAGTGGCACTATCCGTTCGAGCATCAGGCCGACTTCAAGGCGCACTTCCCGGCCGACTACATCTGCGAAGGCGTGGACCAGACACGCGGCTGGTTCTATTCGCTGCTCGCGATCGGCGTGACGGCGTTCGACGCGCCGGTCTACAAGCACGTCATCGTGAACGAGCACGTGCTCGACGTGCACGGCCAGAAGATGTCCAAGAGCCGCGGCAACGTCGTCGATCCGTGGAAGGTGGTCGGCGAGCACGGCGCCGACGCGGTGCGGCTCTACCTGCTCGGCCAAAGTCAGGTCTGGCTGCCCAAGCGCTTCGACGAGCGGCAGATCCCGGAGGTCTCGGGGGGGTTCCTGAACACGCTGCGCTCGACCTACGACTTCTTCCGCCGCTACGCGCAGGACTGGAGTCCGCCCGCCGAGGAGGAGGCCACGCCGCCGCCGCAACGCCCGGCGGCGGACCGCTGGCTGCTCGCGCGCCTCGATGAGGTCGTCGCGGCGGTCCGGCACGGGTGGTCCTCCTACGACGTCACCGCCGGCGTTCGCGCGATCATGGATTTCGTGGGCGAGGACCTGTCGCGCTGGTACATCCGGCGCAACCGGCCCCGCTTCTGGGCACCCGACCGGGCGACCGATCCCGTGGCGCTCGAAACGCTGCATGAGGCGCTCGTGGCCGCCCTCCGGCTGCTCGCCCCGGCGGCCCCCTTTATTGCGGACTGGCTGCACCGGGCCATGACGGGGACGTCCGTTCACCTCGCCCCGTTCCCCGCCGACCGCGGGCACCGGGAGCCGGAGCTCCTGTCCGCCATGAACACCGTGCGGCGGCTGGCCTCGCTGGCCCGGGCGGCACGGGAATCGCGTAACCTGAGGGTGCGGCAACCGCTGGCGCGGATGCAACTGGCCGTTCCCGCCGCCGCCCAGGGCCCGGCCTTGTCAGACCTGTTAGATATTCTGGCTGCCGAAGTCAACGTGAAAGCCGTGCAAGTCGTCGCCTCGGATCATGATCTGGTGCGGCTGCGCGGGAAGGCGAACTTTCGGACCCTTGGCAAACGGTACGGCAAGGATACGCCGCGCGCCGCCGCCGCCGTTGCGGAGCTGAGCGCGGCCGATCTGCAGACGCTGGAGCAGGGCAGTGCCGTGCGGTCCGACGAATGGGAGTTCCGGCCGGAAGATGTGACCGTCACGCGCGAAGTCGCGAGTGAGTGGCTGGTGCAGGCCGACGGCCCGTACGTCGTCGCGCTGGATCCGGAGTTGAGCGAGGACCTGGTGCAGGAAGGATTGGCACGCGAGGTGGTGAATCGCGTGCAGCGCCTCCGCAAGGAGGCGGGATACGAATACACGACGCGCATCGAGTTGAGCGTCACCGGCGCCGCAGAGGTGGTCGCCGCGACCCGCGCGTTTCAAGGATTTGTCGAAGGCGAAACGCTGGCCCGCCGGATGCTGCTCGGCGAAGGCGCCGAGCTCGACGAACCCGACTTGCAGCGTGATGTGGACATCGAAGGGCGCCGGGTCACGATTGGACTGCGGCGTCACGACGGACGAAAGGGCGGAACCAGATAATGCCGACGAAATCGACAAAGCTGAAGGTGAAGGCCAAGAGCGGCCTCAACAAAAAGCAGCTGACGCACCTCGAGAAGCGGTTGCTCGAAGAGCGGGCGCGCGTGATCAAGGAGCTGGGCCACTACGGCGAGTCGTTCAACTCGAGCCTGCAGGCGTCGGACGGCGATCTCTCCAGCTATTCCTTCCACATGGCCGATCAGGGCACCGACGCGATGGAGCGCGAGAAGCAGTTCCTGTTCGCGTCGCAGGAAGGGCGCTACCTGTGGCACGTGAACGAGGCGCTGCGCCGGCTGTACAGCGCGCCCGAGCGCTTCGGGCGCTGCGAGCAGTGCGGCGATCCGATCGGCTTCGACCGCCTCGATGCGCTCCCCCACGCCCGCCTGTGCATCAAGTGCAAGGCCAAAGAGGAAGATGGTAAGCGCCGCTGAGCGCCGCCTCTTCTGGGGCACGGCGGTCGCGGTCGTCGTCGCCGACTTCGCCACCAAGCTGATCGCGGAATCATTCCTCGCGCGGCGGCTGCCGCTCGCGGTGCTGGGCGACTTCGTGCAGCTGCGCCTGGTCTACAATGAGGGCGCGGCGTTCGGGCTGCACGTCGGCGACAACTCCCGCTGGATCTTCCTCGGCCTCGCCATCATCGCGCTGTTCGTGCTCGCGTCGCTGGTGCGCGGCACGCGGCCGGGCGACCGCTTTCGCCTGCTCGCGCTGGCGCTCGTGTGCGGCGGTGCCGTCGGCAATCTGATCGACCGGATCCGCAGCGCGCAGGGCGTCGTCGATTTCGTCGACGTCGGCATCGGCGCCTGGCGCTGGCCCACCTTCAACGTCGCCGACTCCGCGATCACGATCGGGGCGATCGCACTCGGACTATCGCTGTGGCAGGAAGGCCGCGCGCAGCAACGGGCGAAGGAGGCGCGGGCGGCCGAGCCTTGAACATCGCGTTTTGTGTTGTCGCAGTCAGTACCGAACGTCTCGACAAATTCCTCGCCGACCAGCTCGCGCTTTCCCGAACCCAAGCCGGACGCCTCATCGCCGACAAGCGGGTACGCGCGCGTGGCAAAGCGCTGCGTGCGTCGGCCGTCCTCGCGCGCGGGCTCGAAGTCACCGTCGAGCTGCCTCCCGACGCGCCGCCGCCCCGCACCTACACGCCCGCCCACGCCGACCTGCGCTTCGTCTACGAGGACGAGCATCTCGCCGTACTCGACAAGCCGGCGGGCCTGGTCGTCCACCCGGGCCCCGGTCACTGGAACGACACCTTGGTGAACGTGCTGGTGGGGCGGGGGACCGAGCTGTCGGGCGGCGCGTCCGGGGAAGCGGGCCGTCCCGGGATCGTGCACCGGCTGGATCGTGATACCTCGGGGCTGCTCGTCGTCGCCAAGAGCGATCTGGCGCACCGCCGTCTCGCCGGCGCGATCGAGCGGCGCCAGGTGAAGCGCGTCTACGCGGCACTCGTGTGGGGCCATCTCCGCAAGAGTCCCGTCGACATCGAGGCGCCCATCGCCCGCCATCCCAGGGAGCGCAAACGCATGACGGTCGCTGACGGTGGCCGCCATGCGGTGACGCATGCCGCCCTCGTCGCGCGCTTCGCCCATGCCGACTTGTTGCGCGTGCGGTTGGGCACCGGCCGGACGCACCAGATTCGCGTGCACCTCGCGCACATCGGTTGTCCGATCGTCGGCGACCGCGAGTACACGTTCGGTGGCAGCCGGCGCGTGACGCCGTCGGCGCGGAACCAAGCCGAGCGGCTCGAGGCGCTGGCACCGCGCCAGTTGCTGCACGCCGCTGCGCTGTCGTTCGCGCATCCGGTGACCGGTGAGCCGCTCGCGCTGCGGTCGGAATGGCCCGACGATTTGCGTCCCGCGCTGGCGGAAGCGGCCGCCGATGCGAATTTGCTTGCCGAGCGCAACCCCTTGCAGTATCTTGGCTTCTTCGTATCCGATGAATGAAGAAAGTCTCGGCCCCGGCCCCGGCCCCGGCCCCGCCCCCCCCGCACCGCCCGGCCGATTGCTCGTGTTCCGTGTGGGAACACTGGCGTGCGCGGCCGAGGTGGATCAGGTGCGGGAGATACTCCCGCGGCTCCCAACGACGCGTATCCCGGGCGCGCCCCCGGTCGTGGCGGGGCTTGTGAATGTTCGCGGCACACTGGTGACGGTCGTGGAAGGGTGGCGTGCGCTGGGGCAGGTCCCGCCCTCCCCTCCGCCCGGTCCGGCCGCAGGTTCCCCGTCATCGACACCCGAGGCCGCTGCCGGGTCGACGATTATCCTCGAGGTGGGAAAGGGTGACGAGGACAACGGCGGCAAGAAGCTGATCGGCTTTATCGTTGACGAGGTGATGGACATGCTGGCGGGGACCGACACGACGTTGGAAGACCGCCAGAGTCTCCCGGGGATCGATCCCGTCCTGGTCCGCGCGGTGGGGCGGCGCAATGGTGAGCTGTTCATCGTATTGGACGTGCCGGCGCTGTTGGGCCCGGTTCTGACCACTTAAGGAGCGAGCAGTGAGCCACACGGTTCTCGTCTGTGACGACGCCATCTTCATGCGCACGATGATCACCGATATCCTGGCCCAGGCCGGATTCGAGGTCGTCGGCGAGGCGGAAACGGGTAGCCAGGCCGTCGAGAAGTACCGCCAGCTGAAACCGGATCTCGTCACGATGGACATCGTGATGCCCGACATGGGCGGCATCGATGCCGTCCGCGAAATCGTCAAGCAGGATCCCGACGCCAAGATCCTGATGTGCAGCGCCATGGGGCAGCAGGCGCTGGTCGTCGAGGCGATCCAGGCGGGCGCCAAGGACTTCGTCGTCAAACCCTTCCAGCCTTCCCGCGTTCTCGAAGCCGTCCAGCGCGTTCTGGGTTAGCGATGGATCTGTCGCAGTACGCCGAGCTGTTCCTGGCCGAGAGCCGCGAGCACTTGAGCGCCTGCAATCAGCTGTTGCTCGAGTGGGAGCGTCATCCCGCCTCGCCCGAGCCAGTCGGCGGCATTTTCCGCGCGGTCCATACCATCAAGGGCATGGCGGCGACGATGGGCTACGGCCGCGTGGCCGATCTCGCCCATCGCATGGAGAATCTGCTCGACCATTTGCGTCGCGGCGGCAAGTCGCCGGGCGAGGACACGCTCCAGCTCCTGTTCCGCGCCACCGACGCGCTCGAGAAAGCGGTCGGGCTCGCGGTCGCGGGGCGGGAACGGGAGCTGGATGTCGCGGCGATCCTCGCGGATTTGGATCGTGCAGGCGCTAAGGAGCCAACAGCAGCAGTTGCCGCCCCTTCGCCGCCCTCCGCCGCCGCTTCAATCGCCGCCCCAGTCGGATCCGGACGACTCATCAGCGTTCAGCTTCGGCCAGAGGCGCCGTTGAAGGGCGGCCGCGCCATGTTGATCGTCCGCAAGGTGCAAAGCCTGGGCGTCATTCAGCGGATGCAGCCGGCGGCCGCGGCATTCGAGTCCGACGACTTCGACGGCCACTTCGTGTTCGAGCTCGATAGCGCCGCCGACGCGCGGGCTATCGAGGCGGCGATCCGCTCCGTGGGAGACGTGGAGCGCGTGACGGTGGGCGACGAGGAGGAGCACCTCACGCCCGCCGAGAGCGTCGCCGCCGGGGGCGGTGGATCGGGTGGATCGGGTGGGGCGGGGGGAGGGCGCAGCAGGCATATCCGCGTCGATCTGCGCCGGCTCGACACGCTCATGGACCTGATCGGCGAGCTGGTGACCGAGCGTGGCCGCTTGAACGAGCTGGCCGCGCGCTGGGTCGGCCAGGATCCGGCGATCGACGAGGTCGCGATTCAGATCTCGCGCCTCTCCGCCGATCTCCAAAACGAGATCATTCAGGCGCGCATGACGCCGGTGTGGCAGGTGTTCGACCGTTTTCCACGGCTGGTGCGCGACGTCGCGCGGCAGCTGGGGAAGCAGGTGGCGTTCCGCGTCGAAGGCAAAGAGATCGAGCTCGACCGGGAGATCCTCGACGAGCTGGGCGATCCGCTCGTGCACCTGCTGCGGAACGCCGTGGACCATGGCATCGAGCCGCCGGCCGAGCGCAAGCGCGCCAAGAAAAACGCGGAAGGCGAGATCGTCCTCACGGCGGTGCGCGAGCGCTCCAGCGTCGCGATCAGCATCGCGGACGACGGCCGCGGCATCGATCGCAGCCGCGTTCTGGCCAAAGCGAAGCGCGAAGGCATCGTTGGGCCGCACGTCGAGTCACTCTCGGACGATCAGCTGCTGCGCGTCCTGGCCCGGCCCGGTTTCTCGACGGCCGAAGCGGTGACCGCCGTGTCGGGGCGCGGCGTCGGGATCGATGTCGCGATGACGCGTATCCGCGCGCTCGGCGGCTCGATCGAGATCCGCACCGAGCCGGGGAAGGGGACGACGTTCGTGTTGCGGCTCCCGGTGACGCTGGCGATCGTCCGTGCCTTGATCGCGGCCGTCGGGTTGGAGCGCTACGCGCTGCCGTTGACCTATGTGGCCGAGACCGTCGAGCTGGGCACGACGCCGATGACCAAGATGGAAGGGCGCGAGGCGATGGTGCTGCGCGATCGCGTCGTGCCACTCGTTGACCTGCGTCAGCTGCTCGGGACAAACGGCGGCTCGCCGCCGCCGCCCCCCCGCCGTCCTGTGATTGTGCTCGAGATGGGGGAACGGCGGGCCGGGATCATCGTGGACGGGATGCTGAGCCAGCAGGAAATCGTCGTGAAGGGGTTCGATGCGCCGCAGGGCACGCTGCCGGTGTTTAGTGGCGCCACGATCATGGGCGATGGCGTGCCGGCGCTGATTCTCGATGCCGCCGGACTCGTGTAGAGAGGAGCGAGGTGATGGAAGACGTCCGTGATCTCAAAGCGCTGCAGCTCGATGCGCTGAAAGAGGTCGCCAACATCGGCGCGGGCCACGCGGCGACGGCGCTGTCGCAGCTGACCCACCGTCGCATCATGATCTCGGTGCCCGAGATCAACATCGCGCGGCTCGAGGAAGTGCCCGGGCTGATCGGCGATCCGCAGGAGGTCGTCGCCGCGGTGCTGATGCACATGCTCGGCGACCTGACGGGGCGGACGCTGCTGCTCTTTCCCGAGCCGGTCGGCCGGCAGCTCTGCGACATGCTGCTCAAGCGCCCCCTCGGCACGACCCAAACCTTCGAGACGATCGAGCAGTCGTGCCTCAAGGAGGCGGGGAACATCCTCTCGGGCGCGTACATGAACGCGCTGTCGGAGTTCATGGGAATGCTGCTGTTGCCGTCGGTGCCCAGCCTCGTGGTGGACCTCTCGGCCGCCGTCCTCACGACCACGTATCTGAACTTCGGGCACGACCGGGACTTCGTGTTTTGCGTCGAGACGGAGTTCAACATCGATGCTCGGGACGGGCTGCGCGGCCATTTCCTGCTCCTGCCCGATCTGGCGTCTCTCAAAGCGATCTTCGACGCCATCCGCCTCACCTAACCAGTGACTGTCCCGGCGGTCTCAGAGCGCGATCTCGCCGTTCTTCGCTCTTTCGCCCGCCGGATCGATCCGTCGGACGCCGGGGCGCATAACAACCTCGGCGTTCTCTATTACCAGAAGGGCCTCGTCCCCGAGGCCATCGAGCAGTTCACGCGGGCGCTGGAGCTCGACCCGCGCATGCAGGTCGCGCAGCGCAATCTCGAAATCGCGTATCACAACACCGGCTTCTACGACCGGCGCGTCAACGAGCTCCAGGAGCGGCTGCGCCAGGCGCCCGACGAGCGTGACGCGCGCTGGGAGCTGGGCCGCACGTACGCGATTCTCGGGGCGCACGAAGAAGCGGTCGCCGAATTCGAGGAGCTGCTGGCGCACAAGTCGAAGGACGTGGCGTCGATCATTCAGCTCGGGCTCGCCGAGAAATCGCGCGGCCGGCTGGAAATCGCGACCGAATGGTTTCTGCGGGCGGTCGAGGAAGACCCCGATTCGTCCGTCGTCCACTTCTATCTCGGCGAGGTCTACTACAATCGTGGCTTGAACGAGCCGGCGCTCACCGCGCTGGAGCGCGCGGTGTCGCTCAATCCCGACAACGCGAACGCCCATTACCTGATGGCGTTCGTGCTGGGCGACATGGGTCGGCATCAGGACGCGCGCGCCGCGTCGAAGCGCGCGATTCAGCTCAATCCGCCGCTGGCGCGCGCGCAGACGAATCTCTCGCTGGAACGCTACCGCGCCGAGCGGCAGTCGGCCGAGCAGCGGTTGCGCGAGCAGCCCGCGCCGGAGGTGGCCGAGGGCAGCGAGCTGGCGCACTACAACCTGGGGCTCGCGTTCCGCCAGCGGGGCTATTACGCGGAGGCGTTGCGCGAGTATCGGCTCGCGATCGAGCGCGGCGAGGACCGCCGGCTGGTGCGCCAGGCGATGGCGGAGGTCTACCTCCTGAAGCGGGACTTCACGGACGCCCTCGAGCTGTACGAGTCGCTGATCCACGAGGTCCCGGACTCCCCCAAGCTGTGGAACGAGCGCGGCGTCGTCTTGCATCAGGCGGGCCGCCCCGCCGAGGCGTTGACGTCCTACCGGCAGGCGACGGAGGTCGATCCGCGCTACGCGCTGGCCTGGAACAACGTGGGCGTGGTGCTCGCGCACCAGAGCGACACCGAGGCAGCGATCGAGGCTTTTCGCAAGGCGTTACAGCTCAGCTCCGTCTTCGTGGGGGCGAGGCTCAATCTGGCATTGCTGCTGACGCATCTGCGCCGCTTCCAGCTGGCCCTCGAAGCCTATCGCCAGGTGCTCGCCGACCAGCCGGCCTCGGCGCCCGCCTGGAACGGCGTCGGGCTGGTGCTGGTGGAGCTGAAGCGGTTCACCGATGCGCGCAACGCCTTCGTCCGGGCGGTCGAGGCGGATCCGCACAACGCCGGCGCGCACTACAACCTGAGCTTCACGCTCTCGAATCTCGGGGATTACGACGGCGCGTTGCGCGCCACCAAGCGCGCCCTCGAGCTCGATCCCTACTACGTCTCGCAGAAGTTCGCGCTCGCGATCGACCTGCAGTACGAAACGGTGTCGATCGGCATCGTGCCGGAGATCTCGGCCGACGTCACCGCCGAGAACCTCGGTGCCGAGTTTGCGTTCGACCAGCGGCTGCTCGACAACATTTTCCAGGAGCTCGAGCCGGCGGCGACGGCAGCGCAGCCGGCGCCTGCGGGGCTCGCCAAGAAACCCGACGATCCCCTCGCGCTGGCGCGCGACTACGTGAGCAAGGGGATGATGGACCTCGCGGTCGCCGAAGCGATGCGCGCCGTGCAGCGCGGCGCCGACCGCGGCCAGGCGGCGACGCTGCTGGGCGACATCTACGCGCGGCGCGGGCTGCACGGCGAGGCACTCGAGCGCTACCGCGAAGCGCGCACGCTGGACGCGGCGAATGCCGGCGCGGCGTTGGGCGAAGTGAAGAGCCTGCTGGCGATGCATCGCTCGGCCGAGGCCCTGCCGTTGGCCGAGGAGCGCGCCGCCAAGGCGCCGGAAGACGTGGAGGTGCTGGTCGCGGCCGCCAAGGCGCGCGCCGCCACGGGCGATGCGGCGGGCGCGCTTACCGCGCTGCGGCAGGCGCAAACGCGCGCGCCGGACCGCGCCGACCTCCACAAGCTCCAGGGCGACATCGCCCTCAAGGTCGGGGACCGTCAGGGCGCGCGGGCGGCGTACCGGTCCGCGCTCGATCTCGACGAGGGCTTCGTCCAGGTCTGGCTCGACCTCGGGCGGCTGCACGAGCAGGACGAAGCATGGCCCGACGCGCAGCACGCGTACGAAGCGGCGCTCGACGCCCTCCCCACGTTCCACGAGGCGTCACTGGCGCTCGCCGATCTGCTGCGCCGCTCGGGCAGCGTGCACGCGGCCGTGGTGCGGCTGGCGGATATGCTGGAGCAGGATCCCTACGACATGGATGCGCTCCTGCTGCTCGGACGGGCGCTGCTCGACGACAAGCGCAACGCCGAGGCGCTCGAAGCCTTCCGGCGCGCCCTCAAGTTCGATATCGAGCATACCGGCGCGCTGTTCTACCTCGGCGCGACGCTCGCGCGGCTGCAGCGCTACGGCGAGGCGGTCGACGCGTGGGAGCGCGTGACGCGCATCGATCCGGGCGGGCCGTTCGCGCAGCGCGCGCGCCTGCATGCGCGCACCGCGGTCGACCTGCAACACATCTTCTCCACCTCGGACGCGGCGTAACGCATGACGATCGAAGGACCGCTCCGCGAGCTCGGCATCCACGACGTCTTCCAGCTGCTCGACCTCAGCCGGAAGACGGGGGCGCTCCGCGTCACCTCGGAGCTGCGCCACAATGAGGGGAAGATCTACTTCGACAACGGCGTCGTCGTCTCGGCGGAGATCCGCAGCAACCCTCATCCCCTCGGCGCGTTGCTGCTGCGCACCGGCAAGATCGCCGAGGCCGACCTCGAGCGCGCGCGCGACATGCAGCAGCGCCAGGGGGACAAGCGCCGGCTCGGCGAGATCCTCGTGTCGCTCGGCGTGATCACGCAGCGCGAGGTCGAGCGCCAGGTCCACTTCCAGATCGAGGAAGTCGTCTTCGAGGTGATGAGCTGGAACGAAGGCTACTTCTCGTTCGCCGAAGAGGCCGAGAGCAAAGTCCCCACCGAAGTGACGGTCCGCATTCCCGTCGAGGCGCTGCTGATGGAGGGGGCGCGGCGCATCGACGAGTGGTCGCGCATCGAGAACCGCATTCCCCACATCGGCGTCGTGCCGTCGCTCGCGCCGCCGCCCGAAGGCGGAGGCGGCGAGCTCGACCTCCTGCCGCCGGAATGGGAAGTGCTCGCGCTGATCGACGGCCAGCGCTCCATCCGCGGGTTGGCGACGGAGCTGGGACGCTCGGACTTCGAGGTCGCCAAAACGCTGTTCGGTCTCGAGAGTGCCGGCGTCATCGTGCTCATGGACCCCGGGACGTCGAAGCGCGGCCGTCCCACCGGCTCGGCGGACCTGCCCGAGCTCGTGGCGAAGGCCGAGCGCGCGCTGCAGGCGAAGGATCTGGACGCCGCGCGCGCCGCGGCGGAGCAAGCCGGAAGCATGCAGCCGCACGATGCGACCATCCATCTCCTCCTCGGCAGGATTCATCTGGCGCAGGGGCACGGGTCGGCCGCGGCCGAAGAGCTGCGGCGCGCGCTGCGGCTCGATCCGCAGCTCGCCGCGGCCCACCGCCAGCTGGGTTTCGCGCTCGTGTCGATGGGCCGCTTTGCCGAAGCGGTCGCCAGCTGGGACGAGTGGGAGCGAGTGGCCCGCAGCCCCGATGAAGAGGCGCAACGATCCGAGGTGAAGCGCGCGCGCGACGCGGCCCGGGTGTTCAGCCATGGCTGACGACATTCGCGCACTCTCCGCCCAGCTCGCCCAGGATCCGCAGAGCCTCGTGTTCCTGCGGCTCGGCGAAGCATTGCGCCGCAAGGGCCAGCTCGATGCCGCGCTGCGCGTCGCCATGAATGGGCTCGAGCGGCATCCGCATCTCGCCGATGCCCACGACTTGTATGCGCGGATCCTCACGGACAAGCACGACTACGAGCGCGCGTTCGACGAATGGGACATGGCGGTGCGGATCGCGCCCAATCATACCGGTGCGCTGAAGGGACTCGCGTTCCTCTATTTCAAGGTCGGTGACCCGGCGCAAGCGGAAGCGCACCTCGAGAGCGCGCGGAAAGTCGAGCCGGACGATCCAAGCATCGACCAGGCGATCGCCATGATGCGGAAAGGCGTGAGTCCCCCGGCACCGGAACAAGGCGCCGCCCCTTCGCCGCCCGCCGCCGCCGCTTCATCCGCCGCCCCTCCCGTCGCTGCTCCGCTCGACGAAGCCCGCGTGTTCGCGGGTCTCGAGGGGGCCCACGAGGGCCTGCTCCTCATCGACGGCGCCGGCCGCGTCCTCGGTGGGGCATTGCGAAATCGATCGGGGTCCGATGTCACGGATGCCGTCGCCGCCTACCTCGCCGGCGTGTCGCAGGAAGCCGCGCGCACGGCGAAGCTGCTGGGACTGGGCGCCTGGAACGGCCTGTCGGCGGAAGGGCAGCACGGCAACGTACATCTCGCGCATCCCACCCCCGAAGCGCTGCTGCTCGTAGTCCGGGAGCGGGGGATGCCGCTGGGCCGGCTCGCGATTCTCGCGCAGCGCGCGACCACCATGGCGCGTCGCTGGTTGGAGAAGACGTGAGCACCGCGCTCGATCTGATCACGCGCGTGCGCGGTGTGCGCGGCGCGATGCTCGTCTCGGCGGATGACGGGATCGTCGTCGCCGAGCAGCTCATGGAAGGGATCAAAGGCGGCGCTGTCGCCGCGTTGGCCGCGAGCCTGGCGGGCCGGTTGCGCCGGGCGATGGAAGCGGCGGGCACCGGCACGAGCGTCTTCTGGCATCTGCAGGCGGAGCAGGGCGCGCTCCTGGTGGTGCCGGGAGGAAATGCCGCGGGCGGAATTCTGGTCGTCGCCGTCGCCGAGCCGGACGTGAACATCGGCCTGGTGCGCCTCGAGCTGCTGCGCGCGGCGGAGTCGGTCGTATGAGCCCGCAGACCCGCGCCGTCGAAAGCTGGACGCTGCAACCGCTCACCGACTTCGTGCGCGAATCCTCCGTGCGTCTTGTACTGGTACTGACCCCTTCAGGACAGGTGCTGGCGCAGTCCGGGTTCTCGCGCGCCGTCGACGTGATGTCCGCAGCAGCGCTCGCCGCGGCGATCGTCGCCTCCACGGGAGAGCTGGCGCGGCAGCTGCGGCAGCCGCCCTTTGCGGCGCTCAGTCATCAGGGTCCCAAGAACGGGTTCTTTCTGGCCACGCTCACGGCCGACCGCGGGACGCTGGCGGTGCTCGCCGTCTACGATCTCGATGTTTCATCGCTTGGCCTGGTGCAGTTATTCTATGAGCAACTTGCGGCGGACTTGAAGACGGCGAGCCCAAAGGGCGCAGTCCCGAAGCAGGTGCTGGCCGCGGACTTCGAGCGCGAGCTGACGGACAGCCTCAACACGCTGTTTGGGAGATAGCCCGTGTCCCTGGTCAACTTCACGAGCCGCGAGATCACGTGCAAAATCGTCTACTACGGGCCGGGACGGTCCGGAAAGACGACGAATCTCCATTACGTGTATGGGCGCGTGCCCGAGACGCGGCGCGGCCGCATGGTCTCGCTGGCCACGCAGACCGACCGCACGCTGTTCTTCGACTTCCTGCCGATCGATCTGGGGCAAATCTCCGGCTTTTCGACCCGCTTCCAGCTCTACACGGTGCCCGGCCAGGTTTACTACGATGCCACCCGGCGGCTCGTACTCCAGGGCGCGGATGGCGTCGTGTTCGTCGGCGACAGCCAGGCGCGGCAGCTGGATGAAAACATCGAAAGCCTGCAGAACCTGCAGAGCAATCTCCTGGAGCACGGCGTCGATGTGCGCACCATGCCCCTGGTGATGCAGTACAACAAACAGGATCTGCCGCGGGAGCTGATCCTCACGCAGGCCGAGCTGGACGACGCGCTCAACTTCCGCAGCGTGCCGAGTTTTGCGGCCGACGCGCTGCACGGCAGAGGCGTGTTCGAGACGCTGAAGGCGATTTCGGAACTGGTCCTGAAGAAACTCGCGGCCGGGAGCCCGGCGGCATGACCAGCACGCTCAACCCCCGCTTCACCTTCGACACGTTCGTCGTGGGCGCCGCCAACCGTCTGGCCGTCACCGCCGGGCGGACCGTGGCCGAGAATCCCGGCTCGGCCTACAACCCGCTCTTCATTTATAGTGGCTCCGGACTGGGCAAGACCCACGTGCTCATGGCCGTCGGTCACGCGGCCAAGGCGCTCGCGACCCAGCTCAACATCGAGTACCTCACGCTCGACGAGTACGTGGAGGCATTCCACGCCGCCATCGCCGCCGGTCAGGGCGATGCGTTCCGGCGTCGCTTCCAGAACGTGGACGTGCTGCTGGTCGACGACGTCCAGTTCCTGACGAATCGCAAGGAGATGCAGGCCGAGTTGCTGCGTCTGACGGAGGCGCTGCAGCAGGCGGGGCATCAGATCGTGCTCGCGAGCGACCGGCCGCCGGCCGAGATCGCGGACCTGGACGAGCGGCTGATCTCCCGCTTCTCGGGCGGGCTGGTCGTCGACATGGGGGTTCCCGATTACGAGACGCGCGTCGCGATTCTGCGGCGCAAGGCGGACGAGCGCGGGACGTCGTTCCAGCCCGGCGTGCTCGAGACGGTCGCGAAGATCGACTACCCCAACGTGCGCGAGCTCATGGGGGCGCTGAATCGCCTCATCGCCTTCCAGGCCGTGAATGACACGCCGATCAATGAAGAAGCCGCGCGAAAAGTGCTCGGCGTTCCGACCGCTGCCTCATCGACCGCCGCCTCATCTACCGCCGCCGCACCTACCGTGGCCTCATCAGATGAGTTCTCCCAGTTCTTAACGGACGTCACGGTTACCGTCGGTAAAGCGGTCGAGGCGTGGCGCGCGCGCGTGGCGGAGGCGGTGATCCGGTGGGAGGGGGAAGGCTACCGCACCGGCAGGCTGGAGAAGCTGCTCGACCAGGAAACGCCGGCCGCCGTCGACGAAGCGATCGCCGCCTACGTGCAGGATGTGGAGCGGCTCAAGACGCTCGAGGCGGAAGTCGCCGTGCTCGATCCGCAGGCGGCGGGCGAAAAGGCGTTTCGCGATCCCGATCACATGGACGAAGCCGAAGCTGCCGCGGCGAAGGTGCGGGACGGCGCGGCGCCGCCGCCCGCGCCCTCCGCCGCCTTCCCGCTCGAGACCTACATCGGGGGGTCGTCCAACGAGGTCGCGCTCAGCGCCGCCCGCGACGCGATCGCCAAGCCGGGGAAGAAATACAACCCTGTCGTCATCGTCGGCCCGAGCGGCCTCGGCAAGACCCACCTGCTCAACGCCATCGGCCTCGAGCTCGCCCGGAAGAAAAACGCGATCGTCGCCTGCCTCTCCACGCAGCAATTCGTCGACGAGTTGATCGCCGCGATCGACGGCAATCGCGTCGACTGGTGGCGCGCCCGTTATCGCCGCGCCACGGCGCTGTTGCTCGACGACATCCAGCTCCTGGCCGGCAAGGATCGGACACAGGAAGAGCTGTTCAATCTCTTTAACCAATGCATCGACGCGGACCACCAGCTCGTGTTCACCGCGCCCGCCCACCCCAACCGGCTCGAGGGCCTGGAAGAGCGCATCGTCTCGCGGCTCGAGGGGGGGCTCGTCGTCGAGATTGGCGAGCCCGACAAGGATCTCCGTCGCGGCGTGCTGGAGCGGCTGCTCAGGAATCAGCGCGTGGTGGTGGAGCCTGCGCTGCTCGATTATCTGGTGGACCGGCCCGCCGATTCGGTACGCAGCCTGACGGGGATGGTGCAGCGGGTGGTGGAAGCGGCGGCGGCGCAGGACGCGCCCGTGACCGCCGGTCTCGCGCGCGACGTGCTGGAGGGCGCCCCTCCACCCGGAACCCGGCGCACGACCGGGCTGCGCACCAGCGGCATCGTCGTCTCCAGCGCCGGCGGCGTGCGCAGCCGCGAAAAGATGGTGTGGGACTGGCCCTCGTCCGCTGACCGCGTGATCGAGGATCTCCGCTAATGGCGATCAAAGGCTCGCTCAAGGAAGCGTCGCTTCCCGACGTGCTGCAGCTGCTCGCGTTGGGCCAGAAGACGGGCTGCCTGTCGATCGCCGACCGTTCCAACTTCGGCTACATCTATTTCGACAAGGGCCGCATCGCCTACGCGTCGATCGTCAACCGCCGCGACCGCCTGGGCGACATCCTCGTCAAGCACGAAAAGATCACCCAGGAGCAGCTCGACGCCGCGATTCATCGCCAGGCCAAGGAACGCGACAAGAAGCTGGGCGAGATCCTCGTCAACCAGACGGTGATCTCGCAGCAGGAGCTCGAGCGCTACATGCGCATGCAGATCGAGGAGTCGGTCTACTACCTGTTCACGTGGACGCAGGGGACGTTCAACTTCGAGGCCGACGTCCGGCCGGAGCAGCAGGACTTCCTCGTCTCGATCAACCCCGAGTCGCTGCTGCTCGAGGGCGCCCGCCGCGTGGACGAGTGGGGCCTGATCGAAAAAAAGATCCCGTCGTTCGATCTCATCTTCCTCGTCGATCGCGACCGCCTCGCCATCAGCGATGCGAAGCTCACCGAGGTGCAGGAGCGGCTGCTGCCGCTGCTCGACGGCTCGCGCGACGTGAACCAGGTGATCGAAGACTCCGGGATGGGCGAGTTCGAGGTGGGCAAGGCGCTGTACGGGCTCGTCACGGCGGGGTTCCTGCATCGCGCGGGGCGCACCGCCAGCGCCGAAGACGTGAAGATGACCGACGCGCGCGTCGAGGAGCACCGCAATCTCGGCATCGCCTTCTACAAGACGGGCATGCTCGACGAGGCCGCGCGCGAGTTCCGCCGGGTTGCGGAGCTGCGGGGCAGCGACGCCAACGCGCACTTCTTCATCGGGCTCGTCGCGCTCAAGCAGGCGCGCTGGCGCGAGGCGATGGAAGCGCTGCGCCTCGCGGCCGAGAAGGGCGGCTCGCGGCCCGCCGTGCTGCACAATCTCGGGTTGGCGTACGAACAGCTCGGCCGGCTGGAGGATGCGGAGGCCGCGTATTCCGAGGCGGCGACGCGCGCGCGCACCGACCCGCGCGTGTACGTGGGGTGGGGCGTCGTGGCCCTGAAGCAGGGCGACCTGGCGAGCGCGGCCGGCCGGCTCGACCGGGCGAAAGAGCTCTTTGCCGAGAAGATTCCGCCGATCTGGTTCTGGGCGCGCTCCCTCGCCGCCGCCGCCGCCGGGGATTTCGAGACCGCGGAGCAGGTGGCCGTGCAGGCCGTCGCGGCCCATCCCCAGAACGGCGTGCTGCGCAACAACCTTGCCGTGCTGCACGAGCTCGCCGGTGAGCTGCCCGAGGCGGAAGACCTGGCGCGCGCCGCCTTGCAGGACGAGCCGTCGCTGCCGCAGCTCTCCAAGAACCTCGGCGATCTCGCCTACCGCGGCTCCCGCTACGACGAAGCGTGGGGCCTGTATCAGCGCGTCATCGAGCTGTCCCCGGAGCTGGGCGACGACGTGTACTTCAAGCTCGGCAACATCGCCTACAAGCGGAACGACCGGGAGCAGGCGAGCGCGCTGTGGCATCGCGCCCTCGAGCTGAATCCGAAGCACGAACTGGTGAAAGCGAATCTGGACACCTTGAGCACGTTGTCGTGAGCAAAGCTCCTCCGGAGCGAGCGTTCGATGCGTTGACCGAGAAGATCTCGCGTGAGCGGGGAGTGAGCTGCGGATCGTACAAAGACAAGTGCTTGAAGCGCCGCATCGCGGTCCGCATGCGCGCCCGCGGCGTCCACTCCTACGAAGACTACGCCACGGTGCTCGATCAGGATGCGCACGAGTATCAGGAGCTGCTCGACGCGCTGACGATCAACGTCACCAAGTTCTTCCGCAACCCCGAAACATGGACGGCGCTCCGTCCCTACCTCGAGCGACTGGCAC